>Ga0182231_1000020_pt1 | contig 62087 bp, 63 predicted proteins | sample G6R1MG_29_FD_129667 | JGI IMG/M metagenome (GOLD analysis project Ga0182231, IMG submission 129667) | Miscanthus phyllosphere microbial communities from Michigan, USA - G6R2_NF_07NOV2016_LD1 MG | ecosystem: Host-associated > Plants > Phyllosphere > Phylloplane/Leaf | place: USA: Michigan...
CTCCTGCGCCAGCTCGCGCTGGACGGGTCGAAGGCCTATTTCGACACCAACCCGAGCGAGCACCACCACTTCTTCCTCGAGGACGAGGGACAGGTTCTCGACATGCCCGATTGCGGCATCACCGTCGATTCGCTCCCCGATGCCCCCGAGGGCATGGAGATCGCCGGTGTCGAGGTGATCGTGCGTCTGCGCCGCCGCGGTCCCGCAGCCCGCAAGGCCTGATCGCGTCCGGGCGGTCCCTCCGTTCTCGCCGTCCCGTCTCGAAACAGGCCCGGTTCGCCGGGCCTTTTTCGTGGGCTGTCGGACGTCCGGGACCTACTCCACCTTCTCGTAGGGGTAGACCCCCCACAGCCGTTCCTGGCGGACGTAGCCGTCGACGTCGCCGCCCTTCTGCGGCAGGGCGACGACGAGGCGGCACCACGCGCCGGTGCAGCTCTTCACGCTGCCGATGACGCCCGCCTGGAGGCGGGCCTGCTCGCCGGACGTGTCGTCGGCGCGGGCGTAGAGGGAGGTCTCGGGCCTGGCCTCGCCCTTCGGGCCCGCCTTCCCCGCCGTGACGATGGAGGTGCGCCGCCCCGACAGGAGCGAGTGCAGCACCCAGCCCTCCGTGCCCTCCGAGTCGCGGATGCGACGCCACGTCTCGAACTCGGCCACGATCTCCACGGGCAGGCCGGCGCGCTGGAACACCCACAGGGTGCGGTGGTCCTTCGACGGGCCTTCCCGCAGGTTCACCCGGTCGGTCTTCAGGCTGGCGTAGCGCGGCAGGGGCAGCCCCGTCTTCGAACCGACGGTGGCGCCCGGCGTGGGTGCCGGTGCCGGCGCCGCCGCGGCGGTCCCGCCCGCGAGCGCGAGGCAGAGGGCCGGGACGGCGGCGCGCAGGAGGGCGAGGGAGGGGGCAAAGGGAAAGGTCTCGGCAGGCGCCATCGTCCGGTGTCCTCGAACCGCGCGGGACGGGGCCGGGCCGACGCCCGCGGCCGCCGTGGCGCGCATTGTGTTCCGTCGCCTCTCTGGTAGAGAGGCCGTCAGGGCCGGAGAAGCGGGTCGTCGCCCCTTCCTGCCCCTGTCGCGTATGTCCGTCTGGGTCGAAATGTGGTTCTGGCCGATGCGTGGTTAACGCGCGGTAAGCCGCCACGCCGGTCCCGGGGTGGACGATGGGCGAGCCGACCCCGACCGGCCCCGGAGCGGGCGGCATCGGGATCGCTCGCATCGAGGAGGGTGCATGCAGTCGCTCAAGCGCAAGCCGCTGGTCGTGATCACCCGGCGCCTCCCGGAGGTGGTGGAGACGCGCATGCGCGAACTCTTCGAAATCCGCCCGAACACCGACGACAAGCCCCTGACCCACGAGGCCCTCGCCGCCGCCCTGCGCGAGGCCGATGTCCTCGTGCCGACGGTGACCGACGAGATCGACGCGGGGCTCCTCGCCCAGGCCGGCCCGAACCTGCGCCTCATCGCGAATTTCGGCAACGGCGTCGATCACATCGACGTCGCCGCCGCCCTGGAGCGCGGCATCACCGTCACCAACACCCCCGGGGTGCTGACGGAGGACACCGCCGACATGACCATGGCGCTGATCCTGGCGGTCGCCCGCCGGGTGACGGAGGGCGCGCGCATCATCCCCGACGACGCCTGGGATTCCGGCTGGTCGCCGACCTGGATGCTGGGCCGGCGCATCACCGGCAAGCGCCTCGGCATCGTCGGCATGGGCCGCATCGGCCAGGCGCTCGCCCGCCGCGCCAAGGCGTTCGGCCTGCAGATCCACTACCACAACCGCCGCCGGGTGCCGGGCACCATCGAGCGCGACCTCGACGCGACCTATTGGGAATCCCTCGACCAGATGCTGGCCCGCGTCGACATCGTGTCGGTGAACTGCCCGCACACGCCGGCGACCTACCACCTCCTGTCGGCGCGGCGCCTCAAGCTGCTCAAGCCCGAGGCCATCGTGGTCAACACGGCGCGCGGCGAGGTGATCGACGAGACGGCCCTCGCCCGGCTCATCGAGGCCGGGGAGGTCTCGGGCGCCGGCCTCGACGTGTTCGAGCAGGAGCCCGCCGTCAGCCCCCGCCTCGTCAAGCTCGCCCGGGCCGGCAAGGTGGTGCTGTTGCCGCACATGGGCTCGGCCACCCACGAGAGCCGCGTCGACATGGGCGAGAAGGTGATCATCAACATCAAGATCTTCATGGACGGCCACCGGCCGCCCGACCGCATCCTGCCCAGCATGCTCTGACGCCGGACGCCCCTTCCAGGGCAGGCGGTGTTCGACGGGGACAACCGTCGAACCCACGTGGCGAATCGGAACGGGGCGGGGGACGGCACGTTGACCGGCGTCTGGCGCGTGGTGGGGCCAGGGTGCAACGGTAGATCGGGACGAGCATGGCCGCGGACACCCCGTTGGGCGAGGCAGGGCTGGGCCACGGGGTGGCGGGCGACACATTCGGACGTTTCGCGGATTTCGTGCCCCTGATGATGTGGCGCACGGACACCTCAGGGCATGCCGTCCACCACAACGAATCCTGGCTCGCCTTCACGGGCCGCACGGCGGACGAGGAGCGGGGCCGGGGCTGGCGCCGTGGACTCCACCCGGACGACGATGCCGCCCATGCCTCGGTGTTCGACGCGGCGCTCGCCGCCCGGGACCCGTTCACGGTGGAGTTCCGCCTGCGCCGCCACGACGGCGCCTATCGCTGGCTCCTCGATACCGGCCGCCCCCTCCACCGCGACGGGGCGTTCGAGGGCTATATCGGCACGAGTTTCGACATCACCGAGCGCAAGGAGGCGCGCGAGCATTCCGAGCGCGCCCTCGTGGAGAAGGAGGCGCTCCTCGCGGAGGTCTACCACCGCGTGCGCAACAACCTGCAGGTGATGGTGAGCCTCATCGGCCTCTACGGCCGGGCGGCGCCGGCCCCCTGCCGGGGCAGCTTCGAGGCCCTGGGCCAGCGGGTGCGGGCCATCGCCCTCGTGCAGCAGCACCTGCACGAGGCGCCCCACATCGCCTCCATCGACCTGCGCGACTACCTCCACCGCCTCGCCTCCGGCCTCGGGCAGCTGCGCCGGGCCGGGCGCATCGGCGTCACCGTGGGCGGCACCGGGACCAGCCTCGTCGAGCCGCGCACGGCCAACGCCCTGGGGATGATCGTCGCCGAGGTGGTGTCGGAATGCCTCGACACCACGGCCGAGAGCGTCGCCTGCGCCATCGCCCTCACCATCGATGCGCCGGTGGGTGGTCCCGTGCGCCTCACCATCGTCTCGGGCAGCGACGCCGGGGGCCTGCCCTCGGGCAAGGTCGAGGTGCCCAACCTCGGACCCCGCCTCATCGCCGCCTACGCCGCCCAGGCCGAGATCGCCGCGCGCGGCCTCGGCACCCGCGCCGACCCGCTCCACCTCCAGCTGCCGGAGGTGCTGGTGCCCCCGGCGGAGTAGGCGGTCCTCTCCGCGAGCGCCGGCATCCGAACGCGAAAAGGCCGGGGCGAACCGCCCCGGCCTTTTCTGTTTCCCGGACCGCCGGCCCGAAGGCCGGCGGCGTCTCGCTCAGCGGAGCAGCTGCAGGATGCCCTGCTGGGCCGTGTTGGCGAGGCCGAGTGCCGAGATCGCCAGGGAGTTGCGGGTCGACAGGGCCTGGGAGTTGGCGGCTTCCTCGTTGAGGTCCGCGTTCGTCAGGTTGGCCGAGCCGGTGTCGAGGACGCTGATCAGGTTCTTCGAGAAGTCCTGGCGGTTCTGCACTACGGAGAGGTTCGAGGCGTAGGTCGCTGACTGCGACTGGAGGCTGTCGGAGGCCGAACGGATCGAGCTGAAGACTTCGTTGATGGAGGCGTTGTCCTTAAAGCTGTCGGTGGTAACAGCCTTAAGGCCGAGGGTATCGGAGCTCGTCGCCTTGCCCTTAACTGTGATCGACGAGCTTTGGGACTCGTTGAACGAGACCTTGAGCTGATCGCCCTTCAGCAGGTTGACGCCGTTAAAGCTCGAGTCGTTCGAGAGCTGATCGATCTGGGTCAGGAGATTGTTATAATCGTTGACGAGCTTATTACGAGCGGTCAAGCCATCGCCACCAATGGTAGCAGTGTTAGACGTCGTTAGGAACGCGCTGGAGCCTCCTGTCGCATCTCCACCAAGAACCAGCTTCTGAGAGCCGGAGTCATTGGTTGTAGTGATCGACAACTTTCCATTGCTGTCAATGGAAGCCTGAGCGTTCGCCGGTGCAAGTGCATCGTTCAGTTGATCAAGGGTTGAGATTTGACCCGTTGCAGTGCCGAACGTCAGGGCTGTCGTTTTAGCTGCCGCTCCGGTTCCAACAGCAACTGTCAGAACCTTACCCTTAAGATCGGCATCAACACCAGGGACGCCTTTGCCCGCGTCGAAGGATGTTGTTGCAAATCCCAGCTTAGCAACTTTTGCGGTAAGGGTAGAACCATCGGCCAAGTTAACCGCAGTTTTTGCATCCTTAGCTTTGAACGTAAACTTATCTCCCGTAGGATCAAATGTAGCGCTCACATCGCCCTTTGTGGCAGAAACAACCTTCTGCGCGAGTGTGTCCAACGTATCGTCTTTCGCAATTGAGACGCTGCTTCCGTTCACAGAGAAGCTGTCGCCGGCAAGAAAACCGATATCTGTTGCCTTTGTAGTACCAGAGACGTCAGCAGGAATCATTTTTCCGGCGACGACTGTAGGTGCGTTTTGAGTATCGCCAAACAAGGAAGCAAACGCATTGCCGGTAACTGTCAATGCTTCGCCTTTATTCGCCCCAGTCAAAATCAATTTGTCGGCGGTAAAGGTAGCAGTAACACCAGTGCCAGCAAGTCCAGCGTCAAGAGCGTTCTTGAGATCGGCCTGTGTTTTGATCGCAACGAAATCTAGGCTGATATCCGTACCATTTACGGTCAACGTTTTGGTGCCATCAAGAGCCAGAACGCCCGCATTATCAAGCGTAGGCGTGCCGGTGATTTTTGCGACAGTTGCAGTGGCGTTCGCGGTGGTATCAATGTTTGGAAGCACGCTGCTGATTGCTTGGGTAGGGCCCGTGGACAGCAGGTTAGTATCCACCGCACCATTAAGAGCCTTTGAGGTCAGGCTAGCCTTGGCAGTAAACGCTGAGGTAGCCGACAGGGCCTGCTGTGCCGTAGACTTCAGCTGATCCGTTAGCTTCGTCAGGCTGGTGATGCCCTTGGAGGCGGCCTGGATCGTCTGGATGCCGTTGCTGATGCCGTCGAGGAGGCTCGAAATTCCCGTGGAGCGCGAGTTCAGCGACTGAGCGGTGAAGAAGTTGACCGGCGAATCGAGCGCCGAGTTGACCTTCTTGCCCGTCGAGAGGCGGTTCTGGGTGGTCGAGAGAAGGTCTGCGGTGCCCTGCAGCGAGAGCAGGTTCTGGCGGGTCGCAGCCGAAAGGGTGATGCCGGAAGACATTGGGTTCGATCCATTCTGATCGGTGCGTCTCCGTTTTTGGAGACCCCCCCAGATGACCCTCTACCCCTTGCGATCCTGTTAAATGTTGTGATGAACGGGGTGTGTCGCAAGACGGTCGAACGTCGCGATGATTTGCGAAGATGCAGTTCTGTCAAAGGCTTAAGCTCTTCGTTCGCTCCGTGTCTTCAGGCTTTGTTAACCATGATCGCGGAGGAAGGAGGTTGAGACCCTTCCGCTTGTGAGACGCCATGCCCCTCAAGATCGAGCTCAAGCCGTTCGAGCGTCTGCTGATCGGCGGTACGGCGATCCGCAACGGATCGCGGCGCTCCTCCTTCGTCATCGAGACGGTGACGAATTTTTTGCGCGAGAGCGACATCATCCTCGAGAGCGAGGCCGACACGGCCTGCAAGCGCCTCTACGTCACCCTGACGGTGCTCTACCTCGCCGAGCCGACGCCGGAGGCCGAGGACATCTTCGTGCGGCAGGCCAACGCCCTGATGGAGGCTGTGCCCACCATGAAGCCGTACATCCGCGACATCCACGAATTCGTCGTCGGGCGTGAACTCTACCGCGCGCTCAAGCGCTGCAGGGACCTCATCCAGTACGAACAGTCCCTTAGCGACCGCCTCGCCCCGCCGGCCGGGACCGGTGGAGCGGCGTGATCCCAACACCCGGGAAGGGACTCCGCCCGAGCGTTCGCGTCAGATCCCGCTGAACCAGTTGTAGCCCTGGTCCTCCCAGTACCCGCCCGGATAGTCGTTGGTGACGAACACGCTGGCGATATATTTCGGGCTCTTGAACCCGAGCTTCGTCGGCACGCGCACCCTGAGCGGAAAGCCGTATTCGGGCGCCAGTTCCTTGCCGGCGAAATCCAGCGCCAGGACGGTCTGGGGGTGGAGGGCGCTCGGCATGTCGAGACTGCCGTAATAGCGGTCGGCGCATTTGAAGCCGACATATTTGGCGGTGAGGTCGGCGCCGACCCGTTCCAGGAACGTCTTCAGGGGCACGCCGCTCCACTGGCCGATCTGGCTCCAGCCCTCGATGCAGACATGGCGGGTGATCTGGCTCTCCTGCGGCAGGGCGCGGAGTTTTTCGAGCGTCCAGGGCGACTTGTCGGCGACGAGGCCGGTGACCTCGAGCTTCCAGTCGGCGCCCTCGATCTCGGGAATGTTGTCGGGCGGATAGTAGGCGTTGAAGCGGAACGGCGTGTCGATCATCGAGGCCGGGTAAGTCGGCGCAAGTTTCGTCGGGTCGAACAGCCAGCCCTGGACCCGGTCGTTGAACTTCGACATCGCCCACAGCATCCGGTCGGCGAGGGTGCCGTTGGAGCCCGTGGAGAGGTCGCAGCCCGTGAGCAGCGTGAGGGCGCCGAGCGACAGGCCGGAGCGCAGGAGCGACCGGCGCTCGAGCTTGACGAGTTCGGGCTGAAGGTCGGCCCGCAGGGCCTTGAGGCGGGCGGCGGTGTCGGGGTCCCGGGTCATGCTTGCGTCTCCGAGGGCATCACGCGGGCGCGGCCCGTGATCATCGCCTTGAGGGTGCTCGGCACCACGAGCACGAGGGCGAGGTGCAGGACGATGAAGCCGACGAGCCCCGCCATGGCACCGAAATGCACCCGGCGCGCCCACTCGTAGCCGCCGAACAGGGCGGCCAGCCCCTGGAGCTGCACCGGCTTCCACAGGGCGAGGCCCGAGGCGAGGAGGAGGGCGCCGAGGAGAAACGCCACCGCGTAGGCGAGGCGCTGCACGGCGTTGTATTGCCCGAGCCGGTGGACGAGGCGGAAGGCGAGGGCGGCCCGGGCGTCGCGCCACACGGCCCCGGCGCTCAGGGGCAGGAACGTGCGGGTCACGTGCCGGCTCGCCACGCCGTAGACGAGGTAGACGAGGCCGTTCAGCGCGAACAGCCACATGGCGGCGAAGTGCCAGGCGATGGCGCCTCCGAGCCAGCCGCCCAGCGTCGCCCATTTGGGGAAGGTGAAGGGGAAGAGCGGCGACGCGTTGTAGATCGCCCAGCCGGAAAACAGCATGCAGAAGACTGCCACCGCGTTGATCCAGTGGGTGAGGCGCACCACCAGGGGATGGATCACCACGACGCGGGCGGGCGGTTCGGGGACCAGGGTCATGGGGTGTTCGGCCTTTTGCGAGATCGACCTTCAGGGGTCTTGGACCTCGGAGATGAGCGGCGCTCGAAAAGCGGAACGATCGTGCCCTCGGCGAGCGAAGGTGTCAGCCGAAGCGAGGGTGAGGGGGCGTCGCCGAAAAAGACACCTTCGGATGCGCCCCCTCACCTTCGGCTGCCGCCTCGCTTTGCCGACAGCGGGGTCGGCGAAGCCCTCTCCCCGTAGGCGGGGAGAGGAGACGCACGCCGAAGGTCACCACGCATTCGGTTCAGGCCGGGCTCGCCCGACCTCGTACGCCTCACATGGACGGCACGGTGCCGTTGCGGCCGACGATGAGGATCGGGGCGGAGAGCGTGCCGTCGGCGCCCTTCTTGGTGAAGGCGACGAGCTTGGAGCCCGGCACGAGGATGCTCTTCTCGCCGGGATCGACCAGGGTCACCGGCACGTCCTCGGGCACCACGACCTTCTTCTCGCCGCCCTGGTACTTGACCAGGAGGGTGCGCCCGCTCGTACCCGAGAGGGTGCCCACCGCGCCGTTGGTCATGGTGGAGTTGGTGCCGAGATCCCACGGGTAATGGCCGTCGGCGGTGCCGCGCAGGGAGGACGAGAACACCGTCACCTGCAGGGCCTTCTGCGATCCGTCGGGCTGCGGGATCGCGGCGGTGCCGATGTAGCTCTCCGACTTGATGTCGGCGAGCTGGCCCGTGGTGGCGGCGAGGATCTTGGTGTCGTTCGCGATCTGCACGGTGATCGAGTCGCCCGTGCGCGGCTTGATGGTGAGGGTCGATCCGTCGACCTTCTCGAGGGTGCCGCGATAGCGCACGATGTCGTCGGCGCGCGCGGAGGTCGCGGCCACCGTCAGGGTGAGGGCGAGGCCGGTCAGCAGGCTCTTCATCATGGCGTGTCTCTCCTGTTGCGGTTCTTCTTCACGTCCGGACGCGCCACCGGCGCGCCCCGGCCCGACGCTACATGGGCGGCACGGTGCCGTTCTGGCCCACCACCATGCGGTCGGCGACCGCCGTGCCGGAGGCGTCGGCGCGGGTGAAGGCGACGACGCGAACACCCGGCTTGATGAGGCCGGTGTCGGCGGGGGCCAGCGCCACCACAGGCACGTCGTCCGGCACGGTGATGGTCTTCTGGCCGCCGGCATACGTCACCGTGACGGTCCGGGTGGTCGTGCCCGTCACGGAGCCGACGGCGCCGTTGGTCATGGTGTTCTCCTTCTCGAGATCCCATGGGTAGTGGCCGTCGCCGGTGCCGCGCATGCTGGGGGCGAACACCGAGACCTCGAGGGCCTTCAGGGTTCCGTCGGCCTGGGGCGTCGCGGCGGTGCCGATGTAGCTGTCGGGCTGGATGTCGGTGAGCTTGGCGGCACTCGCCCCGGCGATCCGGACGCCGTCGGCGAGGCGGACCAGGATGGCGTCGCCGACGCGCGGCTTGATGGTGACGGCGTTGCCCTCCACCGACGCGATGGTGCCGCGGATCCGCACCACGGTCGTCTCGGCGCGGGCCGGCACCGCCGCGGCGAGGCCGAGGCAGGCCGTTGTGAGGAGCGCGGCTGTGCGGACGGTTCTGATCATGTGGGGCCCTTCCCATCGGCCGGTCGCCGATCTGTCGTCGACGATTCCCCACGGAGTGTGCAACGAATCCGCATCGCGCGCAAATCAATTGGGCGCGATGCGGATGGCTTCGGGGGGGCGGCCCCTCAGTGCGCCATCAGCATCGGGATACCCGCATGGGCGAGGAGGTGGCTCGTCGGCCCGCCGAAGATCATCTGGCGCAGGCGGCTCTGGGTGTAGGCGCCCTTGATGAGCAGATCGCAGCCGAAGGATTCGGCCTCGGCGAGGAACACCTCGCCTGGCGTGCGCCGCCCGGCCGAATGGGCGCGGTGATCGGCGTCGATGCCCTCGCAGGCGAGCGCCCGGGCGAGTTCCTCCGCGCTCGGCCCCGGCACGGTGCCGCCCTCGACGCTGATGACGCGGATGCGCTGGGCCCGGCGCAGGAACGGCATGGCGAAGGCCACGGCGCGCGCCGTCTCGGTGGAGCCGTTCCAGGCGATGAGGATCGCGTCGCCGAGCGTCGCGGGGGCGATGGGCGGGGCGAGCAGGATCGGCCGGCCGGCCTCGAACAGGGCGGTCTCGAAGGTGGTCATGCGCGGCGACCCGTCCTCGGTGCCGGGGCGCCCGACCACCGTCGCGGTGAACAGGCGGGCGTACTGGCCGAGGAACGCGTCGCCCGCCGGAACGTCGGGGCGCCAGCGATAGCGCGGCCCCGCCGCCGCGACGGAGGCCGGGGTGCAGGGCCCGTCCTCCATCAGCGGCACGCCGGCCTGCCGCATGAAGGCGACGAAGCGCCCGCCGGCCGCCTCGGCCTCGGCCTTGTCGGCCTCCTCGTCGCGCAGCCAGGTCATGCCGCCCACCATGTCGACGGGCACGTACTCGGCCAGCGCCGGGCGCAGGGACACGCCCTCGACGAGGCTGCCGAAGCGGCGCGCGGCGAGGATCGCCGTCTCGAACACCGAGGGCAGGCTGTCGTGGAGGGCGACGGGAACGAGGAGCGTCTTCATGGCACGGGAGCCTTCGATGGCGCGGACCGCCGGAGGCTAGTGCGATTTGGGCCCGCAGCAAACTCCATCCGCGCCGGGCTCACACGGTTTTCCGGCGCGCCGCGGGGTCGAGCCGGTGCCGGACTGCCCGGGTCAGCGGCGCCTCGACGGTGCGGGCGACGACGAGGGCGACGGCCACGGACAGGACGAGCATGAGGCCGAGCGCGCCCCACGGGCCGACGAGGCCGGCGATGCCGAGGCGGATGAGCGCCTCGCGGGTGCCGCGCAGGACGAAGGGGTGGAGGAGGTAGAGGGCGTAGGACGCGTCCCCGAGGGCGACGAGGGCGCCGCCTCCCCGGCCGGCGCCCTCCGGTTCCCGCGCGAGGGCGGCGGCGGCGACCAGCAGGAGCGCGGGGCCGCCATAGGCGAACGGCCGCAGGGCTTCGCCGGGCTCGCCCGCGACGGCGAGGCCGGCGAGGCCGGCGGCGGCGAGCGCCAGGCGGGCGGGGGCCGACAGGCGCAGGCCGCACGCCCGGGCGAGGCCGAGGCCGGCGCCAAGGGCGAATTCGAGGACGATGGGGCTGCCCCAGAACGCCAGCGGCGTCGGCGGATCGGGCACCAGCCGGCCGAGGGCGACGAGGCCGGCCAGGGCCGCGCCGAGCCAGAGCACCGCCCGGTCCCGCCCCCAGCCGAGGCCGACGGCGAAGACGGCGTAGAAGAACATCTCGCAGTTCAGGGTCCAGCCGAGACCGTAGAGGGGCTGGGGAATGCCGTCCGGGCGGAGCGCCGGCCAGAACAGGAACGAGGCGGCGACGTATCCGGGCGCCGGAGCCTCCGCGCCGTTGAGGAGCGCCGGCACGGTGAGGACGAGGCCGAGGTAGAGCGCCGTCACGATCCAGTAGAGGGGCACCAGCCGGGCGACCCTGTGGGCGAGGAAGCGCGCGCGCGCGCCGGGCCGGCCGTAGAGGGGCGCGCTCGCGTGGACGATGATGAACCCCGAGATCACGAAGAACACGTCGACGCCCGCCGACCACGCCACCCCGGTGCTCGGGCTGAACGCGAGGCCGGCGCGCAGGGCCAGGGCGGCCGCCTCGACCTGCCCATGGTGGACCACGACGAGGAGGGCCGCGAAGGCGCGCAGGCCCTGGATCGCGCCGAGCTTCACGCCGGGCGTGTCCCGGAATCGCGCTCCGCGCGGAGATCGTTCTGGCAAAATAGGCTGGAACAGAACAGCTCTTCTTCCGTTGTCCAGCCGAAAGCGACAGTCACGGACCTGTGCGGGCGCGTTCGCCTCCGGGTCCGTTCTTGTATGTCGCCGCAGCCATATTGAGGATGATCATGATCAACAAGTCGATTGCCCTGGGTGTCGTGGTGACGGCCCTCGCGACGCCCGCCTTCGCGCAGGACATGGGCGATTTCCGCCTCGCCGCGATGCAGTCCAACGCCTTCGAGGTCCAGTCGAGCCAGATCGCCCTGTCGAAGAGCCGCAACCCGCAGATCGTGCGTTTCGCCAAGGAGGCCGTGCGCGACCACCGCGCCGCCAACGTCGCCCTGGCGGGCGGTGAGGCCAACGTGATGGCCCGCAACGACGGCCTCGGCGGTCTCGTCACCGCCCCCCTCGCCGTCGCGGGCGGCGCCGTGGGCGCGGCCACGGGTGCGGCGGCCGGCGCCGTCGGCGGAACCCTCGCGGGCGGCCCGGTCGGCGGCCTCGAGGGCATGGGCGCGGGTGCCCGTCGCGGTGCAGCCACCGGTTCGATGATGGGCGATGTCGACACCACCGCCGGCACCACCCTGGTGCAGCCGAACCCGCAGCAGCAAGCGATGCTCGCCGAGCTGTCGCAGACCCCCGCCGGCCCGCGCTTCGACCGTCTCTACGGTTCGATGCAGGTGAAGTCGCACGAGATGGCCCTCGGGATGTACCAGTCCTACGCCTCCAACGGCCCGAACCCGGCCCTGCGCGCCCACGCCCAGCAGGCGCTGCCGGTGCTGGAGCATCACTACCAGGAAGCCCGTCGCCTGCCCGGCGCCCGCTGAACCGCCGGTTCGCGGAGTCCCTCGGGCGCAGCGCCCGGGGGATACACGAAAAAGGGATGCCGCGCGAAAGCCCGGCATCCCTTTTTCGTTCCCGATACGACGGCGGTTTCCGAGGCGAGCGCAGTTCGTGCCCGCTTCGCGACGATGTGCGGCCGGCGCGGCCCGGCCCGGGGGGGGGCGAGCGGTGTCTTCGCGAGAACGGGGCGACTCGATGGCCCTCCGGATCGGAGGGGCCACACGAGCCGCCCTTACGCCCTGTCCCTCCCGACCGCGTCGGGCGAGCGTGCGTCCTACGCCTCCTGGCAGTTGATCAGCGCGCTCTGGCGGATGGACTTGCCGGCCATGTCGACGGCGGGCTGGAAGTCTCCGGTTTCGGGATCGCGCACGAGGAGTTCGCCGCGCTCGATGCCGAAATGAGCGCCGTGCAGGGTGAGCGTGCCGGCCTCGACGCGCTCACGCACGAACGGGAAGGTCATGAGGTTCTTCAGGCTCTCGCCGACCATCGCGTATTCGAGGCGGGTGAGGTAGTCCGGCCCGTTCTGGTCCTCGACGTTCTCGGCGGCCGACTTCACGAGGGACACCCACTTGCCGATGAAGTCGCCCTCCGACAGGGGGTTCGACGGGCTGGCGAAGGCCTTGATGCCGCCGCAGGTGGCGTGACCCATCACGACGATGTGCTTCACCTCGAGGCCCTGCACGGCGAACTCGATGGCCGCCGACGTGCCGTGGAACTCGCCGCCCTGCTCCTCGCACGGGGGCACGAGGTTGGCGACGTTGCGGATCACGAAGAGTTCACCGGGGCCCGCGTCGAAGATCACCTCGGGCGAGACGCGACTGTCGCAGCAGCCGATGAGCAGCACCTCGGGGGATTGCGACTTGGCGAGCTTGGAATAGCGCTTGGCCTCGTCGGGCAGGCGCTGCTCGACGAACGACTGGTAGCCTTCCTTGAGCTTCTCGGGGAACGTGCCGGCGCGTGGGGTGGTCATGTCGGATCGGCCTTTCTTTCAGGTGCCGTGCCACTTCAGGGCCACGGGCGTTGCGGGAAGGGAGCCGTCGAGGCTGGCGCGCGCGACGCGTGCCAGCCCGGCGGGTTCGATGCGCTCGGAGGTCGCCTCGAGGTCGTCCAGGGTCCACCAGCGCGTGCCGAGGACGGGGTTGTCCTCCGTCTCGGCGAGGCGCCGGGTGTCGATGCGGTCGTCGGGCAGGCGCACCACGAAATAGCGCTCGCGGGCATCGCGCGACGTCCGGAACAGGTGAAAGGGCCCATCGCACGCCGCGATCTGCGGGCCGATGGGCGCATCGGCAACGCCGATCTCCTCTTCGAGTTCACGCCGGCACGCTTCGAGATGCGTCTCGCCCGGTTCCAGGCCACCGCCGGGCATGAACCAGAAGGTCCGGTCGTCCGGTCTGGCCGGATCGATGGGCCGGACGGACTCGTAGGCGATGAGCAGCAGACGCCCGGCCGGATCGAACACGAGGGCGCGGGCGATCTCGCGAACCGGCGGGTTCGCCGGGCCGGGAGACACTGGCGCCGAGATCCGTGCTGTCATGGCGTCATTCCGAAGTATTGTCCTTCACCCCGGCGTTCGGAAAAATAATTTAATCCTTGGCCCAACGATTTTTTCTTTACGGGGGTCGGGTTTCACCTGTCGAGACGACATGTAGCGACGAATCGCCGGCCGGCTAGTGTTTTACGGCACGTGGCCGGGTGCCCAGATCACGATGGGGAGATCGAAGCGGTCGCGCCCCGGCGGATCGGGCATCGGCACGGCGCGGCCGAGGGCGATGTCGCGCGCCACCACGAGGGCCGCGAGGGCATCCACGTGATCGTCGGCGCCGATGCGGGCGGGGCGTGCCGCGACCAGGGTCTCGGGCAGACCGGCGCCGAGGAGCAGCGCGCGGCGCGCGGCGTGCCCCTCGGGCGTCTTCTTTCCCGCAACGAGGGCCCGGTCGCCGTTGAGGCGCCGGAAGGCGACCTCGGGATGGACCTCGTGCAGTCGGGCGCGCAGATCGGGCCGTGCCCGCAGGAGTCCGTCGACCTCGCGCACGGCGGAGAAGATGTTGAAGCCCTGGATCGAGGGAGCGAAGGGCGGATCGCTGCCCGCCCGCGACAGGGCCTTGGCGGTCTCGTAATCGGGCGCGTAGACGGCCGCACGCGCCGGCATCGGGAACACGCTGGCCCGGCCCGCCCCGAGAAAGGCCCGCGCCGCGCGGTCGGCGACGCGGCCGCCGCCCTCGACCCGGTCGGGCAACCCGATGGGGATGTCGATGCCGACGCAGGCCGGCGCCTCGGGGGCGTCGAGGCAATCCGCCACCGTGGCGAACCGGGCCGCGCGGTGGCGCCCGTCGTCGCGGTTGAGCAGCACCCCGGCCCACGCGCCGCGACAGCCGTCGAGGCCGGCGATCCAGGGGGAGGGGGTTCGTGCTGCGATCGGGGGCATCGGTGTGTCGGGCATGCGGAAGGTGGTCGGCGACCGCCGAAAACGGACGCATCGCGTCACGGCAGCGTCTTGTCTTTGTCCTTGGCGACGCGCGGTTCAGCTTGGGTTTTAGGCATATAAATATATTAATTATAAATTTACCGAACATGGAGCGTCTACGGAATGGGCGATCTGCCTATTTTTTGGGGGAATTGATGCGGCTTCTGCGGGACACGAGAATAGTTGTTAAAATAGCGTTGCCGATTATACTGACGATCCTCATCAGCGCGGGCCTGATCGTCTATGCTCGATCCGTGATGCAAGGTCTTTCCGATCAGACGGCCAGGATCGTCGACTTTCAGGCCAGCCGCCTGGACGCACTCCTGCACATGCGCGGCGGCCTCACCGAAGCCACCGCCATGGACCGGAACATGCTGCTGGAGAGCGATCCGGCCAAGAGGGCCCGCTTCCGCAACCTTCAACAGACCGCCATGGCCGAGGCCCGCGAGGCCTCCGATCGGCTCGTGACCCTGGCGGACACGCCGGAGCGCCGGAGCGGCAACGCGGCCATACGCCAGGCCGTCGAGGACTTCTTCGGGACGCTCGATCGCGTGTACGACCTGAGCATGCGCCAGCAGGGGGAGGAGGCCTTCCGGCTTGCCCGCGACGTCGGCATTCCCGCCCGGCTCAAGATCAACGAATGGATGCAGGCGCGTTCCAAGCTCCTGGCCGAGGAACTCGCCACGGCGAAGGCTCAGGCCGCGCGGGACGCCGAGCGTGGGACCTACATGCTGATCGGCTCCGCCGCGCTCGGCCTGCTGGGTGCGCTGGCACTGGCCGGATTGATCGTGACCTCCGGCATCACGCGGCCGCTCGGCCGCCTCGTCGATGTGCTGCAGCGCATGGCGCGTGGCGAGATCGACGCCGAGATCGAGGAGGCAACCCACGGCGACGAGATCGGCGCCGTCGGCAAGGCCGTCGAGGGCATCAAGGCCATGGTCGCCCGCAAGGCCGCCGAGGAGGCCGAGGTCAAGCGCCGCGCCGACGAGGCCGCCGCCGCCGAGCGCCGCCGCACCATGATCGAACTGGCCGACGGCTTCGAGCGCGCCGTGGGCGGCATCGTCGGCCAGGTCTCGTCCTCGGCCACCGAGCTGCAGGCCACCGCCCAGCAGATGACCGCCACCGCCGACGAAACCGCCTCGCAATCGACCACCGTGGCCGCCGCCGCGGAGGAGGCCGCCACCAACGTCAACACCGTCGCGGCCGCCGCCGAGGAGCTGGGCTCGTCCGTGCAGGAAATCGGCCGGCAGGTGACCGGCTCGGCGCACCTCGCCCGGGCGGCCGTGGGCGAGGCCGACCAGACCGCGCACCTCGTCCAGGCCCTCAGCCAGAACGCCGCCCGGATCGGCGACATGGTCGGGATGATCTCGGGCATCGCCGGCCAGACCAATCTGCTGGCGCTCAACGCCACCATCGAGGCGGCGCGGGCCGGCGCCGCGGGGCGGGGCTTCGCGGTGGTGGCGACCGAGGTGAAGGCCCTGGCCGAGCAGACCGCCAAGGCGACCGAGGAGATCGTCCGGCAGATCGGCGAGGTTCAGGGCGTGACCTCGCAGGCGGTGACGGCGATCGACGGCATCACCGGGCGGATCCGCGAGATCGACAGCGTGGCGACCTCGATCGCGGCGGCTGTGGAGCAGCAGGGCGCGGCGACGCAGGAGATCGTCCGCAACGTGGCGCAAGCCTCCGCCGGGACCAACGAGGTGACCGGCAACATCGCGGGCGTGGCGCAGGCGTCGGAGGAGACGGGGGCCGCGGCCAGCCAGGTCCTGTCGGCGGCCTCCGAGCTGTCGCGGCAATCCGAGCATCTCGGCGCCGAGGTCAACCGCTTCCTCGCCACCGTCCGGGCCGCCTGACCCGACGCCGCTCCGGCATCGCCCCCGATACCGCATCGGAAGCGACGCCGGAGATCGTCGTGTCGGAGCCGGCTCTTTTGAAAGCCGGCTCCGACCTCTCGGGCCGATGCTTCGGCCCGCGACGAATCCATCGAACCCGCGAACGGGCCGGGCCGGGCTGGGCCCGGCGGCCTATTCCGCCGCGTCGACGTAGAGCTTGCCGCCCTCGGCCTGGAACTCGGCGGATTTCGCCGCCATCCCGGCCTCGCGCTCGGCCTGGCTCATCGGCGTCGCCTCGCCCAGCACCTGGCCCGCCGCCTCCATGGCGAGCACCTCGGCGCGCAGATCCTGGGTGATCTTCATGGAGCAGAACTTCGGCCCGCACATGGAGCAGAAGTGCGCCACCTTGTGGGCGTCCTTCGGCAGGGTCTCGTCGTGGTAGGCCCGCGCCGTGTCGGGATCGAGGGACAGGTTGAACTGGTCCTCCCAGCGGAAGTCGAACCGGGCGCGCGACAGGGCGTCGTCGCGCAGCTGCGCCGCCGGATGGCCCTTGGCGAGATCGGCGGCGTGGGCCGCGATCTTGTAGGTGATCACGCCTTCCTTCACGTCGTCGCGGTTGGGGAGCCCGAGATGCTCCTTCGGCGTGACGTAGCAGAGCATGGCGCAGCCGAACCAGCCGATCATGGCGGCGCCGATGCCGGACGTGATGTGGTCGTAGCCCGGCGCGATGTCCGTGGTCAGGGGCCCGAGGGTGTAGAACGGCGCCTCGCCGCACTCCGCGAGCTGCTTTTCCATGTTCACCTTGATCTTGTGCATCGGCACGTGGCCGGGGCCCTCGATCATGGTCTGGCAGCCCTTGTCCCAGGCGATTTTCGTCAACTCGCCGAGGGTCTCCAGTTCGGCGAACTGCGCCGCGTCGTTGGCGTCCGCGATGGAGCCGGGGCGCAGGCCGTCGCCGAGCGAGAACGAGACGTCGTAGGCCCGCATGATGTCGCAGATCTCGTCGAACCGCTCGTAGAGGAACGATTCGCGGTGCCCGGCCAAGCACCAGCGCGCCATGATCGAGCCGCCGCGGGAAACGATGCCGGTGACGCGCCGCGCGGTCAGCGGCACGTGGGCGAGGCGCACACCCGCATGGATGGTGAAGTAATCGATGCCCTGTTCGGCCTGTTCGATGAGGGTGTCCTTGAACACCTCCCAGTCGAGTTTCAGCGGATCGCCGCCGACCTTTTCGAGCGCCTGGTAGATTGGCACGGTGCCGATGGGCACGGGCGAGTTGCGCACGATCCACGAGCGGATGTTGTGGATGTTGCGGCCGGTGGAGAGGTCCATCACCGTGTCGGCGCCCCAGCGGGTCGCCCAGACCAGTTTCTCCACCTCTTCCGCCGCCGACGAGGTCACGGCCGAGTTGCCGATGTTGGCGTTGATCTTCACGAGGAAGTTGCGGCCGATGGCCATCGGCTCGACTTCGGGGTGGTTGATGTTGGCCGGAATGATGGCCCGGCCCCGCGCCACCTCCTCGCGGACGAATTCGGGGGTGATGAAGGCCGGCAGCGCCGCGCCGAAGCTGTTGCCGTCGGCGAGTGCGGCTTGCGCGCCCTCCAGCATCGTCTCGCGCGCGAGGTTTTCGCGATGCGCGACGTAGATCATCTCCTCGGTGACGATGCCGGCGCGGGCGAACTCGTACTGCGTCACCATCTGGCCCGGCGCCGCCTTGCGGATCTGGCGCGTCGCCGGACACGGGGCCACGAGCTTGTCCTCCGGCACGAAGCCGTTGTCCTCGGGCTTGACCGCGCGCGGCGTCACCGTGGCGTAGCCGCGCTTGGCGATCCACGGATCGCGGATCAGCGGCAGGCCGGCGTTGAGGTCGATGTTGGCGTCCGTCTGGGTGTAGGGCCCCGACGGATCGTAGACCCGCACGGGCGCTTCCTTGGGGTCGCTCAGGGTCACCTCGCGAAAGGGAACCCGGATGTCGTCATGCCCGGCCACGGCCGCGTAGACCTTGCGCGAGCCCATGATCGGGCCTGTGGTCACCGCCTCGGGTGAGCCTTTGGGAAGGTCTTGCGGACGGACGGGCTTGTTCATCGGGTGTGCTCCTGGCGTTGGAGGCGACCCGGATTCGTCTGGAACGGCATTGGGCTGGGGACACCGCACGATCGCGCGGCGACACGATTCCCGTCCCTCCGCCGGTACGAACCGGATCAGGTTCAAGGGTCAGGGCGGCGCGCCCAATCTCAGCTCCCGGTCTCGGAGCCCCCCTCGGAATCGTTCCAGGGTCGTGCGTGCGCGCCGGTTTGTCAATCGCCGCAGGCCGCGTGAGAAAGGCAAAATACTTCCGGAGACCGGCGCAAGGGGGAAAGACCTGACGCCGCACCGGCCGCCGGAGCATGAACTTTCGCGCTTCAGGCCGCGTTCGTTCCCCATGACTGGCATCGGCCACAGGACATTTCCCATGAATCGCATCCTTCTCGCATCGGCCGCCATGGTCGGTGCGCTCATTCTCATTCCCGCCGAGGCCGACGCGCGCGGCGGCGGCGGATTTCGCGGCGGCGGCGGCGGCCACATGGGCGGCTTCGGCGGCGGCGGTCGTGGCTTCGGAGGCGGTGGCTTCGCCGGCGGCGGCGGCGGGTTTCGCGGCGGCATGATGGGCGGCGGCCGTGGCGGCTTCGGCGGCCAGGGGCTCGCCGGGCGCGGCTTCGGCGGCGGTCGCGGGTTCGGCGGCGCGACGGCGGCCGGGTTCGGCGGCGGAGCGGCACTCGGCGGCTATCGCGGCGGCGTCGGCGGGTTCAACCGGGGCGGCTACCGGGGCGGGTTCGCCGATTACCGGGGCGGACGCGGCTACGGCTACCGTCGTGGCTACGGCGGTCTCGGACTCGGCGTCGGCCTGGGGCTCGCCGGAGCGGGCATCGGCTACGGCCTCGGCAGCGGCTTCTACGGGGACGATTACTACGGCGGCGGCTACGCCCCGGCCTATTACGGCGGTGGTTACGGTGGCGGCGGCTACGGTGCCTACGGCGGCGGATATGCTCCCGCCGGCTACGGCGTCGAGACCCAGGTCGCGCCCCAGGGTGGCGATGTCGCCTACTGCATCCAGCGCTTCCGGTCGTACGACCAACGTTCGGGCACCTATCTCGGCAACGACGGCCGGCGTCACGCCTGCCCGCAGTAAGGTCCTCTCGAATATCTAGTAGATATAGAAGCCCTCGACATGTTTTGTCGGGGGCTTTTGGCTATTTGAGGGAAGGGAATTTCTGTTCTAATCTATTGATATGACCCTTTATAGAGATTCATTTTTTCGATTGAATTTTGAGCTGCTATACATTGTGTTGTATGTGTTTTTGCTTGCGGTGGCTTCACACATTATAACGAAGACGCTTACTGCGAAGACTGCTAAAAATGGTATGATATAATCGATATGATACGTGATATTAATTTTGCCGAGGTGGTAATGCGAGAAAATCAAGAACGAGCCAGTCCAAATCAGGCCATAGATCACATTTCTAATCGTTACTAGAAACAAAATTATATTAAATACAATAAATGTATAAAATATCATTCTACCTAGATCTGTATACAGTAACAAGAAAAATATCAGGGCAAATCCACCCCCATCCCGTATCATCATAAACAAACATAATATTTCAACAGATATAACGATTAAAACGAATGCGATGATGCGAACGGTAAGTACGATCATATTTATTGCCGCACGACACGACCAAAACAACGCACCGCATGTCTGTAGTCGTGCGTTCCATCGCAAGTAATAACAAGCGTCTTCGCGACGGAAAGACGACATTCACGACCCCTGCAGACTCTCCGCGAAGTCGTCGGGCACCTCGCCGAACTGCGCCAGGATGGCGGCGCTCTCGAGTTCGCCGGTCTCGTCGTCGGCCACCACCCGGATGGCGGCGGTGCCGGGAAAGCGCGCCGCCATGGCCTCCGCCTTCTTGAGGGCGCCGCTCTCCGTCGGCGCCACCTCGCGGTCGCCGGGCACGAGGCGCTTGCGCTTGATCACGAAGGTCTGCACCAGGAACGTCGTCTTGAGGGCCATCACCGTCTCCACCGGACGGGATCGCCTCCGGACATGGGCGCTGCCTTAGCACGAATCCCGCACGCGGGGCGCGGACGCGGGCGGCCCGGCCTCACCACAGGCGGATCAGGCGGTAGCCGGCCACCACGTCGGCGGGGTCGAGGCCGACCCGGGTGGTCAGGGTCAGGCTCGCGCGAAACAGCATCCGGCTGAAGGCGCCGGAGAACAGGAACAGCATCGTCAGCACGAGGCCGGCATGGCGGGCGCCCGCATCCCCCACGGCCTGCCACGCGGCGGGCAGCCACGGCCGCGCGGCGGCGTAGCCGTCGAGCCCCGGAACCGGCGCGAGGTTGAGGACGAGGGCCATCCCCTGGAACAGGGCCGAGACGGCGAGCACCGCCCGCAGGGTCTCCGAGGCCGGGCTCGAAAGGTGATAGAGGATCACGAAGCCGAGGAGCGTCGCGAGGGTCATGGCCGGTCCGGCCAGGGCCACGGCGCTGGGCCGGAGCCGGCCGCGCAGGGCCGCCGGATCGAGGCGGACCGCCCCGCCCGGAAAGCCGATGCCGCCGAGGATCGTGAACAGGACGGGCAGCACGAGGGTGGCGACGGGATCGGCGTAGCGGCGCGGATCGAGGGTGAGGGTGCCCGCCCCTTCGACGCTGGGATCGCCGCCCCGCCAGGCCGCGTAGGCGTGGCCGAACTCGTGCAGGCACAGGCCCAGAACCCAGCCCGAGACGACGAAGGCGAAGCCGGCGCCGGACCCCGCGATCCAGCCGACGCCGATGCAGAAGCCGAGGCCGCACACGAGGAGAACGACGAGGAGGAAGTTGGCGCTGACCCCCGGGCCCGTCCGGCTCACGCTGTCCCGCGACGTGGTCTGCTGCATTCCGTTTCCCCACGCCGCGCCGATCCGGGCCCACCCGCACCCGGCCCCCTACGCGCGACGCAACATCGCTGGTGACACGGGGAAGTCCACCCCCTACCTCGGAGGCGGTCGCCCCCCGGCACGCCGGACTCCGCATGCGCCTTTTCCTGCTCAGCCTCCTCCTCGGCGGCCTCGGTCTCGGCGCGGCGATCCTGGCGGCGCTCGCGGCGTTCCAGCGTCACCTCATCTATCCGGGCGCGTTCTTTTCACGCCCGCCCGGGACCGAGGCGCGCCTCGCGCCCCCGGGCACCACGGCCATCATCCTGACGACCCCGGACGGGGAGCGCCTCGTCGGCTTCTGGCGTCCGCCCGCGCCCGGCTGTGGCGTGGTGCTGAGCTTCCACGGCAACGCCTCCGCCCCCGAGCCCCCGGCCCGGCGCTTCACCGAGGGGGTGTGGGCGCGCGCGGGCTGGGGCGTCCTCGCCATCGCGTATCGGGGCTATCCGGGCTCGACGGGGCGTCCGAGCGAGGACGGCCTCGTCGCCGACGGCCTCGCCGCCCACGCCGCCGTGGCGGAGCGGGCGCCGGGCGCGCCGGTCCTGCTCCACGGCCATTCCCTCGGGGCCGCCGTGGCGGTGGCGGTGGGCGCCCGCGCGCCGCATCTCGGCCTCTACCTCGAAGCGCCGTTCGATTCGCTGCACCACCTCGTCGGCCTGCGCTATCCCCTCGTGCCGCGCCTGCTCCTGCGGGACACCTACCGCTCGGATCTGCGCATCGCGGCGACCACCGGTCCGGTCTTCGTGGTGCACGGCCTGCAGGACGGGGTGATCCCGGTGAGGCTCGCCCGGCGCCTCGCGACGCTGGCCGGCCCGCGCGGACATCTCGAAGCGCTTCCCGGCGACCACGTCTCGATCCTGGGCGAGCGCGACGCGGCGGCGCAGGCCGTGTTCCGGCAGGCTCTGTCCCGCGACGCGTGCCGCCCGGCGGTGGCCGTCGCCACCCCCTGAAAGGAACCCCATGGGACGACGCGAGCGGCGCTGGCAGGCGGACGATCCCTCCACCCACGGTCCGCCCGTGCGCGCTCCGGTGATCTGTCCCCTGTGCGAGCGTCCGATCCCGCCGCGTGCCAAGTCGAGCCTGCATCACCTCACGCCGAAGCTGAAGGGCGGGGCCAAGGCCGGCACCGTGCGCCTGCACCAGATCTGCCATTCGGCGATCCACGCCCGCTACAGCGAGGCCGAGATCGCCCGGCGCCTCGCCGACACCGAGGCCCTGCGCCAGGACCCCGAGATGGCCCGCTTCCTCGCCTGGGTGCGGACGAAGCCCGACGATTTCCACGCGGCGACTCGCCTGACCCGCACCCGCAAGGCCGCCCGGCGCGAGCCGTACTGACCGGGGTTTCGCAGGGCTCCTTAACCCCGCCTTCGCCACGATCGGAGGCGGCCCGGCGCCCCGCCCGCGCCGGTAGCCGCCCTTTTACGAATCCCGCCCGACACTCGGCGCCTCGTGTCTGGCGCAGGGGAACGGAGGCCATGGTGGAGGGAGCGGGTTCGGCACGTCTCGCCTGGGTCGATGTCGCCAAGGGCCTGTGCATCGTCCTCGTGGTGATGATGCATTCCACCCTCGGCACCGGCGAGGCGATGGCGGAGCGGGGGCTGGGGGCGGAAGGCTTCCTCCACCACGTGGTGGCGTTCGCAAAGCCCTTCCGCATCCCCGATTTCTTCCTGCTGTCGGGCCTGTTCCTCGGACGGGTGATCGACCGGGACTGGCGCCTCTTCGCCGACCGCCGGGTGGTCCACTTCGCCTACTTCTACCTCCTGTGGGTGGTGATCCAGTCGCTCGCCAAGTACGGCGCCGTCACGGACGGGGCCGGACCGGGCGCCTTCGCGCGGCACCTCGCCCTGGCGCTCGTGGAGCCCTACTCGACCCTGTGGTTCATCTACCTGCTGGCGGTGTTCTCCGTGGTGACGAAGCTCCTGCGGCGGGTGCCGTGGCCCCTGCTCCTCGGGGCCGCCGCCGCCCTGCAGGTCGTGCCGGTGCAGACGGACGTCTACCTCCTGGAGGAGTTCTGTTCCCGCTACGTCTGGTTCGTCGTCGGCTACCTGTTCGCCGAGCGGATTTTTGGGTTCGCCGCCCGCGTGCGTGCGCATCCGCGTGCGGCCCTGGCCGGCCTCGCCCTCTGGGCCGTGGTCGAGGGCGTGCTCGTCTTCACGCCCTCGGGCAGCACCGCCTACCCGACCCTGGCGAGCCTGCCCGGTCTGAGCTTGGTTCTCGGTGGCGTCGGGGCGCTGGCCATCGTGGCCGGCGCGTCCCTGCTGACCCTCGCCGGCGGCCCGGTGGCGGCGGCCCTGCGCGCCTGCGGCAGCCGCTCCATCGCGATCTATCTCGGCTTCTTCCTGCCCATGGCGCTCACCCGCACCGTCATCGTGAAGACCGGGGCGATCACCGACGTGGGCTGGGCGAGCCTCCTCGTCACCGCCGTCGCCATCCTGGTGCCCCTCGGCCTCGAACGGCTGGTCCGGCACACGCCGCTGTCGTTCCTGTTCCGCCGCCCGGCCGCGTTCCACATCGTGCCCGAGCGCGCACCGGCTCGCCCCGTGCTGACGCCGGCCTGAGGCGCGGAACTCAGGCGGCGGCCCGGCGGGGCGCGGTGAGAAAGGCGAGGAAATTCCCGATCTCGCGGCGGCGGTTCGCGTCCTGCGTGATCTGCCCGTCGAGGCGGTGGCGGGCGAGGAGGTCGGGATGCCCGGCGCCGTCGGCGTGGAGGCGGGCGAGGTCGTCGGCCAGGGCCGCCACCGCCGCCTCGTCGGGGGCCTTCCCGTCCGCGATCATCTCGGACGCGCTCATGCGCAGCATGATGCCGAGCACGTCGAGGTCGGTCTCGGGATGGTACTGGGTGCCCCAGAACACGCCCGGCCCGTGCTCGATCGCGACGGCCTGGATCGAGCAGGCGTTGCTGGCGAGCAGCGTGGCGTGGGCCGGCAGCCGGAGCACGGCGTCGCCATGCACGGCCGGGGCGTCGAAGCGCTCGGGGCGGCCCGCGAGCAGCGGATGATCGCGCCCGGCCTGCGTCGGCGCGAGATCGCGGGCAAAGCCGTACTCGCCGCCCTTCGGGTTGGGGCCGGCCTCGCCCCCCGTCGCCACGGCGGCGACCTGTAGGCCCCAGCACGAGCCGAAGACCGCGAGGCCGGCGGCCAGGGCCGCCCGCATGAGGTCGATCTGGCGCGTCACCTCGGGCGACCCGTCGGCGAGCTTCAGGGTCGAGCCGGTCACGACGAGGCCGGCATAATCGGAGAGGTCCGTGCCCTCGGGCAGGGCGGCGTCGGCGTCCGCCGGGCTGATCAGCGTACAGGCGCAGGGCGCCGTGCCGCGCGTCCGGGCGATCTCGGCGAGGATTTCCGCGTAGGATTCGGCCGAGGTCGCGCCCGTGGCGTCGGCATGCCGGGCACGGCCGTCGCGGTCGTTGCCGTCGGCGACGAGGAGATTGAGCATCGCGGGGTCCTGGGGGGAAGGACACGGAGAACGGTGCCCGGCCCGGCCCGTTCCGATCCGGGGCACGGGCGCGTCGCCGCACGCGCGATGGGAACGGGACGGGGGCCGGCCATCCCGGCAGCGCTAAGGAACCCTTAAACCCGCCGTATTTACCGTGCGGAACCGGGGCACACCCATGGGCGGGATGGTTCGGGACTGAAGCGGGGCGCATGGCGAAGGGACGCGGACGCGGACGCGACGGACGAGGCGAGCCGAACTTCGACGTGCCCGAGGGGCGCGCGTCGGACCCGGCCAGCCTCGACCTGCGCCTGTCGCGGGCCGATCGCGCGGGGGGCGGCGTGGCACGACGGGCAACCGAGACCAAGGGCCGGCGCGCCGACGCGCCGGAACGGGCACTGCCCTCCGCGAAGGCCCGGCCGCGCAAGGCCCGGCGGCGTTCGCTGCTGGGGCGCTTCGTCTATGCGGGCGTGGTGCTCGGCCTGTGGGCCTGCATCGGCATCGCCGGGCTCGTGGCCTACCACGCCTCGCAGCTGCCCCCCATCGACCAGCTGGCGGTGCCGAAGCGCCCGCCCAACATCGCGATTCTCGCGAGCGACGGCTCCCTGCTCGCCAACCGGGGCGAGACCGGCGGCCGGGTGGTCGGCATCAAGGAGCTGCCGCCCTACCTGCCGCGCGCCTTCGTGGCCATCGAGGACCGGCGCTTCTATTCGCATTTCGGCGTCGATCCCGTGGGCATCGCCCGCGCCATCGGCCAGAACCTGACCCGGCGCGGCGTGGCGCAGGGCGGCTCGACCCTGACGCAGCAGCTCGCCAAGAACTTGTTCCTCACCCCCGAACGCTCGGCCTCGCGAAAGATCCAGGAGGCGATCCTGGCCCTGTGGCTGGAGCACAAGTACACCAAGGACGAGATCCTCGAACTCTACCTGAACCGGGTCTATTTCGGCGCCGGCGCCTACGGCGTCGAGGCGGCGGCGCAGCGCTACTTCGGCAAGCCGGCGAAAGCCGTGACCCTGGCGGAGGCCGCCATGCTGGGCGGCCTCGTCCAGGCACCGTCGCGGCTGGCGCCGAACCGCAACCTGCCCGCCGCCCAGGCGCGGGCCGCCCAGGTGCTCGCCGCCATGGAGGATCTCGGGTTCGCGAAACCCGCGGACGTGAAGACGGCGCTGGCCCAGCCCGCCCGGCCGGCGGGCACGCGCGGCGGCGGCTCGGCCAACTATGTCGCCGACCTCGTGATGGACGTGCTCGACGACTTCCTTCCGAAGTTCGAATCCGACATCGTGATCTCCACCACCGTCGACACCGCCCTGCAGGCCGCCGGCGAGAAGGCCCTGGTGGACGAGCTCAATCTCAAGGGCGGCAAGTACAACGTCGGCCAGGGCGCCCTGGTGTCCATGCGGCCGGACGGCGCGATCCGGGCCCTGGTCGGCGGGCGCGACTACGCCCAGAGCCAGTTCAACCGCGCCACCACGGCGAAACGCCAGCCGGGCTCGGCGTTCAAGCCCTTCGTCTACCTCGCGGCGGTGGAGCACGGCCTGACCCCCGACACCGTGCGGGAGGATTCCCCCGTCAACATCAAGGGCTGGAACCCGGAGAATTATTCGCGGGATTATCGTGGGGCCGTGACGCTCCGGGACGCGCTGGCGCTCTCCCTCAACACCGTCGCCGTGCGGCTGGGCCAGGAGGTCGGGCCCAGAACCGTGGTGCAGACGGCCCAGCGCCTGGGCATCGCCTCGCCGCTCCAGGCCAACGGCTCCATCGCGCTCGGCACCTCCGAGGTGACGCCGCTGGAACTGGTGGGCGCCTACGCCACCTTCGCCAACGGCGGCACAAGCGTGATCCCCTACGTCATCGCGGGCGTGAAGGCGGCCGACGGCAAGGTTCTGTACAAGCGCAAGGACGGCGGCCTCGGCCGGGTGATCGAGCCGAACGCCGTCTCGATGATGAACGCCATGATGCACGAGACCTTCGTGACCGGCACGGCGAAGAAGGCCGAGGTGCCGGGCTGGGATCTCGCCGGCAAGACCGGCACCAGCCAGGATTTCCGCGATGCCTGGTTCGTCGGCTACTCCGCCACCCTGGTGACGGGGGTCTGGCTCGGCAACGACGATGGCGAATCGACGAAGAAGGTCTCGGGCGGCAACCTGCCGGGCGAGGTCTGGAAGGCCTACATGACCACCGCCCTGAAGGGCCAGACGCCGGCCATGCTGCCCGGCGCCAAGACCTGGCGCAACCGCGCCCCGGCCGAAGCGCCGGCCGTCACGGGCGCCACCGGCGGCGTCCTCGGCGCCCTTCTGGGCGAGCCCCAGCCCCAACCCGCCCCCCGCGTCGCCACCGCCGCCCCGCGCCGCTCCGGCCCGAGCCAGGACGACCGCAACTTCCTCGAGAAGCTGTTCGGGGTGGGCGAGTAGGAGGGACGGTATCCCTGCCGGTCCGGACCAGGATCGGCATCGATCCGGACGACCGCTCGGGCCGCCTTGTCCTACAATGCAAATGCATTACTCTGCCGTTCGACCTGTGGGAGGGTTCGATGAGCAAGGCAGCCGGACTTCTGGAAATTCCAGCCACGATCACCGCCCGGGGGCAGACCACCGTGCCGGCCGCGGTGCGACGGATGCTCCGCCTGGGCAAGTCCGGGCACATCGTGTTCCGTGCCCTCGCCGACGGCACCGTCGTGATCGCCAGGGCGGAACCCGACGGCGAGGCGGATGACGCGCTCGGCCCGTTCCTGACCCTGCTCGAGCGGGATCTGGCGGAGCGGGCGCGGGCCATCGAACCCGTATCCCCGGACCTGTACCGGCGTGCCCTCGCCCTCGTCGAAGGCGTCGCCGTCAATCTCGACGAAGCCCTGCCGGACGACGAGGCGTGAACGACGGCCCTTTGGTGATCGACGGGTGGGAGATCCACGCGCACCCGCTGTTCCTCGATCAAATCGAAGGTCTCGTGGCCGACGTCGAGGCCGCACGGGCGAAGGACCCCGAAGGCTATGGGAAGAAGCGGGCGGCGAAGCTGCTCGCGGCCGTCCTGAAGGTCGCCTTCGAAATCATTCCCGAAAACCCAGCCCGGACCGAGTATCGTCAGGGGAACACGCTCGGGGACAGGCACAAACACTGGTTTCGGGTCGCATTCCTCCAGCAGTATCGACTGTTCTTCCGCTACAGGGAAACGGTCGAGCGGAAGGTCATCGTGCTGGCCTGGATCAACGACGAAACCACGCTCCGGTCATACGGAAGCCGATCGGACGCCTACGCGGTCTTCCGTAGGATGCTCGCTCAGGGGAATCCCCCGGACGATTGGGAAGCCCTCCTGAAAGCCACGAGCGACAAGGGCGCCCGGATTCGTCTCGGACGCTCTCGTGCCGGTGCCCGACCTTGAGCGCCACGGCCGGCGGGGCCGTTGCGAGAGACGCCGAAGACCCCGGATCATGGCCAAGGCCTCACAGCATGGGCAGGTGGCGCGGGCGGGGGCCGCGTGGGAAGGCGGTGTCGAGGGCGGCGATCTCGGCGGCGGTGAGCACGAGGTTGCCGGCCGCCGCGTTGGCCACCGCGCGCTCGGGCGATGCGGTCTTGGGGATGGCGAACACCCCGTCGTGGCGGGTGAGGAAGGCGAGGGCCACGGAATGCGGGCTCGTGGCGTGGGCCTCGGCGATGCCGGCGAGCACCCGGCCGCCCCGGCTTTCGGGGGCGGGGAAATCCCCGCTGCCGAAGGGGGAGTAGGCCACCAGGGCGACGCCGTTGCGCCGGCACCAGGGCTCGACGGCATGCTCGATGGCCCGCTCGCCCAGGTGATAGAGCACCTGGTTGCACGCGATGGCCCCCGGGCCGGCGAGGCGCAGGACCGCGTCCAGCCCGTCCACGTCGAAGTTGCTCAGGCCCCAGGACCGAATCTTGCCGCTCGCCTTCAGGGCCTCGAACCCCGCGATCGTCTCCTCCAGGGGATGCGAGCCCGGCCAGTGCAGGAGGTAGCCGTCGAGGCGGTCCGTGCCGAGCCGCTTCAGGGAGCGCTCGCAGGCCGCGATGGTGCCGGCGCGGGAGGCGTTGGACGGCACCACCTTGGAGACGAGGAACACGCTCTCGCGGCGTCCCGCGATGGCCTCGGCCACGAGGGGCTCGGCCGCGCCGTACATCTCGGCGGTGTCGATGTGGGTCAGGCCGGCGTCGAGGCCGGCGCGCAGGGCGGCCAGCGCCCGAGCCCGGTCGTCCTCGTCGAGGCGCCAGGTGCCCTGGCCGATCACCGGCACGTCGCGTCCCGTGCCGCCGAATGCGCGTTGCCTCATGGTCTCGACCTTTCCCCGTTGCGTCCCATCCCAACGCGGCCGGGCGGCATTCGACGCGCCCGAGGCGGCGTGGCCATACTGGCGCCATCATGCGACGATGTGCAGGGGCGGTCAGGTTCCGCTTCCAACGCGCCGCCCGCGTGGCGCCGGCACCATTGCGAGGGATGTCCCGTGGGCAGTGCCGCTCCGTTCCCGTCCCGCGCCGAATTCCGCCGCCCCTCCCGCCTGCGGGACCACGCCTGATGCTGCCGCAGCACCGCTGGTTCTGGATTCTCATCCTCGTCGCCTGCGGCGCGGCGGGCCTGCTCTACAACGTCCTGTTCGCCGGGGGCGCGACGCCTCTGGCCGGCCTCGCCTACGGCCTGTGCGTGGGCGCCACCACCCTGGCCTTCGACCGGGGGATGATCCTCGGCGGCCTGCAGGCGCGGATGCGGCGGATGCCGGCGAAGTTCTACGTGCCGGCGGCCGAACTCGCCTACGTGCTCATGATCGCCGCCGGCATCGCGTTCGGCGGCCTCGTGGTCTGGGCGCTGGGCCTCACCGACGACACCCTGTCCCAGGCGATCCGGATCACCCCCCGGGTGCTGGCCTATTCCCTGGCCGTCTCGGCGCTCCTCGTCTTCGTGATCCGCATGCGCGACCTCATCGGCGGCGAGGTGTTCGTGAACTTCCTCGTCGGGCGCTACCACCGCCCCGTGCGGGAGGAGCGCATCTTCCTGTTCCTCGACGTCGTCGGCTCGACGGCCTTCGCCGAGACCCACGGCGACCTCACGGCCCAGGCCTATCTCGGCGCGGTCTTCGCGGCCATGGCCGAGCCCGTGCGCCGCAACAGCGGCTCCACGGACGACTACATCGGCGACATGGCGATGATCACCTGGCCCATGGCGCGGGGCCTCAAGGACGCGCGCTGCGTCAGATGCGTGTTCGACGTGATGGACCGGATCGAAGCGGAGGCCGAGGCGTGGCGGGCGCGGTTCGGCACGGTGCCGCGCCTGCGCGCGGCACTCCACGGCGGCTCGGTGGTGACGGCGGAAGTCGGCGTCGACCGCCACAAGATCGCGTATTTCGGCGATGCGGTGAACGTGACCGCCCGCATCGAGTCCCTGTGCCGGCCCCTGGGCACGGAGATCCTCGTCTCCGACGATCTCCTGGCGCGCCTGCCCCACCTGCCGCCCGGCATCGCCGCCCGGTCGCTCGGGGCGCACGCCCTGCGTGGGCGCGGCCAGCCGCTCAGCGTCTCGACCCTGGAGCGCGCCGCGACGGTGCCCCGCGCCGAGCCCGCCGCTCCCCCCCTCCGCCAGGTGGCCGCGCGATGAGCGAGACCAAGACCATCGTCGTCTACGTCGATGCCGATGCCTGCCCGGTCAAGGACGAGACCTACCGGGTGGCGGCGCGCCACGGCCTCCCCGTGGTCGTGGTCGCCAACAGCTTCCTGCAGGTGCCGCGCGAGCCCTGGATCGAGCGCGTGGTGGTGAGTGACCGGTTCGACGCCGCCGACGACTGGATCGCCGAGCGGGCGCGGCCGGGCGCCGTCGTGATCACCGCCGACGTGCCGCTCGCGGCCCGCTGCGTGAAGGCCGGCGCCGAGGTGATCGCGCCCACGGGAAAGCCGTTCAGCGAGAATTCCGTCGGCATGGCGCTGGCCACCCGCAACCTGATGCAGGATCTGCGCGAGGCGGGGGCGATCACGGGCGGCCCGAAGCCGTTCTCGGCCCGCGACCGCTCCGCCTATCTCGGCGCCCTCGACCGGGTGGTGATGCGGCTCAAGCGCGGCGGATTCGGCTGACGCTGCTCGTCCAATCGAATACGTTTGAACGCATTGGATCGTGAGGCCGCGACGGGCTCCCTCTCCTGGAAGGAGAGGGTTGGGGTGAGGTGTGCGAACTCTCCGGAAAACTCACACACCTCACCCTGTCCCTCTCCTTCCAGGAGAGGGGACCCGCGCTATCCGCGAATTGGGTGATGTCCGTAGCCTTTCGGAATAGAATTCTGCACTCAATCTTCGCCCACGAGCGATGCGCCGGCCCTATCCGAACGACGATGCTTTCAAAGACCGACGGCGGCCTTCAGGGCGGCGTTGACGCGGTCCTGCCAGCCGGGGCCGTCCTTCTGGAAATGCTCCAGCACGGCGCGGTCGAGGCGCAGGGTCACCATCTCGCGCGCGCCCGGCACGGCCGGGCCCGCCGCGGCGGCGGGGCGCGCCGGGGCGGCCGGTGCCGCCTCCGGTGCCTTGGTGGTCGCGGCCTTGAAGGCGGCCTCGGCCGCCTGACGGGGATCGCTCGGGCGGCGGGAGCGCTCGAATGCCATGGATCGGTCCTCCGGCGCCGGTCTCAGGACGAGCGCTTGCGCTTCGGCGGGGCGGCGGCGGCCGCCGCGGCCTTGGCCTCCGCGTCGGCGGCCTCCTTGGCGAGGCGCAGGGCACGCAGCTTCACCGTGCGCTCGTCGACGGCTCTGACGGAGGCGAGGTGCTCGGCCATGGCCTCGGCGCCTTCTTTGGCCATCCGCTCGGCCCGCTCGGCACGCTCTTCGGATCGGGTCCGGGCGTCGGTCTCGTCGCTCATTGCATTCCTATCCTCGCCCCCTCCCGAGGGATCGGCCGCGGCCTCGCGGGCGGGCCGCAGCGGGATGGGCCCGCGCGGCTCGGCGACCGTTGAGGACACGACGCGCACCGGATGGACCGCGCGCGAACGGCGGTCGGGCGGCGGGAGGGGCTAGTCCACACACCTTCGCGCGGATCGGCTTCAGGCGGGATGGTTCCGTTTAGCACGGCGCGCCCGGAAAAGGCCAACCGTCCCCGTGCTTATCCGCACTTAACCGCACGTTCGACGACGGGAACGGAGCGAATCTGCGGGTTCCGGCCGCCCCGCGACGGGGGCGGTCCCGCTCAGAACAGCGAGATGAGGACGATGCCGACGACCATGAGGGCGGCGCCGCCGAGCCGCGACGGGCCGGCCTTCACCTGTTTCATGCCGACCCACCCGAAATGATCGAGGGCCACCGAGGTGAGGAGGTTCGCCGTGATGAGCAGGCCGTTGAAGGCGCCGGCCCCGACCTTGTCGACGAACAGCAGGCCGCCGAACACCGCCACCGCCCCGGTGATGCCGGCGAGCGGCATCCACCAGCGTACGCCGGCCACATCCTCCTTCGTCGGCAGCGGCGTCGGCCGCAGGAGGAAGACGAGGGCGAACACGAACACCACGGGCAGGAACGACACGGTGGCGGCGAGCCACGGGTTCACCAGGGCCCCGCGCAAGCCGGCGTTCCAGACGACGCCCACCGCCTGCAGGATGCCGGCGACGACGATGAAGGGATAGAGGAGCTTCGGGTTGAGGCCGTGCCCCGACTCCTTCTCGCCGCCCTTGTCCGCCGTGGTGCGGGCGATGAAGACGACGCCCACCGCCATCAGCAGGCCGCCGAGCCACGGCATCGCCTTGAATCCGCTTCCCGGCAGCCCGAACAGGCCGAACGCGTCCATGGCGAGGGATGCCAGGATGTTGGCGGTGAGCGTGAGGCCGTTGAAGGGCCCGGCCCCGACCTTGTCGATGAAGGCGAGGCCGCCGAACACCGCCACCGCGCCGGCCACACCGCCGAGCGGCGCGTACCACGGCATCTTGGCCAGTGTCTCCAGGGTCGGTAGCGGCGTCGGCATCACGAGGAACAGGGTCGCGAACACGAACACGATGGGCAGGAACGACACCGTGGCGGCGAGCCACGGGTTCACCAGCCGGCCGCGCAGCTGCGCGTTCATGGAATTGCCGAGCGCCTGCAGGGCGCCCGCGACAAGGATGAAGGGATAGAGCAGGGCGGGGTTCACGGGCGGCCTTGGCGAGAGGGGTTCTTGAGAGGCGGGATCAGACGAGGAGGAGGCCGGCGAGGGCCAGCACGAGGGCCGGCGGCATCACGATCAGGCCGAGCTTGAGGAAGCGCCAGAAGCCGACGTCCTGGCCCTCGCGGCGGATGGCCGTGAGCCACAGGATGGTGGCGAGCGAGCCCGTGACCGAGAGGTTGGGGCCGATGTCGATGCCGATGAGGACCGCGCCCGCCACCGTGTCCGGGACGTGAGCGGTCTGCACCGCCGCCCCGGCGATGAGGCCGGCGGGCAGGTTGTTGACGAGGTTGCACAGCACCGCGACCAGGGTGCCGGCCCCCCAGGCCGTCTCGGACGGCGCGGCGGTCGCGGCCCGCTTGAGGGTGTCGGCGATCATCGCGAGGACGCCGGTCTTCTCCAGGGCCTCGACGAGGACGAACAGCCCCGCGACCAGGGGCAGCACGCTCCAGGACACGTCCTTCACCACCGCGACGAGTCCGCCGCGCTTCATCAGCAGCACCGCCACGGTGGTGAGGCCGCCCGCCACGAAGGTCGGCAGGCCGAGATCGCGGCCCAGCGCCGAGGCGCCGATGAGGACGCCGCCCGTGGCGACGATACCGAGACCGGCGACGAGGCCGGTCCGGGACAGGCGCACGGGCTCGACGTCGGTGGCGACCCGCTGGCTCCGCAGGACCGCATTCTGCGTCAGGCGCAGGCTCGCGTAGGTGGCGACGATGGCCAGCACCGAGGGGAGCGCGAACATCGCCAGCCACCGGGTCAGGGGCGGCATATGCTCGGCGAAGACCACGAGGTTGGCCGGGTTGGAGATCGGCAGCACGAAGCTCGCCGCGTTGGCGATGAAGGCGCAGATGAACAGGTAGGGCAGGGGGTTCTCGACCTTCGCGGCCTTGGTGGCGGCGTAGACGGCCGGCGTCAGCACCACCGCGCAGGCGTCGTTCGACAGAAACACCGTCACCACCGTGCCGACCACGTAGATCAGGGTGAACAGGCGGGTCGCCGACCCCTTGGCGGCCCGCACGGCGATGCCGGCGAGCCAGTCGAACAGTCCCTCCTTCCGGGCGACCTCGGACATCAGCATCATGCCGACGAGGAAGAGATAGACGTCCGTGCCCTTGAGGATGCCCTCCCAGGCGATCCCGGCCGGCATCAGGCCGAACACCACGAGGGCCGCCGCGCCGAGCACGGCCCAGACCGCTTCGGGCCAGGAGAACGGCCGGGTGATCACCCCGAGGGTGGCCAGGGCTGCGATGCCCCAGGTGGCGAGGTTCGGCGTCAGGCCAGCGATCACGTCTTACGTCTCCCCCGGCGCCCGTCGGGCGCGCGTCGTCTCTCGGGTGTTCGGGCGAAGGCTCGCCACCTGAAGGCTCACCACTTGCGGCCGTTGCGGTTCGGCCCGAGCCGGTCGCCGCGCACGCCCTTCTGAATCCAGGCACCGACATTCGGCACGTCGCTGCCGGGTTTCTCGGGGACAGGGGGCGCGCTGTCCGGTGCGTCGAAGGCGGTCACGGGCTCGATCACGTCGGTGTCGACGAAGTCCGGGCCGTGGCCGCACCAATCGGGATGGACGGCCTCGACCTGGATGCTCCGGGCCGCCTTGGCCCAGGGAAGCCAGCCCTCGTAGACCCGTCCGGTCACGCGGCGCATCGGGTGCCACGCCCCGGTTCCGGCGCGGCAGCGGACGTAGGACGGCGCCGCGTCCGACAGCACCACGGCGCGGACCTTGATCCGGCCGTGCGCGTCCACGGCCATGCCGGTGTTCACCTCGCCGGCGGGGCGCGTCGCCACGCGCCGGTCGGCCGGGCTGGTGACGAGTACGAAGGGCCAGGCCCGGTCGAGGGCCTTGAAGCGCCAGCTCGTCACCGGCCCGTCGAGGGCCGCGACGGCGTAGCCGACCGACCCGTCCTCGTTCTGGCCGACCGAGCGGGCGGCGGCGTACAGGGTGTGCCCGTCGTGGGCGAGCTCGTTGTAGTGGGTGTGTCCCATCTCGACGAGGCGCACCCCCGCCTCGAAGAACAGCCCGCCGATGTCGAGCCGCTCGTCGGGCTCGCGCAGGTCGTCCGGATAGGCGTGCATGAACACCGCGACGGGAATTTTTCCGTCCACGGCCTCGCTGATGCGATCGTTCAGCCAGAGGGTCTGTTCGCGTCCGAGGCGGAAATCGAGGCCCACGCCCTTCCGGCCGTAGCCGGGGCTGACGATGTCGACGAACAGGCAGCGCACGCCCCGGATGTCCTCGCAGGCGCAGTAATGCGGAACGGTCTCGCGCGGCCAGACCTCCCTTTCCGGCGGCCGGGGACAGGCGACGGGCGGCTGGTCCAGGGCCCAATCGACGGGCGCGGGCAGGGTGCGGGACGCCGCGAGGCCCTCGTAGAAGGCCCGGAACTCGTCCATCCGCCCGAACTGGCGGTCGTGGTCACCGGGAATCAGGCGGACCGGAAGGTCGGGATGCGCCGCGAGCGCGTCGGCGAGGACCGCGTATTGCGCGGCGCGGCCATCCTCCGCGAGGTCCCCGGGCAGGTAGACGAAATCGAACAGGGTCTTCGCGTCGAGTTCGTCGATCTGCCGGAGGATCGCGCGGACGTCTTCGGCGTTGCGCGCGTGCGCCGTCGTCAGGTGCAGGTCGCCGACGTGCAGGAACACGAGGGGGTCCGGGTGCGCGCGCGCGTCCGACATGGCCGCCCCCTCACGCCGCCGGGGCCGGCACGGGGGCCGCGCCCCCGCCGGTGGCGTCCCCGCGCCCGGGCTCGTAGCCGTAGGTCTCCGGCATGGCGAAGAGGTAGAGGGCGAACCCCGCGCCCGCGATGGCGGCGAGCGCCAGGAAGGCGGTGGAATAGCCCGCCGAGACGATGATCACGCCGGCGAGCGTCGCCGAGAGGGCGGCGCCCAGGCCCTGCGCCGTGGCCACCGCCCCCTGCGAGACGTTGAACCGCCCGGTGCCGCGCGTGAGATCCGCGACTACGAGGGGGAACAGGGCGCCGTAGATGCCCGCCCCGATGCCGTCGAGGAGCTGGACGCCCACGAGGTAGAACGGGTTGTCCGACAGGGTGTAGAGCACGCCGCGCACCGCGAGCACGCCGAAGGCTGTAAGAAAGATCGGCTTGCGGCCGATGGCGTCGGCCTTGGCGCCGACGAACACCGCCACCGGCACCATCACGAGCTGCGCCGCCACGATGCAGACGGCGATGAGCGAGGTGGCGTTGTCCTTGCCCGAGAGATGGGTCAGCAGCTGGCCGACGGAGGTCAGCATCGCCGCGTTGGAGAGGTGGAACAGGGCGGCGAGCACGGCGAACAGCACGAGGTACTTGTTCTTGAGGAGGGCACCGAAGCCCGAGGGCTCCTCGCCGGAGGCGTCGCCCTTGCCCTCGCCGTGGTCGAGGCCGCGGGCGAGGTCGTCGTCGATGGCGTCGGCCGGCACCATCAGCATGGCGCCGATGCTGCAGAAGGCCAGGATCGCCATGAGCCAGAACACCACGATGGGCCCGAAGAAGTAGGCCGTGCCGCCCGCGATGGCCGCCGAGACGGCGTTGCCGGCGTGGTTGAAGCCCTCGTTGCGGCCGATGCGCTTGGCGAACATCTTCGGGCCGACGACGCCGAGGGTGATGGCGGCGAGTGCGGGCGGGAAGATCGCCCCGGCGATGCCGGCCACCGACTGGGTGGCGGCCACGAGGTAGAAGTTCGAGATGAACGGCAGGACGAGGCAGCTCGCCGTCACCGCGATGGCGCCGGCGATGACCACGGCGCGCTTCCGGCTGGTGCGGTCGATGAGGGCGCCGGCCGGCGTCTGCGCGATGAGGCCGGCGATGCCCGCGATGGTCATGATCAGGCCCGTGGTGGCCTCGTTCCAGCCCTGGTCGGGCCCCCGCACGGCGATGAGGTAGATGGCGAGATACGGCCCGAGGCCGTCGCGCACGTCGGCGAGGAAGAAGTTGAGGGCGTCGAGTCCGCGCAAGGATCGGGCCGAGGGCGCGCGCGCGACGGCGCCGCCGGGGGTGTGCGGCTCTGACATGATGAGCCCTTCCTGACGTCGCGGACGTCGTGAGTTCGTCGGGGGGCGGGGCACGGCTCGGCGTGACGCCGAGCTTGACCAGCGCTCGCAAATCCCGTGGTGACGAATTCGGTTCCGGGGCGGCGGATTAAATTATCGTGTGTTTCGTACACCCGAGAGGCCCGGCCAGGCGCGGGCGACCCCATCTACGACGACCGTTATCTGAACCACCGGCGCGGAGCGGCAGCCGAACCATCGACGAACTCGAAGGCGTCGGTGCGGTTCAGGGTGTGGAACCGGTGGCCGGGCAAGCCCGCCCCGGCCCGCAGGGTGGTCTCCACCGTCTGGGCATAGCCTTCCCCGTCGAGGCGGTCGATCCGCGCCAGCGACAGGGCCTCGCCGTAGCCGCGCCGGCAATCCTGCGCCGGACGGATGAGGACGCCGTCGCGCGAGACGATGCGGCCGGCGGGGCGTGCGGCCCCGAAATCGACGAGGACGGGGTTGCGCGGGTGCGGCGTCCACGGCCCCCGGAAATCCGGCGCCGACCACAGGTGGAGGGCGTCCGAATAGGCGCCCCGCGCCGCGCCCGCCGGCCGGCCGGGGCCGTGCGCGCGCACCGTGGCGAACAGCCACCACCGGCCGTCGCGTTCGAGGAGGGTCGCGTCGCTCGCGGTCACGCCCGCGATCAGGGTGGCGTGCTTGACCCAGCCGCCCGGGAACGCGGTGGCCCGGTAGAGGTCGACGGTGCCGTTGTCGCCGCTCTCGGGGATCATCCAATGGGCGCCGTCGCGGGCGAACACGAACGGGTAGGACAGGTGGTGGGGCTCCTCCAGCACCCGCACCGGTACGCCCTCGGGGCCGTCCGGGCCGAAGGCCACCGCCGAGATCACGCCCCGGCCGGTGGCGTGGGGGTATTCTTCGAGGAACAGGATCGTGCGGCCGGCCTGCACGAGGGGGAACGGGTCGGCGTAGAAGCGCAGGCCGTCGTCGGGCAGGTCGCGCCAGCCCCCCGGCACGCGGCGCAGGTCGACGAGGTCCGGTTCGACGAGGTCCGCGCCGGCGAGGGGGCGCCACGCGACGCGCCAATGCGGCGTCCGGTAGCACAGGCGGTGCAGGTGGCCCGCCACCGCGCGGGCGAGCAGCCCGCCGGCGCGGGCCCCGACGGCGGCCACGGACAGGCCGGCCGGGGCCGGCGGCGCGGGGATCCGGAGGGACGCGCCGGGCACCCAGGCGCCGTCGTCCAAAGCGCCGTCGCCCGATCCCTCGCCGGCCAGGGCCGAGCGGATCAGGTCGACGGTGCGGACGAGGCCGTCCTCGAACGCCGTGCGCATCACCGTGAGGGATTCCGTGCCCAGGCACCCGGCGGCGACGACGCGCCCCCCCTCCACCAGGGCGGCGACGGGCGCCCGCCCGGCCAGGAGCGCGGCGAGGAGGGCGGCCTCGCCGCAGGCCCCGTCGAAGGTCAGGCGCCAGACCCGGCGCCCCGGCGCCGGCTCGACGTCGCCGCAGAGGTCGAGGACGAGCCCGGTCGGGCCCGGGTCAGGGTAGGCCGCGAGGGCGGCGAGCGGAACGGGGGCGGCCGGGCCGCCGCCGGGCAGGCGCCGGAGGCGGGCCTCCACGGCGAACAGGAGGGCGGCGTTGGCGGGCAGGCCGCCCGGCCCCGGCGCGCGGGCGACGCACGGGGCGAGGCCCTGCACGGCCGCGAGGGCTTCGAGGAGGCGCAGGTGCCAGCGGCGCGGCGCGCGCCCGTCGAGGCGCACGCCGACGCGCCGGGCGAGGGAGCGCGCCATCGCGGGCTCAGGCCGCGGTCACGGGCCGGGCCGGGGCGCGGGCCTCCTCCCCGGCGGCGCGGTGCCGGGCGAACAGGCGGCCCATCCGGGCGGTGACCGCGTAGGGCGCCACCCGGGCGTGGATCGCCCATGGATCGACGCGGCCCTGGCGGACCGCGTCCCACAGCCGTGCGACGTGCTCGGCAAGATCCCGCGCCGTGGCCCCGGTGTCGGGCCCGCGCTCCACCAGGACGCCGCTGGCGCCGTCTTCGATGAGCCCTTCGAGCGCGGCCGAGGGGAGGGCGCCGAACGGACGCCCGGTGGCGAGGCCCGCGAGGAGGAGGTCCGGCAGGCCCGCGCACGCCCCGACGAGGAGGCCGACATGGCACCGGGCCAGGATCCGGGCCAGGCCGGCCGGGTCCTGGACGCCGTGGTGCACGGCGAGGGCGCGCAACGCCGGAAAGCCGGGCCACCGCTCCGGGGCGCCGGCGCCGACGAGGTGCAGTTCGACCCGGCCCGCGAGGCGGACGCCGAGGGCCGTCAGGGTCGCGCCGACGAGGGCCGGGTCCGCCTGCGCGTCGCCGGTCTCGGCGAAGAGGCGCAGGACGCCGTCGTCGGCCGCGAAGGCCCGGGCCCGGAACAGCTCCGTGTCGACGCAAGGCCCGAGCATCTCCACCTTCGGCAGCGCCCGGGGAAACACCGCCGCGATGCGCCGGACCGCGCCCGGATCCGCGCAGACGATGCCGGCGGCCCGGCGCAGGGCCCAGCCTTCGCCGAGGGTGCGCACGAACCGCAGCGGCCCGGCCGGGTCGCCGGGGCCGCCCGCGCCGTGGATCGCCTGGATGACGGGCAGGCCGAGGCGCCGCGCCAGGGGGGCGAGGCCGAAGCGGTGCAGGTGGGCCGTGGCCGGACCCGGCCCGAGGGCGCGCCGGATCGCCCCGAGGTGGCGCAGGGTGCCGAGCCCGTGGCGCAGGGCCGGATTCGCGCCGGCGCGGCCGCGGGCCACGGGCAGGAAATCGAAGGGGCGCCCGTCGCGTTCGAGGCGGCGGACTGCGCCGAGGGGGCCGTCGCCCACCGTGTCGAGGCCGACGAACAGGATCGAGACATCCGCCGGATGGTGGCGCAGGATCCGGTGGACATCGCCCGCGAGGCCGCCGCCGTCCGCGCCGCGCGGATCCATCGCCGCCATGAGGCAGAGGCGGTGGGGCGGCGGGTCGGATCGTCCCGGGGGATCCCGGGCGTCCCGGCGGCCGTCCGGCCGGACCCCGAGGGCGCGCCGGGCGGGTTCGACGAGGGCGAGGCCGACGAGCAGGGCGGCGCAGCGCGCGTAGCGTCCGCTGAGGGCCCTCGGGGCGTGCGCCAGCCGCCACAGCCATTCGAGGCGTGCCGCCCTGACGAGGCGCGGGGCCCGGACCTGGGCGCCGGAGAGGAAATCGAGGGCCGCGCCGACGCAGACGAGGCCGAGCCCCGGATGGCGCGTCGCGGCGCGCGCCGAGAACAGCTCCTGCTTGGGCGCGCCGAGGGCCACGAAGACGAGGCGCGCGCCCGACGCCGCGATCCGGTCGGCATCCGCGCCGGCCGCCGCCGACAGGGGGTCGAAGCCGAAGGGCGGTGCGTGCCAGCCCCGGATGTCGAGGCCGGGACTCGCCGCGCGCAGGGCGGCGGCGGCCTGGATCAGGCTCTCCTCGGTGGCCCCGAACAGGTACACGGGCACGCCGTCGCGGGCCGCCGCCGCGCACAGGGGGGCGACGAGGTCGGCGCCGGTGGTGACCCGCACAGCGGCTCCGCCACGGCGGGACCCGCCCCGGCCGGCCAGGAGGGCCACGGGCCAGCCATCGGCGCTGACGAAATTCGCGCGCCGGTAGGCGTCCCGGAAGCCCGCGTGCTCGCGCAGCTTGACGAGGTGATCGAGGTTCAGGGTGAAGAACGTGAAGCCGTGCCCCGTGGCGGCGCGGGCCCGCACGGCGGCCACGGCCCCGTCGAGGCTCGCGACGTTGATGAACTGTCCATCGACGCACGGGGACCCGTCCGGCGGTGGCGCGCTCGGTGATGGCGCGGTCGGGGTCATCGTCGGGCTTTCATCGTGGCGGGCGGCCCCGGCGGTTCGAGCCGGCGCGGGAACCGGTTCTGCGTCGAAGCCCCGCGAAACGCCAACGCCGTGGGTGCCGGGAAGGCCCCGCGCGTCACCGCGTTCCCATGGAAGCCCGCGCGCGATCCGGTCTCGGATCGCGCCTGCGGCGCCCTGCGCGGCGGGGGGGCTTCCCACCAGGGCGTTCCAGCGGGCCGGCCCGTCGAGGCTCACGTCCCGCGCTCCGCCCGGCGTCCGCTCCGTCCCGGTCCGGGGTGGGTCCCTCGGAGGCGGTCTGCGGTGTTGCGTCTGAGAACCCACGGCACGTCGAGGACCTCGGCGAGGGAAGCGTTGGCCCACCAACGCAATCCTGCTTTAGGCCCGCAACGGTTTCCGAATGCCTTCACAGGGTCTTCACGACGGCGGTGTGCAGGCGCCGGGCGAGCGCGTCCCACCCCGGCACGGGACGCCGGCAGGACGGGGCGATGCAAAAACACTTGTTCGCAGGTGCGAACCCGGGTCAACTCCGCCGGACAGGACAAGGACCCGCATGGCCGCCACCGCGAACGCCCCCGGACTCGACGCCTACTGGATGCCGTTCACCGCCAACCGCCAGTTCAAGGCGGCGCCGCGCCTGTTCGCGTCGGCGAGCGGCATGCACTACACGACCACCGACGGGCGCAGCGTCCTCGACGGCACGGCGGGCCTGTGGTGCGTCAACGCCGGCCACGGGCGGCGCGAGATCGCCTCGGCCGTGGAGCGCCAGCTCACCACCCTCGATTTCGCGCCCTCGTTCCAGATGGGCCACCCCATCGCGTTCGACTTCGCCGAGCGCCTCGCGGCCATCGCCCCCGGTGGCCCCGAGGCCGGGCTCGACCGGGTGTTCTTCACGGGCTCGGGCTCGGAATCCGTCGACACCGCCCTCAAGATCGCGCTGGCCTACCAGCGCGCCATCGGGCAGGGCACGCGCACCCGGCTCATCGGGCGGGAGCGCGGCTATCACGGGGTCGGATTCGGCGGCATCTCGGTCGGCGGCCTCGTCAACAACCGCCGGGTGTTCCCCCTGCTGCCCGCCGTCGACCACCTGCGCCACACCCACGACCTCGACCGCAACGCCTTCACCAAGGGCCAGCCCGCGCACGGCATGGACCTCGCCGACGACCTCGAACGCCTCGTGGCGCTCCACGGGGCCGAGACCATCGCGGCCTGCATCGTCGAGCCCCTGGCCGGCTCCACCGGCGTGCTGGTTCCGCCCCTCGGCTACCTCGAACGCCTGCGGGCGATCTGCACCCGCCACGGCATCCTGCTGATCTTCGACGAGGTGATCACCGGCTTCGGCCGCCTCGGCACGCCCTTCGCCACGGATTACTTCGGCGTGGTCCCGGATCTCGTCACCACGGCCAAGGGCCTCACCAACGGGGCCCTGCCCATGGGGGCGGTGTTCGCGGCGCGGTCCGTCCACGACGCCCTGATGCACGGGCCGGAAGGGGCCATCGAACTCTTCCACGGCTACACCTATTCGGGCCATCCGGCGGCGTGCGCCGCCGGCCTCGCCACCCTCGACATCTACGCCCGCGAGGGCCTGCTCACCCGCGCCGCCGCTCTGAGCGACACCTGGGCGGAGGCGGTGCACGGCTTGGCGAGCGCCCCCCACGTCATCGACATCCGCACCCTCGGCCTCGTCGCCGGGATCGAGCTCTCCCCGCGCGACGGCGCGCCGGGGGCCAGGGCCTACGAGGTCTTCGTCGATTGCTTCGCGCGGGGCCTGCTTGTGCGGGTCACGGGCGACATCGTCGCCCTGTCGCCGCCCCTCGTCGTCGAGCCGGACCAGATCGACACCATGGTGTCGATCCTCGGCGACGCCCTCGCGCGCGTGACGTAAGGGGCTTCCCGGTGCGCGGGCCTACCCCGAAAGCGGTAGGCCGGGCGTTTACCGTTCGGTAACCCCGCGGCGCGTGAATGGTGGCCGGAACCCGCCCGGTCGGGCAGGCTTCCGTCTCCCGGAGGCGCCGATGTTCCCCTTGATGTTCGTGGCCATCGCGGGGGGGCTCGGCACGGCCGCCGCCGTGGCGCCCACCAGCGTGGCCCTGGCCGTGGTCTCCGCCCCCTTCGGCGGCAGCCTCGCGGCCCTGGCGGTCGCCGTGTGTCTCGCCCGCCGGAGCGCCGTGGTGGAGGCGCGTGCGGCCGAGCGGCCCGGTCTCCACGATCAGACCGACGCGATGGTGGCGGCCCTGCGCAGCCTGGAGGTGCACGACCGCGCTCGGGATGCCGCCCGGGCCTCCGCGCGCAGGCCCGGTGCCGGCCGGAACGTGGCCTGATCCCCCGTTCGGATCGGGCGATCCGGTCCGATCCGGCGCCCCTCGGCCGCACCGCCTAGGCCGAAAGGCGGACTTTCGCTTTTCGCACCCCGGGCCTAGCCTCGCCGGAGACGGGCCCGGTCCCGTCATCGGGGGCGAGCGATGCGCGTGATGATCCTGGTCAAGGCGACCGCCGACAGCGAGGCGGGCACCATGCCGTCCCCGGATCTCCTCGAAGCCATGGGCCGGTTCAACGTGGAGCTGATGCAGGCCGGCATCCTGCTCTCGGGCGAGGGCCTGCACCCGTCCGCGCGCGGGCGGCGGGTGGTCTTCGACGGGCCGGACCGCACGGTGACCGAGGGGCCGTTCACCGACACCGAGGGCCTCGTCGCCGGGTTCTGGATCTGGAACGTCGCCAGCCTCGACGAGGCCGTGGCCTGGGTCCGGCGCTGCCCCAACCCGATGCCCGGCCCGAGCACCATCGAGATCCGTCCCCTGTTCGAGGAGGCGGATTTCATCGCCGCCGTCACGGCCTGACGCGTCGGGCGGCCCGCGCCACGCGGGTCAGATCAGGTCGGCGAAGGCGTGGCGGGACCACGCCGCCGAGGGCGCCGGCCGCGTCGCGAGCCGGAGGGGGATGCCCCGCGTCGGGTTCGCGCGGCGCGGTCCGGCGGGCGTCTTGGTCTGGCGCCTGGGCTTGGCCGGTCCGCCGACGGCGTCGAACTCGAACAGCAGGCGCTCGCCCTGCGCGTCCCAGATCCACCCGTCCCGGGACAGGCCGATGAAGCGGCCGGAATAGGCGAACACCTCGTCCGCGTCGATGAACGCCGCCGGCGTGCCGTTCCAGAGATACACGGACTGCCCGTCGCGACAGAACGCGGTCTCGCGACCCTCCCGGTCGAACAACTCGATCATCCGGCGACTCCCATCCTGGCTCCGTCCCGCGCCGGAGGCGCCGGGACGGGTGCCGTGCGCGCCAGCCTGACGGCTCGGGCGGGCTTTGACAACCGGAGGCCGGCCCCTCCGTCAGGACAGGTCCCGGAACGCCTGCGCCAGCAGTTCCGCGTGGAGGCCGACGACGAGGAACGGGCCGAAGGGCAGCCGGGTCGCGCCGTCGACGTGGCGGCCGGCGAGCGCCGCGACGGCGAGGACGGCGAGGGCCAGGACGCTCGCCGCGAGGATCATCCAGGGCAGGCCCGAAAGGCCGGTCCAGGGCGCGGCGGCGGCCACGAACTTCACGTCGCCGAGGCCGAGGCCGACGCGTCCGCGCAGGCGCCCGTGGGCGGCGCGCACGGCCCACAGGGCGGCGAAGGCGAGGCCCGCCGTCGCGAGGGCCCGGGCAAGCGCCAGGGGGACCGCATCCGGCGCCCGCCCCGCCGCCACGGCGAGGCCGAGGCCGAGGAGCGCGAGGTTGAGGCGGTTCGGGATGATGCGCCGGCGCCCGTCGATCACCGCCACCGCCACGGTGATCGGCAGGGGCAGCAGGGCCACGATCAGGGGGGCGTCGAGGGGGACCACCCGGCGTCAGGCCGCCGCCGGGGAGCGGCCGACGGTGACGAACTGGCCGGGCGGAATGCGCGGCGCGGCCGGCGGCTCGGCGGACCGGCGTTCCGCGGCGGCGCCCTGCGGGCGCGCGGCGCCTCGCGCGGGGGCCACGCCTCGCACGGGCGGGACGACCTGAACGGGCGGGACGACTTGCACGCTTGGAACGACCTGCACCGCGACGGGGCGCACGGGCTCGGCCTCCGGCTCGAGGATCTCCAGGAAGGCGGCCCGGCGGCCTGGCCGGCACAGCTTCGTCCACAGCAGGCCCGCCGCGAGGGAGGCGGCGGCGGCGGCGGCGAGCCAGAGCGCGATGAGGGCGCCGAAGGCGACGCCGCCGTTCAGCTCGCGCATGAGGCCCAGCGCGAAGGCCGTGTACCACGACACCCCCGAGACCGCCCCCGACACGAGGAACACGGCGGTGCGGCCCCGGGAGACGCCGTGCAGCATCGGCCGCCGCACGTCCCGCAGGACGCCCGGCAGCACGAGGGCGTGGATGATCAGGCCGTTGACGGTCAGCACGCTCACCACCACCACCTTGGCCCAGAGCTTCGGGTTGGCGAACTTCTCCGGCGCCTCGACGGCGTAGAGGGCGAGGAAGCCCAGCCCCGACAGCCACAGCAGGCCGATGCCGACCGCCACGACCTTGCTGATGAAGTGGAAGGTGCGCTCGATCTCGGACGGCATCCCGCCCCAGCGCATCCAGCGCAGGATCCAGAAATCCAGCATGGTGGCGCCGCCGAGGCCGAAGCACAGGCCCATGAGGTGCAGGCCGACGAGGAGGGTGAGGAGCCGCACGGACGGAAGCGGCTCGGGCAGGGGAATCTTCAGGGGCAGCGGGATGACGAGGGCGTCCGCCAGGGCCGGCCCGAAGGCCGCCGCGCCGAACGTCGACACGAGCGCCAGGCAGATCGCCGAGACGGCCGGCCGGCAGGCCGCGCGGGCGCGGATCGGCCCGAAGCACCCCTGATCCATCCGCATCCGCACTGGAAGTCCTCCCGGCCCGCCGGGGACGCCCCTTCCGTCGCCCGTCCCATGCCAGAGACGATAGCGGGAAAACTTAAGCAATCGGTATCCGTGTCGATCAGCAGAGTCTTCATGAAATTCCGGCAGCTTGAGCCTATAGCTCCAAGGATGCCGCAGCCATGACAGTACAGACGCAAGCGAGCCGCGAGGAAGGCGAGCCGAACCCGGGGGAGGCCGGCTTCTCCCTCGTCGAACTCCTGGTCGTTCTGGCGATCATCGGAATGATCGCCACCATGGTGACCCCACAGGTGCTGGGTTACCTCGGGCGCGCCAAGGGCGAGACCGCCCGCATCCAGATCAAGAACATCGGCCAGGCCCTGGAACTCTATTTCCTCGACCTCGGCACCTATCCGACCACGAGCGAAGGCCTGTCCGCCCTCGTCGCGCCGCCCGCCGGGAGCGTCGCCTGGCGCGGGCCCTACGTGCGGGACGCCAAGGGCCTGACCGACCCGTGGGGCCAGCCCTACCTCTACCGCTCGCCCGGCCTCGGCAACGCGCCGTTCGAGGTCACGGCGCGCAGCCTCGCCGGCCTGTCGGGCGAGGCGAACGCCGTCGCGGCCCGCTAAAGGGGGGGAGCAGGGCGGAGACGCCCCCTACCGGCGGGGCTTCTGCATCTTCACGACGGTGTTCTTCGGCTTGCCGAACGGCCTGAGCGGCGCCCTGGCCTCCAGGGCGGCCCGGGCGAGATCCTGGGGGCGGGGCGCACCGGCGGCGATGCGGCGCAGGGCGTCGGCCATCTCCTCGAGGGTCTGGGCCGCCTCGCCCTCCAGGGTCTCCTCGGGCCGGATGCCGTTGAGCTCGGGGGCGATCTCCTCGGCCGCCTCGCGCAGCTCCTCGATGAGTTCGGCGGCGGAATAGCGTGGGTGCTGGGGCGTGGACATGGCGCGACCATGGCAGGCCGGCGCCAGCCCGACAACCAGGCCGGCGCTGGCCCGACAACCATCGCGGCGCTTGCCCGACAACCATCGCGGCGCCGGCCGGACGGGTTCCGGCAGGGACGCCGTGAACTCTCGGGGGTCTCGGCGGTTGCGTGAGCATCCCCCACCGAACGGACGGCCCCATGACGCGCAAACCCTTCGCCCTCGCGGCTGCCACCCTCGCCGCGGCCTTAAGCGTGTGCCCCGCCGGTCCCGCTTCCGCCCAGCCCGTGGCCCCCACGGGGGGCGCGGGCAACACCGGCGTGATGACGCCCTCCCTGGAGCCCGACGCGGGGCTTTCCTCCAAGGACCGCCCCTCGCGCCCCGCCCCGAACGTCGTCGGCAACCCGAGCCCGGCCTCGGTCCCGGGCAGCACGCCGGGCGTCAACGTCGGCGGCACCCCGACGAGCGGCCCGCCCGGCACCGGCGGCGCCGCGGGCGGGCCGTCCCTCGGCAACCGGTAGGCGTCCCGGCGGTCCATCGGGGACGCGAATCGCGCGCCCTCGATGGTCTCCGAAGGTGCCCCGCGAGACGTCCCGTGACCCTCGGGTCTCGCTCCGGGCACGGCGGCACAGCGGGAGTTTCGTGAAGGGCCCCGGTGGCCTGGCCTTGGATGAACACCGCCGAGCCTGAATTGGCGAAGGTGTCGTTGTCCTGCGTCAGGCAATTCACCCCTGAAGACAAGGATACCGTCGCCACAAGGATGCCGGCGCGGAGGAAGGATCGCATCGTTCGAGTCTCGGTGGACGGGGTGGTCTCTTCCCCGGCAATCCCCGGCGTGGGCTCTGCTCCGAGGCGAGACCGAAGATCATGGATCGCCCGAGATGTCCGTGTCTTGACCCGTATGGGTGAAGGACGATGGACTCGGCCCTGCTGGAACGACCCGATCAAAATCACGCCCGTCGACTGTCGAAGGCCCCTTCGCTTCTTGAAGCGCGTGACATAATGTTCGCACGGACCCCTCGGCGTGCCGGCGCGGCGAAGGCGGGGGGCGGTCGTGATCGGTCGTTCCGTGCGGCGTTCGTGACGTCGTCACCGACGGGCCCGAGCCGCGACGGGGGGGGCTGCGGACGGAGTGGGGCAAGTGGTTTTCCGATGAGACCGGATCGTGCTCCCACCCTCGTCGACCGGATCTACGAGGCCGCCCTGATGCCGGACCGGTGGCCGTCCGTCCTGGAGACGATCAGCCGCGAGACCGGCAGCATCGGGGGCATGCTCTTCGTCAAGGGCAGCTCCGCCCTCCTGCGGTGGACCGCCTGCGAACACGCGGAGGCGATTCTCAAGGATTGGATCGCGGAGGGATGGGCCGAGAAGAACAACCGCCCCGCCCGGATGTTCGCCAGGAACCATCCCGGATGGGTGCGGGAAAGCGACATCTACACCGAGGACGAACTCGAGCAGGAGGAAGACTATCGCGGGTTCTACAAGCCTCGCGGGCTCGGGCATGCGGCCGGCATGGGAATCTTTCTGCCGAGCGGTGACATCGGTGTCTTCGACGTCCAGAGGAAGCGCTCCTCGGGGGCCCTCACGGTCAGGGACCTCGCGTTCCTCGACGGCCTACGGCCTCATCTCGGCCGGGCGGCCCTCATGGCGGCCCGGCTGGAACTGGACCGCGCCCGCTCGACGGTCCGGATGCTCGAGGTTCTGGGCCTGCCCGCCGCCATCCTGGGCGAGAACGGCAAGGTTCTGGCGGCCAACCGTCTCCTGGAGAACATGCACGATCAGGTGGTGATCGGACCGTTCGATCGCCTGACCTTCAAACGCGACGGATTGGATCGGATCTACAAGGATGCGATCTGCCGCATCCAGGAGCCCGACCCGGTGGAACGGGGCATGTCCTTTCCCATCAAGGAAACCGAACGCGCCGCTCCCGCCATCTGCCATCTCCTGCCCATTCGGGGCTCGGCGCGCGACCTCTTCGCCTGCGCGAGCGCTCTCCTGGCCGTCACCTCGCTTAGGGACGGCGCGGCGCCGAACGCCGACATCCTGAGCGGCCTGTTCGATCTCACGCCCGCGGAGACCCGGGTCGCCCGGGGAATCGCCATGGGACAGACCCTGACCGCGATCGCCGCGAGCGGCGGCGTCTCCCTGGCGACGATCCGGACCCAGTTGAAGGCGGTGATGAGCAAGACGGGCACCGCGCGTCAGGCCGAACTCGCGGCCCTGCTGGTCAGCGGGTGCCTTCCCGTGGATCGGGAGACTTCGTAGCCGCGCCCCGGCTGTCGTTCCGCCGTCCGGTCAGCCCGGATCGGAGCGCTGCAGGAACTCGATGCGCACGGCGTCCGGTCCCTCGATGAAGATCACTCGCAGGCCGGGGCGCACGTCGGTGATGCCGGAGACGATGGTGACGTCCCGGCGCCGCAGTTCGGCGTAGGTCGCCTCGATGTCGGCGACGCCGAGGCCGATATGCTCGATGCCCAAGTGCGGCGCCGGGGCGGCGGGGGTGAGCCCCTCCGGCGCCTGCTCGATGAACAGGGTCAGGCCGCCGAGGTCGAGGATCACCCGGCTCACCGGCTCCCCCTCGCGGCCGACCTCCCGGGCGCCGAGCCGATCGACGTAGAACGCCCCGGCCGCCACGGCATCGCGGCTGCGCAGGTGGATGTGGTCGCAGTGGATGCGCGTCGGCAGGGCCGTCATTCTCGTCTCCTGGGATCGGGCTCGGCGTCGGAACCGGGGGCTTGCGCCCCCGCCCGGCCCACCGCCATGAGGGCGAAGGCGGAGATGAGGCCGACCTCCTCCAGGCGGTCGAAGCGGCCGGCCGCCCCCCCGTGGCCGGCCTCCATGTTGATGCGCAGGAGCACCGGGCCGCCCCCCGTCATGGTGGCGCGCAGGCGGGCCACCCATTTCGCCGGCTCCCAGTAGGTCACGCGCGGGTCCGTGAGGCCGCCGAGCGCCAGGATCGCCGGATAGGTCTTGGCCGCCACGTTGTCGTAGGGCGAGTAGGACAGGATCGTCTCGAAGGCGGCCTCGCTCTCGGCGGGGTTGCCCCATTCGGGCCATTCCGGCGGGGTCAGCGGCAGGTCGCCGTCCAGCATGGTGTTGAGCACGTCGACGAAGGGCACGTCGGCGACGATTCCCGCGAACAGCTCCGGCGCGAGGTTGGCCACGGCCCCCATGAGCATGCCGCCGGCCGAGCCGCCATGGGCGACGATGTTGCCTTGCGCGGTGTAGCCGGCCTCGATGAGCGCCCGTCCGCAGGCGACGAAATCCGAGAACGTGTTGGGCTTCTTCTCGCGCTTGCCGTCGAGGTACCAGTTCCAGCCCTTCTCGGTCCCGCCGCGCACGTGGGCGATGGCGTAGACGAAGCCGCGATCGACGAGCGACAGGGGGTTGGTGCGGAACGCCGCCGGCATCAGGGTGCCGTAGGAACCGTAACCGTAGAGGAGCAGGGGCGCCGAGCCGTCCAGCGCGAGGTCGCGTCGGTGCAGAAGGGAGATCGGCACGGTCTCGCCGTCCGGCGCCGTGGCGAACAGGCGGCGGGTGACGTAGTCCTCCGGCTTGTGGCCGCTTGGCACGGTCTGGCGCTTGCGCAGTTGCCGCGAGCGGGTGACGCAATCGTAGTCGTAGGTCTCGGCCGGCGTGGTCATGGACGAGTAGGTGAAGCGGATCACCGCCGTCTCGAACTCGTGGCCGGGCTGGAGCCCGAGGCTGTAGGCCTCCTCGGCGAACGCCACCACGTGCTCGGAGCCCATCATGTCGCGCACGACGATGCGGGGCCGGGCGTTCTCGATCTCAAGGCGCACGATGTGCTCGGCGATGACGTGCTGGTGGCGGATCATCACGCCGGCCCGGTGCGGCACCACGTCGCTCCAGTGCGCGAGGCCCGGCGCCTCGATCCGGGTGGTGGCGATCTTGAAGTCCACCGCCCCGTCGGCGTTGGTGAGGATGAAGAGGTGCGGCCCCCAGTTCTCGACGGAGTAGATGAGCCGCGGGGTCCGGGGCTGCACCACGAGCAGGGCGGCCGCGGGGTCCGCGCGGTCGAGGAGGTGGACCTCGGACGTCTCGTGGTCGCTCGCCGTGATGGCGAGGTAGTCACCCGACTGGGTTTCCTCGATGTGGACGAAGAAGCCCGAATCGGCCTCCTCGTAGAGCAGCACGTCCTCGGCCTGCGCGGTGCCGAGGCGGTGGCGCATCACCCGGGCCGGGCGGTGGTTGTCGTCGAGGGCCACGTAGTGGAAGGCGCTCCCGTCCTTCGTCCACACCACCTCGCCCGTGGTCGCCTCGATGCGGTCGGGGCCGTCGAGGCCGGTGTCGAGGTCGCGCACCCGGATGGTGTGGAGTTCGGAGCCGTTGGTGTCGGCGCTCCAGGCCAGCCGCGCGTGGTCGTCGGAATGCACCGCCGCCGCGATCTCGAAGAAGGCGAGGTCCGCCCCCTCGCGGTCGCCGTCGAGGAGGATCACCTCGCCCTCTTCCGGCCCGCCATCGGCGGCGGTCTCGGCCCCCTGCCCGGGAATCACCACCACCGTGCGGGGCCGCCGGCACACCAGGGGATGCTGCCCGCCGTCGCGGTGGCGGGTGTAGTAGGCGAACGGCCCGTCGGGCTCGGGCACGCCGCTGTCGTCCTCGCGGATGCGCCCGCGCATCTCGGCCACCAGGGTCTTGCGCAGGGCCGCGACGGGTTCCAGGGCGGCCTCCGCGTAGGCGTTCTCGGCCTTCAGGTACGCGCCGATGTCGTCCGGCAGGGCGGCCGGGTCCTTCAGGACGGCACGCCAGTTCTCGGCCTTCAGCCACGCGTAATCGTCGGTGATCGTCCGGCCATGAACCGCGAAGGCATGGGCGCGCGCCTCGGCCACCGGGGCCGTTGACGGAACTGTGATGGGAATACGGTCGGATACCATGGCCTAAATCCTCGGATCGGGCTGGCGCGGCGCGGGGCGGGCATGCTTCGCAGGATCAGGCCTCGGCGTGATCGAGTCTCGGCATGATCGAACCCGGCGTGCGTGCCAATCGTCCCCGCCATGTGCAGCGCCGGGGCGGGGCCGGCAAGGGGCCCCGTCGGGACGTGCCCCCGGTCGGGAGGGCGGCGGCCGCCCGGGCGGTGGGGGACGATCCGGCGTCGCACGAATCCGTCACGGTTCCTTGGAAAATGGCGTGTAAGTACAGGAACGTACAAGATCGAGCCCGCGACGGCGGGCACAGATGTGCCGCTGCAACTGTTTTCGATGAATTATTATTCAGTGCAACGGCACGATGGCAGATGGCTTCGACTGCCTTGTCCCGCGCCGGAGAAGTGACTAATTGATCGAGGTCCCATGGCACGGCGCGTCGCGATAGATTACAGTCTTCCTGGAGGGCGGACGTCGATGCTGTAAACCCGCATCGGTGCAGTGAGGCATTGGACACCGGACCGATCGGGCTACATCGCCCCATCGGGAGCTGTGCATTCAGGGAAATATCAAGGTTATGAACGAGTTCGAGAATTCGGCGGATTACGTGGAGCTGACCGTCGACATCGTGTCGGCCTATGTCAGCAACAACCCGGTTCCCCCGGCGGAGCTGGCGCAGCTCATCGGCCGGGTCCACGCCTCGCTGATCCAGATCGGCAGCGGTCAGGAAGAGCCGAAGGCTCCGTCCGCGCCGCAGCAGCCGGCGGTCTCCGTGAAGAAATCCGTGACGGCGGATCACATCATCTGCCTGGAAGACGGCCGCGTGTTCAAGTCGCTCAAGCGCCACCTGCGCGCGAAGTACGACATGAGCCCCGAGCAGTATCGCGCCAAGTGGGGCCTGCCGCCGGACTATCCCATGGTCGCTCCGAACTACGCCAAGGCCCGCTCCGATCTCGCCAAGGCCATCGGCCTCGGACAGACCCGCAACGGAAACTACGACGAAGCCGCCTGAGCGTCGGCGGGCGTCTCGCGGCGGTCCGCCCCACGGGGGGCGGATGCCGTGACGACGCCCCGGACCGGACGGAGCCACGGCATCCGCCCGGTCGATCCGGTCCGGGCCGGGCTTGATTTAGGACTTATATCCTTTACCATGGGTTGCAGGGCGAGGGGATCGCCCGCATCGGCCATGGAACGAAACATGAACAAAACTCGATCCACCCCGTCGACCCCCCGCAAGACGGCCCGGCCGGCGGGCCTCGCGCCGCTCCTCGGGCGCGACGCCCGCCGGTTGCTGGCGGCGCTCGCCGAGGAGGGCGCCTACGCCCTGTCCGATCCCACGGCGGAGGGAGACGCGCCGGACGGCCTCGTCGTGCGTGTCGGCGGCGCCGGGGTCTCCCTCGGTGCCGGGCGGTTTCCCGCCGCCGCCGGGGCGGAACTCCTCGCCGCCGACCTCGCGGAGCAGGCGCCGGGGCGCAACGCGCGCCTCACCCTCAGCCCGGCGGGCCGCGCCCGCCTGCGGCGCGAGCGGGCGGGAACGCACCCGCCCTACCTCGCCCAGCACCTCGACCTCGTCGGGGACGGCCGGACCGGCGAACGGGAGGGGCGCCCCTTGCGCGACGCCGCCGAGAGTCCGCTCGCCTGGATGGCCCGGCGCCGGGACCGGGACGGCGTGCCGCTCATCGACGCGGCCTGCTACGAGGCCGGCGAACGCCTGCGCCGCGATCTCACCCGGGCGGTGATGATGCCGCGCATGGGGGCGGATTGGAGCGGACAGAGGGTCGACGGCTCGGGGCCGCGCGATCCGTCGGGGGGCTCCGACAGCATGCTCGCCGCCCGCCAGCGCGTGCGCGCGGCGCTCGGGGCCGTGGGCAGCGACCTCTCGGGCCTGCTCATCGACCTGTGCGGCTTCCTGAAAGGCCTGGAACGGATCGAGGCCGAGCGGCGCTGGCCGGCGCGCTCGGCCAAGGTGGTGGCCCGCATCGCCCTGGCGCGTCTGGCCGAACATTACGGCTTCGAGCGCGAGGCCGTGGGGCCGGACCGCGGCCGGATGCGCCTGTGGCGGGAGGCGGGCGGGCTCTGATACCGCTTCCGGTCCAACACTTCGGCTCGAACGGTCGCGTCGGTGCTCCCTCTCCTGAAAGGAGAGGGTTGGGGTGAGGTGTGGTCCATTTCCGAAGAGGTCACACACCTCACCCTGTCCCTCTCCTTCGAGGAGAGGGGACCCGAGTTTCACGGCCTCACCGAACGGATCAAGCGGAAAGCGTATGACGTCTCAGGATCCGCCAGCGGGCCGGTTTCACGCCGCCTGGAGCCGGGCCGCGTCGCGATGGATGCGCTCGGCCATGGCGCGCACGCCGTTGGAGCGCTTCGAGGTGAGGTGGGCGCCGAGCCCGATCTCCTTGAACACCTTGAACACGTCGACGGCGCCGATTTCCTGCGGCGTCCTGCCGTCGTGGAGTGCCATCACCAGGGCGATCAGGCCCTTGGTCACGGTGGAATCGCTGGTGCCGCGCAGGCTCAGGCGCGGCGGCTGGTGCGATTCGTCCATGCGGGAGTCGACCCAGACCTGGCTCTCGCAGCCATGGACCCGGTTGTGCTCGGTGAGGAGTTCGTCTGGAAACGGCGGCAGCGCGCGGCCGAGTTCGATGAGGTATTCGATCTGGTCCGGTCCCTCGTCCAGGATCCCGAAATTCTCGATGATGGTCGCGATGGGCGGCAGCATGGATGGGAGCGGTCTCGTGATCCGGCGGGGCTGATCCCGATATAGGCTTTCCACCGGCGGATGCGACCCCGGAGCGCCGCCCGACGCGGGCGGGCTTCCCAAGCCCCGTCAGGCGGTCCGGTCGAGGGGGCGCCCTGTGGTCGCGCGGGCGGCGGCCGCCTGCTCGGCGTAGGCGCGGGCCTTGAGGATCACCGGGTCGGGCAGCTGGATCACCACGTCGCCGGACGCCGGATCGACCTCCTGATAGACCACCGTGCGGGTGTCCCGGTCGATGCGGACCCGGGCCTCCGTTGGCTTGGCCGCCGCCGCGTCCGGTTCGGGCGGGGGCGCCTCGCGCTCGCGCTCGCGGATATCGACGCGCACGGCGGGCGCGAGGGGCTCCGGCGCGGCCACGGGGGACACCGGGGCGACGGGGGCCGGACCCGGGGCCGGGCTCCGGACCGCGAGGATCGGGGTGATGGTCGAGATCTGCATCGTTCGCCCCGCGCCTCCTTGGATGACAGGATACCAGTCCGGAAGACCAGTGAACGCGCGGGGCCTGAATCGAGTCTTAAGAAATCGTCCCCGCCCACCGGTCCGTGCCCGTGTCGTCACGGGAGCGTTGCGGCGATCCATCGAATCTTAAGGGATCGGCGGGGCCCTTCAGATCTCCACCGGCCCGGTGCCCCGGCCGCCGCCGATGTCCTGGGGATCGAAGGCGACGCTCTTCACCACGGCGAAGACCGGGCGGCCCGGCGCGAGGGCGAGGTCGCGCACGGAGGCCTGCGTGAGGCGGGCGGCCAGTGCCGCGCCGCCGCACGCGAGGGTGACGCGCACGGCCCCGTCCCCCAGGGGAACGAGGTCGCGCACCGTTCCGGGGAGGACGTTGCGGGCGCTGAGGCCCAGAGGCACCTGCGTCGCCACCAGCACGTCGCGGGCGGGCACGAGGAGGCGCACGGGGGTGCCGACGGCCCGCTCCAGGCGCGGCACGCTCAGGGGCCCGACGGCGCCGGAGAGCCGGGTGAGGCCCGAGGCGGGGTCGTGCCCGGCCACCACCATGTCGAGGCGGCTGCCGCCCTGCGCCGCGTGCTCCGGCCCCAGTTCGCCCCGGCGCAGGAGAGCTTCGGCCGGGCCGGCGGCGGCGACGCGCCCGCCCTCCAGCACCACGAGGGTGTCGGCCAGGCGCGCCACCTCCGACACGGCGTGGCTGACATACACGATGGGCAGGCCGGCCGCGTCGCGCAGGCGCTCGATGAGGGGCAGGATCTCGGCCTTGCGCGCGGCGTCGAGGGCGGCCAGCGGCTCGTCCATGAGGAGCAGGCGCGGGCGCGACAGCAGCGCCCGGCCGATGGCGACGCGCTGGCCCTCGCCCCCCGACAGGCCGGCGGGGCGCCGCGCCAGGAGATGGCCGAGCCCCAGGAGGCCGACGACGTCGTCGAAGGCGAGGCCGGGGGCGTCCGCGCGGCGTCGCGAAAGGAAGCGGCGGCCGTAATCGAGGTTCTGGCGCACGCTGAGATGCGGCAGCAGCCGGGCCTCCTGGAACACCACTCCGATGCGGCGGCGATGGGCCGGCAGGGCGATGCGGCGGTCCGTGTCGAGGAGGGTGCGGCCGTCGACGACGATGCGGCCCCGGTCGGGCCGCGCGAGGCCGGCGAGGCAGGCGATCACCGTGGTCTTGCCCGAGCCGGACGGCCCGAACAGGGCGGTGAGGCCCGGGGGCGCCGTGAAGGCGACGTCGAGCCGGAAGGCGCCGCGCGCCAGCGACACGTCGAGGCCGAGGCTCATGCCGCCCCCAGTCGCCGGGCGAGGCGCCGGGCCAGGAGTTCGGAGGCGAGGAGCGCCCCCATGGAGAGGGCGACGGAGACGAGGACGAGGCGCAGCGCCCCGGCCTCGCCGCCCGGCACCTGGGTCAGGGTGTAGATGGCGGACGGCAGGGTCTGGGTCTCGCCGGGGATGTTCGACACGAAGGTGATGGTGGCGCCGAATTCCCCCATGGCCTTGGCGAAGGCCAGCACCGCCCCGGCGAGGATGCCGGGCATCGCCAGCGGCAGGGTCACGGTGCGGAACACCGCCCAGGGCGAGGCGCCGAGGGTCGCCGCCGCCTGCTCGACCCGCCGGTCCACGGCCTCGAGGGACAGGCGCATGGCCCGCACCATGAGGGGGAACCCCATCACCGCGCAGGCCAGGGCTGCCCCGGTCCAGCGGAACGACAGCACGATGCCGATTTCGGCGAGCGCCGCCCCCACGGGGCCGCGCCGCCCGAAGGCGAGGAGCAGGAGGTAGCCCGTCACCACGGGCGGCAGGATCAGGGGCAGGTGCACGAGCCCGTCGAGGAGGCCGCGCCCGGGGAAGCGCTTGCGGGCGAGCACCCAGGCGACGGCGAGGCCGGGGCCGAGGCTCGCCGCCGTCGCCACGGCCGCCACCCGCAGGCTGAGGGCGATGGCGGTCCATTCGTCGGGGGTGAGGCCGAGGCGGTCCAGGATCGGGGCGGGGTCCAAGATCGGGTCAGGGCCGGATCGGCGGGCCGGCGCGGTTCATGGTCCCGTCCCGGATGCAGTCATGGCGATGCGGTCATGGCGAGGATCCTGCGCGGTCGGGGCCCGTCGACGCGGGCCGACGCCCGGGGGCCTCGCCACGGGTCTATCATGGCCCGTTCGATGTTGGGAACGCGGCTCAGGCCGAGCGTTCCTCGTCCTCGCGGCGCGTGTCCTCGCGGCGGGACGTCTCGGAGCGGTGCAGGCGGCTGAGGAGCACGAGCATGGAGCCCGGCATCGGCGCGGTCAGCGCCTCCGGATCGAGAATCCCCTCCCGTCCGCGGGCGAGGCGCCTGCGGGACTTGGACATTTCCGCCATGACCACCGGTGTTCGACCACCGGTTCTCTTGATTCTCATACGCACACGGGCACCCGCGCTGATCCAAGCGACTCGGGGAAGCGAAGACAAACGCCGAACCCCGTCACCCGTTCCGTAAGATTTTCGCGACAGTGGCGACGCATCGCCCGGGGTGTTAGAGCCCTCGACCATGCTCGAAGGCCTGCCCCCCCACCGCCCGACCCACGTGCTCCGGCTCCTCACGGACGAGGGGTCGGCCAAGGCCATGACCGACCTGCTCGGCGAGATGTTCGACCCGACGCAGACGGCGGTGGCCGCCTTCGAGGCCGAGGACGGCCGGACCTGGCGCCTGGAGGCGTATTTCGCCGACGCGCCCGACGAGGCGTGGGTCCGCGACCTCATCCGCCCCGTGGTGGGCGACCAGGCCGATGCGGCCACCTTCGAGATCATCGACCAGCAGGACTGGGTCCGCGCCTCCCTCGAAGGGCTCAACCCCGTGCGCGCCGGGCGCTTCCTCGTCCACGGCAGCCACGACCGCGACACCGTGCGGGCCAACGACCTCGCCATCGAGATCGAGGCGGCGCTGGCCTTCGGCACCGGCCACCACGGCACGACGCTGGGCTGCCTGCGGGCGCTCGCCGACGTGCTGAAGCGCGGCCGCCCGGCCCACGTCCTCGATGTCGGCACCGGCACCGGCATCCTCGCCTTCGCGGCGGCGAAAGCCCTGCACACCCCGGTCATCGCCGGCGACCTCGACCCCGAGGCGGTGACGACGGCGGTCGGCAACGCCCGGCTCAACGGATTGGGGCCGACGCTCAGGCTCTACCAGGGCCCGGGGGTGCGCCACGCGCTGGCCCGCCGGCCGCGCCGGTTCGACGTGGTGTTCGCCAACATCCTGGCCCGGCCGCTGAAGGGGCTCGCCCCCTCGCTCACGGCGGTGGTGGCGAACCACGGCGTGCTCATCCTGTCGGGCCTCATCGAGCGCGACGTGCCGGGCGTGCTCTCCACCTACCGGCACCGCGGCTTCCACCTCGCCCGCCACGGCCTCATCGAGGGCTGGGCCACCCTCGTGCTCAAGCGCGGCGGCGCGGCGCCCCGGCCGTCGCGCGGATGGTTGCCGCGCTGAACCGCCCGGCGTAACCCTGGCGGGATGACGCGCGTCCGCTTCCAGACCTTCGACGATCCCGGTCACCGCGAGGGCGCCGCCCGCATCGCGGCCCTGCGGAAGGTCCTGGCGGCGCAGGGCCTCGACGGGTTCGTGGTGCCCCGCGCCGACGAGCACCAGTCCGAATACGTGCCCCCTGGCGCCGAGCGCCTCGCCTGGCTCACGGGCTTCACCGGATCGGCCGGCATGGCGGTGGTTCTGACGGAGTCCGCCGCCCTGGTGGTGGACGGGCGCTACACCCTCCAGGCCCCGGCCCAGGTCGACACCGCCGTCATTACCCCGGTGCAGCTCGCCGAGGCGAATGTCGAGGCGTGGATCGGCGCGAATCTCGGGGCGGGCGGCGTCCTCGGCTACGATCCGTGGCTGCACACGCCCGACGGCGTCGCCCGCCTGGAGCGGGCCGCGCGGAAGGCGGGCGGCTCCCTGCGGGCGGTCGCGGCCAATCCCGTCGATGCCGTGTGGACCGACCGGCCGGGCGCGCCCTCCGGCCCCGTGGTGCCCCATCCCCCCGCCCTCGCCGGCGAGGCGACCCCCGAAAAGCTCGCGCGGATCCGCGCGGTCCTGGCCAAGGGCGACTGCACCGCCCTGGTGATCTCGGACCCCCACAACCTCGCCTGGGCGTTCAACCTGCGCGGCGCCGACGTGGCGCACACGCCGCTCGCGCTCGGCTACGCGCTCCTGCCGCTGGAAGGGCGCCCGACCCTGTTCCTCGGCTCGCCCGACATCGCCCCAGCCTTGCGCGCGGCATCGGCCCCGCTGGCCGACCTCCGGCCCCGGTCGGAGTTCGAGGCCGCCCTCGACGCGATGGCGCCCGGCCGGACCCTCCGCCTCGACGCGGCCACGGCCGCCATCGCCCTGAAGGTCCGGATCGAGGCGGCGGGCGGCACGGCCGAGACCGGCCCCGACCCGATCACCGCCCTGAAGGCGGTGAAGAACGAAGCCGAGATCGCCGGCACCCGCGCCGCCCATCTTCGCGACGGCGTCGCGGTGGTCCGCTTCCTCGCCTGGCTCGACGGGGCGGAAGACCTGACCGAGATCGCCGCCGTGGAGGCCCTGGAGGATTTTCGCAGGCAGGGCGGCCTCCTCAAGGACGTCTCGTTCCCGACCATCTCGGGCAGCGGCCCCAACGGCGCCATCGTGCATTACCGGGTGAGCCGAGAGACCGACCGGAGCGTGCGGCCCGGCGAGCTCTTCCTCGTCGATTCCGGCGCGCAATACGCCGACGGCACCACGGACATCACCCGCACGGTGGCGGTCGGCACGCCCACGGAGGCGATGCGCGACCGCTTCACCCGGGTGCTCAAGGGCCACATCGCCATCGCGCGGGCGGTGTTCCCGAAGGGCACCACGGGGGCGCAGATCGACGGCTTCGCCCGCGCCGCCCTGTGGGAGGCCGGCCTCGACTTCGACCACGGCACCGGCCACGGGGTGGGCGCCTTCCTGTCCGTCCACGAGGGCCCGCAGCGCATCGCCAAGACCGGCACCGTGGCACTGGAGGCCGGCATGATCCTCTCCAACGAGCCGGGCTATTACCGCGCCGGGGAATACGGCATCCGCCTCGAGAACCTCGTGCTGGTGGAACCCCGCGCCATCCCCGGGGCCGAGCGCCCGATGCTCGGCTTCGAGACCCTGACGCTGGCGCCGTTCGACCGCCGCCTCGTCGCCCTCGATCTCCTAAGCCCGGGCGAGCGCGCCTGGATCGACGCCTATCATGCGCGGGTCCGCGATACCCTTGGGGGCCACCTCGACGCGCCGGCCCGCGCCTGGCTGGAGCAGGCCACCACTCCCCTGGCGTGAAGGCAGGCCCCGAACGTGCGTTGACAATTCCTCACGCGATGATTCCAACCTCGACGGATGTCATTCCGGGGCCGCGTAGCGGAACCCGGAACCCAGAGCCGCCAACGAGGCCATGCTTGGCACACGCAGCGGCTCTGGCTCCCGGGTTCGCCTTTGGCGCCCCGGGATGACGACCCGAGTGGCCAGAATGGCGTCGATGCCCTTCGAGGTCCGGTTCATCGATCCGAGTCCGTGGCCCCTCGGCCGACCCCGCGCGGTTGACACCAAGCGAGCCTTCGCCAACACCCCGCCCGGCGGCCGGCCAGCTGGCCGGTCCGCCCGCCCCGCTTGACCGCGAAGGACGAGAAGAGACCGATGACGGTGATGCGCTCCTACCTGGACTTCGAGAAGCCCGTCGCCGAACTCGAGGCGAAGGTCGAGGAACTGAAGGCCGTGGGCGCGCGCGACGGCGCCGTCTCCATCTCCGAGGAGGTCGGGCGCCTGGAGGCCAAGGCGGCCTCCGCCCTGTCGGACATCTACGCCTCGCTGACCCCGTGGCAGAAGACCCAAGTGGCCCGCCACCCGCAGCGGCCGCACTTCGTCGATTACTGCGCCGACCTCATCACCGAGTTCACGCCGCTGGCCGGCGACCGCGCCTTCGGCGAGGACGCCGCCATCGTCGCCGGCTTCGGCCGGTTCCGGGGCCGGTCCGTCTGCGTCATCGGCCAGGAGAAGGGCCACTCCACCGAGACGCGCCTGCACCACAATTTCGGGATGGCCAAGCCCGAGGGCTACCGCAAGGCCGTGCGCCTCATGGAGATGGCCGACCGCTTCGGGCTGCCCGTCCTCGCCTTCATCGACACGGCGGGCGCGTTCCCGGGCATCGAGGCCGAGGAGCGCGGGCAGGCCGAGGCCATCGCCCGTTCCACGGAGGCCTGCCTCTCCCTCGGCGTGCCCAACGTGGCCCTCGTCATCGGCGAGGGCGGCTCGGGCGGGGCCATCGCCCTCGCCACCGCCAACCGGGTGCTGATGATGGAGCATGCCATCTACGGGGTGATCTCGCCGGAGGGCGCCGCCTCGATCCTGTGGCGCGACCAGGGCCGGGCGGCGGGCGCGGCCACCGCCATGAAGATCACCGCGCAGGATCTGCTGCGCCTCGGCATCATCGACGCCATCGTGCCCGAGGCCACGGGCGGCGCCCATCGCGGGCGCGGGGCCGCCACGGCCGCCGCCGGACAGGCGATGGCCGCCGCACTCGCCGAGTTCGACGGCCTCTCGCCCGACGAGATCCGCGACCGCCGCGCGGTGAAGTTTCTGGAGATCGGCCGCAGGCTGTAGCGCCGGACGCCGTCGCTCCCGAATCCCCTCGTTCCACCTCAGGAAGAGGCTGCGAGCGGGGGAACGGGCCTACGCTGCCGCAATTCGTGCGCGCGTTTGTCGCATGGTGTTGGCAGGAACCTTTTAACGGTTGCTCCGCCGCCATGTGCGTTCCGGCACGGGCCGGTCGAGGGGCCGTGCGACGCGCCGAGCACCGAAAACCCTTTCGCATCAGGCCCCTTGCCGAGCACGCGCGCCCACGGCCGCGCCGGTTCCCGCCCGGCCCGAACCGTGCCCACGATTCACAGGGCCCGGCTCACCACCACGGCGTCGCCTTGCGGTAACAAGGGGGTAAGTTTAACGCAGTTATTGGGTTGGGGAGTGGCGTCCGACGGGAGAATCCCGCGGGTGCGTGACTTTTGAGAACGGGGTTCCCCATGGCTGTGCGCCCGTCGGCGTTGCGCCCGTCCGTGATCGCCGGCTTCGCCGCGCTCGCGATGTCCCTCGGCGCCTGTCAGGACGGCTCGACGGGCGGCGGCGTGCCCCTGCGTGCCCTCGCGCCCGTGCCGCAGAAGACCCTCGCGCTCATGGCCCAGAAGGGCATGTCGCAGAACGACCCCATCCTCATCCGCGCCTACAAGAAGGAAGCGGAGATGGAGGTGTGGAAGCGCGGGACCAACGGCCAGTACGCGCTCCTGAAGACCTTTCCCATCTGCCGGTGGTCGGGCCAGCTCGGACCGAAGACCAAGCAGGGCGACCGCCAGGCGCCGGAGGGCTTCTACACGGTGACGCCGGGGCAGATGAACCCGAACTCGTCGTATTATCTCTCGTTCGACACCGGGTACCCCAACGCCTACGACCGGGCCAACAACCGGTCGGGCAACTACATCATGGTCCACGGCACCTGCTCGTCGGCGGGGTGCTTCGCCATGACCGACGAATCCATGGGCGAGATCTACGCGCTCGCGCGGGA
>Ga0182231_1000021_pt1 | contig 60915 bp, 55 predicted proteins | sample G6R1MG_29_FD_129667 | JGI IMG/M metagenome (GOLD analysis project Ga0182231, IMG submission 129667) | Miscanthus phyllosphere microbial communities from Michigan, USA - G6R2_NF_07NOV2016_LD1 MG | ecosystem: Host-associated > Plants > Phyllosphere > Phylloplane/Leaf | place: USA: Michigan...
GCAGCCGTAGAGGTTGTCGAACTTCGACTTGGTGACGGCGTCGTTCACGTTGATGGCCGGGAAGAGCAGCTTGCCCTCCTTGGCGAGGTTGTAGAGGCGGTGCACGCCCGTGGTGGTCTCCTCCGAGACGCCCTTGATGGAATCGGCCAGACCCGCGAACCAGCCCTTCGGCTTCTCGGCGAGCTTCTTCTTGAGGAGCGCGAAGAAGATCTCCTCCTCTTCCGATTCCGGCTTGTCGAGGAAGGCGGTGTCGCCGTTCTCGGCGCGCAGGCCGAGGTGCACGAACATGGTGGCGTCGCCGCCGTCGTCGAGGATCATGTTCGGCATGCCGCCGCCGTGCCAGTCGAACAGCTTCGAGGTGTAGTCCCAGTACTCCTCCAGGGTCTCGCCCTTGATGGCGAAGACCGGGATGCCGGCGGCCGCGATCGCGGCGGCGGCGTGGTCCTGGGTCGAGTAGATGTTGCACGACACCCAGCGGATGTCGGCGCCCAGCGCCTTGAGGGTCTCGATGAGCACCGCCGTCTGGATCGTCATGTGGAGCGAGCCGGCGATCTTGGCGCCCTTCAGGGGCTGGCTCGCGCCGTACTCCTCGCGCGTCGCCATGAGGCCGGGCATCTCGGTCTCGGCGATGGAGATCTCCTTGCGGCCGTACTCGGCGAGCGCGATGTCCTTGACGATGTAATCCTGGGCCATGGGGGCTCCGTCTCTCTCTCTCTGCTGCGTGTTGGCGGGGGCTATAGCAGGGGACGGGATGGGAGGCAATCAAGACATAAAGATGTCTTTATGCGAGGGATTCCAAGGTGGAGCGCCTTTCGGGGCGACGGGGACGGCGCGGGGCGCGGACGTCCCGGGCGACCTGCGCGTCCCGCCCGCAGGCCCAACTCGGTGATTGGCGCTCGGCCAATGGACGCTGGCGTAAGGGATCGACGGAACAGCCCGCGTTCTGGATTCGACGCCTGGTACCGGCGCCGTTTGTCGAATGGGGGTGGGGCGCGGACCCTGGCCTTTTGCCCCGAAGCGGACGTTCCGCCTCTGACCCAACCCAGTCGTTCCTGAACCTCTCAGCGTTTCCGGAAAGCGGCCGTTCAGTTGATCTTCGAGCGGGTAGAAGGATCTGCGGCCGGCGGGAGCGTCCGCTTAACCCGGGCAAACACGTTCCAGGCGTCGCCGACCCCCGATCGGAATCCGCTGAATGGGACGGTCCTCAACTTGTGGAACCGGCCCTTACGACGGCTCATGCGGTCTGTGATGCCTCATGATGGCGAGCGTTCCGCTTGATGACCTGGGGCGGCTGACCGAATGCCCGCAGGAAGGCGCGCCGCATCCGCTCCCGGTCAGCGAAGCCGGTCTCCCGGGCCACCGTATCGAGCGAATGCCGGCCATCCTCCAGCATGGTCCGGGCAGCGTCCAGGCGAAGGTTCTCGACGGCCTTGGCAGGCGATTGGCCGGTCTCCTCGCGGAAGATGCGGCTGAACTGGCGTGGGCTCAGATGGGCGGCCTCCGCCAGTTCCTCCACTGAGAGTTCGTTCTTCAGGTGGCCCCTGGCATAGACCAAGACCTTCTGGACCCGGTCGGAACGCGGCTGAAGCTCTAACAAGGCGGAGAACTGCGATTGGCCGCCCGTCCTGCGGTGATAAACGACGAGACTCCTCGCGATCCCCTTCGCCATCTCGGGGCCCAGGTCGTCCTCGACCAGGGCCAGCGTCAGGTCGATCCCCGCCGTCATGCCGGCCGACGTCCAGACATTGCCGTCCGAGACGAAGATGCGGTCGTCGTCGACCTTGATCGATGGATGGAGCCGCTGCAACTCACGGGCGTGGGCCCAATGGGTCGCCGCCTTCCGGCCGTCGAGCAGGCCCGCCTCGGCCAGGAGGAACGCCCCCGTGCAGGTCGCCGCGACTCGGCGCGCCGTGGCCGCTGTCTCCCGCAAACGCTCGATCAGGCCAGGGGCCGATGGATCGACCTGGATCGCGCCGACCACGATGACCGTGTCGAAGCGCCGGTCTGAGAAGGGCTCCGTCTCGATCACCATGCCGATGGAGGTCCGGACCGGCCCGCCTGCCTCGGACAGGAACGTCACATCGTAGAAGTCCTGGCCGAGTTGCAGGTTGGCGAACTCGAAGGCCGTCAGCGGGGCCAAGTTCATTACCTGAAATCCAGGGAACAGGACGACGCCGATGGATGGCATGAGGACCCCGCGTCGAATGTCCTAAAAAGTGGGATATACGACATATGGGATATGCGGGCCGGCGTCTAGGTTCCATCGCAGCAGCCGTGGGCAACGCCCTACGCGGAACCATCGCTCAGGAACCCGACCGTCATGACCATGCAATCCGTCACCACACTCGGACAGACAGCTCAGGACTACACCCGCCGCTGGCTCGACGCCGGCGAGATCGCCGTCGCAACCCTGCGTAACGGGACCCACATCCGGTACGTCCGGGCGGGACGCGGACCGAACCTCGTCCTGACCCACACCGTGCGCACGCAGCTCGACCTGTTCCAGCGGGTGATCCCCCTGCTGTCGCCCCACTTCACGGTCTACGCCCTTGACCTGCCGGGCTTCGGCTGGTCGGACCTGAACCCGGACGCCCCGAAGGACGAGCCCACCCTTCGGGCGGCTCTCGGAGAGTTCATCGCCACCCTCGGCATCGCGCGCCCGACCCTAGCGGGCGAATCCATCGGAGCGACGCTGTCGCTGTCGCTCGCCGCGGAACTCGGTGACAAGATCGAGCGGGTCTTCGCCTTCAACACCTACGACTACCTGCCGGGCTTGGAGCGGTCGAACCTCCTGGCCTCGGTCATCATCAAGAGCGTGCGGGCGCCAGTCGTCGGCCCGGTCTTCGCGGCGCTGGAGAACCGGTCCATCACCGGTGGAATTATGAAGGGCGGCTTCTACGACCCGCGCAGCCTGCCCTCTGATTTGCTCGACGAGTACGCCCGGGTCGGTGGCCGGGCCGGCTACAGCAAAGCGGCGCGAACGCTGCTCAAGGCCCTTCCGAGCTTCGTCGCGGCCCGCGCGCGCTATCGTGCGGTCACCGCGCCGGTCACGCTCGTCTGGGGAGACAAGGACTGGGCGAACCAGCGGGACCGCGCCGGCGTCGAGGCGGCCATCCCCTCGCCGGAAGTCATCACCCTCGACCGGACGGGACATTTCAGCGCCCTGGAGCGCCCGCAGGCCTGGGCCGACATCATCCTCGCTCGGACGGCAAGTCCGAAGATCTCGGCCGTCCGCTAACGGACTGTGCCCTCTCCCATCGACGCAAACCTGAAGGGTGACACTCATGACAGAGCAGGTTTCCTCGACCTCAGTCACGATCGAGCACGTGACGCTCCGCTCGCCCAAGACCTTCGAAACGGTGCGCTCCGCCCTGGAGGCTTCGGTGCCTCCCCTCGACCACGCCTACGCCAAGCTGTTGCTGGACGGGCAGGTGGATGAGGCCTGCGCCCTCCTCGAAAGGCAGGCGCCGCTCTCGATCTTCGGCTCCCGAGACCACGGCGGTTTGCTCCTCACGGCCGGGCTGATCCGTAAGGCCGTCCAGTACGACATCGGCAACCCGCTGACAGCCGCGCGGATGACCCGGCATGTCCTGTCCGCTGCCCTGTACGCGCCGATCCGGGTGCTCCTTCGAGAGGATGCCGAGGGCGTCGTCGCGTTCGAGTACGACCGCCCGGCCAGTACCTTCGGCCAGTTCAGGTATCCGGAAGTCGATGCCGTCGCGGCAGCCCTGGATGAACAGCTCCGGGGTGTGCTCGCGGCAGCGGCTGCCTGACCGCCTCGCGCTCGCCATTGCGGGCGGGACGGAGCCTTCGGTTGGAGGGTGCTCCGTCCGACCGCTCTGCGGAAAAAGTTGAAGTCAGTCAGCAATGGCCGACTCGCCGGCATCGCCGCCCAAAAGCGGCTATGCGGCTTTCCACCCAACCCAGTCGTCTGATGGTGCTCATCGTAAAGCGCAAAAGCGGACGTTCCCGGAGACCGCAAAGCGTCAAAACGCGACGCGACCGAACGTCGGGGTCCGGCGACGATGCGCCCCTCCCGGAGCGAGCCCCCTTCCCATCGGTGCGACCATGACCGCGCAAGGCCGTGACCACGGGCACCGCCCGGCGGTGATCGCGCGTTCCGCGAAGCCCTCCTAGGCCGGTTCGGCCGAGGCGGGCGCGCGCCCGGAGGGGGACGTCCGGGACTGGGCGGCCCGTTCGATGTAGCGGCGGGCCGCGTCCGGCGGCAGCGGGGGGCTGAACAGGAAGCCCTGGACCTGGGTGCAGCCCTCCTGGCGGACGAGGTCGAGCTGCTCGGCCGTCTCGACGCCCTCGGCCACGATGCCCATGCCCAGCCGCTCGCCGATGCCGACGACGGCCCGCACGATCGCCGCCGCGTCGGGATCGGCGATGTCGCGGATGAACGCCCGGTCGATCTTGATCTTGTCGAAGGGAAAGCGGCGCAGGTAGCTCAGCGAGGAATAGCCGGTGCCGAAATCGTCGAGGGCGATCAGCACGCTGAGGGCGCGCAGGCGGTGCAGGCTGGCCATGACGACCTCCGCGTCCTGCATCAGCACGCTCTCGGTCACCTCCAGCTTGAGCCGGGCCGCCGGCAGGCCCGCGCCCGCGAGGGCCGCCATCACGGTGGCCTCGAAGCCCGCGCGCCGCAGCTGCACGACGGAGACGTTCACCGCCACGCGTATGTGCGCGGGCCAGGAGGCCGCCTCGCGGCAGGCCTCGTGCAGCGCCCAGGTGCCCAGCGGCACGATCAGGCCCGTCTCCTCGGCGACGGGGATGAACGCGCCCGGCGCCACATCGCCCTGCGCCGGATGGCGCCAGCGCAGCAGCGCCTCGAAGCTGACCACGGCGCCCGTCCCGGCATCGACCACGGGCTGGTAGACGAGATGGAACTCCTGGGCCCGGAGCGCCTCCTTCATGTCGAGGGCGAGCAGCCCGCGCGTGGCGATGCGCGCGCCCGCATTCGGCTCGAACTCCCGGTGGGTGTTGCGCCCCGCCGCCTTGGCCTCGTAGAGGGCGATGTCGGCGCGCTTGAACAACTCGTCCGGATCGCGGTCCCGCTCCGTCGCCACCGTCACCCCGATGCTGACCCCGACCTCGACGCTCTGCCCATCGAGGTCGACGGGCTCGCTCACCGCCGCGATCAGCCGGTCGGCGAGGTCGCCGGCGTCGCCGGCCGCGTCGAGATAGGTCAGCACGATGGCGAACTCGTCGCCGCCGAACCGCGCGAGGGTGTCGTACGGGCGCAGGACCGCCCGCATCCGCTCGGCGACGACGCGCAGGAGGGCGTCCCCGGCGGGATGGCCGAGGCTGTCGTTGACGGCCTTGAAGCGGTCGAGGTCGCACGCCAGCACCGCGAAACAGGTCCGGGCCCGGCGCGCATGGGCAATCGCCTGTTCGAGACGGTCGCGGAACAGGGTGCGGTTGGGCAGGCCCGTGAGGGCATCGTGGAGGGCCATGTGCCGGACCTGCGCCTCGGCCTCGCGCCGGGCGGTGACGTCGCGCAGGGCCGCCACGTAGATCGCCCGGCCCGGGTCCGGCCCATCGCGCACCACGCGGATGGACGCCTCGATCCAGACGTAATGCCCCGCCTTGTGGCGATGGCGCAGGCAGGTGATGAACCGGCCCTCCGCCCCGGTCTTCACCTGCTTCCAGAGGTCGGTGAAGGCCTGCGCGTCGTCGGGATGGCAGAACTCGGCCGCCGTCGTCGCGAGGAGTTCCTCCGGCTCGTAGCCGAGGACGCTGCGGACGGCCGGCGAGACGTAGTGGCGCCGCATCGCGAGATCGCCCAGCACGATGACGTCGTTGGCGTTCTCGGCCAGGAGCCGGTAGCGGGTCTCGCTGGCCCGCAGGGCGCCTTCCGCGCTTCGGCGCTGCGTGACGTCGGTGAAGATCCGCACGACGCCGCCCCCGGGCGAGGGCCGTGCGCACACCTGAAGGACGGTCCCGTCCGGGCGCGTGCGCTCGTAGTCGAAGTTCTCCGTTCTCGGGCAGCCTTTTTCCAGAAAGCCCCGCAGATCGTCGGGCAGATCGGCGAATTCTCCGTGCGCCGCCTGATAGGCGCGAACGGCCGCGAACGGCGCGCCGTCGTAGAGCAGGGTGTCGGGCACCCCCATCAGGGACGCGACGCGCCGGTTGGAGACCCGGACGCGATCGTCGGCGTCGGTCATGAGCAGGCCCTGGTCCATGCTCTCCAGGGTCGTCCGCAGCAGGCTGTCCGAGGCTTCGACCTGATACCGCGCGCGGCCGGCTTCGATCTCGGCGGCCCGGCCGCGCAAGGTCGCCTCGACGAACAGGGCCAGATCCGTGAGGCGCTCCCGTTCGGCCTTGCCGAAGCCCGCACGGGGCAGCGTATCGGCGATGCAGACGGTGGCCCCGTGAACGCCGCCGGCCAGCGCGATCCGCATGCCCGCGTAGAAGCGCAGGAACGGCGCACCCGTGACGAGGGGATTGGCGGCGAAGCGCCGGTCGCGATGCGTGTCGAGCACGACCAGGGGTTCGTAGGCCTCGCCCAGCACCGTGTACGCGCAGAACGCGACGTCCCGGGGCGTCTGGGACACGTTCAGGCCATCCTGTCCGAGGAAGCGCTGATGGGTTTCGTCGAGGCGCGACACGAAGGCGTAGCGCACGCCGAAGAGCGCGGCGGCCGTCCGGCAGACGGCGTCGAGCGGTGGGTCGGAGACAGGCCTTTCCGAGACAGCAAAGGCATCGGGGACGATGCATGCAGGGGAGACCTCGATCATCGATGGCATGCCTGAAGTTCTCGTGTTTGCCAGAACCTCATCCACAATATTTTATCAAAGCTTAATCCAGCGATCTCTCCACGAAATCATATTCGAAGCATTCGACGCAAAACCGATCATTTGATCATACGCCGTATCGAGAGTTCTCTTTAGCTTTGCGGATCGGGCCGTCACCGGTTCTCGATCGGGCAGGCGCGGGGCCGGATGGAGGTCTCGCGCCGCACGCGCCGCCCACGAAAAACCCCCGCCCCACCGAACGGCGGGACGGGGGCACAGGCCGCCCGCGCTCAGGCGGCCCTCGTTCAGGCCGCCCTCGTTCAGGCCGCCATGGGCCCGTAGCGGCGGTGGCCCTTCACGTCGTAGCGGTCGAGCATCATCACCTTATCCCAGACCCGCACGAAATCCGCCACGAACCGGCCCTGCCCGTCGCTCCCCGCGTAGGCATCGGCGATGTTGCGCAGCTGCGGGTTCGAGCCGAAGACGAGATCGGCGCGGGTGGCCTCGAACTTCGCCCGTCCGGTCTCGCGGTCCTTCAGGGTGAAGGCGGTCGCGGCCGCGTCGGCCTTCTCCCAGACGAGATCGGTGTCGGTGAGGGTGCGGAAGAAGTCCGTCGTCAGCACGCCGACCCGGTCGGTGAAGACGCCTCGGGTTCCGCCGTCGTGGTTGGCGTTGAGCGCCCGCAGGCCGGCGGTGAGCACCACCCATTCGGGTGCCGTCAGGGTCAGCAGGTTGGCTCTGTCGAGGAACATCTCCTCCGGCGACAGGCGCGGCGCCATGGCGCCGAACCCGTCGTCGACGTAGTTGCGGAAGCCGTCGACGACGGGCTTCAGCCACTGGAACATCTCGACGTCGGTCAGGTCCTGCGTGGTGTCGACCCGGCCGGGGGTGAACGGCACGGGGGTCTCGACCCCGGCCTCCCGGGCGGCCTTCTCCACGGCGGCGCAGCCGGCGAGCACGATGAGGTCGGCGAGCGACACCCCCTTGCCGTCCGTGCGGCCCGCGTTGAACGCGGCCATGACCTCGCGCAGGGCCGCGACCACGGGGGCGGCCCTGCGGTTGACGGCCCAGTCCTTCTGCGGGCTCAGGGCGAGCCGGCCGCCGTTGGCGCCGCCGCGCTTGTCGCTGTCGCGGTAGGTCGAGGCCGCCGAGAAGGCCGTGAAGGCAAGATCCGAGACCGAGAGGTTCGTCGCCCAGATCGCCTGCTTGAGCGCGGCGATCTCGGCCTCGCCGATCGGCGCGTGGGCGGCGTCGGGGATCGGGTCCTGCCACAGGAGGCCGTCCTCGATGGTCGCCTCGGGGCCGAGGTAGCGGTGCTTGGGGCCCATGTCGCGGTGGGTGAGCTTGTACCACGCCTTGGAGAAGGCCTGGGTGAAGGCGTCGAAGTCGCCCAGGAACTTCTCGCAGACCTTGCGGTACTCCGGATCGACCTTCAGGGCGATGTCGGAGGTCATCATCATGAGGGGATGCATGAGCCCCGGCACGTGGGCGTCGGGGGTCTTCGGCGCGTCCGGATCCGTCGGCGTCCATTGCAGGGCGCCGGCCGGGCTCCTGGTCTGCTCCCACTCGAACCGGAAGAGGTTCTCCAGGTAGGCGTTGTCCCATTTCGTCGGATCGGGGGTCCAGCTGCCCTCGATGCCGTTGGTCATCGTGTCCTTGCCCGCGCCGGTGCCCTTGGGGTTGTGCCAGCCGAGCCCCATCGCCTCCATCGGCGCCATCTCGGGCGGCGGCCCGATCTCCTTGGCGGGGGTCATGCCGTGGCTCTTGCCGAAGGCGTGGCCGCCGGCGATGAGCGCCACGGTCTCCTCGTCGTTCATGGCCATGCGGGTGAACGTCACCCGGATGTCGTTGGCCGAGCCCTGCGGGTCGCCGTTGGCGTAGGGCCCCTCGGGGTTCACGTAGATCAGCGCCTGGTGGGAGGCGGCGAGCGGGTTCTCGAGGTCGTAGTCGGCGTCGCCGTTCTTACCCCGCCAGCGCGCGTCGCGGTTGACCATCTCGTCGAAGCTCGCGACCTTGCCCATCTCGACGACCTCGGGGCCCCAGTAGGTGGCGTCGTCCGCCTCCCAGGCGTCGAGGCGCCCGCCGGCGAAGCCGTAGGTCGGCAGGCCCATGATCTCCAGGGCGCAGTTGCCGGTGAGCACCATGAGGTCGGCCCACGAGAGGGCGTTGCCGTACTTGTGCTTGATCGGCTGCAGGAGGCGGCGCGACTTGTCGGTGTTGCCGTTGTCCCACCAGCTCGAGATCGGCGCGAAGCGCTGCATGCCGGTGCCGGCGCCGCCCCGCCCGTCCGCGATGCGGTAGGTGCCGGCCGAGTGCCAGGCCATGCGGATCATCTGCGGGCCGTAATTGCCGTAATCGGACGGCCACCACGCCACCGACGAGGTCAGGAACCGCTTGATGTCGCCCTTGAGCGCGTCGAGGTCGATGGTCGCGAAGGCGGCGGCGTAGTCGAAATCGGGCCCGAGCGGATCGGCCGAAAGCCCGTTGTGGTGCAGGAGCTCGACCCGCAGGCGGTGCGGATACCAGTTCTCCAGCGCGGGGCGGCTGCCGAAGGCCCCGCCGATGCGGTCACCGCCGAACGGGCACTGGCCGGCCATCGGGTGGGACGCGGTGTTGGTCTTGTCGATCGTCATCTCGCTCATTCAAATCCCCTCGCAAATCCCCTTGCGGATCACCCTTGGGCGCAGGACCGGCGTCGCCGGACGGACCGGTCCGCCGGCCCGTGACCGGCGGCGGCGTGCGACGCTTCAGGGAGACGCGGCGCCCGCGCGGTCCGACACCGCGAGCGAAATCAGGCGCGTGCCCTGAAAATCAAGGTGCCGCCGCCGCAACGCCCCGGGACGGGCCGCCTCACGTTTGCGCGAGTCCCCGGCGGGGTTCCGTTCGCGCCGGCGCGGGGATACCCGGCCGAGGCTACAGCCACCCACGAACGGAAGCTGAGATTAATCCGTCACAAGACGAATTTCGACATACGGAATAGTCTTCCCCAAGCCGTCGCTTCTTTGCAAAACGAGACGGCGTCCAGCCGATTGCGTTGGCCTGGGAACGACACTAACACCTTGGCCTCGTCGTACGGCCTCACCGTGGACCAGCTCCTCGACGGTGCTGGCGGGCCCGCGATCCATGGCCCGTCTTGGGTTGGAAGACCCGTCTTGGGTGGAAGGCCCGTTTTGGGTGGGAGACCCGTCCGGAGTCGGACGGCACGGGACAGGGCATGAGGCGCATACGAAACGGTCTGCTGGCGGGCGTGGTTGGGGTGATCGGGGCGCCGGTGGAGGCGGCGGAGCTTCCGGGGGAGCGCAAGGCGGGGGCGGGCGACCACGTGCGGGTCTGCTCCGACCCCGGCAAGGGGTTCTTCGTCATCCCGGGGACCGAGACGTGCCTGCGCGTCTCGGGGCGGGCGCGGTTCGAGGCGGCGTTCCAGAACGCCTACAGCCGCAACTCGGCCGGCGACACCGGCGGCTACCAGGGCCGCGCCCGGCTGAACTTCGACGCCCGGACGAAGACCGATCACGGGGCCCTGCGCGGCTTCGTCCGCCTCGACATGGGCAGCCGGACCGGGTTCGCCACCATGCATGCCGGGGCGCTCAACCGGATCGGCAACACGTTCCCGGCCACCGGCGTCGACACCGCCGGCCGGGTGCAGCAGCAGATGACCCTCGACAAGGCCTTCGTGCAGTTCTCCGGCCTCACGGCCGGGCGGGCCTCGTCGTTCTTCGACTTCTACGCCCACGATTTCGAGTTCATCGTCGCCTCCCTCGGCTCGAACGTCGCGTCCACCAATCTGGCGGCCTACACGGCCAAGCTCGGCAAGGGGTTCTCCGCCACCCTGTCGGTGGAGGACCCGCACTTCCGCCACACGCCGATCTACTTCTCGCAGCTCGCCCGGCCCCCGGTGCCGGGCCTCGACGGCGGGTTCGCCCCGCGCCCCGTGGCGCCGGTCTTCGTCGGGTACGGCGCCGACGGCGCGCCCACGGGGATCGGCTTCGTCGATTCGGCCCAGCGCAGCCGCCTGCCCGACCTCGTCGGCGTGCTGCGCTACGACGACACCTGGGGCGCGGTGCAGGGCTCGGCCGCCCTGCACGAGGTCAGCCCCGGCGCGCTCGACCGCGACGCCTATCTCGGCACGAATCTCGGCGCCCCCGCCACCCCGGCCAACAGCCGCGACGCCGGCCGCGCGCCCTCGGCCTACGGCTGGGCCGTGCAGGGCGGCATGAAGGTCAACCTGCCCTCGGGCCCCGGCGACACCCTCTACCTCCAGGCGGCCTACGGCGCCGGCACGGCGCTCTACACCGGCCTGCCGGCCTACAACGGCCCCTACGCGCAATCCGCCACGGCAATCCAGGGCGCGCCGTTCACCCAGTTCCTCAACGACGCCGTGCTGAACCCGCTCACCAACCGCCTCGAACTCTCGACGAGCTTTTCGGGCACGATCTCCCTGCTGCATTACTGGACGCCCTCCGTGCGCTCGGCCGCCTTCGCCTCGTACGGCGAGATGGCGTTCGCACCCGGCGCGCGCCTCGCCCAGGGCCTCGCCTCGCGGGTGACCGGAACCGGGCCGGGGGAGCCGGGGACGCGGTTCTTCGCCCTGAACCAGGTGCTGCGCGATTCGTACCGCTTCCTCATCGGCGCCAACCTGATCTGGTCGCCCACCAAGGAGTTCGATATCGGGCTCGAGGCGATCTACACCCGCACCGGCCTGCAATCCGGGCGCGTCCTCGATCTCAGCCGGTTCCCGAACCAGACCGCCGCCTTCGTCAACAACCCCGCCAACGCCGTCGCGACGGTCTCGGGCGTCGATGCCGTGCAGGTGCGGGCCCGGGTGCAACGGGACTTCTGACGGGCCTCGCCGCCCGCTGCGGGACTACATGAATACAACATCCAGATCACCCGGTCCAGCTCATGTGCGGTCGAGCACATTCTGCCGGAACCGGAGGCTCCCGCGCTTGTTGAGCAAGCATATCCGAGACGGACACTGGGTCTGTTCTTAATCTGGAGCCTGGAACTCAAATGAAGATGCGTCTTCCCGCCCTCGTCGCCGCCGTTGCTCTGGGTGCCGCCGCGATGTCGCCGGCGTTGGCCTATGACGGACAGCCGCGCTTCATGTCGTATTCGCCCTACGCATCCGAGACCACCGCCCCCCTGTACCTCGACGAGCGCGGCCCGACCTTCCTCGGCTGTCCGATGAGCTCGGCGGCCGACGGCAACGCCAACCAGCAGACCCGCCCGGTGATGCAGTACGGCCAGACCTCCGGCGGCTCGGCCTGCTGATCCCGACCGTCGGGGTCCAGCCATGCTCAAGGCTTTCTCCTACGGGATGATCGGCGCGTTCGCCCTCGGGCTCGCCGTCACGCTGTACGGCACGGCCAACCTGCTGCTCGAATTCTAGGGTTCCCCCCGTCGCTCCCGGCGGCAGGGGACCTTGGGGCAAGACACGCGGCAGGGGCCGGATCATCGACGGCGCGGCCGGGGCCAGTCCCCGGCCGCTTCGCGTTCAGCCCCCGTCGCGCAGCTGCCGGCGGATGATCTTGCCCGTGGTGGTCATCGGCAGGCTATCGCGAAATTCGAGGAGGCGCGGATACTCGTGCGCCGAAAGCCGGGTGCGGACGAAGGCCTGAATCTCCGCCGCGAGGGCGTCGGAGGGCGGCACGCCCTCGCGCAGCACCACGTAGGCCTTCACGATCTGCGTGCGCAGGGGATCGGGCTGGCCCACCGCCGCCGCCAGGGCCACGGCGGGGTGGCGGCTCAGGCAATCCTCGATCTCCGTGGGGCCGATGCGGTAGGCGGCGGAGGTGATGAGGTCGTCCTCGCGCCCGACGAAGTGGATGTAGCCGTCCGCGTCCCGCCGCGCCGTGTCGCCGGTCAGCATCCAGTCCCCGCGAAACTTGGCCGCCGTCGCCTCGGGCTGGTTCCAGTACCGGAGGAACATCACCGGGTCGGGGCGGGCGATGCAGATCTCGCCGGGCTCGTCGGCGTCGCACTCGGTGCCGTCGGGGCGCCGGATCGTCACCCGGTGGCCGGGCACGGGGCGCCCGGTGGAGCCGGCCCGCGCCACCCCGGCCGAGGGGCAGGCGGCAAGCACGAGGTTGCACTCCGTCTGGCCATAGGCCTCGCCGATGGTGAGGCCGAGCGTGTCCCGGGCCCAGCGGAAGGTCTCGGGGCCGAGCGCCTCGCCGGCCGAGGCGATGCTGCGCAGCCGCGACAGGTCGAAGCGGCCGCGCGGGTCCGGCACCGCGCGCAGCATCTTCAGGGCGGTCGGCGGCAGGAACACGGTGGTGACGGCGTGGTCGGCGATGAGCCGGAACGCGGCCTCGGGCTCGAACCGTGCCGCCGGCTGCGCCAGCACGGGGACGCCGAGGGTGAGAGCCGGCAGGGTGGCGTTGAGGAGGCCGCCGGCCCAGGCCCAGTCGGACGGCGTCCACATCCGGTCGCCGGGCCGGGGGGGGAAGTCGTGCATCATCAGGAAGCCCGGCATGTGGCCGGCGAGCACCCGGTGGCCGTGGAGCGCGCCCTTGGCCTGCCCCGTGGTGCCGGAGGTGTAGATCATCAGCGCCGGGTCGTCGGGCCCGGTCTCGACGGGGGTGAAGTCCTCGTGCGGCGCCTCGCCCAGCAGGTCGGCGTAGGCCAGCGCCCCCTCGCCCGCGCCGTCCCGGCTCACCACGAGGGCGAGGCTCGGGAGAGCGGCGCGCAGGGGGGCGACCTTGGCGAGGCCGGCCGCGTCGGTGATCAGCGCCCGGGCGCCGGAATCGGCGAGGCGGTAGGCGAGGGCGTCGGGGCCGAACAGGCCGGCGAGCGGCAGGGCGACGGCGCCGAGCTTGTAGGCGGCGGCGTGGGCCACCACCACGGCGGCCGATTGCGGCAGCAGCACCGCCACCCGATCGCCCGGCTCCACGCCCCGCCGGCGCAGGGCCGCCGCGAGGCGGTCGGACTCCGCCTTCAGCGCCCCGAACGTGGTGGTGGCGACGCCGCCCTGCGTGACCTCGAGCACCGCGGGCCGGTCCGGCGCGCGCAGCCCCCAGACGTCGCAGACCTCCACGCCCATGTTGAACCGGGCGGGGATGTCCCAGGAGAAGCCCGCCACGAGGCCGGCATAGTCGGAGGCGGGCGCCAGCACGGGCCGGGTCAGAGCTTGTGGCCCGGAAAGCCGCCCGCGTGGATGAAGTCGGTGATCGGACGGCGCCCGTTCGGCACCTCCTTCTCGCGCTGTTCCTCGGTGAGCCGGTCGCGGGGCGTGGCGCGGCCCACCGCGTAGGCGGCCTCGACGTGGTTGCCCTCCGGCACGGCGAGGAGGGTCGCGGTGCGGGGCTTGTCGAACCCGCCCATGCCGTGGACGTGCCAGCCCTGGCGGATGGCCTGGAGCTGGAAGTTGGCCGAGGCCGCGCCCGTATCCAGGGAATGGCTCGGCGTGGGCTTCAGGACGTCGCCGACCTTCATGTGCGTGTTCGACACGAGGATCACGAGCGCGCCCGCGTCCTTGGCCCACTTCTGGTTGCCCGGCACGAGGAGATCGAGGAACGGCGCCCAATGGGGCGTGTCGCGCAGCGCATAGAGGAAGCGCCAGGGCTGGGAATTGTACGAGGACGGCGCCCAGCGCGCGGCCTCGAACATCCTCAGCAATTCGGATTCCGGCACCGCCTCGCCGGTGAAGGCGCGCGGCGACCAGCGCTCCGTGAACAGGGGATCGATGTCATGGTCGGGCCGACGTGGATTCACGACACAACTCCGGGGCGCGGGGCGCGCCGTTTCGCCTTTGCACCGGATGGGGGCCGGGCGCAAACCCCGGCCCCGTGGCCTTTGGTCAAAAGTTTTTCAGTCAAAGGTTCTCTCGTCCAGGGTTCTCCGTTCCGAGCTTCTTCGCGAAACCGGGAGCTTCGGCGAAACCGGGGCCGTCGCGGAACCTACGACTCGACCACCTTCGCGACGGGGCGGTCGTCGCCCCGGGCGGTCTCGTCGTGCCAGTCGCCCTTGCCGTCCTGGTAGCGGATGCCCTCCGTGGAGCCCGGCACCTGCTGCTCGGCCGCCGCCGCCTGGGCCGCCTGGAGGGCCTCGTCGTGGCTGGGAAACGTCTCGGAGAACACGTCGCCGACCTTGTAGGCGTAGCCGCCGTCGTGCTCGACGATGCGATAGGTGACGTCCGTCATGGGGTCGGGTCCTCGTTCTGTCGGGGGCGAACCGCTGCGGGCGCCGGGAGGTTCCCGGCGGGGCCGCGCGGACCGGATCCGGGGACGGGCTCGAATCTTGCTTTCCCGATCGCGATGGGTCCGGGCCTTCTCGCCCGCTGCCCCCCTGCGAGCCGCGCAACGACGCGCGGTGGCGGGCCGGATCGTCCCCGACGAAGCCGGCCGGCCCCGCAGACACCCGATCCCGCACAAGGACAAACGAATGGCCTATCTCGCGCCCGCGGAGTTCGTCACCAAGATGGTGGACGCCGGCGAATCCAAAGTCTTCATGTCGACCCGCGACACGGTCATCCGCGCCTACATGGCCGGGGCGATCCTGGCGCTGGCCGCCGTCTTCGCCGTCACCATCAACCAGCAGACCGGCATCCCCATCCTCGGCGCGGCCCTGTTCCCCGTCGGCTTCTGCATGCTCTACCTGCTCGGCTTCGACCTGCTCACCGGCGTGTTCGTCCTCGCCCCCCTCGCCCTGCTGGACCGCCGCCCGGGCGTCACTTGGCGCGGCGTGCTGCGCAACTGGGGCCTCGTGTTCCTCGGCAACTTCCTCGGCGCCCTCACGGTGGCCCTGATGATGGGCTTCGTGTTCACCTTCGGCTTCACCGCGCCGCCCGATCAGGTCGGCACCTACATCGCCGGCATCGGCGAGCGCCGCACCGTCGGCTACGCCGCCCACGGAACGGGCGGCTGGTTCACGATCTTCATCCGCGGGATGCTGTGCAACTGGATGGTCTCGACGGGCGTCGTCGGCGCGATGATCTCGACCACGGTCGGCGGCAAGGTGATCGCCATGTGGATGCCGATCATGCTGTTCTTCTACATGACCTTCGAGCACTCGGTGGTGAACATGTTCCTGTTCCCGTTCGGCCTGCTCATGGGCGGCCACTTCTCGGTGCTGGACTACCTCGTGTGGAACGAGATCCCGACCGTGCTGGGCAACCTCGTGGGCGGCCTCGCCTTCACGGGCCTGACCCTCTACACCACCCACGTCCGCACGGCCCCCAAGCGCAACGCCGTCGGGATCGAGCGCCGCCGCGCCGCCTGACGGCACGACCTCCGGGCCTCGCGGCGCGAGGCCCGGAACGCCGCCCCTCGATCCCACGCCGGACGATGCCCCCAGACCTGACGCTCTCCCTCGGCCAGCACAGCGAACGCGGCCGCAAGGAGACCAATCAGGATTTCCACGGGGCCACCCTCCCCGAACGCCCCGCCCTCGCCCTCAAGGGCGCCGCCCTCGCCATCGCGGACGGCATCGGCAGCAGCCCCGTCGGCCACATCGCCAGCGAGACGGCGGTCAAGAGCTTCCTGTCGGACTATTACGACACGCCCGACACCTGGTCGGTGAAGACCTCGGCCCAGCGCGTCATCGCGGCCACCAATTCGTGGCTCCACGCCGAAACCCGGCGCAACCGCCACCGGCACGATCCGGAGGGCGGCCGCGACCGGGGCTACGTCACCACCTTCAGCGCCCTCGTGCTCCGGTCGCGCACGGCCCACATCTTCCATGTCGGCGACGCCCGGATCTCGCGGGTGTCCGGGCGCTCCCTCGAGGACCTCACGGAGGATCACCGCGTGGTCCTGTCGGCGGAGGAATCCTATCTCGGCCGGGCGCTCGGCGCCGCCGCCCACGTGGAGATCGACCATCGCCGGATCGGCCTGGAGCGCGGCGACGTCTTCCTCCTGACCACGGACGGCGTGCACGAGCACGTGCGGCCCGAGGCCATGGTGGCGGAGGTGGTCCGCCACGGCGACGACCTCGGGCGGGCCGCCCGGGCGATCGTCGCGCGTGCCTACGAGAACGGCAGCGGCGACAACCTCACCGTCCAGATCGTGCGCATCGACGCCCTGCCGGACGGCGATCCGGCCGAGCATCTCGGGGGGAGCGAGGCCCTGCCCCCGGCCCCGCTCCTCGACCCGCCGGCCCTGTTCGACGGCTACCGGGTGCTGCGCACCCTGCACGCGAGCCACCGCAGCCACGTCTACCTCGCCGTCGACGGGGAGACCGGCGCGCGGGTCGCCCTCAAGATGCCCTCGACGGACCTGCACGGCGATCCGGCGGCCCTGCGCCGGATGATGATGGAGGAGTGGATCGCCCGGCGCGTCGACAGCCCGCACGTGCTGACGGCGCCCGCGCGGACGCGGCCCCGCAGCCACCTCTACACGGTGATGGACCACGTCGAGGGCCAGACCCTGGCGCAGTGGCTGCGGGACAACCCCGCGCCGGGCCTCGAGACCGTGCGCGGCCTCGTCGAGCAGCTCGCCCGGGGGGTGCAGGCGTTCCACCGCCGCGAGATGGTGCACGGGGATCTCCGGCCCGCCAACATCCTCCTCGACGCGGCCGGCACCGTGCGGATCATCGATTTCGGCTCGACACGGGTCGCCGGCATCGCGGAGGATTCGCAAGGCGGCGAACCGGCCCTCGGCACGGTGCAGTACACGGCGCCCGAGTGCCTCGCGGGCCACCCGGCGACGCCGGCCTCGGACCTCTTTTCCGTGGGCGTCATCGCCTACCAGATGCTCACGGGGCGCCTGCCCTACGGCGCCGCGGCGGCGCGGGCCGTGACGGAGGCGCGGGGGCGGCGCCTGCACTACGTCTCCCTCGCCGCCGCCCGCGCCGGGCTGCCGCCCTTCGTCGACGCGGCCCTGCGCAAGGCCGTGCACCCGAACCCCGCCCTGCGCCACGACGCCCTCTCGGCCTTCGTGGCGGATCTGCGCACCCCGAACCCCTCCCTGCCGGGCCTGCGCCCGGCGGCCCTGCTGGAGCGCGACCCCGTCCTGTTCTGGAAGCTCGTCGCCCTGGCCCTGGCGGTCGTGGTGGTCTGGCTCCTGGCGCACCGGCCGTGAGCCCGGCCGGGTCGCGCCCTAGTGCCGGGTGACGGCGGCCCAGGGCAGGTTCGGCACCGCCGCCTCGCAGCCGGCGATGAGGGAGGCGCGCACGTCGTCGGGATCGTAGCCGCGCCCGTGCGGGAAGGCGACGACCTGCGCGGTCGCCTCGCCGGCCCGGCGGATCCGGCCGATCCAGGCCTCGGGCCCGTGGGTGAAGCGGACCTCGTAGGTCACGCCGTCCTGCTCGAAGGTGTGGGGCTCCATGCCGCGTCTCCCGTGCCGGCCCGCCTGGGGCGACGTCCCGGCGAGGACGTCCTGGCGGGGCCTCGCCCCATATGGGCGGCCGGGGTATGGGATCCAGGCCGGCGCGCCCGGCATCCGCCCCGCGAGGTTCCGCCCATGCGCCTGCCCGTCCTTCGTGCCCCGATCCTCGCGGGCCTCGCCTGCGGCCTGCTCTGCGGCCCGGCGGTGGCGCAGGGCCGCCCGCGCGCGGCCGGGCCGGACGGCGTGCCGCCGAACCCCTTCGCGTCGAACTACCCCTCGCGCCCGCCGGAGGCCGCCCGGCCCCGCCCGCGCCGGGACCGGACGGGCGGCGAGGGCCTGCGCCCGCCCCGCGACATCCCCCTGCGGTGAAGGCCCGGGCCGTTCCCCGCCCCGTCGACGCCGCCGCCCCCGGCCTCCGGCATCCGCCGGGCCGGTAGGGGCTCTTCGCGAAAGTCAGGCCGCATCGGCGTAGGGCACGACCGCCCCCCTCTCCGGAAAGGCAGGGCGACCGCCTTCGATCATCGGCGTCATTCCGGGGCGCGCGCTGCGCGAACCCGGACCCGGAGGGCCGCGCCGGAGGCGTGCGATCCAGAGCCGCCGACGGAGCAAGACCTTGCGAAACCGGTGTGTCCGGTTCCCGGGTTCCGCTCCGCGGCCCCGGGATGACGGGGCGTGGCGGGACTTCAAGGAGAGGGGACCCGCGCTCCACCGAACGGATGAAGCGGATCCCACCTCACACGGCGAGGCCGAGCTGGCGCGGGGGCTCGGCCGTGCCCGTGTCGAGGCCCGAGAGCGACACCCCGATGAGGCGCACGCTGCGGCGCAGGGGAAACACGTCGCGCAGGAGCCCGAGGCTGACCTGCGCCATCGCCTCGCGGCTGGCGACGGGTGCGCCGAGGGAGCGGGCCCGGGTGATCTGCGTGAAATCCGAGAACTTCACCTTCAGGGTCACGGTGCGGCCGGCCACCCCCTTGCCCGCGCAGGTGGTCCAGACCTTGTCGAGGAGCGGCTGCAGGCGCTCGGCCAGCACGTCGAACGCGGTGGCGTCGTCCGCGAACGTGGTCTCGGCGCCCACCGACTTGCGGATGCGGTGCGCCCGCACCGGGCGTTCGTCGATGCCCCGGGCGACGCCGTGATAATAGCCGCTCGCACTGCCGAACACGGCCTGGAGTTCGGCGAGGGACCGCGCCCGGAGGTCGCCGCCCGTGCGGATGCCGAGGCGCTTCATCTTCGCCTCCGTCACCGGGCCGACGCCGTGGAAGCGCCCGATGGGCAGGGCCTCGACGAAGGCCGGACCCATGGCCGGGGTGATGACGAACAGGGCGTCGGGCTTGCGGTGGTCGGAGGCGACCTTGGCGAGGAACTTGTTGTAGGAGACGCCCGCCGAGGCCACGAGGCCGGTGCGGGCCAGGATCTCGGCCCGGATGGCGCGCGCCACCGCCGTGGCGGTGGGCAGCCCCTGGAGGTTCTCGGTGACGTCGAGATAGGCCTCGTCGAGGGAGACCGGCTCGACGAGGGGCGTGTGCTCGAGGAACACCGCCTGGATCTCGGCCGACACGGCCTTGTAGACCTCGAAGCGCGGCTTGACGAAGACGAGGTCGGGGCAGAGCCGCCGGGCCGTCACCGACGGCATCGCCGAGCGCACGCCGAACACCCGCGCCTCGTAGCTCGCCGCCGCGACGACGCCGCGCTCGCGCGACCCGCCCACCGCCAGGGGCCGCCCGCGCAGGGCCGGATCGTCGCGCTGCTCCACGGAGGCGTAGAACGCATCCATGTCGATGTGGATGATCTTGCGGGTGGGCTCGGGGGTGGCGTCGGTCTCGCGCGGCATCGGGCCTCGCGTCTCGGGCGCGGCGGGGTGTTCGGTCTTTGTTCTTTTGTCGCGGATTGGGCGGCGGTGGTCAAGGACGACGACGCATCGGAGCCCGGCACGCGAGCCGACGCCTTGCGGATCGACTGTCGATCGCCGGATTTCATGACATCCGCATCGTCATCCCGGGGCGCTGCCAAGCGAGCCCGGGATCCAGAACCGCCGACGGAGCCCTGCCTTGCGCACGCGGCGGCTCTGGGTTCCGGGTTCCGCTGCGCGGCCCCGGAATGACGATGGTCGTGGGTGAGCGTGTCACGGCAACGCCCCGCCCGAAGGGCGAGGCCCTGTTCCCACGCGCGCCCCGCGCGATGGGGCGCGGTCAGGCCGCCGCCGTGCCGGGCGTCCCGCACGCGTAACAGAACCGCTCGAAGGTGCTCTTGCGGTGGTCGCAGGCCGGGCAGCGCTCGAAGACGCCGATGCCGCAATGGGGGCAGAAGTTCGCCGCCGGGTTGGCGAGATCGATGGGCCGCTCGCAGCCGGGGCAGACCTTCTTGGCGAGGCGCACCAGGGCCTGGTCGGTGGCGATCTCCGTGCGGCGCTCGGCGTCGGGGCGGGCTTCCGCCGCCTTCTGGCGCTCGTTGTAGGCGTGGAGCGCGTTGATCGCCGCGCGGCCGACGAGGAGCGTCGCGATCACCCCGACGCCGTAATGCACGTAGCCGCCGTAGCTCGGCAGGTAGGGCACCAGCTCGACGAAGAACGCGAAGGCGGCGGCGAGGGCGAACCCCCAGACGAAGGGCCAGTTGCGGGTGTGGCGGCGCTTCGCCAACAGCCATCCGGCGAGCGCCAGCAGCGGCAGGGTGAGGGCGAGGCGGTAGCCGAAGACCCGCAGTTCCTGGCCGCCCTCGGCCGCGTCGAGCTTGGTTTGGGCCGCGCCCCGCAGCTCGGCCTCGACGGCTTCCTGCGCGGCTTCGCGCTCGGAGAGGTCGAGGGCGGTGCGGTTCAGGGCCTCCAGGCGCTCCTCCACGGCGCGCTCGGCCGCCTTCAGGGCGTCGAGCCCCTCCGTGCGGGCGACGAGGGCGGGGTCCTGGTCGACGCGCCGGGTGGCGTCGCGGGTCTTGAGCCAGTTCGCGAAGGTTTCGCGGGCGGCGTCCGAGGCCGAGCGGGCCGCGTCGAGGGCGAGCTGCGCCTGCTCGGCCTGCCGCCTTGTGTCGTCCTGCTCGCGGCGGATCGCCTTGAGGGCGTCCGTCGAGGCCCGCGCCTGCTCCCGGTCGAGGAACTGCTCCAGCGTGAAGCGGTGCTCGACCCGGGGCAGGTCGCCGACCACGAGGGCGCCGAGGCCGATGAGGAACACCGCGAAGGCGAGGGCCACGAGCCACAGGACGAAGGTGAGCCACCGCTCGGACAGTCTACGGCCGGAACGCATGTCGGGACCTCGCGGATGAACCCGTTCCTCATGCGGACCCGGACCCGCGCGCGCAAGCTGTCGCACGCCCGGGGCATCGCCAACCGCCCGGCGATTCCTATCTCCCGGGCAAGGATCGCCTCTCCCGGGCAAGGATCGCCGCGCAACCGGGCGGACCGCCGTTCGACCGGGCCGGACCGGGTGTTCCGTCAGCAGGCGCCCCGACCATGACCACGCCCTCCCCCGCATCCGCCGCCCCGCCCCGCCTGTGGCGGCCCCAGCGCATCCTCGTCACCCGGGCGGCGCGGGGGTTCGCCCATGGCCGGGCCATCGCCGAGCGCGCCGCCGCCCTCGGCGCCGAAGTGGTGGAGCTCGCGGGCGACCGCCTCGTCAACCCGAAGCACGACGACCCGCGCGCCGCCTACCGCGCCGCCAAGGGCACCCTCGCGGTGGTGGTGGCGCCCCCGAGCAAGCGCCGGCTGCAGCCGATCCCGCCCTCGGCCGACTGGCGCTTCGACCTCGCGGAGGGCTGCCACGCCCATTGCCAGTACTGCTACCTCGCGGGCTCGCTCGGCGGCCCGCCGATCACCCGCGTCTACGCCAACGTGGACGAGATCCTCGCCGTCCTCCCGGCGCATCTCGGCAGCGGCGGCGTCACCTCCGTGTCGCCCGAGCGGGCGCACGAGGGCACCACCTTCGAGGGCTCGTGCTACGCCGATCCCCTCGGCATCGAGCACCTCACCGGCAGCCTGTCGGAGGCGGTGCGCTTCTTCGGGCGCTGGGACGCGCCGGTGCAGCTGCGCTTCACCAGCAAGTTCGGCGACGTCTCGCCCCTCGTCGGCCTGCCGCACGGGCGGCGGGTGCGGGTCCGCATGTCGGTGAACGCGCAGGGGCTGATCCGCTTCGAGGGCGGCACGAGCCCGCTCCAGGCCCGCCTCGACGGGCTCGCGCGCCTCGCCCGCGACGGCTACCGCGTCGGCCTCACGGTGGCGCCGATCCAGCCCTTCGCCGACTGGCCGGCGGGCTACGAGGATCTGTTCGCCCGCGCCGCCGCGGCCCTCAGCGGAATCCCCGACCTCGACCTCACGGCGGAACTCATCACCCACCGCTTCACCCCCGCCTCCAAGACCGTCCTGCGCGACTGGTACCCCGGCAGCGACCTCGACCTCGACGAGGCGGCGCGCACCCGCAAGCTGACGAAGTTCGGCTCGACGAAGTACGTCTACCCCGCCGAGACCATGCGCACCCTGCGGGCGTCCCTGACCGCGATGCTGGGGCGCCACCTGCCGATGGCACGGGTCCTCTACTGGACGTGACGGGGTTTTTTTCGCGCCGACGTCTGTCTTCACCGAAACCGAACCCTTGCCCCCGGCGAATCCGGTCTTATAACAAGAACATATCAGGAACTCGCGCGGTGCCCGAAGGGGATCGCGACAGGGAGGGATGCCCATGGCCCGTTACCGCTTCCACGCGATGAACGGCTCGGAATTCGTGTTCGACGCCGTCGGCAAGGACATCCGCGTGCCCGACCGCGTGACCCGCTGGGCGACGAGCGTGGCGCGGGACCTCATGGATCGTCTGGACGACGAAACCGACTGGTCCGACTGGTACGTCAGCGTCCACGACCTCAGCGGCCGGCGCATCCTCGTGCAGCCGTTCGTCGCCGGGTACGGGGATGCGCTCCCACGGGGGGCTTCACGCCCGGCCGGGCGCCAGTCCGAATCCCGGATGACGGTCTGATCGTCCCGCGCGAACGAGAGGATTCCATTTCTCCGCGCGACGCGGCGCTCTTCCGCATACAAACCACCGGATCCACACATCCACAAATCGGCTCTGTCGAAAGCTGCGATCAGCCGGCGTCGAGCACGACCTGCCCCCTCTCCTGGAAGGAGAGGGCTGGGGTGAGGTGTGTGAATTCTCCGGATAAGTCTCACACCTCACCCTGTCCCTCTCCTTCCAGGAGAGGGGACCCGCGATACCTGCGCGACCTGGAGAGACCGCGGCGTCCGGGACGAGAGGGACGCGTCCTGCTTCTGAAGAACGCGGATCCGCTCAGTCCGATCCCCGCCTGACTGAGGTCACCTGTGACCTCGCCCGGAACACCATGCGGCATCATGGGGGTGGCCGCCCGTCGAACCCGGGCGCGGTCCGGCGGTTGGGATGGCATGAGCCAGCACGCCACCGACCCCGCCCAGCAGATCATCGACGCCCGCCGCCGCGAGATGGCCGTCGAACACCTCCTGTTCGGCACCATCCGGTTCCTCGCGCAGCGCCATCCCGAGCTGCTCGACAGCCTCGAGGGCAGCCTCGACCACCTCTGGGACAAGGGCCCGGCGGACGAGCGCGACGACGAGGCCGTGCGCGAGGTCGCCCGGCGCTTCGTCGGAAGTCTGCGCGCCGAACGCTGAACCGGCCGCACGTTCGAGCCCGCAAGATAATCCTTCATCGGGCCGGGCACTTCCGGGCGACAGTCTTGTCGCGGACGATCGCAATACAGAACAGCATTCCTTTGACTTGAAGCACGCGGCGGGGCGACATTGATGAAGGTTCGCCGCCGCACCGTTCGTCACAAAGACAGTCTTCCGATCGCGAAGTCAGACATCCGGCGGCGAAGCCGATCCTGACCTTGCAGGTCTCGGGACCACGATCGTGGAGACGCGTCGCGGGCCTCGGGAGACTGCCTGTGCGATTCCGGAGTGTCTCCCGTGCTGCGAAAATCCGCCTGCCTGTTCGCGTTCGCCCTGACCGTGCTGACCCCCGTGTGCGGGGTCGCCGCGCAGGAGTCCCTGGCCGCGACCCAAGGGAACGCCGCGCGACCGGCGGCGAGCCCCCTCGTCTCCACGGAATGGCTCGAGAAGAACCTCGACGCGAAGAAGCTCCGCGTCGTCGAGGTCAGCGTCGATCCGGGCGTGTTCGAGCGCGGGCACATCCCCGGCGCCCAGAACGTGGCGTGGCACACGGATCTCGTCGAGACCGTGAGCCGCGACATCGCCGGGCCCGACACGTTCGCCGCCCTGGTGCGACGGCTCGGCATCGACCGCGACACCACCGTGGTGCTCTACGGCGACAACAACAACTGGTTCGCCGCCTGGGGCGCGTGGGTGTTCGCCCAGTACGGTCTCGTCGACAACGTGAAGCTCCTCGATGGCGGGCGCAAGAAGTGGGAGGCCGAGAAGCGCCCCCTCGACACCCGCACCCCCGAGGTCGCGGCCTCGACCTTCGCCGTGACGCCGGCCTCGCCGACGCTCCGCGCCCGCCTCGCCGACGTGCTGGCGGTGGCCCGGCGCGAGCGCGACGAGCAGATCCTCGACATCCGCTCGCCCGACGAGTTCAGCGGCAAGGTGATCGCCCCAGCCGGCGTCCCCGAACTCGCCATCCGGGCCGGCCACATCCCCGGCTCCGTCAACGTGCCCTGGGCGAAGGCCGTGAACGCGGACGGGACCATCAAGGCCCCGGCCGAACTCAAGGCCCTCTACGCGGCGGCCGGCATCGACGGCACGAAGCCGATCATCACCTCCTGCCGCATCGGCGAGCGCTCCAGCCATTCGTGGTTCGTGCTCAGCCGCATCCTCGGCTACCCGACCCGCAACTACGACGGCTCGTGGACCGAGTACGGCAACACCGTGGGCGTGCCCGTGGTGAACCTCGCCGGGACCGTCTGGGGCGGCAAGTGAGCGACGCCGCCGCGGCGCCCATCATCGCGCCGTCCGCCGCCACGCAAGCCCCCGTCCGCACGGACGGGGGTTCCCTGCGACCCGTCGTCCTCGCCCTCGGGATCGCCGCCGGACTGGCCTGGGCGGCCCTCGATCTCGCGGGACAGCCCAACGGCACGCGCCTGTCCCTGTCGCTGACCTTCGGCGCCCTGTTCGGCTTCGTGCTCCAGCGCAGCCGGTTCTGCTTCCACTGCCAGTGGCGCGACCTCCTCGTCACGGGCGATCCGCGCGGGATGCTCGGCATCCTGGCCGCCCTCGCGGCGGGCATCGCCGGCTACACCGTGGTGCTCGGCGCCTGGATGCCGGACCCGTCCGGCGCGCGCCTGCCGCCCGACGCCCATATCGGCCCCGTGGGGACGGTGCTCGTGCTCGCGGGCGCCGTGTTCGGGGCCGGCATGGCGATCTCGGGCTCCTGCATCGGCGCGCATCTCTATCGCCTGGGCGAGGGCTCGCCGACGGCGCCGTTCGCCCTCGTTGGCACCGGCCTCGGCTTCGCCCTCGGGTTCGCCACCTGGAACCCGCTCTACCTCGCCAGCGTCTCGGAGGCGCCGGTCCTGTGGCTGCCGCGCCACCTCGGCTATGCAGGGAGCCTCGCCGCCGCCCTCGCGGTGCTCGGCGCCCTCGCGCTGATCCTCCTGCGCCGCCTGCCCGAACGGGCGGCCGCCGCGCCCTGGGCGGGGCCGTGGCACGCGGTGTTCGTGGGCCGCTGGCCGGTCTGGCTCGGCGGGCTGGCGGTCGGGGCGCTGGCGACCCTGGCCTACCTGCGGGTCGGCCCCCTCGGGGTCACGGCCGAGATCGGCGGGCGCAGCCGGCAGGCGGCGGGGGCCTTCGGGCTGCTGCCCGAGCGCCTGGAGGGGCTCGACGGGTTCCGGGGCTGCGCCACGGCCGTGCGCGACGCGGTGCTGACACCGAACGGCCTGTTCGTCGGCGGCCTCGTGTTCGCCTCCCTCGCCGCCGCCCTCGCGGCGGGCCAGTTCCGCCCGGCCCGGCCGACCCGGGGCCAGATCGGGCGCGGCCTCCTCGGCGGCCTCCTCCTCGGCTGGGGCGCCATGACCGGGCTCGGCTGCAGCGTCGGCACCCTACTGTCGGGGATCATGGCCGGCGCCGTCTCCGGCTGGGTGTTCGGCCTCGCCCTGTTCGCGGGGGCCGCCGGCACCCTGTGGGCCGGGCGGCGCACGGGCTGGCTGGCGTAGCGCCGGATCGGACCGCGAGGAGCCCGCCTCGTCGCGGTCCGCCCGCGCGACGGCGGGCGTCCGCCGAACCCCATCGAGCCCCACCGTGTGTGGGGATCGATCGGAACGGATGTCAGCGCCCGAAGACGGGGCGTAGGGGCGCGGCGTCCGCGTCCTTGTAGAGCGGCACGATGGCCCGCAGCCAGCCGCGCGTGTCCAGGCCGCCGTAACCGCTCTGGACCACGTCGCGGGTGACGATGGCCTGGAGGTTCACGGGGCCGAAATCGTAGCCCACGAGCCCGCCCACCGCGACCTGGCCCTGGCGCCGGTAGGCGGGGTTGCGCGTCGGCAGGTCGGTGGAGCCGAAGGCCACGGGGCCGATCTCCCAGTGGCCGAACTTCTTCGTCGCCGTGAGGTCGAGGTTGAGGAAGTCGGGATAATAGGCGGTGCCGAGCGGCGAGACCGTCTCCAGCACGGTGCCGTAGAGGGCATGCGCCGTGAGGTTGAGGCCGTCGCCGTTGTAGGTCACGGCGAAGCGCTGGTGCAGCACCGCGTTCTGGATCACGATCCGGGTGTCGCTCGGCAGGTAGGCGCCGAGGAGGTAGCTCGCATGGACGTGCTCGCCCAGGGTCCAGGCGACCTGGCCCGCGAGCAGGGTCTGGCCGAGGCCGCTCTGGTAGGGGGCGCCCCGGGTGCTCGAGGCCGCGATGGGCTGGAGCACGACGAATTGCAGGCGCCCGCCCGCCACGGTCCAGGGCGTCGCCCAGATGACGCTCGGCAGGTTGATGTTGAGTTCGGTGCCGCGCGGATCGGTGCTGCGCACCCCGAAGCTCGACGTGTTGACGAAGTACAGGCCCACCGCGAACGGCACGCCGGTGGGCAGGCCCACGGTCTGGCCCGGTTGGGCCGACGACCCGGCCCGCGCCGGAGCCGCCATCGCCGCGCCCCACAGCGCGAGCGCCGCCACGGCGCCGGCCTTGAACCCACTCATCACAAAATCCCTTTGATCGCTTCGGATCGAGCGGTCGCGACAGGCTCCCTCTCCTGGAAGGAGAGGGAGCCTGAGCTCCACCTCACGCCGCAGCAGAAACCGCACTCGTCCCATCGTGATCCCGCTCGTCCACCGTATCCGCACCCTCGCGGTCAACAATGCCCCGGGTGGCGGCGCGCGCGGCATGGCGTCCTGCCGCAGATCGGCATCCCGAAGCGACCGTGGCACGAACGCAACAATCCGGCCGCGCCTGCGCGTTCTCGGCCGGCCGAGGGATTAAGAGGTTATGAAAAGCCGTGGCCCGCCGATACAATGCCAGGACCCATCCACACCGATCCGATCCCGCGCTCCCGTCCGACATGCGGGAGTCATTCGACAGGGATAGTGCGGCGGGGGCACGCGTTCAGCCCGTCCGAGACACGTCCCGATGCCGCTTTCCCGTCGTACGATCCGCAGGTTCTCCGAGACCACTGCGCTGCTCGTCGGCCTGGGTACGGGCCTCGGCCACACGGCCCACGCCGCCGATCCCGCCGCGCCGCGCAGCCCGTCGGCACCCGCCTTCATCGACTGGAGCGGCGTCCATCTCGGGCTGGAGGGCAGCGCCGGGGCCTCGTTCGGCGCCTTCGATTTCGGCCGGACCACCGTCGGGGGCCGGGCCGTCCCGGCCTTCCGGACCGGTGACGCGACGGGGCGCTCCGACCGCGGCCGGGAGGCCACCACCGCCGTCGGCGGCGCCTTCGCCGGCTACAGCTGGCAGACCGGGCCGTGGCTCGCGGGCGTGGAGGCGGACGTCTTCGGGAGCAACCTGAAGCGGCCCGTGGCCTCGACGGTGCCGGGCTTCGGCACCGAGGCCGTCGACCCGGCCTTCAGCCTCGTCCGGGTCAAGTCCGATGCGCTGGGCGCCGTGCGCGGGCGCCTCGGCGTCGCCTTCGATCACGCCCTGGTCTACGCCACCTTCGGGCTCGCCGGGGCCGAGACCCGGTTCCTCGCGACCTATCCCGACCCCGCCACGGGTGCCGTCGGCACCGCGCGCCGGGACCGGACCTATCTCGGGTTCACCCTCGGGGCGGGCGTGCAGTTCGCCGTGAACGAACACCTCAGCCTCGGGATCGACTACCGCTACAACGATCTGGGCGGCAGCGGCCGGTTCGACCTCGGCACCGTGCCGGGGGCGGCGGGCGGCGCGGTCTCGACCCGGGCCGGCTTCATCGCCAACGAGGTGATGGCGCGCCTGATCTGGCACCCGGGCGGCCTGCGCCTGCCCGAGGCGGGGGAGGAGCCCGGCCCGGTGCTGGGCGAGCGCTTCTCGCTCCACGGCCAGACCACGTTCTTCAACCAGGCGGTGGCGGGGTTCCGCGCCCCCTACAGCGGCCCCAACAGCCTCGTGCCGCATCAGGCGCAGGCGACCACCACGGCGACGCTGTTCCTCGGGCTCAAGCTCACGGACAGCACCGAACTCTACTACAACCCGGAATTCTCCCAAGGCTTCGGCTTGAGCCGCACCCTCGGGGTCGCGGGCTTCACCAACGGCGAGGCGCAGAAGGCCGGCGCCCCGTTCCCGAAGCTGCGCTCCGCCCGCTACTTCGTGCGGCAGACCTTCGGTCTGGGCGGCGAGACCGAGACCCTGCCGGACGGACCGAACCAGATCGCCAACACCTACGACGTCGAGCGCATCACCGTCATCGCCGGCAAGTTCGCCATGGGCGACTATTTCGACGGCAATCGCTACGCCCACGACCCGCGCGTGGACTTCGCCAACTGGGGCCTATGGAGCTCGGCGGCGTGGGATTTCCCCGCGAACCTCCCCGGCTACACGCAAGGCGTCCTCGTCGAGTACAACCGGGCGGAATTCGCGTTGCGCGCCGCCTACACCCAGGTGCCGAAGGAGCCTTCCAGCGACGTGCTCGACCCGCGGGTGTTCGAGCGCGGCGGGTTCACGGTGGAGTTCGAGGAGCGCCACGTCCTGCCGTTCCTCGACCGGCCGGGCAAGCTGCGGATCGGCGCCTTCTCCAACGTCGGCAACAGCGCCCGCTACCGCGAGGTGGTGGGCCTGACCCGATCGGGCGCCTTCGACGACATCAACGACGCCGTGAGCGCGACCCGGCGCCCGCGCCGCAAGAGCGGCGTCTACGTCAACCTCGAACAGGCGGTCACCGACGATCTCGGCGTGTTCGCCCGCGCCAGCGCCGCCGACGGGCGCAACGAGAACCTGTCCTTCACCGACATCGACCGGAGTTTTTCCGGCGGCGTCTCCCTGAAGGGCGGCGCCTGGGACCGGCCGAACGACACCATCGGCCTCGGCACCTCCATGAACCAGCTCTCGCCCTCCCACCGCGCCTTCTTCGCCAACGGGGGCCTGGGCCTCCTCATCGGCGACGGGCGGCTGACCTACGCGCCCGAGCGCGCCGTGGAGACCTACTACGCGCTCAGCCTCGGCAAGGCCCTGGTGCTGACGGCCGACTACCAGTTCGTCGCCAATCCCGCCTACAACCGGGACCGCGGCCCGGCGCACTTCTTCGGCACCCGGCTCCACGCGGATTTCTAGAGGTGACCCGCGCGACCCCCGGCCGGACCCGGCGAGACACGGCCCGCCCCCGCCGGATTCCGGCGATCACGGGCTTTTGTTCGCGCCCCCCTTTCGGCGCCATTCCGCCGTCATGAATCCCGTCCCTGGGATACGGCCCGGCAACGGGACGGGCCCCGACTCCATCGAGAACGTCCCCGCCGAGAACGTCCCCTCCGAGAACTCCCCGTATCGACCGCCGGAAAGCGCCGTCATGTCCACAGGTCCCCGCAAGGGCATCTCCAAGCTCATCGTCCTGCTCGGCCTGGCGGTCTGCGTAGGCCTCGGCGCCGTCGCCTGGTCGGAACGCGATTCGGCCTTCGCCGGATGGGCGATCACGACCGTGCGCGAGCGCCTCGCCCGGATCGCGGGCCCGTCCGAGGAGCCGTCCGACACCGTCGGCGGCCGTGCCGGCCCCGTGGCGCGGGTGTTCCGCCCGAGCCCGGCCCAGCGCGCCGCCCTGGAGATCGTGCCCGTCAGGAGCCTGACCTTCCGGCCCGAGGGCACGGCGGAGGGGCGCATCGCGCTCAACGACGACGACAACGTGCCGGTGACCTCGCCGTATGCGGGGCGGGTCACGAAGGTGCTGGTGCGGGCGGGCGACGAGGTGAAGGCCGGCGACGTGCTGCTCACCCTGGAGGCCACCGACATGGTCCAGGCCCAGAGCGACTATCAGGCGGCCCTCAACACCATCGCCAAGACCACGGCCCTCCTGAAGCTCGACATGACCATCGCGGCCCGGCAGCAGGAGCTGTTCCAGGCCAAAGCCGTGGCCCTGAAGGACTACCAGTCGGCCCAGAACGACGTGATCGGCGCCCAGAGCGACCTCAAGACCGCCGAGGCGAACCTGGAGGCGGTCAAGAACCGCCTGCGCATCCTCGGCAAGTCGGACGCCGACATCGCCGCCTTCGAGAAGAAGGGTAGCCTGAGCTCCGAGACGCAGATCCGGGCGCCCATCGCCGGCACCATCGTCCAGCGCAAGGTCGGCATCGGCCAGTACCTCACCGCCTCGGCCGACCCCGTCTTCGTCATCGGCGACCTCTCCACGGTCTGGCTCGTGGCCAACGTGCGCGAGAGCGAGATCCCGAGGATCCGCCTCGGGCAGGACGTGGAGGCCCGGGTGGCGGGCTTCGGCCAGCGCGCCTTCAAGGGCAAGGTCGACTACATGGCGGCCTCCCTCGACCCGGCGACCCGGCGGCTCGCCGTGCGCAGCGAGGTCGAGAACCCCGACCGGGTGCTCAAGCCCGAGATGTTCGCCGCCTTCACGATCTTCACCGGCCCCGGCCAGACCGCGCCGGCGATCCCGCCCTCCTCCATCGTCTACGAGGGCCGCCGCGCCCAGGTCTGGGTCGCCCGGCCCGACGGCGGCATCGAGGCCCGCGCCGTCACCCTCGGGCTCGCCGCCCAGGGCATGGTGCAGGTGGTGGAGGGGCTCGGCGTCGGCGAGGAGATCGTCACCCGCGGCGCCCTGTTCATGGATCGCGCGGTCAGCGGCGACAAGGCGTCCTGACCCGGACCCGGCGGATGAACGAGACACGCTTCCCCTGCGGCGTCCGCTCGGCCGGTTCGGCCTCCGGCATATCTCGGCGGGAGGGGGCGGACGCGGGTCCCCTCTCCTGGCAGGCAGGGCTATCGCCCATGGCGTTTAGAGACTTCGGAAGTTCCGCGACGCCATGTCATCCCGGGGCCGCGCAGCGGAACCCGGGAACCAGAAACGCAGGTTTCGCAAGCCTTTGCGCTGTCGGCGGATCTGGATTCCGGGTTCGCCTGCGGCGCCCCGGAATGACACCGATGGTCATCTTCGATCGCCCAGCCTGGAAGGAGAGGGAGCACCGTGGCGCTTCATGGCGACATCCGGGGGCCTTCCGTAGACCAGCCTCCCCCTCGTCCAAGACTCCCCTCGCTCCCAGCCCCGATCGGCCGACCATGATCCGCGCGCGATGAACAGCCTGATCGTCTTCGCCCTGCGCCAGCGCGTGCTGGTGTTCCTCATGTTCCTGGCGATGATGGCGCTGGGCTATGCCAGCTACACGCAGCTGAACATCGAGGCTTATCCCGATCCGGTGCCGCCGCTCGTCGACGTCATCACCCAGAATCCCGGGCAGTCGGCCGACGAGATCGAGCGCTACATCACCATTCCCCTGGAGGTGCAGCTCGCCGGCATCCCCAACGCCACGGTGGTGCGCACCATCTCGCTGTTCGGCCTCTCCGACGTGAAGGTGCAGTTCAACTACAACTTCACCTATCAGGAGGCCCTGCAGCGGGTGCTCAACCGCCTGTCGCAGCTGCCGCCCCTGCCGGGCGGGGCCCAGCCGCAGATCTCGCCGACCTCCCCCGTGGGCGAGATCATGCGCTACAAGGTGACGGGGCCGGCCGGCTACTCGTCCACCGAATTGAAGACCCTGCAGGATTGGGTGCTGCAGCGCCGGTTCAAGGCGATTCCGGGCGTGGTCGACGTCACCGCCTTCGGCGGCAAGACCAAGGAATACGAGATCGCCGTCGATCTCAACCGCCTCCAGGCGCAGGGGCTGACCCTGGTCCAGCTCGTGACCGCGCTGAACAACTCCTCCATCAACGTCGGCGGCCAGACCCTCAACGTCGGCGAGCAGTCGGCGGTGGTGCGCGGCATCGGCCTCATCCGCGACATGGACGACATCCGCGACACGATGCTGACGCAGGTCGGCGGCGTGCCGGTGCTCGTGCGCGATGTGGCCGACATCCGCGTGTCGAACGCGCCGCGCCTCGGCATCGTCGGCCATGACGGCCAGAACGACATCGTCGAGGGCATCGTGCTCATGAGCCGGGGCGGCAAGAGCCTGCCGACCCTGAAGCTCGTGGAGGCCGAGATCGACCGGATCAACGCCAGCGGCCTCCTGCCCCCCGACGTGAAGGTGGAGCGGATCTACGACCGCAGCGGGCTCATCCACACCACCACCCACACGGTGATGCACAACCTCGTCTTCGGCGTGGTCCTCGTCTTCGTGGTGCAGTGGGTGTTCTTAGGGTCGCTTCGCAGCGCCATCATCGTGGCGGCGACGATTCCCTTCGCCCTCGGGTTCGCCATCCTCATCCTCGTGGTGCGCGGCGATTCGGCCAACCTCCTGTCGCTCGGCGCCATCGATTTCGGCCTCATCGTCGACGCCACGGTGATCATGGTCGAGAACGTGTTCCGGCATGTCGCCGAACCGGAGCACAGCGAGGGCCAGCGGGCGCCCGGCGGCCTCGACGGGCGCCTCGGCACCATCGCCATCGCGGGGGCGGAGGTGAACCGGGCGATCTTCTTTTCCGCCACCATCATCATCGTCGGCTTCCTGCCGCTCTTCACCCTGACGGGCGTCGAGGGCCACATCTTCGGGCCCATGGCCAAGACCTACGCCTACGCGCTCATCGGCGGGCTGCTGGCCACCTTCACGGTCTCGCCCGCCCTCTCGGCCCTGATCCTGCCGGACCACGTGGAAGAGCGCGACACCCTGGTGGTGCGCCTGCTGCGCTTCGGCCACGTGCTCATCCTGCGCTTCGGCCTGCGCAACCGGGTGCTGTCGCTCCTCGTGGTGGCGGCGATGCTCGGCGCGTCCGCCATCGCGGCCAAGACCCTCGGCCTCGAATTCCTGCCCAAACTCGAGGAGGGCAACCTCTACATCCGGGGCACCATGCCGGCCTCGATCTCGCTCGAAGCCGGCAACGCCTACGTCGAACGCCTGCGCAAGATGGTGTCCGACGTGCCGGAGGTGGTCACCGTCCTGTCCCACCAGGGCCGCCCCGACGACGGCACCGACGCCACGGGCTTCTTCAACGTCGAGATCCTGGCGCCCCTCAAGCCCATCGACCAATGGCGCGCCGGCCTCGACAAGGAGACCCTCGTGCGCACCCTGTCGAAGCAGCTCGACGAGGCGTTTCCCGGCATCGAGTTCAACTTCTCCCAGTACATCGAGGACAACGTGCAGGAGGCGGCCTCGGGGGTGAAGGGCGAGAACTCCGTCAAGATCTACGGCAGCGACCTCACCGAACTCACCCGGACCGCCGAGGCGGTGAAGGCATCGCTGGCCAGAATCCCCGGCATCGCCGACCTCTCGGTCTTCGCGTCATTGGGCCAGCCCACGGTGCGCATCGACATCGACCGGCGCAAAGCCGCGCGCTTCGGCCTGACGCCCGGCGACGTGAACACCACCGTGCAGGCGGCCATCGGCGGCCAGACGGCGGGCGACCTCTACGAGTACGGCTCGGACCGGCACTTCCCCATGCGGGTGCGCCTCGCCTCCGAATACCGCAGCAGCCTGGAGACCATCCGCAACATCACCATCGGGGCGCCGAACCCCGCCGGCGGCGTGATCCCCGTGCCGCTCTCCGAGATCGCCACCGTGGAACTGACCTCGGGCGCGGCGTTCATCTACCGGGAGAACCAGGAGCGCTACATCCCGGTGAAGTTTTCGGTGCGCGGGCGCGATCTCGGCGGCGCGGTGCTGGAGGCCCAGAGCCGGATCGCCCAGGAGGTGCCCCTGCCGGCGGGCTTCCACCTCGAATGGGTCGGGCAGTTCACCAACCTGCAGGACGCCGTGGCGCGCCTGAGCGTCGTGGTGCCCATCACCATCGCGCTCATCGCGCTCCTGCTCTACGTCAACTTCGCCTCGGTCACCGACATGCTGCTGACGCTGAGCGTCATCCCCATGGCGATGATCGGCGGCATCTTCGCCCTGGCGCTCACGCTCACGCCGTTCTCCATCTCGGCGGCCATCGGCTTCATCGCGCTGTTCGGCATCTCCACCATGGAGGGCGTGATCCTGCTCTCGTACTACAACCAGCTCCTCGACGAGGGCTGGGAGCGGGGCGCCGCCGTGTGGCACGCCGCCAACGTGCGCATGCGCCCGGTGATGATGACCTGTGTCGCCGCCTGCGTCGGCCTCCTGCCGGCGGCGGTCTCCACGGGCATCGGCTCGCAGGTGCAGAAGCCCCTGGCCCTTGTGGTGGTCGGCGGCATCATGCTCGCCCCCAACCTCATCCTGGTGATCGTGCCGATCCTCATCGGGCTGTTCTCGCGGCGGAAGCCCGCCCCGGGCGTGCGCCCGCCGGAGGCCGCCCACTCGGCGGCCCGGAAGGCGTACGCGTGATGCCGGCGACACAGGGGGGTGAAAGCGTCGTGCCCGCACGAACCGTCGCGTTGACTCCCACCGAGCCCCGTCGCCTCTACGGGCGTCGGACGTCCGGCGGAATCGGCCACACCATGCGACGCACCACGAACGGATCCGGGATGGCGCTCCCGCGCACGGCCTGCGCCGCCGCCCTCTTCGCCGGCTTGGCGGCGGGGCTCGCCGGCTGCATGGTCGGCCCGGATTTCGTGCCGCCCGCCGATCCGCCGGTGACCCGCTACACCCGCGAGCCGCTCGCCAACCCGACGGCCACCGACCGGGTGACGACGCGCCAGGGCGGCTCGGCCGACCAGAACTTCGTCTCCGGGGCCGACGTGCCGGGCCAGTGGTGGACCCTGTTCCACTCGGCCCCCCTCAACCGGCTGGTGGAGGAGGCGCTCGCCAACAACCCCAACCTCGACGCCGCCCAGGCGGCCCTGCGCATCGCCCAGCAGAACGTGGAGGCCCAGCGCGGCACCCTGTTCCCGCAAGCCGGCTTCAACGGCCTCGGCTCGCGCCAGAAGGTGCCGGGCGGCGAGCTGCAGAGCCCGCTCAACGACCAGCGCCAGCTAGTCTACAGCCTCTACACCCCGCAGGTGACGGTCTCGTTCGCGCCCGACGTGTTCGGCGGCAACCGGCGCCAGATCGAGTCCCTCGAGGCCCAGGCCGAGAACCAGCGCTTCCAGCTCGAGGCCGCCTACCTGTCGCTCACGGCCAACGTGGTCCTGGCGGCGATCCAGGAGGCGTCCCTGCGCGCCCAGATCGACGCGACGAAGCGGGTGATCCAGGCCCAGACCGAGGTGCTGACCCTCTACAACAAGCAATTGTCCCTCGGTCAGATCGCCGGGGCCGACGTGGTGGTGCAGCAGGCGGCCCTCTCCGTGTCGATGCAGCTGCTGCCGCCGCTGGAGAAGCAGCTCGCGATCCAGCGCAACCTCCTCACCGCCCTCGTGGGGCGCCTGCCCAGCGAGGAGATCACCCAGACCTTCACCCTCGCGTCCCTACGCCTGCCGACGCGCCTGCCCGTGAGCCTGCCCTCGCACCTCGTGCAGCAGCGCCCCGACGTGAAGGCGGCGGAGGCCAACGTGATGCAGGCGAGCGCGCTCGTGGGCGTCGCCGTCGCCAACCGCCTGCCGCAGTTCAACATCACGGCCAACGGCGGGTCGAGCGCCGTGAGGATCGCGCAGCTCGCGACCTCGGCGGCGAGCTTCTACGGCATCGTCGGCACCGTGGCCCAGCCGATCTTCGACGCCGGCACCCTGTTCCGCCGCCAGCGCGCGGCGGAGGAGACCCTCGACCAGGCCCAGGCGCAATACCGCGCCGTGGTGATCGGCGCGTTCCAGAACGTCGCCGACGCCCTGCGGGCGCTGCAATCCGACGCCCAGGCGGTGGCGGCGGCCTCCGCCGCCGAGAAGGCCACGAGCCAGAGCCTCGACCTCATCCGCAAGCAGTACACCGCCGGCGCCATCAACAGCACCCAGGTGCTCATCGCCCAGCAATCCTACCTCTCGGCCATCGTGACCTCGGCGGGCGCGCGCGCCAACCAGTACGCCGACACGGCGGCCCTGTTCCAGGCGCTGGGCGGCGGCTGGTGGAACCGCAACGACGTCCGCCCGCCGAAGCGCGAACGCGACCCGGCGCCGTTCCTGTAGGGGCGGACGCTGCGCGCGACCCCTCTCCCCGCTTGCGGGGAGAGGACCGAAGGCACCCCGTCGTGTCTTCGGTGAGCGGAGGCGTATGCCGAAGCGAGGGTGAGGGGGCGATCCCGAAGGAGTCTCGTCCGACGTGGTCCCCTCACCGTCGGCTGCCGCCTCGCTTTGCCGACGGCAAAGTCGGCAAAGCCCTCTCCCCGCAGGCGGGGCGAGGGGACGCGTACCCGGGAGGGACCAACGAAAAAGGGCGCCGGAGACCGGCGCCCTCTATCACGACGGGACGTGTGAAACGGGTCAGCGCTGGCCGGCGTGGTCGCCGTCGCGCAGCTGGCCGGTGGGCTCCTGCACGTGGGCCTCGAGGAACCAGAGCTGCTTGTCGACGCCGCGCGAGACCTCGGTGAAGAGATCCGCCGTGCCGGCGTCGCCGGCCTCGTCGGTGTCGTCGATGTTCTGGCGCACGGCGTTGGCGTAGACGGCGTAGCGGTCGATGAGCGCCGCGACGTGGTCGGCGATGGCGTAGGCGTCGAGGGGATAGGGGGCGAGCTGCGAGGCGCCCGCGACGGCCGCCGCCGTGCCCCGCGCCGTTCCGCCGAGCTGGGTCACGCGCTCGGCGACCTTGTCGTTGTAATCGTCGAGCTCCGCCCGGAACCCGTCGAGCATCTCGTGGATGCCGATGAACTGCGGCCCCTTGAGGTTCCAGTGCGCCTGCTTCACCGCCAGAGCCAGGTCGATGCCGTCGGCGAGACGCGCGTTGAGGGCGTCGGTGGACACCTTCTTGGCGTTGGACTTGGTACCGTTCTGGGTCTCGTGAAGCCGCTGGCCCGTGGTGGAATTCGTGTTCGCCATGATCGATCCTTCGCGTTGTGAGGAATGCAAACCCATTCCTCCGCCACGTGATGCATGGCCCGAGGCGAACGCCCCGTGCATCACGCACATACCTCCATCAAGACGGCCGAGGCCCGCGGGTTCCTTGGGCGCGACGCGAAGTGCCCGGTCCGACGCGTCGGACGCGGCGACGTCCCCGGAGCATGGGGAAATCCGCCGTCACCCGTCGATGAGGTGCGGCACGAACCGGGCCCGGTCGGTGGTGATGCGGCGGCCGCCCTCGCGCATGCACAGGCCGGCGGGTTCGTCGCCGACGATCCAGCTGCCCACGAGGGCGTGGCGGCCGTCGAAGACCGGGAGTTCGGCCAGCGCCTGCCGCACGCAGCCCTCGCCGCCGTAGGGGCCCTCGTCCCGCTCCAGGACCACGCCGTCGCGCACGATGAGGATGTTGGCGCCCTCCCGCGAGTAGAGCGGCTTCCTCACGAAGGTCCCGCCGAGCGCCGCCTTGGCCGGATCGGCCTCGAGATAGGCCGGCAGCAGGTTCGGGTGGCCGGGCGCCAGGGCCCAGAGATGGGCCAGCAGCCCCTTGTTGGAGAGCACGGCCTTCCAGGGCGGTTCGACGAAGCGGGTGGGCGCGGCGCCGACGAAGGGACCGAACGCGTCGGCGAACATCCACTCCCAGGGATAGAGCTTGAACAGGGCCTCGAGGGGCCCGCCCCCCGCATCGACGAAGCGCCCGTCACGGGCGAGGCCGACGGCCTCGAGGGGCACGAAGGGCGCGGCGAGCCCGGCCTGCACGGCGCACTCCTGCAGGTAGGCCACCGTCCCCCGGTCCTCCGGCGCGTCGGGACAGCACGCGAAGGCGAGGCGGGGCAGCCCCATCCCGGCGAGGCGGGCGACGAGGCGCTCGTGGAGGGCGTTGAACTGGTCGGCGCCCGTGGGCAGGCGCCCCGTCGCGAGGCCGTCCTCCAGCCAGAGCCACTGGAACACGGCGCTCTCGTAGAGGGCGGTGGGCGTGTCGGCGTTGTATTCGAGGAGTTTGGCCGGCCCCGTTCCGGCCCCGCCGTAGCGCAGATCGAGGCGTCCGTAGAGGGACGGGTCGCGGCGCCGGAAGCTCTCCGCGATGGCGTCCCAGGCGTGTTCGGGGATCGCCAGGGAGGCGAGGATCGCCGCGTCCGCCACCGCCCGCTCGGCGAAGGCGAGGCAGAGGGCGTGGAGCTCGCGGGTCGGTTCCTCGATGTCGTCCTCGATCTCCGCCAGGGTGAAGGCGTAGTAGGCGCCCTCGTCCCAGTAGGGTCCGTCCTCGAAGGTGTGGAAGGCGAAGCCCGCCCGGGCCGCGTGATCGCGCCAGTCCGGCCGCTCGGGCAGGGACACCCGGCGCATCAGCCGCCCCCGAACCCGCCCGAGCGGCTGCCCGAGGAGAAGGCCCGCCCGGTGGCGCCGAAGCCGCCGGTCGTGACCGTGCGGGGCGTGGACGGCGCCGCGCGTGCCGCCCGGGACGCCACATGGGCCGCCGAGGCGCCGGGCGCGACGAAGACCCGGCCGCCCGCGCCGGTGCAGTAGCCGCCGCCCCCGCCCGCCCCCTCGTCCGCGTGCCGGTAGAGGGGCTGGGGCGGCAGGGCCTGCTCGGCGGTGCGGCCGAGGAGGTAGGCCGCCATCACGGGCACGAAGAACCCGGCCGCGTCCGCCGCCACGGTCTCGCCCGCCACGCAGCCGTCCGGGCCGTGATGCGCCCGGCACTCGTCCAGGGTGAGGTAGCGCGGCGCGCTCGACGCGTGGGCGGCGACCGCCGCCGCGTGGTCGGTGCGGCAGGCCTCGGCGTCGCGCAGCCCCTGCGCGACGCACGCTGCGGGGTTCGCGTACACGAGGGCGTCCTCCTCCTCCTGGGAGGGATCGAGCCCGGCCAGCACCAGGGCGGCGCTCCCCGCCCCGGCGACGAGGACGAGGGAGATGGCGACGGAGCGCTTGCGGCGGCGCGCCTCGACCGCGTCGTGCGCGGGCCTGCCCGGGCGCGGCGGCGCCATCTCAGGCGGTCATCGAGGCGGCGTTGACGAGGCCGCCCGCGAGGGAGGCGGCGCCGAGGAGCACGGCGGCGGCCATGCGCCCGTCCTCGATGCGCCGCGAGAGATCCGGCACGGCGAGGCGCACGAGCCAGTAGATCGCGACCTGCACCACGAGGGCGACGAGGCCCCAGACGATGCAGTCGAGGAGGGATTGCGCGTTGTAGATCGCCACGCAGAGCGGCAGGGCGAAGCCGACGAGGCTGAAGCCGAGGGCCACGGCCGCCGCCGCCACGTCCTGGCGGATCAGGGCGAACTCGTTGTGGGCGGTGGCGAGGGTGTAGACGAGGAGATACGTCCCGACGAGCCCCCCGGCGGTGGCGAGGTAGAGGAGGAAGGCGGGCAGCCCCGAGATCGAGGTCACGCGGGCGGTCCCGCATCGGGGCCCGGCGCTGCTGCGGTCGGTTCGTCCATGGCGCCGTATCCCGTCGTGGTCGGTCCGCGAGGCGTATCATGCGGCAGGGCGCGGTCACAACCGCGTGACGGGCGACGCGCGCGTGACGGGAAGCGCGCCCGGCCGGCGCCGCCCTCAGCGGGGCCGGCCGAAGTAGCGCCGGAACGCGCCGCGGCCCTCCTCCAGGGGCAGGGTGAGCCGGCCGCGCCGGTCGATCAGCCCCCACCGGCCGCCCACCATGGCGGCGGGCGTGCGCCCGTCCGAGCGGCAGCCCCGGCAGACCAGGGCCTCGCCGCGGGCGTTGAATGGGAACGCCCAGTCGAACGGGGTGGCGAGCACCCGGCGCAGGCGCCGGTCGTGGAACGCGACCGTGCCGGCGTGGTGGGCGCGCACGAACCCTCGCGCGAAGGGATCCGGCCCGTTGTCGAGGGGGAAGACCGGCAGCGCCAGCCCGTCGCGGCGCGCCCAGGCCCACCCGACCCCGTCGACGGCGACCTCCGTCAGCCCGCCCCGGAACGGCATGCGCGCGAGGCGGGCAGGATCGATGCGGAGCCAATCCCCCGCGCGCCGGGCGCAGTGCTCATGGCGCGCGAACTCCGCGTGGACGTCGCGGCAGGCCAGGGGAAAGGCCACCCCGTCCCGCGCCCGCACGGCCTGGGGCGCGAGGCCGGCCGCGAGCCCGAGGAGAACGAGGCCGGCGAGCCCCCTCCCCCGCCGGACCGTGGGCCGGGCCCGCGCCGCCCGCTTCACCGGACGCCCCAGCGACCGACCGGCCCGGGCTCGCCCGTGGCGTCGTCCACGCGCACGCGCCAGCCGCTGCCGTAGGCCGCCTCGCAGACGTCCCAGACCAGGCCCGCCTCCGTCCGGACCGGCACCGCCAGGCCCGTGGCGCCCGCCCCCGCCACGGCCCGCGCCGCGATGCCCGCCGCCTGCCCGGGCGTGAGCCGAGGCGGCGCGGGGACCCGCCCGGCGGATCGGGGAAACAGACGGTCCAGGATCGCGCGCATGGCTCGGGCCTCCTCATCGCGGGTCCGGACGGGGCGCCCGGCCGCGCCCCGTCATACCAAAGTCTCTCGCGTCCCCAGGGCTGGTGGATCGGGGCTCCGCTCCGACCGAGCGGCCCGCATCCGGTTGCGGAACGCAGGCCGGTCGGCCACAAATCCCCCCTCGATCACGCGCGGGAACGGCACGAGGAATCCGAATGTCCCTGAGGCTCGACCACTCCTCCGTCGAGGAACTCGACCGGGCCCTGCGCCTGTACAGGCGCCTGCTGGTGCGCCTGCTCCTGATCCTCGTCCTGGGCTTCGCCGGGGTGCTCGGCCTGGCCCGGCTCAGCACCGTCCTGTCGCCGCCCTACGGCGTCTACCTCCTCGGGCAGGGCCTGGAGACCTGGGGGCTGCTCGGGGTCCTGGCCGTGCTCTTCGCGGAACTGTGGTGGGAGGGCCGCCAGATCGGCAAGGCCCTGAACCATCCCGGCCTGCTGGATTCGCCCATCGCCGGGCTGCTGGGCGGCCTCGGGGTGATCGGCGAGCGCGCCGCCGCGATGGGGATGGAGCCGGGCTTCTTCCACGGCCCCCTGCGGCCCATCCGCCGCCGGTAGGCCGGATCGCCGGCCGCGAACCGCGCCCACCGCTTCCAGGCCGCGAGGCGCGCCGGGACGTCGTCCGGGACGGGTGGACGTGGCGCGCGAACCCTCGGGCGCGGGGCACGGCGTAGTCGGTCCCGGACGGTCGCGCGTGGCGCCGAACCGGTCCTCCGCCGCGAAGGCGGCGAGCAGGAGGGACAGGCCCGGGAGGGCGGCGCGGGGCGCGGGATTTTCCTAGTCCGTGGGCCCGGCGCGGAGCCCGTCGGCTTCCGCCGCGAGGTTGGCCCGGGCGGCGGCCTCCAGCCCGTCGTGGAAGAGGTCGGTCTGGTAGAGGCGCGGCCGGGCGAGGAAGCGGTCGAGGACGCCCGCGCGCCCGAGCCGCCATGCCGCCTCGGGGATGGCGGCGTATTCCCGCCGGATCGCCGCCGCGTAGGCGGCGTAGGCGGCGGGCGGCGCGCCGAGCACGGACAGATCGAGGTCGAGGAGGAGCCGGGTCGCCGGGTCCCCGCTCGCGCCGTGCGCGGCCGTGGCCCGGATCATCGCCGCCGCCGCCCGGACGCGGGCATCGTCGGCGGCCGGGCCCGCCTGGGCGAGGAGCAGGTCGGCGCTGCGGGCCTCGTTGTCGGCGCGGACGGTGTCGTAGACGGCATCGTGGAAGAAGATGGCGAGGTCGATGGCGTCGCCGTCGAGGCCGGCGAAGGCGGGCGTCGCGCGGGCGGCATCGTGCCCCGCGAGCAGCGCCGCGACGTGGGGCCAGCCGTGATAGTGCCGGTCCGCCGCGCCGTAGCCCGCGTCGAGGGCCCGCCACGCCGCCGCGCCGGGCGTGCCGACGGTGCGCGACCACAGGGCGTCGAACCGGGCGCGGAGGGAGGCGTCCAAGCCGTCCCTCGTCAAGCCGTCCCTCGTCGGGTCTTGCGCCGGCATGCCCGCCTCAGTTCAGGCGGTGGCAGGTCGAGGTGGTCTCGGGCGCCGCGCGCATGCCGCCCGCCGGCCGCACCTCGCAGACCACGTACTTGCCGCCCCGCTCCAGGACGAAGCTCGGACCGGAGGCGGAGACGAGGCGGTGGCCGCCGTTGAGGAGCGCGCTCATCGGCTCCTCCACCGGCACCCAGACCGTCGCGGGACGCGGCGGCGCGGCGGGGCCCTGCGCGAGGGCGGGCCCGGCGGCGAGGAGCAGGGGCAGGAGGGGGCGGGCGAGCGATGGGCGCATGGACGATCCTTATGGTCGGGGTCGGGGTCGGGCTCGCCCGAAAGAGGGGGTCAGGGGATCACCACGGCGAGGTCGGCCGCCGGGAGCCAGCCCGTGACCGGGGCCGTCTTGCCCAGGTCGCGTGCCCGCACCCAGCCGTCCCGCCGCGCCAGCACCGCGACGGGATCGAACCGGACGAGGTACGGCGCCCGCGCCGGAGCGGGGCCGGGCTCCGGCCGGAGGGCCGTGCGCCTGGCCGTCACCAGGGCGACGCCGATCCATCCGGCCGGGGCCGCGCCCCCGGTGCGGGAGAGGGCGTAGGGCGCGCCCACCATGCCGCCCGTGGCCATCGGGCAGCCGCCGTGATCCGCCGCGAGGGTCAGGGCGGCGCCGTCCGGGGTGAAGGCGAGGTCCCCCGCGATGCGCTGCGTCTCGCCCGGAACCCACGTCTCGACCCTGGCCCGGTCGCCCGCGAGGGTCCCGCGCAGGAGGAAGAGACAGAGGAAGGGCGGGCCGCCGTCATCGGCCGCCCCCCGCCCCTCGGCGAAGACACCCGCCACCGCGCCGCCGGACACCGCCAGGGTCAGGCCCCCGTAGGCGCCGGACCGCGCCGCCGGTTCGGCCCCCGCCCCGCCGCAGGCCGCGAGGAGGGCGGCGAGGCCGAGGGCCGGCCGGGCTGCCCGCGCCGTCAGAGGTTCTTCTCCAGCACCTTCACCACGGCCTCGACCCGGTCCTTGGTGTCGGCGACGTTGGAGAAGGGCCGCCAGTTCACGTCGAACGTTCCCCCGTCGAACTTCAGGCCGTTGGGATAGTTCGAGGCGGGGGCGGTCTTCTCGTCGAAGCGGATGCGGATCGCCTTGAGCTTCGCCGCCAGGGCGTCGCGGCCCATCTTGTCCTTGGCCACCTCCTTCAGCCCGGCGGCGATGGGCTCGAAGATCGTCTTCTCGAAATACCCCGGGTCGGAATAGTACTTGGCGTCGCCCGGAATCGTGAGGTCGTCCCACGCCACCTCCACCGGCACGGGAAAGCCCGCCGCCTCCTGGATCGCCTTCTCCTGCGCGGGGTAGCGGTCCTGCCGGTAGGCCGCGATGGCCCGACGCTCGGCGAGGCCGACGGTGGGCTCGGCCCGGGCCGAGGGGGCGGACAGGACGGACAGGGCGAGGGCGGCGGCGAGGGCGTGACGGCGGGAGATCATGCGGCGTTTCCTCGGATGGGCGGACACGGATGCGGGCTTGGCGTGACGGTTCGATGACGGGGTGAGATTTGCCTTCGGGGCGAAACCCACCCTTACGGTGAGATCGTCCTCACGGTGTCGGGACGCAGCGCACGGGGCCGTCCGCCGCGACGGTGGGCGGGGCGGTCCCCGTGAGGCGTACGGGAAACGAGACGATGCTGGCTTCGGCGGTCGTGTCCTGGATCAGGGTGCGGCCCGTGCCCGCGTCGAGCACCGCGAACGGGACGGTGCCGTTGGTGCTCGCCTGCTCGAAGACGAGGAACCCGCCCGTGCGGCCGAGGAAGCGCTGGCCGACGGTCGCCAGGATGCGCGCACCCGGCCCCGGCGCGGCGGCGCAGGCGGGGGCGGCGCCGTTCGCGAGGGGCACGAGGGTCGCGTCCTCGAGGTCCGGCGTGTCGGTGTCGCTCTCGCGCACCATGAGATCGCGGTAGGTGGCGCAGGTAATCTGCTTGCCCTCACCCGACATCTTGCCCTCTCCAGACGTCGCGGTCCCGGTCTTCGCGGGCGGCTCGAACCGCGCCGCCTCCCATCCCGCCGCCACCGACGAGGCGGGGAGGCACGCTGCGAGGAGCGCGAAGTGGGCGGCGGCGAAGCGGGCGGCGGGGAGAAGGCTGCGTCTCATGCGGGTTCCCTGTATACGGCGCGGGACGCCCGAGGAAAGGCAGGATGGAGAGCCATGCGGACCGTTCTCGCCAAGGTCGCCAAGGGTCCTGCCGGGCCGCTCGCAACGCTTCTCGCCGCGCCGCTCCTCGGGCCGCTCGCCGTCCGGGCCGAGCCCGCTTTGCCGGGCGACGTGACGGCGTACGTGACGCGGCTGCGGGACTGCAATCATTGGGGCGGGGAGGATGCCACGGACGCGGCGCGCGGCCGGGCCATCGCGGCGGCCGTGAAGCGCCTGCGCTGCGACGCCGCCGAGGCGGACGAGCGGACCCTGCGACGGCGCCACCGGGGTGACCCCGCCGTTCTGAAGGCCCTCGACCGGGCGCGCGATGCGGACAGCTGAGCGGGCCACCGACGCCGGCGATCCGGTCCGCCGCCGCGTCCTGCGGCTGCTGCACGTTCCGCTCCTCGGACTGCTGCTAGCGCTCGGCCTCGCCCCGGTCTTCCTGCTGTTTCCCCTCCTGCCCGCCGAACCCGGAACCGATCCGATCTTGCAGCCCGTCGAACTCTGGATGGGCACGGCCCTCGTCGGCGGCCTCGTCGGCACCGTGGAGGGCGCGGCGCGACCCCTCTACCGGGCGGCCGGCCTCGTCCTCGCCGTCGGCCTGCTCTCGATCCCGGTCCTGCGCGTCCTCCTCTGGACCGATCTTCCGGTCCCGCATGGGCTTGCGCGCTGGCTCGGCCTCGACGGGGAAGCCGCCCTCGACGCCCACCTGTACGAGATCTGGCTCGCGGCGTGGCTTTCGGCTTGGGTTTTGGCTTGGGTTTTGGCTTGGCTCGGCCTCGTGCTCCTGGGCCGGCACCTCCCGGCGCGACGTGCCCGCATCGGCCGGGCCGCCGTTCGATGACGGCGCCGTTCGGGGATTCTGGTTGGGGTTTTTGGGCGATGATCGTCCCGCCATGATTGCCCCTCGGTCCGACGGGACGCGAAGGGCGGCCCTCGTCGTCGTCGGCTGCAGTGTCGTCGTGTTCGGCTGGGCCCTCGTCGCCTACGCGCCGGCCCCGGGGATCGCCGCGGCCCTCGTCGCGGTCCCGGCGTTCGCCCGCGCGGCGACGCACCGGGTCGCGGTCTTCCTGGCTCTGGCGGCCGTCGGCGGCGGCATGACCTGGGCGGCGTTCGGAACGACGACGGGCTACTTCATCCTGAACCGATCACGGCTCGACGCCGTGGTGGCCGAGATCGCGGCCATGCCCACCCTGGTGTCCTTCGAACGCGGGCGGGACGATCCTCCGGCGGAGGCGGAGCGAACGGCTTGGTGGGAGAGCACCCGCCTCGTCAACGGCCGGCGCGTCACCCCATACCGCCCGCAAGGCACGCGCGACACGGACAGCCTGCGGGAGATCGACGTCCTCCGGGAACTCGGGGTTCCCTACGCCCGCTACCGCGCCCTCTGCGGCGCCCTCGAACGCCTAGGGCTCGCTGGGTTCACCCGCGGTCCCGGCGGCGAGATCGGCCTGGACGAACCGATCCCGGGTGGCACGCCCCAGGGCACGTCGTTCGTGTACCGCCCGGACGATACGTTTCCGGCCGGCTCCGGGGCCGAGAGCGACCGCCGCCTCGCGCCGAACTGGTTTTTCGTGACGCGGCGCTGAGATTCACCGGACAACGCCGCCGGATTCCTGGAAGGAAGGCCGCCCGCGCGGGGCCTCCGCCGTGGTGATGGTGCCGGTCCCGAGCAGGACGGCGAACACGAGCATCGGCGCGGCCCAGACCTGCATCGGCAGCCCCCAGAAGGCATGGTCGCGCCCGGCCGGGCCGAACGTCGTGCCGTGGTTCCAGCGCAGGCCGAGGCCGAGGACGACCAGCGCCGCGAGACCCATGCTGAGGCCGACCGCCCGATCCACCTCCGGCCCGTCGACCTGCCGCAGGACGACGAGGGGGAGGAACATCGCCGCCGCCACGAGGAGGACGGCCCAGTAGCCGCGCCCGCTCCAGAACACGATCATGCGCGCGCCCTCCCGCCGCGTGTGCGGACCGCGTCGCCCCGCCGGGGCCGCGATCGCATCAGCCCATCGCCCCGGCGCCGGCGCGCCGGCCACGCACCATCCCGACGAGGGCCGCGACGATGACGGCCGCCAGCGCCCCGGCGATGACCAGAAGCGTGACGGTTCGGTTCCAGAGGCGGTCGAGGGCGAGATCGGTGGTGACGAGGTCGGGCCGGGCCGGATCGGCCATCACCCGGACGCTGTAGTCGCCCGCATGCACGCCCGTGAACACGGTGTTCACCCGGCGCACCACGGTGCCCGTGGGGGTGCGCAGAGTGAGGGTCATGTCGCAGAGGTGGAGCACGATCTTGGCGCTGCACTTGCCGTCCGTCACACGCGCGTCGGCCACGGGGCGCGCCGTGTCGCGGATCTGCCAGTCCGTCACCACCGGCGGGGCCGTGTAGACGGCGCAGGCGACGAGAAGGGCGCCCAGCGCCACGAGGCCGAACAGCGTCCAGAAGACGTTGCCCCAGCCCTGGCGGGGCGGCGGCAGGCGCAAGGGCGGCGAGGATTCCTGGCGGCTGGGCGCGGTGGTCATGGGGCGGGCCTCACGGGATCACGGGTCTCGGGGGGGAGCTGGTCTCCCGGGGGAGGTGGTCTCCCGGGGAGGTGGTCTCGGCCAGCACCCGGCGCGCCTGCGCCGCCTGCCGGTAGCGGCCGATGAGGTCGGCGAAGTCCTGCACCGACATCCGGTACGGCAGGCCGGCCGCGACGGTGACGATGCCGCGCCCCGGGTCGAGCTTCACCTTGCGGCCGCCCGGCACCGCCTGGGGGAAGGGTGCCTCCGGCGGCAGCAGCAGGCGGGTGACGACGCCGTTCTGCCGGGTCGTCATGTCGAGGTCGGCGATGCTGTCCCAGGGGATCGGCCGGTCGAGGCCCGGCACCGTCAGGGCCTCGGGGCTCAGGATCATCGTCGTGCGCTCGCCCCGCCACAGCCGGAAGCCGCCGGTGCCCGCGAGGACGGCCCCGCAGGCGAAGGCCACCGCCACCACGAGCCACGCCTGGCTGGCGGACAGGCCGGGCAGGCCGGCCGCGAGCCACAGGAGAGCCACCCCGAGGAAGAAGCCGCCGGCCACCACGAGGGCGATGGCCCCCGGCCGGGTGCTCTCGCGCAGCACCCGCGCCTCGGTGCCGATTTCGGCCGCCGTCGCCTCCAGATGGGCGCGGAACGCCGCGTCGTGGGCCCGCACCGCGTCGAGGAAGTCGTCCGTCGCCGCCCGGCAGAGGCCCGTGGGATCGGCGAAGTAGGCGGCGAGCTGGCCGAGGGCGTGCGGGGGCGGCACGGCGGCGGCGGCGGAGAGGAGACCGGCGTCGAGGGGCCGCCCTAGGGCCGCCACGCGCTCGCGGGTCGGCGGATGGGTGTCCGTGGGGTGGGCCTGCTCCGCCTCGAGATGCGCGGCCGGATCGTCGAGGCCGCGCGCGATGGCGTGGTCGAGGCTCGCCGCCACGAGATCGGACGGGGCCGCGCCGGGCGCCTCGGCGGCGGCGTCGAGGGTCTCGGCGATGCGGGGGGCGACCGCCCCCGTGCGCAGGAGCGCCCGCGCGGCGGCGTCGACGGAGGCCGGGCCGGCGCCGGCGGCATCGGCGGCGAACTCGCGGGTCCGGCTCCAGTGGCGCACGGCGAGGTGGAAGTTCTCCATGACGAACACGCCGAGGCGCAAGGACGGGCCGAGGAGCCCGAAGGACCCGGCATGCCCCTCGGCCACGGCGTCGAGGGAGCGCCCGACGCCCGCGTAGATCGGCAGGAAGCGCTGGCTGTAGACGGTGTCGCCCCCGGCGTAGTGAGCGAGTTCGTGGCCGATGATCGCCGCCACCTCGTCGCCCCGCAGCAGGGCGAGGTAGGGGAGCGGCAGGTAGAGGATCCGGCCCGTCAGCCGGGCGCCGCCGGGCTCCAGCACCGCCGGGCCGGCGCTGACGAAGAAGCCGCCCGTGAGGCCGACCACCACGGCCTCGGGCTTCAGGGCCCCGAGCCGGTCGGCCAGCCCTTCGGTGAGCCGCCACAGGCCCGGCGCCTCGGCGGGCGAGACGACCCGGCCGAAGATCGGCAGGGGATCGGGCTCGAAGGCCGAGAGCGCCCGGCGCAGGCCCAGCACCGTGGCGCCCGCCGCGAGGAGGACCGCCCCGACGGCGACGACGGCGAGGAGCAGCATCTTGATCTCGCCGCTGCCCAGCCCGGGCCGCGCCAGCACCCCGGCCTCGAAGATCACGGCGGCGACGAAGCCCGCCGTGGTGAGGAGCACCTGGAGGGCGAGCACCGGCGGCAGGAGGCGGCGCATCCACGAGAAGCCCGTGACCAGCACGTCGCGCGAGGCCCGCCCCATCCTCCCGAGGGCGGCGCCGGCCAGGAGCACGAGGATCGACAGGCCGGCGGAGAGGCCCCCGGCCAGGACGACCACGGGCGGCAGCATCCGGCGCCAGTCCATGATCGCCGTCAGGGTCGCGACCTCGTCCCGGGCCGCGCGGGCCTGCACCAGGGCGAGGGGGCCGCCGTAGTTCTGGCCGTTGCGGCGGAACTGCATGCGGAAATCCGGGCGGCCGTCCGGCGGCACCCGCGCCTCCAGATCCGCCACGATCCGGCTCAGGTGCGCGCGCTCGGCGGCGAGGTCGGCCCAGTCGCCGCCGGCGCGCTCCTGCTCCCACAGGCCGAGGAGCAGGATGCCGAGGGGCAGCAGGACGGTCGCCGCGACGAGGCGCGCGAGGGCGCGGAGACGCGAGGGCGCGGGCGGGATCTTCATCTCGGAGATGGCGGCCTCCTCGGGGCCTCGGCCCGTAGGGTGGGCACCGGTTCTCGCAAGAGGCCGATGCCCGAACACGGATTCTGCACGCTTCGCGCCGGATGCCGTCACCCGGCGACCGCCCTCAAGGCTCCGCCTCGGGGAGAGGGGCGCCCCGAAGGCGGACGCGCCCCGGTCAGAACTTGTTCGCCGCCGGCTCGTCCGCCGGGATCGGCAGGTGGGTCGCGTGCTTGGCGCAGGGAATCCGGTCGACCCGGCGGGTCTCGCCCTTGATGAGGTCCATCGTGCCGGTCTTGCGATCGACGACGAAGTAGCCCCCGGGGTTCTTCAGCTTGATGGCGTCGTTCGATTCGGCGGCCACGGCCTGCGGTTTCGAATCGAGCCTTCCGTCCGCTTTCATCAGCGCCCATCGCCGGGCGGGCAGGTCGATGCTGAAGAAGATGGTCTTGCCGCCGGTGTTGACGCAGGCGAGCGTGAAGGGCTGCGCCGGTTCCTGCGCGCGGGCGGGGTGCTGCGCGAACGCGGCACAGACGCCGAAAAAGAGCAGAAAGCGGTGCGTGTGTCCCTGCATTCGTCCCGGTCCCCGTGGCTGCGGCGGCGTGGTTGCGGCGTTCGGTCATACGCACGCGGGCGGCGAACGGCAAATCCGCCGCCCGTCGGCGACGCCCCCCCGTCGCGTGCTCCGCGTCGCGCGCCCGGGACCGTGCGTGGTTTTGCCCTCCCCCCGGGATCCGCGGATCCGGCGTCACCTTGGAGCCTTTCCAGGGAGACGGTGTTTCCCCCGTATCCCGTCCCACGGGACGAGCCCGGGCCGACCGCTCCCACGACGGAGCGGCACCGCGACGGGACCTTCTGGAGCCCACGACGTGAATCGGAGAGACTTGATGGTGGGAGCATCCGCCACGGCGGCCCTCGCGGCCGTGCCCCAGGCGACGGGCGCCGCGCCCATGATGGGCGGCGCGCCCATGACGGGCGGCGGGCCGGCCGGAACCGATCGCCCGGTGCTGGCGAAGGTGTCGCTGACGGTGAACGGCCAGCGCCGGGATCTCGAACTCGACACCCGCACCTCGCTCCTCGACGCGGCGCGCGAGCACCTGCACCTCACGGGCTCGAAGAAGGGCTGCGACCACGGCCAGTGCGGCGCCTGCACGATGATCGTCGACGGGCGGCGCATCAACGCCTGCCTCACCCTCGCGGTGATGCACCAGGGCTCGCAGATCACCACCATCGAGGGTCTGGGCCAGCCCGAATCCCTGCACCCGATGCAGGCGGCCTTCATCAAGCACGACGGCTACCAGTGCGGCTACTGCACGCCGGGCCAGATCTGCTCGGGCGTCGCGGTGCTCGCCGAAATCGAGGCCGGCATCCCGAGCCACGTCACCGCCGACCTCAACGCGCCGATGCAGGCGAGCCCGGCCGAGATCCGCGAGCGCATGAGCGGCAACATCTGCCGCTGCGGCGCCTATTCCAACATCGTCGATGCGATGACCGACGTCGCGGGGAAGCAGGCATGAAGTCCTTCACGTACGAGCGCCCGAGCTCGCCCGCCGAGGCGGCGGCGGCCGTCTCGCGGACCCCGAACGCCAAGTTCATCGCCGGGGGCACCAACCTCCTCGACCTGATGAAGCTGCAGATCGAGACCCCGACGCACCTCGTCGACGTCAACGGCCTCGGCCTCGACGCCATCGCGGCGACGCCCGAGGGCGGCCTGCGGGTCGGCGCCCTGGTGCGCAACACCGATCTCGCCGCCGATGCCCGCGTGCGCAGGGACTACGCGGTGCTGAGCCGGGCCCTGCTCGCCGGCGCCTCGGGCCAGCTGCGCAACAAGGCCACCACCGCCGGCAACCTGCTCCAGCGCACGCGCTGCCCGTACTTCTACGACACGGCGCAGGCCTGCAACAAACGCCAGCCCGGCTCCGGCTGCTCGGCCCTCGACGGGGTCTCGCGCCAGCTCGCGGTGATCGGCGCCAGCGACGCCTGCATCGCCACCCATCCGGGCGACATGGCGGTGGCCATGCGGGTGCTCGACGCCACCGTCGAGACCGTCGACGCCAAGGGCGGCCAGCGCCGGATCCCCATCGCCGAGTTCCACCGCCTGCCGGGCGACCGCCCGGAGGTCGACACCACCCTCGCGCCGGGCGAGCTGATCACGGCGGTGACGCTGCCGAAGCCCCTCGGCGGCACGCACATCTACCGCAAGGTCCGCGACCGGGCCTCCTACGCCTACGCCCTCGTCTCCGTCGCCGCCGTGGTGCAGCCGGACGGCACGGGCCGGGCGGCCTTCGGCGGCGTCGCGCACAAGCCCTGGCGGGTGGAAGCCGCGGAAGCCGAGATGGCGCGCGGCGCCAAGGCGGTGACCGCGCAGGCCTTCGCCGGCGCCAAGCCGACCCACGACAACGCCTACAAGCTGAAGCTCGCCGAGCGCACGCTCGGCGCGGCGCTCACCGAAGCGAGGGCCTAGAGCCATGAAGTTCGATCAGCCCGCCGGCCAGAACCCCATCGACCAGCTCAAGGTGGTGGGCAAGGCGACCGACCGGATCGACGGCAAGTACAAGACCACCGGGACGGCGCCCTACGCCTACGAGCGCCACGACGTGGTGGCGAACCAGGCCTACGGCTACGTGCTCGGCGCCGGCATCGCCAAGGGCCGCATCCGCGCCATCGACACGGCGGCGGCGAAGCGCGCCCCCGGCGTGCTCGCCGTCGTCACCACCCTGGAGACGCCCCGCCTCGAGCGGGGCATGATGAACGCCGCCTACCTCTTCGGCGGCGACCGGGTGCAGCACTACCACCAGGCCATCGCCGTCGTGGTCGCCGAGACCTTCGAGCAGGCCCGGGCGGCGGCCTTCCTCGTCGCCGTCGACTACGCCCCCGAGGCGGGCAAGTTCGATCTCGCCACCGAGGCGAAGGGCGCGCCCCCCGCGCCGGGCGACAGCGGCGAGGGCAGCGGCGGGGACGGCGTCGAGCGCGTCGGCGATTTCGAGGGCGCGTTCGCCCAGGCGCCGGTCAAGCTCGACGCGACCTACACCACCGCCGACGAGAGCCACGCGATGATGGAGCCGCACGCCACCGTCGCGGCCTGGGACGGGGACAGGGTCACGCTCTGGACCTCGAACCAGATGATCGGCTGGGGCCACGGCAGCCTCGCCAAGATTCTGGGTGTGCCGAAGGAGAACGTCCGGCTCGATTCGCCCTATGTGGGCGGCGGCTTCGGCGGCAAGCTGTTCGTGCGTGCCGACGCGGTGCTGGCGGCCCTCGCCGCCAAGGCGGCGGGGCGGCCGGTGAAGGTGGCGCTGACGCGTCCGCTCATCGCCAACAACACCACCCACCGGCCCGCCACCATCCAGCGGGTGCGCATCGGCGCGACGCAGGACGGCACCATCACGGCCATCGCGCACGAGAGCACGTCGGGCAACCTGCCCGACGGCGATCCCGAGACGGCGGTGAACCAGACCAAGCTCCTCTACGCGGGCGCCAACCGCCTCACCGCGATGAAGCTCGCCCATCTCGACCTGCCGGAAGGCAACGCCATGCGGGCGCCGGGCGAGGCGCCGGGCCTGATGGTGCTCGAGGTCGCCATGGACGAGATGGCGGAGAAGCTCGGGATGGACCCGGTCGAGTTCCGCATCCGCAACGACACCCAGACCGACCCGAACGCGCCCGACCGCAAGTTCTCGCGCCGCGACCTCGTCGGCTGCCTGACGCGCGGCGCGGACGCATTCGGCTGGTCCGGGCGCAACGCCCGGCCGGGCTCGGTCCGCGACGGGCGCTGGCTCGTGGGGATGGGGGTGGCCTCGGCCTTCCGCAACAACATGGTGATGAAGTCCGGTGCCCGGGTCCGGCTCGATTCCAAGGGCACCGTGACCGTCGAGACGGACATGACCGACATCGGCACCGGCAGCTACACCATCATCGCCCAGACGGCGGCCGAGATGATGGGCGTGCCCCTCGAACGCGTCGTGGTGCGCCTGGGCGATTCCGCCTTCCCGGTCTCGGCCGGTTCGGGCGGCCAGTTCGGCGCCAACTCCTCGACCTCCGGCGTCTACGCGGCCTGCGTGAAGCTGCGCGAGGCGGTGGCGCAGCGCCTCGGCATCAATTCGGCCGATGCGGTCTTCGCGGACGGCGAGGTCCGGTCCGGCAACCGCGCCGTGCCGCTGGGCGAGGCGGCGCGGGAGGCAGACCTCGCGGGCGAGGACACCATCACGTTCGGGGACCTCTCCAAGACCTACCAGCAATCGACCTTCGGCGGACACTTCGTCGAGGTCGGCGTCGATGTCGATACGGCGGAGATCCGGGTGCGGCGCATGCTGGCGGTCTGCGCCGCCGGCCGCATCCTCAACCCGAAGACCGCCCGCAGCCAGGTGATCGGCGGGATGACCATGGGCACGGGCGCCGCCCTGATGGAGAAGCTCGAGGTCGACACCAAGCGCGGCTTCTTCGCCAACCACGATCTCGCCGGCTACGAGGTGCCGGTGCATGCCGACATCCCGCACCAGGAGGTGATCTTCCTCGACGAGGTCGACCCGATCTCCTCGCCCATGAAGGCCAAGGGGGTGGGCGAACTCGGCATCTGCGGCGTCGGCGCGGCGGTGGCCAACGCCGTCTACAACGCCACCGGCATCCGCGTGCGGACCTACCCCATCACCCTCGACAAGCTCCTCGACCACATGCCGGACGCCGCCTGAGGGCAGGCCGGGGCGGCCCCGCGCCGCCCCGGCCGTTCGACGGGGATCTCACGCCCCGGGCAGTTCCGCCGCGATGGCGGTGACGATGCGGGAATCGGTGGGCTCCATGGAATGCGGGTAGGCGGCCAGCAGGCTGCCGTCGCGGGCGACGAGGTACTTGTGGAAGTTCCAGCCCGGCGTGGCGCCGGGCTTCTCGGCGGCCGCCCAGCGGTAGAACGGATGGGCGGCCGGGCCCTTCACGTGGGTCTTGGCCACCACCGGGAAGGTGACGCCGTGGTTCCGGCGCGCGGCCTCCGCGATGGCGACGCCGTCCAGGGTCTCCTGGTTGCCGAAATCCGGCGACGGCACGGCGATCACCGTGAGGCCGCGGGCGCCGAACCGGGTCCACAGGCCCTGGAGCCCGACGAACTGCCCGGCATAGCCGCACGCGGTGGCGGTGTTCACCACGAGGATCGGCTTGCCGGCTAGATCCGCCAGGGCGAGGCCGCCGCCCTCGGGTTTCTCGAACACGAAGGCCCCGGCGCGGGTTTCGCTCGCCCGGGCGGAACGCGCGCCGCCGGCGAGGGCTGCGCCGAGGAGCAGAAGGGCGTGCCGGCGCGGCAGGGCGCCGATAGGGGATGGGGCGTTGTGGGATAGGGCGTTGCGGGATGGGAACATGGCGAATCTCCCGGACGGCTTCGGCGCGGAAGGCCCCGCGCGGGGGTCCTTTCCGGAAAAGTAGGGCGAACACGGCGCCCGTGTCTCCCCCGGCCGTCCCGGGCGACACCATCACGCACGGGCGCGGAACCATCGGGCCGCCCCGAGCTTGAGCGTTCGACACGGGCCCCCGGCCCTCTCCGTCCGACCTGAAAGATCCCTCCCATGCGCAGCCTGATTCTCGGCACCACGCTCCTCGTCGCCGGCACCCTCGGGGCCCTCGCCCAGGCGCCCGAGGCCACGGCCCCCGGCACGGCCCCGGCTCCGGCGGCGCCCGCCACCCTCGCCAACGACCTGCGCCCGACCTTCGTGGCGCAGAACCCCACCGACATGGTCACCTCGAAGCTCGTCGGCCTCACCATCCAGAACGGCGCCAACGAGACCATCGGCGAGATCGCCGACGTGGTCCTCGACGAGAAGAGCACGGTGAAGTCCTGGGTGGTCGGCGTCGGCGGCTTCCTCGGCATCGGCACGAAGTACGTCGCCATCGATCCGAGCGCCCTCAAGCTTACCCGCACCAACGACACCACCCTGAAGGCGACCATCGACACCAACAAGGACCAGCTGCGCGCGGCGCCCGAGTACATCTACCTCGGCAAGGCCAAGACCGACGCCAGGACCGATGCCAAGCCGGCCGAGCCCGCCAAGGCGCCGTAGGCGCGCACGTCCCACGAGAAATGACGCCGTAGGCGCGTACGTCCCAGGAGAAATGACGCCGTCGGCGCGTATTCCCGGCGAAACGTGACGCCGCCGGCGTATCCCCGACGAGACACGACGCCCCAGGCGTATCCCGGACGAAGAAGGGCCGCCCTCCTGGGGCGGCCCTTCGCGTTGGGGTGGCGCGGTGGGATCAGGCCGCGCGAACGATGTCGAGGAAGCGGCGCAGCTCGGCGTTGAGGTGCTCGGATTCCTGCGACAGTTCCGAGGCCGAGGACAGAACCTGCCCCGCCGCCGCCCCGGTCTCCTCCGCCGCCCGCGCGACGCCCGTGATGTTGCCCGTGACCTCGCCCGTGCCCACCGCCGCCTGGGAGACGTTGCGGACGATCTCCTGGGTCGCGGCCCCCTGCTCCTCGACGGCCGCGGCGATCGTGGTGGTGACGGCGTTGATCTCCCGGATGCGGGTGGTGATCGACCCGATGGCGGTCACGGCGTGGCCGGTCGCGCCCTGGATCTGACCGATCTGGCTCGAGATCTCGTCGGTGGCCCGGGCGGTCTGGCTGGCGAGTTCCTTCACTTCGGTGGCGACCACCGCGAAGCCGCGTCCCGCTTCCCCGGCTCGGGCCGCCTCGATGGTCGCGTTGAGGGCCAGCAGATTGGTCTGCGCGGCGATGCTCGAGATGAGCTGCACCACGTCGCCGATCTTCGACACGGCCTGGCTGAGTTCGCTCATGGACGAGGCGGTCTGGTCGGCCTCGACGACGGCCTGCCGCGCGAGGTCGGAGGACCCCGACACCTGCCGCCCGATCTCCTGGACCGAGGCTCCGAGTTCCTCGGCGGCCGACGCGACGGTGTTGACGTTGGAGGCGGCCTGCTCGGCGGCCGACGCCACCGTGGTGGATTGGGCGGCGGTCTCCGTCGCCGTCGCGGTCATCTGCTGCGCCGTCGCCTGAAGCTCCGTCGCGGAGGAGGAGACGCGGCCGACGATGGCGCCCACGGCATTCTCGAAGCCGGCGGCGAGTTCCATCATCGTGCGCTTGCGCTCGGTGGCGGCGGAGGCTTCGGCGCGCTGCTTGGCATCGGCCTCCTCGGCGGCGGTCTTGGCCACCATGGCCTTGATTCCCTCGACGGCCCGGCCCACGGCACCGATCTCGTCACCGCGCGCCGCTTGCGCGATCTCGGTTCCGATCTCGCCCTTGGCCATCCGCTGGAGGACGGCGACGAGGCCGTCGAGGGGACGGGTGATGCCGAAGATCACGATGGCGGCGGCCAGCCCGAGGGCGACCACGAGGCCGGCCGCGGCGGCGGCGATCAGCAGCGTCGTGGCGCGTTCGGCGTAGGCCTGCGCGTCGACCTTGGCCTGGGCGAATTGCTGCGTGATCAGATCGATGCGGGGCTGCATCGTCTCGCGAACCTTCGCGCGCGCCGCGGCGCCCTCGATCAGGGCGAGTTTGGCGGCGGCCTCGTTCGCGTTGCTCAAGCCGAGCGCCACGACCCTGTCCAGAATGGCGAAGTAGCTCTGAACCACGTCGCGCATGTTCTGATTGGCGCCCTTGCGGGCTTCCGTGTCGGACAGGGCGATCAGCCGGTCCACCGCGGCGATGGTGTCCCTGAGGGCCGTGTCGTAGCGCGACTTGTAACCCGCCATCTGTTCCTGACGGACTTCGATGATGATGTTGCGACTTTGAACGGTCGCCTCAGTCACGTTGAGTCGAACGTTGAGGATACTCTCCAGTCTCGCGGCCTGTACGTCGACGATCCGAGAGGATTGCGAGGCCAGATTCTCCAGCGCGCTCTGCGCATACAGAACCAACCCCGCCGCCACGAAAAACAACAACAGTAGCGGAACCGCCGTTTTCAGCAGGAGGCTACTGTTACGCAAGATGCTGGTCATATCAGGTGAAATCCGCGATCCGCAGGCTATGACCGGGAAAATTTACAACTTAAAGCTTAAATTTTATCTAAACTGATAGGCAATCCTACATTCGTTGATCCCGGCGCCCCGATGGCGGCTCATCCGGCCGGCGGGCGAGCCCCGGGCGCCCGTCGCATCCGGGCCCATCGAGCCTTCCCATCGAGCCCTGCCCCGATGGCGTGTCGGAGGCAGGGCCCTTCGCGGGCGAACCACGGGGCGGCGCGCAACCGGACCGCCCCCGTCCCGATCGGTGCCGCCGGGTCGAGGGGGCGGCCTCCTCCGCGAAACGTCCCCGCGCCGTCGTGTTCCGGACGAGAACCGGCGGCGATCGGGCGTTTCGCGGCGCCGTCTCAGTTGGCGCCCTTGTTGGCGTTGTTCTCCTTGCTCTTCTGCATGTGAGCCCTGCGGTTCTCCTCGAACTCGTCGACGCTTGCCTGGCTCTTCTTCGAGTCGGTCATCGTCTCCGTCTTGGCGCCCTTCGATTCGGGCTTGGCGCCCTCGGCCTGCGAGACCGTGGGCACGAGCGCCAGACCGGCCAGGGCCGCGCCCGCGAAAAGAAGCTTCAGAGGTTGCATCATCGTTCCGTCCTCCCAAAGAGACGTAACTATAATGCCTCAACGGGCAGCCTTTGCAATGGCGCGGAAGGAATCGCCACGTCGAAATCTCAATATCTAATAATATTATTATAATATATCGAAGTATTCGACCATTCCGCGCAAGGCAACGACCAAAGGCGACGACACGGACAGGACGAGACGATGGTCCGACGCCGGATCGGCGCCGGGGATACGGACGGGACGCCGCCCCGCGCGGGCGGACGTCGCGCGCGCCGTCCACGGTTCGGGACGCCGGCGGCGCGGCGGGCGTGCCCGCCGGCCCCTCAGTCCCGCTGGCGGATGAAGCTGTCCGGCGTGCCGGCGCCGGCCTCGACGAAGCGGATGTCGCGGGGCTCGCGCCGGGGGGTGTCGACGGAGAGGAACACCATCGGCTCCTCCAGGATCTCCGGCACCGAGTGGACGACGCCGCGCTTGAAGAACACCAGGGTGCCGGGGCCGACCTCCACGGGCGGCTCGTCGCCGAACGTCATCCGGCAGCGGCCCGACAGGGCGTAGAGGTACTCGTCGCAGCTCGCGTGGCTGTGGGGCGGCGTCGGCCGGTAGACCCGGAACACCCGGGCGCTCGCCGCCGGATCGTCGGTGAAGCGGTGATCGGCCACCAGGGTGTCGGCGGTCGCGGGCAGCCGGGCGGCGTACGCCGCCACGTCGAAGACGCCGTGGGCGGTGAGGGGGGCGGCGGCGGCGCCCTCGGGTTTGTCGCTCATGGGTCGCATGTCCTCCGGTGCGGTTCGGCCGTGGGCCGGACGGTACCGGGTTTCCCCACGCGCCCCAAGGGCCCCCCAAGGGGCCTCCAAGGGGGCCACACAAGGGCCCCCGGGGGCCCGACCGCCCCGGAGCCGGCTCAGAGGGCGCGCGACCTCAGTAGTTCCACTGCAATTGCCCCCGGAACAGGTGGCCTTCCGCCCGGCCGAGGCGGCGCTCGTCGGCCTCCCGGCGCTTCATCCGGGCATACGCCAGGGTGATCTCGATGGGCTTGATCGGCTGGAACTCGACGCCGACCTCGACCTCGTCCGTGTCGAGGCGCGGCGCGTTCGTCGCCACCTTCCAGCCGCCGTCGTAGGTCTGCCAGCGGGCGTAGGGCATGAACGGGCCGACGGGGGAGTGGTCGACCCGGAACATCGCCTGGACGTAGCCGCCGCTGAGGGGTTTCTCCGCGATCATCCGGGTGACCACGTCGAATTCGGGCCCGCGCCCCCAGTTCCACTCCGCCTGGAGGCCGAAGGGCTGCGGGTACAGGATGGCGTGGAGGCCGACGCGGGCGTCGCTGAACGCCGCCGGGCTCACCCCGCCCGTGCGGATCTCGGGCTGGAAGCGGTTGCGGTAGGCCGATCCCCCGACCTCGAGGACCTGGCCCTTGAACATCGCGCCGAGGCCGTCGAGGGCGAACGGCCACGTCACCATGCCGGCCACCATCAAGTCGTCGTTGCGCTCCGCCCGGTTGAGGGTCTGGCCGTTGTAGACTCCGACGCCGAAGGCGCCGTAATTGCCGAACAGCTTCTGGCCGTCCTTGGCGAGGCGATCCCAGATGCCCTGGACGTGCCACGGCGTGTAGAAGGCGGTGATGCCGATGTCGCGCTCGCCCGGCACCGCGCTGTTGATGGCGTCCGAACGGTCGAGGGTGAGGCGGTTCTGCGAGGATTGCAGATTCTCCCAGCCGTACGGCACCTTCTGCTGGCCGAAGCGGATCTTGGTGCGGCGCTCGTCGTCCAGGAACACGTCCGCGAAGGCGTCGCGCAGCTGGGCGAAGTTTCCGCGCCCCTCCGTGCCGGCCTGGTTGGCGACGTTCACGGCGAAATCCGGCTGCAGGTAGATGAACACCCGCTCGTGGATGTCGCCCTGCAGGACGAGGCGCACCCGGCGGAAGGTGAAGTTGCCCCGGTCCGAGATGCCGCCGTCGTGGACGGAGCGCAGGCGCGACCGGCCGGCCGGCGCCGTGGTGTCCCCCGCGAAGGTCTCGTTGATGCGCATCTGGGTGTAGCCGCGCAGGGACAGCCGCTCGAACCAGGTCTTCGGCCGCGCGTTCGCGCTGGGCCCGTCCACCAGGGGCGTGGGCGGCGGCGGCAGCAGGGCGTCGATCCAGGTGTCCGGCCGGTCGATGGCGAAGGCGGGCCGGTCCGCATGGGCCGCCCGCGTCACGGGCGAGGTGGTGAGGGCCGATTCCACGGGGCGGCCCGCGGCCGGACGGGTACCGGCATCGGTGCGCTTGGGCCCGCGGACCGAGGCGGTGCGCGGGCCGCGCCCGGCCTCGGCCTGCGCCTTCACCAGGGCCTTCAGCTCGTCGATCTGCCGCTGCAGCTCGGCGACGGTCTGGGCCTGCGCGCACGGCATCAGCACGGCGCTCCATCCGAGCGCCGCGGCGAGGAGGCGTTGTCTCATCGTGTCACCCTTGAACCCTGTCGGGATGTTCCACCGCCACGTCGCCGCCGCCCTCGGGACGGGCGGGCGGCGGCGATGCGCTGCGGAGCGTCTTCGTCACGCGCGCCGACGGTCGAGCCATCCCTCCGGGCCGATCCCCTCGCCGCGCGCCTGAATGATCTCAATAGAGATGACCGTATCCTCTTGGATTTCTCCGAAGAGGCCCGGTCCGGGGCGCAGTAGTTGGGCCGAATGACGCCTCTGTGACGCAAATTTTTCCTCGAAACACGGGATTATAGTTCGATCCCGTCCGGTCGCGCCGGCGCGCGGGGACATTCGCAGCCGGGCGGACGCGGCCGCGCCCGGCGTATTCCCACGGCCGAGCCTTATCTTTTCGGCAAGATGTGCCATGCCGCACACAGAGTGCTTCCCCGCACACCGGCGAAACTGTTCTGGATTAATCCAGCCGTTACCCAAGTGTTTCCCGGACAGATCGATGGCTGTGCTTGGGCTATCTTTTAATCCACTGCGCCGCGTGCGCGACGACACGTGCAGAATGAAACCGAGCGGCTATATCAGAGTTGTACAGAAACAGACCGAACGAAACACCGGATCGGTTCGCAGAGGGGAAATAGAAATCATGAATAACATTCGCTTCGCCGCCGTCGCTTCCGCCCTTGTTCTCGGCGTTGCTTCGCTCTCGCCGGCCATGGCCTACGAGAAGAAGGGCCGCTACACCGGCTTCCTGCCCCCCGAGGTCGAGACCACGGGTACGGTCTACGCCCCCTCCCGCGTGCCGGCCTACGGCGGCTGCCCCATGAGCTCGGCCGCCGAGGGCAACGCCAACCAGCAGAACTTCCCCGTGATGCAGTACGGCCAGACCTCCGGCGGCAAC
>Ga0182231_1000022_pt1 | contig 60558 bp, 63 predicted proteins | sample G6R1MG_29_FD_129667 | JGI IMG/M metagenome (GOLD analysis project Ga0182231, IMG submission 129667) | Miscanthus phyllosphere microbial communities from Michigan, USA - G6R2_NF_07NOV2016_LD1 MG | ecosystem: Host-associated > Plants > Phyllosphere > Phylloplane/Leaf | place: USA: Michigan...
CCCTCCCGCGTGCCGGCCTACGGCGGCTGCCCCATGAGCTCGGCCGCCGAGGGCAACGCCAACCAGCAGAACTTCCCCGTGATGCAGTACGGCCAGACCTCCGGCGGCAACCGCTGCTGAGCCCGCGCTCCGAGGCAAGACCATGGTTCTGAAGGGCCTCTCCTCCGCCATGACCGCCGCCTTCGCGGCCGGTCTGGCCGTGACCATCCTGAGCGCCTCCCAGGCGATGATCGGTCTCTGACGGCATTCACCGTCTTCCAGGCGACGTTCGGGGGTGGCGGAGCGCAGGCTCCGCCGCCCTCGCGTGCCGTTCGGACACGCCCTCCCGAGACAAGACATAAATTCCAAAAATAGGAATTTATGATTGACAGCGCGACGCTCCCGAGCTATCACTGTCCCACGCTCAAGAAGTGTGGATGGAGAGGGGCGGCGGCGATGAAGCTCGTTCCCGTCGATGCCGCCCGGAAGGCGCAGGCCGAAGCCCTGTTCCGCGAGACCAGCAAGACCCCCGCCGAGATCGCGGCGGACACGAACCTCAACGCCGGGACCCTGCGCAAGTGGTGCCGCCGGGAGGCGTGGCGCCCCGCCACCGCCAGAACCGCGCCAGCGGCGTGGTCGCCCGCGCGCTGCGCCGCCCTGGCGCGGATCGACCGGGCCTACGGCGTCACCCGCGGCGATCTGGCCGTCGTGCTCGGCCTGACCCGCAGCACGGCGCCGGCGCTGTTCTCCGCCTGCGGCCTGCCCGAGGCGGCGGACGGACCGCCGCCCGGCCCCGCCACCCTGCGGGTCGCCCTGCGCACCCACATCGCCCGGCAGATCGCCGGCTTCGACGCCGCCCTGAAGGACGCCGCGCCCGGCCTCGACTCGGCCCGGGTGCTGCGCGATCTCGGCGGCCTCAAGCGCCTCCTCGACGACCTCGACGCCTCCCCCAGGAGCGGGCCCGATGACGAACGCAGCGAGAGCCCGGTCGCGTCCGGCGACGCCGGCTCGGACCCCGACCTGTCGGACGCCGACCTGTCGGGCGCCGACCTGCCCGCCCTGCGCGCGCAGATCGCGCGGCGCTATGCGGCGTTCGTGGGCGAGCGGCCGGATGCCGGCCTTCCTGGCGAGCCTGCCGCCCGACCTGATCCGGGCGCTGGCCCGTGACTGGCTCCATACGGCGCGGGCCGACCAGCTGCCGCCCTGCCCCGAGCGATCGTGGACCACCTGGGCGGTGGTGGGCGGGCGCGGCTCGGGCAAGACCCGCACGGGCGCCGAATGGGTCCACGCCCTGGCGCAGGGCGACCCGGCCTTCACCGCCCGGCCCGTGGGCCGCATCGCGCTGATCGGCGAGACCTTCGCGGATGTCCGCGACGTGATGATCGAGGGGCCCTCGGGGCTGCTCGCCCTCTCCGGCCCGCGCCCGCGCTGGTCGCCCTCGCGCCGGCGCCTCGACTGGCCCAACGGCGCCGTCGGCCTCGCCTTCTCGGCGGAGGAACCGGATTCCCTGCGCGGGCCGCAATTCGGCGCCGCGTGGTCCGACGAGATCGCCAAATGGCGCTACGCCGAATCCGCCTGGGACATGATCCAGTTCGGCCTGCGGCTGGGCCACGCCCCGCGCGGCCTCGTCACCACCACGCCCCGGCCAATCCCGCTGCTGCGTCGCATCCTCGCCGACCCCGCGACGGTGATCAGCCGCTCGCGCACGGCCGACAATGCCGAAAACCTGGCGCCGAGCTTCCTCGACGCCGTGGTCGGGCGCTACGCCGGCACGCGGCTCGGGCGCCAGGAACTCGACGGCGAACTCATCGAGGACCGGGCCGACGCCCTGTGGACCCGCGCGCAGCTAGAGGCGAGCCGCGTCGCGGGGCCGCCCGAGGATCTCCGGCGCATCGTCGTGGCGGTGGACCCGCCCGCCACCTCGAAGGCCGGGGCCGATGCCTGCGGGATCGTGGCCGCCGGACTCGCATCGTCGGGCCACGCCTACGTGCTCGCCGACGCCACCCTGGCCCGGGCCGCGCCCGAGGCCTGGGCGGCCGCGGCGCTCGCCCTCTACCACCGGCTTTCCGCCGACGGCCTCGTCGTCGAGGTCAACCAGGGCGGCGAGATGGCGACCAGCGTGCTGGCCCAGGTCGATGCGTCCGTGCCGGTGATCCCGGTGCGGGCGACGCGCGGAAAGTATCTCCGGGCCGAACCGGTCTCGGTGCTCTACGCGCAAGGCCGCGTCCACCATGTCGGCGCCCTGCCGGCGCTCGAGGACGAACTGTGCGATTTCGGCCCCGACGGCCTGTCGTCGGGCGCCTCGCCCGACCGCCTCGACGCCCTGGTGTGGGCGCTCACCCACCTCCTGCTGCGGGGATCGGCCGAGCCGCGCATCCGGCGGCTGTAGCGCCCGCGCCCCGTCGCAGCCACGCGACGGCCCCGCGAACAAGGATCGCCCCATGTCCAACCTCCTCACCCGCCTGGCGCGGGCCGCCTTTTCCGTGCCCGAGGCCAAGGCCGCGGCCCTCAAGGCCGCGCCGCTGGCGGTGCAGTTCTACGGGGAGGGTCGAGCCGTGTGGACGCCGCGCGACGGCGGGGCGCTCGCCCGCGAGGGATTCCAGCGCAACGCCGTGGTCCACCGGGCGGTGCGGCTGGTCGCCGAGGCCGCCGCCGCCCTGCCCCTGGTGCTGGCCGAGGCGGGGAACGACCACCCGCTCCTGCGGCTGCTCGCCCGGCCGAACCCGCGCGAGGGCGGGGCGCGGCTGCTCGAATCGCTCTACGGGCACCTCATGGTCTCGGGCAACGCCTACCTGGCGGCCGAGAGCCTGGACGGCACCGTGCGCGAACTCCACGGCCTGCGCCCCGACCGGATGCGGGTGGTGCCGGGGCCGGACGGCTGGCCCGTGGCCTACGCCTACACGGTAGGGGGCCGCACCCTGCGGTACGATCTCGGCGGCGACGGGGTGGCACCGATCCTCCACCTCACCCTGTTCCACCCGGGATGCGACCATTACGGCCTCGCCCCCATGGAGGCGGCGGCGACCGCGCTCGACATCCACAACGCGGCCAGCGCCTGGAACAAGGCGCTCCTCGACAACGCCGCCCGCCCCTCGGGCGCCCTCGTCTTCGCGTCGCAGGCGGGCGGGACCTTAAGCGACGCGCAGTTCACCCGGCTCAAATCGGAACTCGAATCCAACTACCAGGGCGCGGGCAATGCCGGGCGCCCGCTCCTGCTGGAGGGCGGCCTCGACTGGAAGCCCTTGGCCCTCTCGCCCAAGGACATGGATTTCGTGGAGGCGAAGAGCGGCGCCGCCCGCGAGATCGCCCTCGCCTTCGGCGTGCCGCCCCTGCTGCTCGGCCTGCCCGGCGACAACACCCACGCCAACTACGCGGAAGCCAACCGCGCCTTCTACCGCCAGACGGTGATCCCGCTCGTGCGCCGCACGGCCGAATCCCTCGCCCACTGGCTGGAGCCCGCCTTCGGCCCCGCCCGCCTGGAACCCGACCTCGACGCCATCGAGGCGCTGGCCCCCGAACGCGAGAGCCTGTGGCGCCGGGTGGGGGAGGCCGCGTTCCTGAGCGACGCCGAGAAGCGGGCGGCGGTGGGTTACGGGGCGGAGTGAGTAGGATTCAGACTGCCGTGACAAAGCTTCCGCTCGCCAACGGTTCTCGACTTTGTCAGGGCGTCGCACCGAAATTTTATGAGAAGCGCCAAGCACCCAAGCTCAGATTGACTTGTTGTACAGCAACAAATTTATCGTCGCCCTCATAAAATACCCCTTTAGTCAATCGGCCAATGAGGAAAAATGATGTATATAAATATAAAAAAATTAATTTATTTCAGATTTTTAGGAGTTTTGAATGCCTTCGCTTCGTTTGTTCGACTCCGTCGATCCCATGGATTTCGGCGCCAAAGGTGATGGCGTGACTGACGATTCGGCCGCTTGGCAGGATGCCCTTAATACTGGTAAAGTAGTTTGCCCGTCGAAGCCTCAAGTCAAGTATCTAATAAATCAGACCCTTGCCCTTGGCACGGGCATGAATATTTATTTTCCTGGAGGTCGAAGCAATCGTTGCGTAATTGTCACTAATACAAACGTTTCAACGTTTCAGGCTGTTGGCAGCAACCTTGCCAACAACGTGACGATTGATGGCATTTGTATCGAACACAATGGTGACGCTATTGTCGTTAATTTCGCCTTCAACTTAGGTTGCGAGTTGAAAAATTGTAGCATTAGCGGAAGTCTTTCAGGATCTACGCAGCCACTTGTTTACTTTCGTGGATCGTTCACAAGAGTTCATTTTAACACATTCAATAATTTTCGCGGCAGCAATTCGTTTTGTGTAGATTGCGACCGGCGCCAGGACGATAAGAGCCTTAACGGGACCGGCGATTACGCCAATCAGGAAATTAACATCGAGTCATTTGTTAATGATAATTTTCTCGGTGGTACTGGTAGTGCTATTATCGTCCACGCATCCGAGGATTGTCCACGTCCCGAGGGTGTCCACATCAACCGCAACAAATCGATCTGCCAGGGGATCGGCCTCAAAGTTGAGGCCGTCCTCTGGCTTAATCATACTGGGAACACATGGGATCAGGCTAGACCTTACTGTATCTGGATCCGACCAGTTCTTTTCTCCCAGAAACCGGGCAGCATGACCAAGGTCGGTGGCGTATCCAACATGAAGTCACAGGGAAATTGGATTTCGACGCCTGCCGACTTACAAAATGGCATTGGACTTCAGCACGATAACTCGCAGTCCCCCAATGGGGGTTTTGACAACTCCACATTTGATGATCAGTTCGCCTTCTGTGGATTCGGCGCCAACCTTCAGTCGGGCGCATCCTCAATTGACTTCGCGAGTTCTAATTTCAACGCCGTAAGGCACGCCTACAACATAAACGGCTCAGGTCGAGTGAATATTTCCGGATCTATTGGAAATGACGCATCACATAACTACTGGGTGGATGATAAAGGGCGTGGTGACGCCGGTCCTTACAGCTTCAACAATCTCCATCTCGGGGCTAATGGCGGCACGACCGTTATCATAAATGACCGATCCAAATTTCGCTTCGGAGAAATCACTGGTCGAAAATTCCGCGGCAATTCATCTTCTCAGTTTTATGCTCAAGGCAATGATTCATACATAAATGTCCCACACGGCCTCTCAGATACACCAGATCTCAGTACCGTTACGGTAGGCTTTACTCAGGTCGATGGGGCACACATCGGTCTTTGGGCTCGAGCTCTTTCGGCTGACCAAACGAATATTCTATTCAACGTAGGACACGCGACCGTCTCGCCAGGAAATATTCGTCTGAACGTTTATTCCTCCGTATACAATTAAGTATTTATTTCATTAAATTTCTTTTATAAATAAGTTTTTATAATAAATTTGAGATTGATATAGATATCAGAACTGCTCCTCGCTGATCCTGACCCATATCGGGATCAGCGAGACTTGACAGATTACCGCTGCCACGTCGCTGGGCAAGCAAAGATCGACGCCTGAGTCCCATCTGACGGCAGAAAAGTTCGGTCAATTAATTAAATTCGTCCGACAAAAACTACATTCCAAATTGCTATGGAGTCCCCCATGGACGGCCATTTCACCGGCTATGCCAGCCTGTTCGGCGTGCCCGATCTCGGGCGCGACGTGGTGGCACCGGGTGCGTTCGCCGCGAGCCTGCGTGCCCGGGGGGCTTCGGGCGTGCGGATGCTGTGGCAGCACGATCCGGCCGAGCCCGTTGGGCGCTGGCTGTCGCTGACGGAGGACGCGCGCGGCCTGCGCGTCACCGGCCAGCTGAACCTCGCCGTGCAGCGGGCGCGCGAACTCGACGCGCTCCTGCGCGAGGGCGCCCTCGACGGGCTCTCCATCGGGTTCCGCACCGTGAAGGCGGCGCCCGAGCGCGGCGACCTGCGCCGGCTTCACAGCGTCGACCTCTGGGAGATTTCCCTCGTCACCTTCCCGCTCCAGCCCGGCGCGCGCATCGCCCAGAAATCCGCGCCCCTGGCGCAGGCGCTGCACGCCTTCGCCCGGCGCGTCGCGCCGCACCGCCCTTCCACCCGGCCCCTCGCCGCCCCCTCCCCCCGTGCCAAGAGGTTCGCATGACCGTCCACATCGCCCCCGAGACGAAATCCGCCCTTCCCCTGGAGAACAAGGCCGCCACGGACCCCGCCGTGACGGAAGCCATGGGCGACCTCCAGCAGGCCTTCGCGGCGTTCCGCGAGACCAACGACACCCGGCTCGCCGAGATCGAGGGTCGGCTCGGGACGGACGTGCTGACGGAAGAAAAACTGGCCCGCATCGACGCGGCGCTCGACACCGCCCGCACCCGCCTCGACCGCCTCACCCTCGACGGCCGCCGCGCGCCCCTGGGCGTCGGCGGCCCGCCCCGCGACGCGGCGGCCAGCGAGCACAAGACCGCCTTCGACCTCTACGTCCGGGCCGGCGAGAGCGGCGGCCTCAAGCGCCTGGAGGAGAAGGCGCTCTCGGCGGGCTCGGGCCCGGATGGCGGCTACCTCGTGCCCGAGACCATCGAGCGCGACGTGCTGACCCGCCTCGCCCGCCTTTCGCCGATCCGGGCCCTCGCCACCGTGCGCACCATTTCGGGCGGCCAGTACAAGCGCGCCGTCTCCGTCACCGAGGCGGTGTCGGGCTGGGTCGCGGAGGCCGCACCCCGGCCGCAGACCGACGCGCCGACCCTGTCGGAGCTGAGCTTTCCGGCCATGGAACTCTACGCCATGCCGGCCGCAACCCAGACGCTGCTCGACGACGCCATCGTCGACATCGACGCCTGGCTCGCCGACGAGGTCGAGACCGCCTTCGCCGAGCAGGAGGGCACGGCCTTCGTCACCGGCAACGGGGTCAGCCGCCCGCGCGGCTTCCTCGGCTACGACACGGTCCCCAACGCCGCCTGGGTCCCGGGCAAGCTCGGCTTCGTCGCGACGGGGGCGGCCGGGGCGTTCCCCGCGGCCAACCCCGCCGACGTGCTGTTCGACCTGATCTACAGCCTGCGCGCGGGCTACCGCCAGAACGCCGGCTTCGTCATGAACCGGCGCCTCCAGAGCACGATCCGCAAGATGAAGGACGCCGACGGCAACTACCTGTGGCAGCCGCCGCAAGGGACCGACCGGAGCGCCACCCTGCTCGGCTTCCCCGTGACGGAGGCCGAGGCCATGCCGGACGCGGCCGCGAACAGCCTGTCCCTGGCCTTCGGCGATTTCCGCCGCGGCTACCTCGTGGTGGACCGCGCGGGCCTGCGGGTCCTGCGCGACCCCTACTCGGCCAAGCCCTACGTGCTGTTCTACACCACGAAGCGCGTCGGCGGTGGGGTACAGGACTTCGATGCGATTAAGCTGTTGAAGTTCGCGTGAGTGGAAGCCGCCTCCGGTCCTGAACGGACGGGAGGCGGCTCAGGGGCGCCCCCGCCTCCGATCGGGCGAATTGCCGACGTTACACCTTGTGGTAGAAGCCAATCCGGCGCGGTCGGCTTTGCGTCGAGGCCATTCGATGTCACGTCGAAATCAATCGCACGCAAAACCCGAGGCGGGTGGCAGATCGTGATCAATTCAAAGCATGCTTACTATTACAGTCTGCGGATCGCCTCTCGAAATGCCGTGGCTCAAAGCATCAATCAAAAAATCAGGAAGAGTCGAAATCCCCTTCCTTGGGCGGGCTTGGTTTTCGGTTCGATCAATAAGGACGCCTTGGATCAGGCACGAACCGAGTGGCCCAAATATTATTCGGATCAGACGCACAATGGCTTCGTGGAGAGCTGGGAATCACTGCACAAAAAATTCCAAGCCACCCCCGCTTTTTTCGATTTGGCCATCTGGCAACAGATCGACGGTTCGGACGTTCTTCAGGGACTTGCCCTGGGCAGACCGTCGGACGGAAAGACGCACCTGACGATTAATTGGGTTGAAAGGTCGTTCGCGCCAAATTACCTCAAAGGCGGAATTTTGCTTCCCATCCTCGCGTGTGCCGAGGAGTACGCAAAGCTCATCGGGTGTAAGCGGGTCCTCATCAAAAACCCAATTGACCCATCCCAGTACCAACGATACCGATATCACCCGTACGCGTTGCGTCGCGTCAAGGCGACCTACCTGTGCAAGGAGCTTTAAAATGGCTACGTCCGTGAGCCAGAATTCGGAGATTGTCGGCGTCAGGGACGAGATGACCGAGGCCCTGGAAGCCGGCATCGCCCGTGCGACGGATTTCTACGCGTCCGGTCAAAATACCTTGATCGACCAGATTTCCCAGGATGATTGGGATGGTTGGGACGCGGGAAGCGAGCGCGCGCTCGTCTCCGACCCGGATGGCTTGATTCTCGACGACCGGTCAGAGTGCGAGCTTGCTGCGTAGTTCGACGAGACCGTAGCTTCGGATGGTTCGAGCGCTTTCGGAGTTCGTCCGAAAGCGCTTTTCTTTTGCGGCCTACCGCCGCCCCGGCCGCGCCATCCACTCCGTGCGGCCGCCGGCCTCGCCCGGCTGCATCCGGCCCATCTCGGCGGCGCGCGAGGAAATCCAGCCCGTGTGCTCGGCCGTGGGGGTGACGGCGGTGAAGCCGCCGCAGGCGGTGCGGGCGCGCTGGTCCTGGCGCATGGCGCCGCTCGACCAGCTCACCACGCCGACGATCCGGTAGCCGCCGGGGCCGCCGCGCAGGATCGGGCCGCCGGAATCGCCCAGGCACGCGCCCGCGCCCGCCGTCTCGGCCATGCGGCGCCGGTCGGTCACCACGGTGACGCGGTTGGCGACCTGGAGCGGGCCGATGGAGACGAGCTGGGCCTGGCGCAGGGTGCGGGCGGTGTTGCGCCGATTCTCCGCCACCACGCCGAAGCCCGCGATCTCGACGGCGTCGCCGGTGGCGATCCCGCCGCCGCGCGGATCGAGGGGCTGGAAGTCGCCGCCCAAGGGCTCGGCGAGCTTGACGAGGGCGAGATCGATGCCCGGCTGGTCCTCCGGCGTGGTGCCGGGGACGAAATCCGGGTGCATGGCGGCCGCCGCCACGCCGATGCGGCGCGAGCGGAAGGCACGGTCCACCGCCACCACGCTGTAGCTCGCCCGGTGCATCACGCAGTGGGCCGCCGTGAGCACGAGATCGTACGCGATGAGCGTGCCCGAGCAGATCTCGCCCTGGCTGCTCTCGATGCGGACCACGGAGGCGCGCAGGCCGTTGGAATCCCGCGACACCACGCCGTTGATCACCGCGAGGGCGGGAGCGGGCAGAACGGCGATCAGGGTCGCCAAGGCGACCTTGCGTAGGGCGACCTTGCGCAGGGTGATCTCGCGAAGGATGGCCTTGCGAAGGCCCCTCGGGCGGAACGCGGTCGGCGGCATCGTCTCTCTCCCGCGTCCCGGCCCCGAAGGGAGGCGTCCCGGACGACAATGGTGGAAACCTATCCGAAGGGAATGGCCCGGCCAAGCTCCGGGTTCCGTCCGGAGGCGTACGAGACGCGGCGACCTCACGGCCTGTCCCAGCGGGCGGCGAGGCCCCAGCCGGCGAGCGTCGCGTCGATCCAGGCCCGTTGCGGTCCGAGCAGGACGCCCTGGGAGAGGCCGCCGCAGGCCCCGCCGATCCAGGCCGCCAGGGCGACGACCCCGGTCTCGCCCGCCACCGGCCCGCCGGAATCGCCCTGGCAGGCGCCGGAGCCCTTCGCGCCGCGCAGCCAGACGAGGATGCGGCTCGGCCCATGGGGCTCGACCACGGGCACCACCGCGCTCCGGTAGGTGCCGGTGCTGCGCGGATCGCCCGGCCGCGAAACGCCGTAGCCCGAGACCGCGAGCGCCTCGCCGGTGCGCGGCATCGCCGCGCTCAAGGGGGCGGGCGCGAACGGCGCCGGCAGGGGGGCGGCGAGACGCACGAGGGCGAGATCGATGGAGGGGCGCCGCCCGGCGACGGCGCCCGCATCGTAGCCGGGGTGGATCGCGGTGGCAGCGGGCTCGGCCAGCACCGGCGCCCCGGCGGCATCCTTGTAATGCACCCGGTGGACGAGGCGCGGCGCGAGGCAATGGCCGGCCGTGAGCACGGCGCCCGGGGCCACCACCACGCCGGTGCACACGCCCCCGTTCGAGGACAGCACCATCACGGCGTGGACCGCCGCCTCCGGCGCCGGATCGCCGCCCACCACGGCCTGGGCCGGGCCGGCGGCCATCAGGCCGGCGACGAGCCCGAGAATCGTTCGCGCCATCGGCAGCACACCACATGCGAGGAGACCAGGATGACCCCGATACGCGTGGCGGGCCCCACCGTCGAGCCTGTGAGCCTCGCGGAGATGCGCGCCTATCTGCGCCTCGATTCCGACGACGGCGGCGCCGAGGACGCCCTGATCGGCGCCCTCCTGGCGTCCGCCCGGGCGACCATCGAGGCCGCCACCCGCCGCCTCCTCGCGCCGGGGCGCTACCGGATCGTGCTCACGGCCTGGCCGGCGGATGGGTTCCTGCCCCTTCCGCTCAGCCCCCTCGTCGCCGTGGCGCGGGCCGGCCTCGTCGATGCGCAGGGGGACGTCACCGATCTCGCCCCCGGCCTCGTCCGCCTCGGGCCGGATCCGGTGGAAGCGCCGGGCTTGCGCGTCCCGCCGGACGCGCCCTCGCTCCGGGCCCGTGCCGCCCTCGTCGAGGTGAGCGCCGGATACGGCGGCGACGGGCCCCCCATCCCGCCGGCCCTCGCCCAGGCGATCCGGCTCCTCGCCGCCCACGGTTTCGAGCATCGCGGCGACACCGCCGCCCCGCCGCCCCCCGTCGCCGCCCTCGTCGAGCCCCTGCGGCGCCTGCGACTCTAGCCTCTCGGAGCCACACCCATGTTCGACGCGAATCCACGCGTGCCCATCGGCGCGCGCCGCCGCCGCTTCGTCCTCGAACGGCCCGTGGAGGAGCCGGACGGGTTCGGCGGCGTGGTGCGCCGCTACGTCCCCGGCCCCCTCCTGTGGGGCGCCCTCGAAACCCTCGGGGCGCCGGACAGGGTCCGGGGCGGACGCCTCGACGCGGTGGAGACCCACCGGGTCCGCCTCGCCTACCGCACCGACGTCACGCCCGCCATGCGCCTTTCCGCCGGCCCGCGCCGCTTCGCCATCCGGGCGGCGGGCGACCCCGACGGGCGGGGGCGCGAACTGGTCTGCCGGGTCGAGGAACTCCCGGCCGGGGCGGGCGCGCCATGACGGACCCGGTCTCCGCGAGTCCCCTCCTCGCCCTGCGCGGGGCGATCCTGGCCTATCTCAGCGTCGACGCCACCCTCGCCCGGCTCATGGGCGGGTCCCTGCGCCTCCACGACGAGCCGCCGCGCGGGTCGGTGCCCGTCTACGGCGTGTTCGGCGACGCCGAGATCCGCGACGAGTCTGTCGAGGGGGCGACCCGCCACGCCCACAGCCTCGGCCTCACCCTCTACGCCCGGCCGGGCTCGGCCCGCTCGGGCCTCGCGGCGGCCGAGCGCATGGCCGATCTGCTGGCGGATGCGCCCCTCGCGCTGCCCGGCCACCACCTCGTGACCCTGCGCGTCGCGCGGCTCGGCGCCACCCGCGATCCCGCCACCGGCGAGGCCCGCGCCACCCTCACCCTCCAGGCGGTCACCGAGCACCGCCCGGCCTGATTTCCCTCATCCCGGAGCCCGACCATGAGCGCACAGCGCGGCAAGGACCTTCTCATCCGCGTGGCGAGCGGCGGCGGCTTCGTCGCCGTCGCCGGCCTGCGCGCCCGGCAGATCGCCTTCAACGCCGAGACCGTGGACGTGACCCACGCCGAATCCGCCGGGCGCTGGCGGGAGCTGCTCGCCGGGGCCGGCGTGCGCCGGGCCGCCATCGCGGGCGCCGGGGTGTTTCGCGACGAGGCGTCCGACGCGCGCCTGCGCCAGCTCTTCTTCGAGGGCGCCCTCGACACCTTCCAGGTGGTGGTGCCGGCCTTCGGGACCCTGGAGGGGCCGTTCCAGATCACGAGTCTGGAATACCGCGGCGATCACGCCGGCGAGGTCACCTTCGACATGGCGCTCGATTCCGCCGGTGCCCTCAGCTTCACGGCGGCCTGAACCCATGGCGAACCGCAGGCGCGGCGAGATGCCCCTCGATCTCGGGGGCCAGCGCTACACCCTCTGCTTCACCCTCGGGGCGCTCGCCGAACTCGAATCGGCTCTGGGCGCGCGCGATCTCACGGGGCTCTCCGAGCGCTTCGCCGGGGGGCACCTCGCCACCCGCGACCTCATCGCGCTCCTGGGCGCCGCGTTGCGCGGCGGCGGCCACGCCCTCGACGACGACGCGGTGGCGGCCCTGCCGCTCGCCGGCGGCCTGGAGCCCATCGCGGCGGCGCTGGGCGAGGCCCTGTCGGCCGCCTTCGGCGAGGCGCCCCCGAACCCTTGAGCCCCACGGGCGGGAGCGCGCCGGAGCCCGCCTCCGCCTTCCCGTGGGACGGCGTCCTCGCGCTCGCCCTCGGGCGGCTCGGGTGGCGCCCGCGCGACCTCTGGCGCGCCACGCCGCGCGAACTCTTCGCCGCCGCCGGCCTTTTCGCCCGCCCGGCCGCCGCCGGGCGGGCCGACCTCGACCGGCTGCTGGCCGCCCATCCCGATATCCCGTCATCCCGTGATCCAGGGAGCCCATGATGGCCGAGACCGAGACCGACCGCGCCCAGGCCGGCCGCGTGAAGCAGCTCCAAACCCTCGACCGGCTGGCGCAGAGCTTCGGCAAGAGCCTGTCCCAGGCGCTCGGCGGCACCCTCGGCGCCGGGCGCCAGCTCGATACCCTGCTCGGCACCCTGACCACCAAGCTCTCGACCCTCGCCCTCAAGGCGGCCCTGACCCCCGTCAAGGCCGGCATCACCGGCCTGGTGAAGGGCGCCCTCACCGCCGGGGTCGGCGGCACCGAGGCCTTCGCCCGGGGCGGGGTGATCGCGCGGGGCCGGGTGCAGCCCTTCGCGGCGGGCGGGATCGTCGCCGCCCCGACCTACTTTCCCCTGCAGGGCGGCCTCGGCCTGATGGGCGAGGCCGGGCCGGAGGCGATCCTGCCGCTGAAGCGCGGCAGCGACGGCCGCCTCGGCGTCGCGGCCGGTCCGGAGCCCCGCGCCGCGACGGTCACCGTCAACATCACCACCCCGGACATCGCGGGCTTCCGCCGCTCGGAAGCCCAGGTCGCCGCCGGCCTCGCCCGCGCCGTGGCGCGCGGCCGGCGGGGACTGTGACACCAAATTCATTCGATCGCTTCGGATCGAGCGGCCGTGGCCGGCCCTCTCCTCTCGGGCGACCGGATCAACCCACCGCTCGTAGGCTCTTTCGAAAGCCGCACACGGCCGGCGTGGGGCACGACAGGCCCCCTCTCCTGGAAGGAGAGGGTTGGGGTGAGGTGTGGGACCTTTTCGGAGAGTTCGCACACCTCACCCTGTCCCTCTCCTCCCAGGAGAGGGGACCCGCGCTACCAGCGGGCCATGTAGATGCCCTCTCCCCGCCTGCGGGGCGAGGGGATGCGCACGGCCCTCCGCGGGACGTCCGAAACAGCGATCCCCTTTTCGCAGCAGGAGCCGCCCATGGGCGCCGACTTCCACGAGGTCCGCTTTCCCCTCGATGTCGCCCTGCGCGGCAGCGGGGGGCCGGGGCGGCGGACCGAGATCGTCACCCTCGCGTCGGGGCGCGAGCACCGCAACAGCCGCTGGGCCGATTCGCGCCGACGCTACGATGCGGGGCTCGGCATCCGCACCCTCGACGCCCTGCACGCCGTGCTGGCGTTCTTCGAGGAGCGGCGCGGGCGCCTCTACGGGTTCCGCTACCGCGACCGGGTCGATTCGCGCTCCGGCCCGCCGTCCCGCCCGGTCTCGGCGACGGACCAGCCGCTCGGCACCGGCGACGGGACGACCCGAGCCTTCCAGCTCGCCAAGACCTACGGCAGCGGGCCCCTGCCCTACCGGCGGACCATCACGAAGCCCGTGGGCGAGAGCGTGACCGTGGCGGTGGCCGGCCTCGCCCTGCCGCCGGCCGGCTTCACCTGCGACGCCACCACGGGCGCCGTCTCCCTCGCGGCGGCCCCGCCCCCGGGGGCTCCGGTGACGGCGGGCTTCCTGTTCGACGTGCCGGTCCGCTTCGACACCGACGAGCTCACCCTCGACCTCTCGGCCTTCACGGCGGGCGAGATCCCGAAGGTGCCGCTGATCGAGATCGTCCCGTAGGAGTTTTTGCCATGCGCGACCTGCCCCGGGCCCTCGCCGACCATCTCGACGGCGGGGCCACCACCCTGTGCCATTGCTGGGCGCTCACCCGCCGCGACGGCGCCACCCTCGGCTTCACCGACCACGACCGTGACCTGACGCTCGCGGGCGTCGCCTACGCCGCCCGCTCCGGCCTGGAAGCGGCCGAGGCCAGCGCGGAACTCGGTTTCGCCGTCGGCGGCGGCGAGGTGGCCGGCGCCCTCACGGCGCTGGGCCTCACCGACGCCGACATCGCCGGCGGGCTCTACGACGGGGCGAGCGTCGAGACCTGGCTCGTGGACTGGACCGACCCGGAGACCCGCCTGCTCCTCGACGTCGGGACCCTCGGCGAGGTGCGGCGCGCAGGCGGGGCCTTCGTGGCGGAGCTGCGCGGCCTCATGGACCGCCTCGACGTGCCCACCGGCCGGACCTACCGCGCCACCTGTTCGGCCGATCTCGGCGACGCACGCTGCGGCCTCGACCCCGACCGGCCGGCGTTCCGCACCACCGGCACCGTCCTGGCCGTGCCCGAGCCCGGCACCCTGCGGGTCGCCCTCGCGGCGCCGTTCCCGAGGGCCTGGTTCACGGGCGGGCGCCTCGTCTGGGCGACGGGCGCGCAGGCGGGGCACGCCGCCGACATCCGCGACCACGCCCGCGACGGCCCCGGCCACCGCCTCGCCCTGTGGCAGGCTCCCGCCCGTCCGGTGGAGCCCGGCGACGGCTTCACGGTCACGGCGGGCTGCGACAAGCGCTTCGACACCTGCGGGGAAAAATTCGCCAACAGCCTCAACTTTCAGGGGTTTCCGCACATGCCCGGCAACGACTTCGTGGTGCGCCACGCCCCCGGTTCCGGCCCCGGCCTCGATGGCGGCAGCCTGTTCCGATGACCCCGTCCGACCGCATCGTCGCGGCGGCCCGCGCCTGGATCGGCACGCCCTACCGCCATCAGGCGTCGGTGAGGCATGTCGGCTGCGACTGCCTCGGCCTCGTGCGCGGGGTCTGGCGCGACTGCCTCGGCCCCGAGCCCGAGGCGGCCCCGCCCTATGCCGCCTCCTGGGCGGAATCGGCCGCCCCCGGCACCGATCCCCTGGCGGAGGCCGCCGGGCGCCACCTCGTGCCCGTGCCCCTCGGGGAGGCCCGAGCCGGCGACGTCCTGCTGTTCGCGTTCCGCGCCCACCTGCCCTCTCGCCATTGTGCCATCGCCACGGGGGCGGGGACGATGATCCACGCCCACGATGGCGCCGCCGTCACCGAAGTGGCCCTGACCCGCTGGTGGTTGCGGCACCGGACGCAGGCGTTCCGGTTTCCGGAGGTGGGATGAGGTCCGCGCGCTCGTGGCTCAGCGCCTCGACCAGGCGCTGCGCCAACACCCCCAGCGGGCGCGCGGAAGAGATCGATCTGCGCGGGGTTCAACATGCCTCGTCCGCATGGACAGTGAGGATCGGGGCATTTGACGGCATGGACGCGCGATGGTTGTCAAGGCGGGCCGCGCCGGAGGGCCCGGCGGTTCCCGCGAGGTCGCGCATGCTCGCCCCGATCCTCGCCGCCCTGGCTGGGGTCGCCATCGTGATCCAGCAGGGGCTGAACGCGCAGCTGCGCGGGGTCCTGAACTCCGCCGCCTGGGCGGGCTTCGTGAGCTATGCCGTGGGGCTCGCCTGCATGGCGTTGCTGGCCCTGGCCCTGCGCGATCCCCTCTCGGCCTGGAGCGCCATGACCCGCGTGCCGTGGTGGGCCTGGAGCGGCGGGGCCTTCGGCGCAATGTTCATCGGCCTCGCCATCGTCCTCGTGCCGGTTCTCGGGGCGGGCACGTTCATGGCCCTCCTCGTCGCCGGCCAGATGCTGGCCTCCGTCGCCTTCGACCAGTTCGGCTGGCTGGGCCTCGCCCAGCGCCCCCTCGACGGCCCGCGCCTCGCAGGCGTCGCCCTCCTCATCGGCGGGGTGATCCTGATCCGGCGCTGAGGCCCCCCAGCGCACCAAGTCCCGGAGCCCGCCATGGCCACGCTGATCCTGCAAACCGCCGGAGCGGCGGCCGGTACGGCGCTCGGCGGCCCCATCGGGGGGATCATCGGGTCGGCCGTGGGCGCGGCGGCGGGCTCGGGGATCGACGGGGCGCTGTTCGGCGGCGCGGGTCCCCGCGTCGTCGAGGGGCCGCGCCTCACGGAGGTGGCGGGCCTGACCTCCATGGAGGGCGATCCGATTCCCCGGCTCTACGGCCGCGCGCGTCTCGGCGGCACCCTGATCTGGGCGACGCGCCCCCTCGAGGTCGCCAACACCACCGTCGAGCGGGCCGGCACGGGCGCCAAGGGCGGGGGCGGCCAAAAGACCGTGCGCACGGCCTACGCCTACTCCGTCGACCTCGCCATCGGCCTGTGCGAGGGGCCGGTGGCCCAGGTGCGCCGGATCTGGGCCGACGGGCGCGAACTCGACCTCACGACCCTCACGTACCGCCTCCACCGGGGCGAGGCCGACCAGGCGCCCGATCCGCTCATCGTCGCCAAGGAGGGCACGGCCCCGGCCTATCGCGGCCTCGCCTACATCGTGTTCGAGCGCCTGGCGCTCGGCGAATTCGGCAACCGCGTGCCGCAACTCGCCTTCGAGGTGGTGCGGCCGGTGGAAGGCCTCGCCGACCGGGTGCGGGCCGTGTGCCTCATCCCCGGCTCGACGGAGTTCGGCCTCGACCCCGCCCCCGTCAGCGAGGAGGCGGGCTACGGCGCGACGCGCCCCGCCAACCGCTTCCAGCTCCAGGGCGTCACCGACGTGGTCGCGTCGCTCGACGCCCTCCAGGCCCTGTGCCCGAACCTGAAGACCGTCTCCGTGGTGGCGAGCTGGTTCGGCGACGACCTGCGCGCCGGGCACTGCACCGTGGCGCCCAAGGTCGACAACGCCACCAAGGCGACGACGGGCGACCAGTGGCGCGTCGGCGGCCTGACCCGGGCGGGGGCCGGCCTCGTCTCGACGACGCCGGACGGCCACCCGGCCTATGGCGGCACCCCGTCCGATGCCGGCCTCGGCCGCCTCGTCGCCGAACTCCACCGCCGAGGTCTCTCCGTGGTGCTCTACCCGTTCCTGATGATGGACGTCCCGCAGGGCAACGCCCTGGCCGATCCCCGTGATCCCGCCGCCCCCGGCCAGCCGCCCTACCCGTGGCGCGGGCGCATCACCTGCGATCCCGCCCCCGGCCTGCCCGGCAGCCCGGACGGCACGGCGGCGGCGGGCGCCCAGGTCGCGGCGTTCTTCGCGCAGTATCGCGGCCTCGTCCTGCACTACGCGGATCTCGCCGCCGGCTGGGCCGTGCCGCTCGCCGGTTTCATCGTCGGCTCCGAATGCGTCGGCCTCACCCGCGTGCGGGGGAACGGCGACACCTATCCGGCCGTGGAGGGCTTTCGGGCGCTCGCCCACGCCGTGCGCGACCGCCTCGGCCCCTCCGTCCCCCTCGTCTACGCCGCCGACTGGACCGAGTACGGCGCCCATGTCCGCGACGGCGGCGCGACGGTGCGGTTCCCCCTCGACGCCCTGTTTTCCGATCCGGCGATCCATGCGGTGGGCATCGACTACTACCCGCCCATCACCGACTGGCGCGACGGGCCGGACCACGCCGACCTCGCGGACGCCGATTCCCTCTACGACCGGGACTACCTCAAGGCGCGCCTCGGCGCGGGCGAAGCCTTCGACTGGTACTATGCGGACGCGGCCGACCGGGCGGCGCAGATCCGCACGCCCATCACCGACGGGGCGCGGGGCACGCCGTGGGTGTTCCGGACGAAAGACCTCGTCGGCTGGTGGAGCAACCCGCACTGGGAGCGCGACGGCGGAATCGAGACCCGCAGGACCGCCTGGGTGCCGGGGGGCAAGCCGATCTGGCTCACCGAGATCGGCGTGCCCGCCGTGGACAAGGGCACCAACGGCCCCAACGTCTTTCCCGATCCGAAATCCGCCGAGAACGCCGCGCCGCCCTTCTCCGACGGTACCCGCGACGACCTCGTCCAGGCGCGCGGCCTCACCGCCATCCTGGAGCGGTTCGATTCGCAAGCGCCCGGCTTCGACCCCGCCCACAACCCGGTCTCGGCCGTCTACGGCGCCCCGATGGTGCCGCCGGACCACGTCTTCGTCTGGTGCTGGGACGCGCGGCCCTACCCGGCGTTTCCGGATTTCGACACCGTCTGGGCGGATGCGGGCAACTGGTCCGTGGGCCACTGGATCACCGGGCGGATCGAGGGGCTCGAACTCGACCGGCTGATGGCCGCGATCCTGCGGGATTGCGGCGTCGCCGTGCCGGCCCGGATCTCGGGTGCGGCGCAGCTCGACGGCTACGTGATCGACCGGCCGCTCTCGGCCCGCGCCGCCCTCGAACCCCTGGCCCGGCTCTACGGCCTCGACGTCTCCGCGGTGGCCGGCACCCTGACGATCCGGGGGCCGCGCCTGGAAGCGCCCCTCGCAATCCCGGCCGGGGACCTCGTGGCGCCCGGCGACGACGGGGCGCCCCTGGCCCTGGTGCGGGCCGAGGAGTCCGAACTGCCCCGGTCCCTCGAAGTCACCGTGACCGATGCCGAGGGCGGGGCCTATCGCCGGATCGCCGCCGCGGCCCTCCGGCCCACGGGCGCGCGGCGGCGCGAGGTCCGGTTCGAGGCCGCCGTGGTCACGCGCCGGGCGCAGGCCGAGGCCCTGGCGGAGGCCATGCTCGACGCGGATCTGGCCGCCCGCGACACCGCCGCCTTCGCCGTGAGCCCGCGCCGGATCGACCTCGAACCCGGCGACCTCCTGGCTTTGCCGGGCGAGGCCGCCCCGCACCGCATCGTGCGCATCGCCGACGGTCCCGCCGGGCGCCGGATCGAGACCCGCGCCGTGCCCCGGCACGGCCGGGCCGTCCGCCCGGGCGAGCGCCCGGAGGCGGCGCCGCGCCGGACGCCGCCGGCGCTGGCCGGGCCGCCCTTCGCGGCGATCCTCGACCTGCCCCTCGACGGGGGCAGCCCGACGCCGCTGCAGGTCCTCGCCGTGCGGGCCGAGCCATGGCCCGGCGAGATCGCCGTGTGGCGGTCCGAGGCGGACGGGCCGCTGGCGCTCCACGCCCTCGTCGACTACCCGGCCTGCCTCGGGCAGACCCTGACGCCGCTGCCCCCCGGCCCGCTCTGGCGCTTCGACCGGGCGGCCCGCCTCGACGTGCGCCTCGGGACGGCGGGCGGCCTCGCCTCTGTGCCGGACGCGGCGGTGCTGGCCGGCGCCAACCGCTTCGCCCTGGTGGACGCGGACGGCGCCGTCGAGATCGTGGCGGCGGCGGGGGTGACGCTGACGGGTCCGGGCACCTACCGCCTCACCCGCCTCCTGCGGGGCCTCGGGGGCAGCGAGGCGGAGGCCGGACGCCGGCTTTCCGCCGGTGCCCTCGTCGTGCGCCTCGACGAGGCCCTGGTGCCCCTCGTCACCCGCCTCGACGAGGTCGGGCGCCCGTTCCGCTACCGCATCGGCCCGGCCGCCCGCGACCCCGCCGACCCGCTCTTCGTCGCGCGCGTCGCCACCGCCGGGCTGGCGCCCCACCGGCCGCTCGCCCCCGTCCACCTCCGGGCGCGGCGCGAGGAAGCGGGTGTCCGCCTCGCCTGGACCGGCCGGGTCCGGCGCGACGGCGACGCCTGGGAGCCGGCGGACGTGCCGCCCGATCCCATGCTGCAGGGCTACCGCGTCGACATCCACGCCCCCGGCGGGGCGGTCCTGCGCAGCCTCGCGGCGACGGAGCCGTCCGCCCTCTACCTCGAAGAGGTGGCGGATTTCGGCGGTCGCCTCACGGCCATCGAGGCCAGCGTCGTTCCGCTCGGCACCCTCACGGGACCGGGGCCGGCCCTGCGGGCGCGCGTGCCGATCCGCGCGGCGTGAGGGGGCTTCCGACTGGCGTTCGCCGGCGCCCTGACGACCCATCGTCCGAACGGGCGGCGCCCCTTCTTCGGGTCCACACATCTCCAACCTCGCCGACCGCGCCGATGGACGGCCCATCGGGCGGGCTGACGCGTCGGCGTGGCGCGCGACGGCGCTCCCTCTTCTGAAAGGAGAGGGCTGGGGTGAGGTGTGTGACCTTTTCGGAGAACCCACACACCTCACCCTGCCCCTCTCCTTTCAGGAGAGGGGACCCGCGATACCTGCGGGATGGGCGAGCCGGACGAAGCTCACCCCACGGAGGCCGCCCATGGCGCAGACCACCCCGCACCTCGCCCTGCCGCTCCTGGCGGCGGCCCAGGCCGGCAAGCACGTCACCCACAACGAGGCGCTGCTCGCCCTCGACGCCCTCGTCCACCTCGCCTGCCGCGACGGGGATCTGTCGGCGCCCCCCGCCGACCCGGCGGAGGGCGACCGCTACCTCGTGACGAGCCAGACCCCCACCGGGGCCTGGGCCGGGCTGTCCGGGCAGATCGCCGTGTTCGGCGACGGCGTCTGGACGGGGCTCGTCCCCCGCTCCGGCTGGCTCGCCTACGTGGCGGACGAGGACGCGTTCTACCGCTTCGACGGCACGGGCTGGCGCCGCCTCCTCGACGGCCTGCGGACCCTGCGCAACCTCGAGGCGCTGGGCCTCGGCACGGAGGCGGAGGCGGGCACGCCCTTCGCGGCCAAGCTCGACCGCGCCCTGTGGAGCGCCCGCGATCCGGCCGAGGGCGGCGGCAGCTTGACCGTGGTGCTCAACAAGGCCGCCCCCGCGCGGTCCGTCGCCCTGCTGTTCCAGGACGCCTATTCGGGCCGGGCCGAACTCGGGTTGCTCGGCGAGGACGCCCTCTGCCTCAAGGTCTCGCCCGACGGCGCCAGATGGCACGGCGCGTGGCGGGCCGATCCGGCGACGGGCCATCTCGGCCTCGGCGCCCTCGCCGCCCCCGGGGCGCCGCCGGCCCGCGCGCCCCTGCACGCGGCGCGCGACGGGACTGGCCCGGGCCTGTGCCTCGAGGCCTACGCCGCCGGGCCGGTGGACGCGACCATCGAGACCCGCATCGGCCGCGGCACCCGACAGGCGCCCGCCCCGATCCGCGCCGGGGACGGCCTCTTCGGACTCTCCGGCGGGGGCTTTCACGAAGGCGGCCTTGCCGACGCGCGGCTCGCCCTGCGGGGCGTCGCCGAGGAGGACTTTTTCGCCAACGCCCAGGGGACCGGGATCGTCGTCGAGACCACGGATCTCGGCGGCACCGCCCCGCGCCCGGTGGTGAGGGTGCGGGCCAACGGCGCCCTCGAACTCGTGGCCCGGGCCGGGGTGCCGGCGAGAGGGACGGCACCGGGGCAGATCGTGTTCGACAGCACGGCCGGCGCCTTCCGGGGCCAGACCGGCACCGGCTGGGTGCGTCTCGGCAACCAGCCGCGCTTTCGCGCCGCGACGAGCTACGACAACTACGTCGGCGCGGGCGCCTGGACGCGGATCGGCTTCAACACCGGCACGCTCAACGACCAGGGGCTGTTCCGGGCCGCCGACAACGCCTTCGTCGCCCCCGAGGCGGGCACCTACACGCTCACGGCGGGCCTCGCGTTCAAGCGCAACGGCAGCAACGCGCCGGCCTCCCTCCAGGCGCGGTTCCACCGCAACGGCGTGGCCCTCGACGGCGCCCGCCGGGGCGTCGCCGCCCCCGTCGACGGGGTCTCGACGGTCGGCCTTTCCGTCACCGTCGCGCTGGCGGCGGGCGACCTCGTGACGGTCCACGCCCTGTTCACGGGCGCGGACGGCTATATCGCCGCCGCCGACAGCGACTTCTCGGGAGTCGGTCTGGGATGAGACGTCAGTACGGATAACCGTAAGGCGGCGCCGGACGGCGGCGCTCGTAACCATAGACTGGGCGGCCATAGCCGCGCGGTGCCCCGTAGCCCCCCGGGAGATAGGTGCGCGGCGGTTGGTAGTTGCCGTTGTTGACGCCGGCCGAGCGGTCGTTGCCGCTCTCCGTGGCGAAGGGCGTCAGCCCGCTGCCGCTGCCGCTGTTCTGGGCCGAGGCGCCGCCGATTCCGGCGAGCAGAAGACCGGCAGCAAGACTTACGACGATGCGCGATCGCGCCATGACCCCTCTCCCGAGCATGATCCCTCTCCCGAGCCCGGCCCCGGCCGATCTCCCAGCGAACTCCCGGGCGCGCCCTTCCGTTCCGCGCCGGCCTCCTTCCCCTCATCACCCGGAGTGCACCATGGACCTCAGCGCCATCGGCAAGGCCGTGCTCATCGCCCGCGAGGGCCGGCGGCTGCACGCCTACCGCGATTCCGTCGGCATCTGGACCATCGGCATCGGCCACACCAGCGCGGCCGGTCCGCCCCTCGTGACCCCCGGCCTCGTCCTCACCCCGGCGGAATGCGACGCGGTGTTCGACCGCGACGTCGTCCGCTTCGTCGCGGCCGTGCGGGCGGCGGTGCCCGGCCCCCTGCCGCAGCACGCCTTCGACGCCCTCGTCTCCCTGTGCTTCAACATCGGCCCGGCGGCGTTGGCCCGCTCCACCCTGGTGCGGCGCCTGAACGACGGCGACACGGACGGCGCGGCGCGGGCGATGATGATGTGGGACCGCCCCGCCGCCCTGATCCCGCGCCGGGGCGCCGAGCAGGACCAGTTCCGCACGCCCTACGACCGCGTCCTGCCCCGCGCCCGGCGGAACGACGCGGCGCCCATCCCGGCGCCGGCCGGGACCCTGCCCGCCCCGCCGGTCGCCCGCCGCATGGTGCCGCGCAGTCCGGGCGCGCCGCCGGCCGGCCCCGCGCCGGGCTGGCTCGCCCGAATCCGGTCCGCCCTCGGCGTGCCGCCCCGCCCCTGACCGCGCCCAACTCCGGAGACCCGAACGATGCCCTGCCTGTTCCCCCTTCCGTCCCGCGCCGTCCTCGTCCTCGCCCTGATGTCGGGCCCCTGCGCCGCCGCCGGCCCCGACGCCGCGAGCGTGATCGTCCCCTGGGGCGACGCCGTCGCGGCGGCCGCCCAGGCGGTCACCGGCCTCCTGCTGCCCCTTGCCGTCACCGCCGCCACGGCCGCCCTGGCGCGCCTCGCCGGTCCCCTGCGCGCCCTCGTCACCGCCACCCTGGTGGAGCGCCTGGTGCGCAACGTCGGCGCCTACGCCGTCAACGCGGTCGCGGGCGCCGTGCAGGGGCGGACGCTGAGCGTCCCCATCGGCTCGGCCGTCATCGCCCGCGCGGTGCAGCGCGGCCTCGACGAGGCGCCGGCCTGGCTCGTGCGCGCGGCCGGCGGACGCGAGGGACTGGCCGAGAAGGTGTTCCGCAGCCTGCCCCTCGCGGAGGAAGCCACCGTCGCCAACACCCTGCGCCCGGCCCTGGCGGCGGCGCGGGCGGGGCGCCCGGCGCCCTGACGGGGCCGCACACCGAGGAGGCGCGTCGTGGAGAAGCTCGCCCTGGAGGCCGCCCGCCTGCTGTTCTCCCATGACGGGGCCGGCTGGGTCGTCGCCGTACTCCTCGGCCTCGCCTGCCTCCACCTCCACCGCGAGACCGTGCGCGCCCAGGAGGCGCGCATCGGCGACACCGGCGCCACGGCCACCGCCCTGGAGCGGGCCTCCCACACCAACGCCGCCGTGGCCGCCGCCCTGGAGAGCCGCACACGGGCGCTCGAGGACCTCGCGCGGCTGGTGAGCGAGATGGCCCGGGGCGTCGAGCGCGGCGACGAGCGCGCCCGGGACAAGCTCGACGAGATTTTGCGCCGCCTCGGCGAGGGGCGCCCCCCTCTCCGCCCCTGAAACGCCCCCGAACGAAGGCCCCCATGCCCCGCTTTCCCCTCACCGTCGATCCGGCCCGGAGCCGGGCGGCCGGCGCGCGCCTCGGCGCCGCCCGGCGCCGCTTCGACCGCTCCGCCATCGCCCTGCGCAAGGCCGCCCTCGATCACGTCGACGGCGAGATCCTCGTCAGCGTCGCCCTGCGGGCGACCCTGGAGCGCCTCGCCGCCCCCGCGGGCCCGATGCCGTGAGGCCCCCCCGGCCGGGGGGGGGAACCGAACGCCCCGGGTCGCGCTTAGCCCGCATTCACGGCGCATTCAGTGCCCCCTCCCTACCCTGTGATTCATGCGTATCCTCCTTGCCCTGCTGCTGATCGGCCTCGCCGTCGCGGGTTTCGCGACGGGCTCGATCGGCACGCGGGCCGAGGAGACCACCGGGGCCGCCATCGTCGCCCCGGTCCAGGCGGTGCCGCGCCCAGACGCCTGCCTCAACGCCGCCGACCTGCGCGAGGCCGTGGCCGACAAGCGGGTGATCGAACCCGTTGCCGCCATCCGGGCCGCCCGCAAGGTGATCCCCCGCGCCGAGATCCAGCGGGCGCGCCTGTGCCGGCACGACGACGTCCTCGTCTACCTGCTCACGGCCTTGCGCCGGGACGGGCAGTTCGTCCACGTGATGGTCGATGCCACCACGGGCGAGATCAGCGGCCCCTGAACCATCGCATTAGAGGAGTACGGGACCGTGCGTCTGCTCGTCGTCGAGGATGACCGGGACATCAACCGGCAGGTGGTCAGCGCCCTGGAGGAGGCCGGCTACGTCGCCGACAAGGCCTTCGACGGCGAGGAGGGCGGCTACCTCGGCGAGAGCGAGCCCTACGACGCCATCATCCTCGACATGGGCCTGCCCAAGGCCGACGGGGTGAGCGTGCTGCAGAAGTGGCGCCGGGCCGGGATCAAGACGCCCGTCATCATCCTCACCGCCCGCGACCGCTGGTCCGACAAGGTCGACGGCTTCGACGCCGGCGCCGACGACTACGTGACCAAGCCGTTCCACATGGAGGAGCTGCTCGCCCGGGTGCGCGCCCTCCTGCGCCGCGCCGCCGGCCACGCGACGAGCCAGATCGCCTGCGGCCCCGTGGTGCTCGACACCCGCTCGGGGCGCGTCTTCGTCGACGGCAATCCCGTCAAGCTCACGAGCCACGAATACCGGCTGCTGTCCTACCTCATGCACCACACCGGCCGCGTGGTGTCGCGGGCCGAGCTCACCGAGCACCTCTACGACCAGGATTTCGACCGTGATTCCAACACCATCGAAGTGTTCGTCGGACGCCTGCGCAAGAAGCTCGCCGTGGATCTGATCCAGACCGTGCGGGGGTTGGGCTACCTCGTGGACCCGACGCAGCCGCCGCCGCGGGTGTGAGGCGCCGTCTCACGCACCTTCGTCCGCGAGGTCGGTTTGCGAAAAGTCGTTGCCCTTGAACAGCAGCGGCACCCGGTGGCCGCGGGCCGATGCATAGGCAAAGCAATCCCCCATGTTCAGCTGTGCCGGATGCCCCTGGCCCTTGCCGTAGCGCAGGAAGGCGTCGAGAGCGCCCTCCGCATCTTCGGGGGTGATGGAAACGACGCGGACCCGTGCGGCTTCGAGCATCAGACGGACATCCTCTCGAGCCGCCGTGATGCCCCCGCCGCGCTGGCGCGCAATGGCCAGGACGGTCTCGTAGATGGCCAGGGCCGAGGTGATGGGCGCCGGGGCCGCATCGAGCCGGTCGGCCAGGGCCTCGGCTTCCGGCTCGCGCAGGATCATCGCCACGAAGGCCGAGGCGTCGACGAACATCTACGGATTGCCGCTGAGCGCGTCGTAGAACGCCTTGTCGGCGTCGAGTCCCGTCGCCGGACGCGAGAGAACGCGGTCCTGGATCGGGCGAATCCGTTTCCAGAGACTCTGCGTCTCCGCCTCGCGCCGCAATTCGTTGCCGACGGCGAGCTTGATCGCCTCATCGGAAGAAAGGCCCCTGCGCGCGGCCAGGGTGTGGACGAGCTGCTCGGTCTCGGGATCGTGGATATCGAGGCTCATCGTCGAATCTCCGTTCGGATGATGTACAGACGGAACGCGTCACCTTTCAACCGTCGCGCGGCCGTCGCGCGCGGCCCCGACGACGAGACCCCCATGAGCCGCGCCGCCGCATGAGCCCGTTCCCCGCCTGGCTTCCCCTGCGCCGGCGCTCCATCGCCGTGCGGCTCGCCACCTCCGCGCTGCTCGCGAGTTCGGCGATCCTGCTCATCGCCGCCGGCATCCTCACGACACTGTACCGCGAGAACACCGAGCGGGCCTTCGACAGCCGGCTCCTCGTTTACGCCAACAACCTCGCGACGGATCTGGTCTCGCCCAACGATCCCGAGAGCCGGTCCTTCACCCTGAGCGATCCGCGCTTCGACCTGCCCCTGTCGGGCTGGTACTGGCAGATCGGGCGCCCGGACGCGAAGCCGCGGGACCTGCGCACCTCGCGCTCTCTCGTGGGCGTGCCGCTCAAGGCCGCCAGCACCCCCGACAGCAAGGCCGGGGTCGGCCAGATCCGCCAGGGCTACGGCCGGGCGCAGGACGAGCGCGCCCTGCGGATCATCGAGCGCGACGTCGATCTCGGCGAGGAGGGGCGCTACACCGTGCGGGTCGCAGGCCCCGCCGACGAGATCGCCAACGACGTCGGGCGCTTCCGCTTCTCCCTCATGGTGACCTTCGGGCTGCTCGGCCTGTCGCTGGCGCTCACCACCCTCCTGCAGATCCGCTTCGGCCTCGCGCCGCTCGCCAAGCTCCGCACGGCGCTCGGCGCCATCCGCCGGGGCGAATCCGACCGTATCACCGGCGAGTATCCGCGCGACATCGCCCCGCTCGCCGGCGAGGTGAACCTGCTCATCGAGACCAACCGCGAGATCCTGGAGCGCGCCCGCACCCAGGTCGGCAACCTCGCCCACGCCCTGAAGACGCCCCTCTCCATCATCGTCAACGAGGTCGGCGCGGCGGATGCGCCCGGCGACCTCTCGGCCAAGATCCGCGAGCAGGCGGCCGTGATGCGCGATCAGGTGAACTACCACCTCGACCGGGCACGCGCGGCGGCGCTCGCCGGAACGCTCGGCACGTCCACGGAGGTCGAGCCGGCGCTGGCCGGATTGGTGCGGACCTTCGGCAAGATCTATCGCGACAAGGACATCGCCTACGCCGTCCATGTGCCGCCCGGCCTGCGCTTTCGCGGCGAGCGGCAGGATTTCGAGGAGATGATCGGCAACCTCGTCGACAACGCCTCGAAATGGGCCGCCGGCCGGGTCTCGATCCGGGCCGAGGCGGTGGCGCAGGACGATTATCCCCACCTCATGGTGTCCATCGAGGATGACGGGCCGGGCCTGGCCCCCGAGGATCGCGCCGCCGTCCTCGGGCGGGGGCGGCGCCTCGACGAGACCAAGCCGGGCTCGGGGCTCGGCCTCTCCATCGTGGCGGACCTCGCCACCCTCTATCGCGGCCGCTTCCGCCTGGAGGCGGCGAGCCTCGGGGGCCTGCGGGCGGTGATCGAGGTCCCGGGCGATGCGCCCGCCGGGGCCGCGCCGCACGCCTGACGGGAATTCGTCCCTCCACGCGGTTTGCCGCCGTGCGTCACACGGTTAAGGTCGGCCCGGGCCGGCCTTCGCGTGACACCGTGTCACCGGACATCCGCGTCGTAGGGGCCGGAGCGCGGCCTTACATGCGGGCGCATACTGTTTTCGAGGCGTGATGACGGCACTCTGGTTCATTCTGGCGCTCATGACCGGCGCGGCGGTGCTCGCCCTGCTCTGGCCGATGTCGCGCCGGGCCAATCCGGCGGCGGGCCCGGAGGCCGGCGCCCTGGCGATGGAGACGGGGTTCTACGAGGACCAGCTGCGCGAGATCGAGCGCGATCTCGCACGCGGCCTCATCGCCGCGCCCGAGGCCGAGGCCGCGCGCACGGAGGCCGGGCGGCGCCTGCTGCGGGCCAACCGCGTCGGGGTTCCCCTCGTCCCCGGCATCGCCGAGCCGGCCCTGCGCCAGCGCCGCGCGGCGTCCGCCTTCGCCCTCTCGACGATTCCCCTGGTGGCCCTCATCGCCTACGGGCTCTACGGCTCGCCGCACATGCCGGCGCAGGGCGCGGCCGAGCGGCAGGCGGCGGAGAACGGCGGTCAGGAACTCCTCAACGCCATCGGGCAGATCGAGGCGCGGCTCGCCAGCAATCCCACGGACGGGCGCGGCTGGGCCGTGCTCGCCCCCGTCTACATGCGCATGGGCCGGTTCGACGACGCGGCCCATGCCTACGAGGCCGCCGCCCGCACCCTCGGGGAAACCCCCCAGCGCCTGTCCGACTGGGGCGAGGCCCTCATCGCCGGCAACAACGGCGTGATCCCGCCCCAGGCCAAGACCCTGTTCGAGCGCGCCGTCGCCCTCGACGGCACGGCGGCCAAGCCGCGCTTCTACCTCGCCCGCGCGGCCGAACTCGACGGCGACATCCCCCTGGCGATCCAGCGCCTCGCCGCGCTCGCCGAGAACGCGCCCGCCGACGCGCCGTGGCTTGCCGTGGTTCGCGACAACCTCGCCCGCCTGAAGGGCGAGGCCGCGCCGAAATCCGACGCGCCCGTCGCCCGGCCCGGCACGGGTGCCGCCCCCGATCCGGGTGCCGCCGCCGCCCTCCAGGCGCTGCCGGCGGAGGGCCGGACTGCGGCCATCCGCGGCATGGTCGCGGGCCTCGATCAGCGCCTCGCCGAGAAGGGTGGCACGGCGGAGGAATGGCTGCGGCTCGTGCGCTCCCTCTCCGTGCTCGGAGACCGCGACCGGGCCGGGGCCGCCCTCGCCCGGGCGCGCACGGCCCTGGCCTCCGACCCGGCGGCGCTCCGAAGCCTCGACGCCCTCGCGGGCGAGTTCGGACTGGCGCGCGACGGGACGGGGCGGGCGGAGGCCGGCGAGCCCGGAATCGGCAAGCCCGAAGCCGGACCACCGGGCGCGGAGGCCGGCGCACCCGGCGCGGTCAGGGAGGCTCCCAGGGCCGACACCACGCAGGCCGATGCGGCCAGGGCCGGGACGGAGGCGGCGGTGGCCGCCGTCAAGGCGATGCCGGCGCCCGAGCGGGACGCGGCCATCCGCGGCATGGTCGCCGGCCTCGACCGGCGCCTGGCCGCCAAGGGCGGCACCATCGACGATTGGCTGCGCCTGGTGCGGTCCTACGCCGTCCTCGGCGAGCGCACCCAGGCGCGCCAGGCCCTCGACCGGGCCCGCATGGCACTCAGCCCGGAGCCCCAGGCGAAGGAGCGCCTCGACGAACTCGCGCACGAACTCGACCTCGCCGCGGCCGCGCGCCCCTGACAATCGGTCCCGGCCCCCGACCTTGACCCGGACGCCGACGCGGCCGAAACCGTGTTTTACGCCCATTCCAGACATGGGTTCCGGCCGCCGGGGCGAAACGCCCGCTCCACCGGCGCCCGTGACACCACAACCCAGACGGGACGACCCGCGTGACCCGCAAGAGCCGCCGCCTCATCCTCATCAGTGCCTGCGGCGCCGTGCTGGCCCTGGCGGTCGGACTGATCCTGTCGGCCATGAGCGGGTCGATCGTGTTCTTCCGCTCGCCCACGGAGGTCGCGGCGCAGGGCGTCGCGCCCGGCACCCGGTTCCGCCTCGGCGGCCTGGTGAAGGACGGCTCGCTCCAGCGCGGGCCGGACCAGACCGTGGACTTCGCCGTGACGGACACCAACGCCACCGTGCAGGTCCAGTATCGCGGCCTCCTGCCCGACCTGTTCCGCGAGGGCCAGGGCATCGTGGCGGAGGGCCGCCTCGAACCGGGCGGCCTGTTCCGCGCCGACACGGTGCTGGCCAAGCACGACGAATCCTACATGCCCCGCGAGGTCGCCGACGCCCTCAAGGCGCAGGGGCGCTGGCAGGAGGGCAAGGGCATGGTCGAGAAGCCCGCTGAACCCAAGCCCGCCGACGCCAGCACGGCCATCACCGACAAGACCCTCGGTCAGCGCAGCGAGCGATGATCCGCAAGCTCCCCCGGAAGGACGCCATCCCGTGCTGATCGAAGTCGGCCACTTCGCCCTCGCCCTGGCGCTCGCCCTCTCCCTCGTCCAGGCGGTGATGCCGGTCTGGGCCGCCCGCTCGGGCGATCAGGCCCTGCGCGCCGTGGCGACGCCGGCGGCACTCGGCACCTTCGCCTGCGTCCTGTTCAGCTTCGGGGCGCTCACCTACGCCCACGCCACGTCGGACTTCTCCGTCCAGAACGTGGTCGAGAACTCGCATACGGCCAAGCCCTTCCTCTACAAGCTGTCGGGCGTGTGGGGGAACCACGAGGGCTCGATGCTACTCTGGATCCTCATCCTCGCCCTGTTCGGGGCGCTGGTGGCGGTGGCGCGCGACTCCGTGCCCCCGACGCTCCGGGCCAACACCCTCGCGGTGCAGGGCTTGATCACGTTCGTCTTCGTGCTGTTCATCATCACGACCTCGAACCCGTTCGCCCGGGTGAGCCCGGCCCCGCCCGAAGGCAACGACCTCAACCCCCTGCTGCAGGATTTCGGCCTCGCGATCCACCCGCCGCTCCTCTACGTCGGCTACGTCGGGTTCTCGATCACCTTCGCGTTCGCCATCGCGGCCCTCATCGACGGGCGCATCGACGCCGTCTGGGCGCGCGCCGTGCGGCCCTGGACCCTCACCGCCTGGAGCTTCCTCACGCTCGGCATCGCCATGGGCTCGTACTGGGCCTATTACGAGCTCGGCTGGGGCGGCTGGTGGTTCTGGGATCCGGTGGAGAACGCCTCCCTGATGCCGTGGCTCGCCGGCACGGCGCTCCTGCACTCCACCGTGGTGATGGAGAAGCGCGACGCCCTGAAGGTGTGGACGGTGCTCCTCGCCATCCTGACCTTCTCGCTGTCGCTGCTGGGCACCTTCATCGTGCGCTCCGGCGTGCTCACCTCGGTGCATTCCTTCGCCACCGACCCGACGCGCGGCATCTTCATCCTCGCGATCCTGATCCTGTTCATCGGCGGGTCGCTGACGCTGTTCGCGTGGCGGGCGCCGATGCTGCGCCAGGGCGGCCTGTTCGCGCCGATCTCCCGCGAGGGGGCGCTCGTGATGAACAACCTGTTCCTCGCCGCCGCCTGCGCCACGGTGTTCGTCGGCACCCTCTATCCGCTGCTGCTGGAGATGCTGACGGCGGAGAAGATCTCCGTCGGTCCGCCCTTCTTCAACTACACCTTCATCCCGCTCGCGATCCCGCTGCTCCTCATCGTGCCCTTCGGCCAGACCCTGGCGTGGAAGCGCGGCGACGTGCACGCCGCGTCCCAGCGCCTGTTCGCGGCGCTGGCCGTCGCCCTCGTGGTGGGACTGGCCGTGCTGGCCTACACCTGGGGCGGCCCGATGATGGCCCCCGTGGGCATCGGTCTGGGCGCCTACCTCGTCATCGGCTCCGTGCTGGAGATCGTCTCCCGCGCCCGCGGCTACGGCGCCAGCCGGACCCGCAAGGCCGCCGTGGTCTGGCGCCGGGCCATCGGCCTGCCACGCTCGGCCTGGGGCACGGCGCTCGCCCATGCCGGTGTCGGCGTGGTGGTGCTCGGCATCGCCGCGCAAGGCTGGGCGACGGAGGGGCTGAAGACCCTGAAGCCCGGCGAATCCCTGGCCTCGGGCCCCTACGTCGCGTCCCTCGATCGGGTCGGCCCGCGCATGGGCGAGAACTATTCCGAGACCACGGCCTTCCTCACCATCCGCGACACGGCCGGCGACTGGATCGGCACCGTGGAGACGGGCAAGCGGTTCTACCCGAGCCGCAAGATGACGGTGACGGAATCCGGCCTCCTCACCCGCGGCGTCAGCCAGGTCTATGCGAGCCTCGGCGAGGTGATGCCCGAAGGGGCCATCGGCCTGCGCCTGTACTACAAGCCCCTGGTGCTGCTGATCTGGCTCGGCGCCGTGGTGATGGCGCTCGGCGGCGCGGTCTCCCTCACCGACCGGCGCATGCGCGTCGGCGCCCCGGCCCGGGCCAAGACCAAGCCCCTGCCCTCCGGCATGGCGGCGGCGGAATGAACGCCCCGCGCCTCGCCCTCGCCGGGCTGCTGGCCCTCGGCTCCGCCGGGGGCGTCGCCGTCCCCTTCGGCGGGGCGTACGCGGTGCAGCCCGACGAGGTCCTCAAGGATCCGGCGATGGAGGCGCGGGCGCGGCACATCTCGGCGGGCCTGCGCTGCCTCGTGTGCCAGAACCAGTCCATCGACGATTCCGACGCGCCGCTCGCCCGGGACCTGCGCGTCATTGTCCGCGAGCGCCTCCAGGCCGGGGACACCGACCCGCAGGTCGAATCCTACGTGGTCGGGCGCTACGGCGAATACGTGCTCCTGCGCCCGGTCTTCGCCCTCCACACCCTGCTCCTGTGGCTAACGCCGCTCGCCGCCATCGGCCTCGGGATCTTCGGCCTGTGGCGCCTGTCGCGCCGCCGCTCGGACCCGGCCCCGCAAGGCCTCAGCGCCGCCGAACGGGCCGAGATCGCCGCCCTGACCCGGCGGGACTGACCGGCCCCGTCGAGGCGGGATCGTTCGGTCGGGGATCGCGACGCCTCGCTTTCGCCCCACTGAATCGGGATGGATGCGGGCGGCCCGCACCCGGCGAAAGCCATGGTTGGCGAAGGGCGGCGTTTACGCTTTCTTCACCACGACTCGCGAGCGTCCCCGCCATGCCGACCGCTTCGCTCAATCCCCGTCTGACCGGCCTCTGCGTCCTGGCCGCGAGCCTCGCGCTCACCCCTCCGGCCGAGGCGCATCCCCACGTCTGGGTCACGACGAAGGCCGAGATCGCCTATGGCGAGGGCGGGCGCGTCACCGGCATACGCAACGCCTGGACCTTCGACGCCTCCTACTCGGCCTTCGTGGTCCAGGGCCTCGACGCCAACGGCGACGGCGTGTTCTCGCCCGAGGAACTGTCGTCCCTGGCGCGCGAGAACACCGCCAATCTCGCCGAGTTCGGCTACTTCACCAAGCTCAAGGTCGCCGGCAAGGAGCAGCTCTTTTCCGATCCCACCGAACCGCGCATGGCGATGGAGGGCGGCAAGCTCACCATGACGTTCCTCCTGCCCCTGAAGACGCCCGTGGCGCCGGGGCGCGGGGTGACGGCGCTGGAGGTCTACGATCCGACCTACTTCGTCGCCTTCGGCCTGTCCGAGGAGGCCGATGCCGCGCGCCTGACCGGAGCGCCCACGGGCTGCGCCGCGAGCCTGACCCGGCCGAAGCCGGACGCCGGCAAGACCGCCGATGCGAAGCCCGGCCTATCGGAGGCGTTCTTCGAGGCGCTGACGGCCTCGGCGAACTACGGCAGCCAGTTCGCCAACCGGATCATCGTCGCGTGTCCGTAGGCGTCGCCGTGGCGGCGCGGCCGCCGGGCCTCCTCGGCCGGCGCCTGATCCTGGCCGCCGGTGCGACGGCGCTCGCCGCCGGGCTGCTCGCCGGCCTCATGCTCGCCCTCGGACCGGACGTGGCCGCGCCCCCGCCGCGCTCGCCGTTCGGCATCGGCTTTCGCGAGGCGGCGCCCTCGGCCACGGGTCTCGGCGGCCGGATCCTGGCCCTCCAGGCGAGCTTCTCCCGCAGCCTCCAGGGTGCGCTCCAGGCCATCAAGGCCGGCGGCGGATGGGGGCCGATGCTGCTGCTCGGTTTCAGCTACGGCGTGTTCCATGCCGCCGGTCCCGGCCACGGCAAGGCGGTGATCGCCGGCTACATCGTCGCCGGCGAACGCGCCCTCACCCGCGGCTTCGCCCTCAGCTTCGCCGCCGCCCTGCTACAGGCCGTGGTGGCGGTCGCCATCGTGGGCATCGGCAGCCTGCTCCTCCACGCCACCGCCGCCGGCATGACCCGGGCCGGCACCGTCATCGAGACCGTGAGCTTCGCCCTCGTGGCCCTGCTCGGCCTCGCCGTGACCTGGCGCAAGGCGGGGCGTCTGGCCGCCCTCGGGCGCGACACGGCCGGGTGCGGCGCCGGGTGCGGCCACGTCCACCTCACCGACGGCGCGGCCCTGGCCCGCCTCGGCACCTGGCGCGAGCGGGCCGGCGTGGTGCTGGCCGCCGGTTCGCGCCCCTGCGCCGGGGCGGTGCTCATCCTCGTGTTCTCGGTGTCCCAGAGCATGCTCTGGGCCGGCATCACGGCGACCTTCGCCATGGCGCTCGGCACGGCGCTCACCACGGGGGCGCTCGCGAGCCTCGCTGTCTTCGCCAAGGCGCTCGCCCTGCGTCTGGCCGGCGGACGGGGCACGGCGGGCACCCGGGCGGTGGCCGGCCTCGAACTCCTGGCCGGCGCGTTCGTGCTGGTGCTCGGCGTCGCCATGCTCACCGGCCTCGCCTTCGCCTCGGGCGGCTGAAGCGCCTTCAGGCCCGCCGGGTGATCCGGTCGATGCCGAGGTCGAGTTCCACGGTCTCGCAGTTGTCGAGCCACACCCCCGTCAGGTGGAAGAAGAACGTGCCGTGGCCGACCACCGCGATGGTGCGCTCGGGCCGCGCCGCGAGCCAATCGCGAAAATCGGCGACGCGGGCGTCGAACAGGGTGCGGGGCTCGACGTGGAGGCCGTCGGCGTCGGGCTCGCCCTCCGCGTGCCACCAGATCTCGGGCAGGTGATCGACGGCGACGTCGGGAAACTCGGCCGCCAGCACGGAGGCGGCGCGGCCCATGTCGCAGCTGCTCTCCTGGCACTCCCGGTGCAGCACCTCGACGAGGATTTTCGGCTCGGCCGGGTGGCCGGAAAAGATGCCCTTGGTGGTCTGGATCGCCCGGGTCAGGGGCGAGGTCACCACGAGGTCGAAGGCGATGTCGTGGAGACCCGCGCGCGCCGCCGCGACCTGGGCCAGCCCCCGCTCGGTCAGGCGGGCATCGATGTGGCCGGGGTCGCGCCCCGTGAGGCGATGGGCGGCGTTGAAGGTCGATTCGCCGTGGCGGATGCAGACGATGCGCGTCGGGGTCATGGAGGTCCGGTCTGTGTGGCGGGAGCTACGGCCGAGATAGGCGGCGGGCCGTGATGCGGAAAGGGCGGCGTCGCACCGCGCCCTAACGGAGCGTCAACGGAGTCGGCGTTGAGTGGGCGGCCGAGCCCTCCCGGATCGCCCCATGCTCCAGCCGACGCCGCCCCCGCCGGATACCCTGGCCTCCCTGGACGCCTTGCGCATGGCCGAGACCCCGGCCTTCCCCGGCGACGGCGCCCTCCAGGCCGCGTTCGGCACCTGGCAGGACGAATTGCTGCGCGAGCGCCGGATGTCGGGCAACACCGCGCAGGCCTATGCCCGCGACCTGCGCCAGTTCCTCAGCCACCGGCAGGCCCGCCACGGGTGCCCCGACATTCCGGGCCTCGTCGCCCTGAAGCCCCGCGACCTGCGCGGGTTCCTCGCCGCGCGCCGGGCCGAGGGCATCGGCGGGCGCTCGCTCATGCGCCAGCTCGCGGGCCTGCGCTCCTTCGCCCGTCACCTCGCCCGCGAGGGCCACGGCACCGTGGCGGCCTTGGGCGCGGTGCGCTCGCCAAAGGTCGAGCGCCGCCTGCCCCGGCCGATTCCCATCCCCGCGGCGAAAGCCATGACCGGCACCGCGCTCAGGGACGGCGAGGACCGCGAGCCCTGGGTGATCGCCCGCGACGCGGCGGTGATCGCGCTGCTCTACGGCTCGGGCCTGCGCATCTCGGAGGCGCTCGGCCTCGCCGCCAGGGACGCGCCTGTGCCCGGAACGGATTCCATCACCGTCACCGGCAAGGGCGCGAAGATGCGGATGGTCCCGGTGCTGCCCGCCGTCCAGCAGGCGGTGGCGGCCTACCTCGCCAGCTGTCCGTACGCCCTCGACCCGGAGGGGCCGCTCTTCCTCGGCGCCAAGGGCGGCCCGCTCTCGCCCCGCATCGTCCAGTACGCCGTCGCATCCATGCGCGGGGCGCTGGGCCTGCCGCCGAGTGCGACGCCGCATGCCCTGCGCCACTCCTTCGCCACCCATCTGCTCGGCCGCCGGGGCGAGTTGCGGGCGATCCAGGAGCTGCTCGGCCACGCCTCGCTCTCCACCACCCAGCTCTATACCAAGATCGACGCCGCCCGGCTGATGGACGCCTTCGACGCCGCCCATCCGCGGGCGGGAACGGGGCGGCGGATGTCGGGCGCGGGCTGATCCACGCGCCCGGTCCCGGCGGCATTCGACCCGGTCCCGCAGGGAGACCGTAACCGTGTCCGGTGGCGGATGAGTGGCCTTCGCTTGCGCCGCACGCCGGGGGGCACCACCTCCAGCGGAGTCGAAACATCCGAGGGTTGGCATGGCGCGCTTCATTGCAATCGAGAAAATCACCGGACGGGTCTACGGCGATACGGCCCGGTTCGGCCAGGCCGGCAACGTGGCGTCCCCCGCCGATGCGGTTTGCCTGTTCGACCGCCAGCTCGGACGGGCGCCCCGGGGCTTCGGTCACGTCGGCCCCACCAGCCGAGCCGCGAGCTACGACGTCTACAGGATCGAACGCTCGCAGTCCGATCGCCCCACGGCGAACGACACCGAGGCCCATGCCCTCGTGCACGCGCATGGATCCTGGGTGGTCGGTCTCGTGACCTACAATTCCTGAGGCACTCTCAGGTCAACCGCTCCAACACCCGCGCCCGCCCGATGAGCGGCAGGAGGCCGGCGAGATCCGGCCCGTGCTCCAGGCCGGTGAGCGCGAGGCGCAGGGGCATGAACAGGGCCTTGCCCTTGGCACCCGTGCGCGCCTTCACGGCGCCGGTCCAGGCCTTCCACGTCTCGCCGTCCCAGGGGTCCGCCGGCAGCAGTTCGGCGGCCGCCGCGATGAAGGCCGGATCGGCGATCACCGGCACGACGGGGCCGGTGACGACGCGCCACCAATCCCCGGCTTCGGCGACCTTGGCGAGGTTGGCCCGCACGCCGAGCCAGAACGGCTCCATCACGTCCTCCGGCACGCCGAGGGCGGCGAGACGTTCGCGGACCGCCTCCACCGGCATGGCGTGGATGAGCCGGGCGTTGAGCCCGTCGAGTTCGTGCGGATCGAACTTGGCCGGCGCCCGCGAGATGTGGGCGAGGTCCACCAAGCCGGCGAGTTCGTCCAGGGACGCCACCGCCCGCACGGCCTCGGCCGACCCGGTGAGCACCGCGAGGGAGCGCACGGCCGCCGGCTCGTAGCCGGCCTCGCGCAGGCCCCGGAGCGACAGGTGGCCGAGGCGCTTCGACAGCCCCTCCCCGTCCGCCGTGGTGAGCAGGTTGTGGTGGCCGAAGACCGGCACCGGATGGCCGAGCGCCTCGAAGATCTGCACCTGAACGCCGGTGTTGGTGACGTGATCCTCGCCCCGGATCACGTGCGTGACGCGCAAGTCGGCGTCGTCCACCACGGAGGGCAGGGTGTAGAGGTAGGTGCCGTCGGCCCGGATGAGCACCGGATCGGACAGGGAGGCGCAATCGACATGCGCCTCGCCGCGCACGAGGTCGGTCCACGAGACGGTGCGGGGTTCGAGCTTGAACCGCCAGTGGGGCTTGCGCCCCTCCGCTTCGAGGGCGGCGCGCTCGGCCTCGGTGAGAGCCAGCGCCGCCCGGTCGTAGATCGGCGGCTGGCCGCGCCCGAGCTGGCGCCGGCGCCGGCGCTCCAGCTCCTCCTGCGTCTCGTAGCAGGGATAGAGCCGCCCGGCGGCCTTCAGGCGTTCGGCCGCCGCGTCGTGGATCGCCGCCCGGTCGGACTGGCGGGCGCGGAGATCCGGTACGATGCCGAGCCAGGCGAGATCGGCCTCGACGGCGTCCGCGAAGGCTTCCGTCGACCGCTCCCGGTCGGTGTCGTCGAGGCGCAGGAGGAAGCGCCCGCCCCGCGCCCGCGCGAACAGGACGTTCAGCAGCGCCGGCCGGGCGTTGCCGAGGTGGAGGTAGCCCGTGGGCGAGGGCGCGAAGCGCACGAGGGGCGCGGTGTGATCGGTGGTGGCGTGATCGGTGGTCATGGGGGAGCGTCTAGCAGGCGGCCGGAGCCGAGGAAAACGCCGCCCCCGCCAGGAGGGCGGTGAGGAGGGCGCGCAACTGCGCCGGCCGGGTCGGCTTGTGGACGAGTTCCGCGCCCAACGCCGCCACCTCGGCCGCGATCCCGGCGCCGTGGTCGGCGGTGGTGACGATGACGGGCGGGACGCGCCCGGCCGTGTCCCGAAGGTGCTCGGCCACGGCGAGGCCGCAGGCGCCATTGTCGAGGTGGTAGTCGAGGATGAGGAGATCCGGCGCGAGGTCGCCGGCCGCCGTCACCCCGGCGAGATCGCGAAACACGAACACCTCGGCGTCCCAGTTGCGCAGGAGGCGCGCGAGGGCGTCGGCCGTGGCGGGATCGTTCTCGACCACGAGGATTCTCGCGCCCGTCAGGCGCGTGGCAACGGGGCCGGCGCGGCTCTCGGCTTCCGGCAGGGCCGGGCCGAGGGGCACGGTCAGGCTCATGCGGGTGCCGTGGCCCGGGCGGGAGGCGAGGGTCAGGGGGTGGCCGAGGGCCGTCGCCATGCGCTGGACGATGGAGAGGCCCAGCCCGAGGCCGGGCTCGGAATCCATGGTCTCGGCCTCGCCGCGATAGAATTCTTCGAACACCAGGGCGCATTCCGAGGCGGCGATGCCGCAGCCCGTGTCGATCACCTCAATGCGGGCGGCGTCGCCCCGCGACCGCACGGCCAGGAGCACGCCGCCGGACGTGGTGTAGCGCAGGGCATTGGAGACGAGGTTCTGGACGATGCGCCCCAGCATCACCGGATCGCTCGCCACCGCGTGGTCCGGACCGCGCACGTGCAGGCGCAGGCCCTTGGCCTCGGCGGTGTGCCGGAAGCTCGCCGCGATGCCGGAGAGGAGATCGGAGAGGCGTATCGGCCGGATCACCGGGCGCACCACGCCGGCATCGAGCTTCGAGATGTCGAGGAGGGTCTTGATCAGGTCCTCGATGGTCTGCAACCCGCGCTCGATCTGGCCCGAGATCGCGAGGGCCTCGGGGCCGAGGGGCATGTCGGCGAGCGCCGAGGCGGCGAGCCGGGCGGCGTTGAGGGGCTGGAGCAGATCGTGGCTGGCCGCCGCCAGGAAGCGCGTCTTCGAGCGGTTGGCCGTCTCGGCCTCCTCCTTGGCCGCGACGAGGGCCGCGTTGGAGCGCTCCAGGCTGTGCATCAGGCCGGTCAGCTCCTCCGTGCGGGAGCGGACGCGGCCCTCCAGCATGATCGCCGTCTGGAACAGGGAGTACGCGCCGCCCTGCTGGTCCATGCTGCGCTCGACATGGGCCATGAGGGCGGCGTTGATGCGTTCGAGCTTGGCGATGCGCCGGGCGCTCTCCGGGTCGGGGGCGGACCTCATGCCGAGGGACGCCGCCCGATGGCGATCCCCGTGAACGTCTGGTTGAGGTGCATGGCGCGGTACTGCTCGCCGTAGGTCTCGAAGCCGACGACGTCGTAGCGCCGGTAGAGGTCGCAGATGCCGTGGCGGACCTGGCCGTGCTCGGCGTCGAGGCGCCGCAGGATGCAGTCGAAGCCGATGACGAGGTCGATGCCGCCGAGTTGGGCCTCGAGGCGTTCGAGCTCGGCCCGCGTGGCGGCCACGATGTCGCGCGGCCGGGCGAGGGTGAGCACCACGCCCTCGTCGATGGCGCAGAAGAAGCTGAGCGAGCCGTCCTCCGGGTCGAGGCGCCGGATCGAGCGGCAGAAATACTCCCCGCCGATCCGCACCGCCAGGGGATAGGCGGCAAAGCTCATGGGCGTGAGCCCTTCCGGGTCGAGGCCCACCGCCATGGCGTATTCCCGCGCCGCCGGCTCGGCGTTGAGTTCGTAGACGATGCGGCGCTCGTCGTCGGAGGCGGTGACCACGAACTTCGTCGCCGTCGGCTCGAAATTGTCGCTCTTGAAGATCTGCGTCGGGAAGGCGGTCTCCACGAGGAGCAGCACCGCCGCCCGCCGGTGGATCGTGCCGCCGTGCAGGAGGGTCGCCTCGCGGAAATCGAGGCCGTCGCCCGCCGATCCGCCGACGAGGGGGATGCCGTCCAGCGCCCAGGCGATGGCCGAGACCACGGTCTCCTCGGCATTCGCGAGCCCGTCGATGAGGGACAGGGCGAAGCGGCCGCTCGGAGCCGGCTCGCCGGTCTCCTCCCCCAGGGTGCGGCGCAGGGCGCGGACGGACGCCGCGGTGCGGGCGACGTCGAGGTGGTCGATGGCGTCGAGCACCGCCGAGACGATGCGAAAGCCGGCCCCGGGAAACGCGATGAGCACGAGGCCCCGCGCGAGGCCGCCGGCCGGACTGATCCCGCCCGACATGGTGCAGCCGGCGACCGGCACCCCGGGAAAGTGTCGCGTCAGGGCGTGATTGAGGGCCTCGACGCAGCAATCGGACGAGAAGAACACCACGATCTGCGACAGGTCGGCCGGGCCGATGGCGGCGGCGATTTCGGACACCGCAGCCCCCGCCTCGGACGATTCCGTCCAGGCCGTTCGGATCCCGCACAGATGCGTGCGCACCTGCGTGTCCTGGCTCACGTCCCGCTCCCATGCCGCCGGGCGCGGGCTTGTGGCGCCCGTCGTCCCCGTTGCGCCGACTGTGTCAGCGCGCCCGGACGCACGCAAGCGCGGCCGCGTCAGCCGGCCGGCACGCCGACGGAGAGGCAGCCGCCCCGGCCGAGGGCGCGGACGCGCGGACGCGCGGGCACGAGATCCCAGAGCCGCGCCTCGGCGTAGCGCAGGAGGCGCTCGCCATCCGCGCCGGTGCCGTGAAAGCATTGCTCAAGGGCGAGGATCGCCGTCGGGCGCGGCGGATGCGGCCGGGCCCTGGTGTCGATGTCGAGGGCGACGATGTCCGGGAGCCCCCGCGCGAACCCCTCGACGGTCTCGACGAGGGCGGCCATCTCGGCCTCGTCGAGGGTCAGGACGAGGCAGAGCCGGGGCGCGTGATCGGGGCAGTCCTCGACGGGGACGTCGCGCCGGAAGGTCAGGGCGAAGCGCGGGCCCTGCGCCATGGGATAGTCCCAGCGGTGGGCGGCGCGCACGCCGGCCAGCGCCACCCACTGGTCGGGCTCGGAGGCGGACGGCGCGGCGATGCGGCCTTCGGAACGCCCGTCCCGGCGGAAATGCAGCAGGGGGTTGATGCCCGCCCGCCCGACATCCGGGTAGCGGGCGAGATACATCAGGGTGCTGAAGGCCGGGCTCGGATCGAGGCCGGCGGCGGCGCCCGTGCGCAGGTAATGGCGCACGGGGTCGAGGCGGGTGGGGCCGCTCTGGCGGCGGTAGAACGCCGTGTCGAAATCCGCGTTCGGATCGTAGGCGAGGCTCACGCCGCGACGGACGTAGTGGAGATACGGGTCGATTCCGGAGCGGGCCACGTCGGGGTAGCGCGCCCGGTAGAACGCCTCGTCGAACAGCCGGGGCACCCGGCCGATCGTAAGCCGGCGAATGAGCCGGGTGACATGCGCGACGGCGCGCTGGCGGGAGGTGGACCGGACGCTCATGCGAAGGTCGGTGCCTCGCACAGGCGGCGCAGGGCTCGCGCGTAGGCGGCGGGATCGCATTCGGCCCGCACCCGGGCGAGGCCGGCCCGCCGGACTTCCATCCAGAGGGGTTCGTCCCCGTGGAGGCTCGCCAGGGCGTCCGCGAAGCCGGCCGGATCGCGCCAGTCCCGGGTCAGGGAGCCGGTGCCGTCCGGCCAGCCGGTCTGCGCGGCGAGGATCGGCGTGACCACACCGGGCAGGCCCCGCGCCACGGTCTCGTGGACCTTGTGCGGGATGCCGGCGGCAAAGCGTGTGGGCGCAAGCGACACGCGAGCGGCATCGAGGACGGGGCCGACATCGTCGACGCGACCGAGGATGCGGACCCCCGCGCCCGTGAGCCGCTCGCGGATGGAGGGCGCCACGGCACCGACCAAGGTCAGATGCGCCTGCGGCAACCGCGTGCGAAGGAGGGGCCAGACTTCCGCGAAGAACCAGTCGAGGGAATCGATGTTGGGCTCCCCCTCGCGGGCCAGCGACCCGAGGAACACGAAGCCGTCCCGGTCGGCGAACCCCGGCGTGTCGTCGGCGGGCGTCAGCGCGTGGCCCAGAACCGTGGCGTTGGGCACGCCGTGCGCCCTCAGCACCCGCGCCTCGGCCTCCGAGACGCAGACCACGTGGTCGGCCACGGCGAAGGGGCGGAGCTCGCGGGCGCAGGCCGCGTCGAGGGCCGGCCCGTCGGCGGCCTCGCTGGAGAGGGCCTGCGTGACGAAGGTGCGCAGGGCGAACACGGCCTCCGAATCGAACACGACGCGCGAGCGTCCGACATCCCGGGGGGTGAGCCCCAGATCGTGGAGCACGCCGCAGACCCGGTCGATGTTGGGCGGCCGGCTGACCCAGAGCACGTCGTAGTAATCCGGCCGCTCCTGGACGAGGCGGCGCAGGCCGGCCTCGCCGCAGGGCTCGACGATCTCGATGCGAGTCGAGAGGTCGCGATAGAGCCGGCCCGGCTCCTCGCGCTCGCCATGGATCGAGCAGAGCGTCACCGCGTAACCGAGGGCCGCCATGGCGTTGAGGATATGGTTGGCGCGGGGCAGGCCGGCGCCGAGGTCGAGGTGGGGGGCGCGGTCCTCGACGTAGAGGATGCGCAGGGCCCAGGGGTCGTGGTCGCGGGCCGCGAAACCGGTGCGCTGCGGGCCTTGGCCGAACAGCCAGGCGGTGTGGCGCTCGCGAAACCGCGCGCGGTTCCGATCGAGGAGGCGCTCGACGTCGTCGCGCCGGGCGCTGGTGACGTTCTCGACGTGGATCGCGATGGCGCGCGGCTGATAGACCACCCGGCGCCCGGCCTGATGACAGCGCACGCACAGATCCGTGTCCTCGAAATAGGCCGGCGCGAACCAATCGTCGAAGCCGCCGAGCTGCGCGAACAGGGCGGCCTCGATCATCAGGACGGCCCCCGAAACGTAGCCGACTTCCCGGGCGAAGGAGGCTTCGGGGGCGAAGGCGTCGGCCCCGCCCCGGCCGTACGGGTGGGTGGTCTGGGCGTCGTCGTGGAAATTCGCCCCGGCTTCCTGCAGGACGCCGCCAGGAAACACGAGGCGGGCGCCGGCAATGCCGACGGCGTCGAACTCCGTGAAGGTGTCGAGGAGGGCGCGCAGGGCGCCGGGCATCAGGTCGACGTCGGGGTTGAGGAACAGGAGGTACGCGCCCCGGGCCCGGGCCGCCCCGGCGTTGCAGGCGGGGCCGAAGCCGATATTCTCGTCGTTGAGCACCAGGGTGGCGCCGTCGATCCGGGCGAACAGGGCGCGCGTCTCCGCATCGGAGGCGTTGTCGACGACGATGACGTCGAAGGGAACTCCCGCCAGCACCTGACCGGCGGCGAGGCGCCAGAGCGTCCAGGCCAGCATGTGGCGGGCGCCGCGCGCGACGATGACCACGGAGACGCGCGGGGCCGCCTCCACTGCGAAGCGGATGCGGACATCGTTGAGGAACAGGGCGTTCCAGACGAGCGCCGCCTCGGCGAGGGCGGCCTTGCGCCCGGTGGCGGCATCGACGGGTTCGAACAGCGGCGTCATGGGCGAAGTCCGGCGGGCAGCGCGACGCGGCCGACGAGGTCGTCGTGCAGAATGAGCAAACGACCTTCGTTTGCTGGCAAATCTCCACCCTCCAGGGTTAGGCTCGCCGGGACGGGGGCGAGGTCCGCGCGGGTCGGGCTCCGGAACAGGAGATCTTGCGCGAGGCCGAGGGGCGCGACGCCGCCCCATGTCAACTCCACCGCCGCGTCCGGCCCGATCAGGAAGGCCGCTGCGGGGTGACGGCCGACGACGAGGTGGCTCGGCAGGGCGAGTGCGAGGAGGAAGCGTCCGGGACCGGCGCCGACGAGGCGCGCCTCGGCTTCCCAATCGGGCCGCACGCCGGCGATCGCGACCGCCAGGGCGGCGCGCAAGGCCGGCGGCAGCCGGCGTCCCCGGACCCATTCGGGCGCGAGGGTGACCTCGGCTCCGGTGAGGCCGAGGGGGACCTGGGTCGACGCACCGGCGCCGGCCCGCGCGAACCAGCGCCGCCGCTCGGGTGCGTAAGGGTGAAAGCCGGGCGGGGCCGTGCGCTCGGTGGCGACGAGGAGGCCATGTTCGGCCCCGTCCTGCTCAGCCGTGCCGAGCCCGGTCACGCAGGTCAGGGTGCCGCCGGCCAGTGCCGTCGACACGGGCTCGACCTCCGGAGGCGGCGCATCGCTGCGCGCGGGGTGAGCGTCCCCGACGTGATCCCGCAGCAGCGTCAGAAGGGCCTCTTCCGCCGTTCGGGCTGCCGTATTGTAGCCGGCGAATAAGCTTTCACACGCTTCGGTCAGCGCGGCGAGGCCGGGCGCGTCTTCGCGGAGGGCGAGCACCTGCGCCTTGACCGCGTCCGCGCCCTCGCAGCGGTGGGCCTGGGCGATGGGCGAGAAGCCTTCGAAACCGAGGCGGGTGCCGATGACGGGGAGGCCGAAGGAGAGGGCCTCGGCGACTTTCATCTTGAGGCCGCTGCCCATGAGCATGGGCGCGACGACGAGATCGACCCCGTCATAGAAGTCCTCGAGACGCCCGACATAGCCGGCTAACTCGATGCCCGGCCGCGGGGTCGCCCCCAGCCCGGCGCAGATCTCGCCGGCGACGACGAGGATGGGCCGGTCCGGCGTCCAATCGGCGCTCCAGGCCTCGGCGAAGCGCCCGATGGAGAACAGGTTCGGATCGTTGCCGTGGCCGATGAAGCCGATCCGGGCGAGGCGCCTGGGGGCGTGGAACGGCCGGCGCATTGGGAAATGCGGCGGCAGGAGGTGGATTCGCGCGTGGGTGATCGCCGCGAAATGGGCCGCCTCCTCGGCCTGGATCGCCAGCACCACGTCCGCCCTGTCCAGGCCCTCGGCCTCGCCGGCGGCGTCGGTGTAGAAGAAGTTCGGTTCGGCGCGGAACGGACGGTATTGCGCCTGCCGGTCGGCGAAGCGGTCGTGGGTGTCGATGAGGGTGAGGATGCCGGGCGGCAGCGCCTGGAGGCAGCGCGACAGGAACACGTAGTTGACGAGGACGGCGCGGGTCTCGGGATAGACGGCGCAGTACCAGGCGACGAACGCCACGAGTTCGTCGGGGCACCAGTCGTCGATGCCGAAGTGCCGGGCGCGGGTCTTGAGGGGGATCGCGGCCCTCGGCTCGATCCGGAAGGTGCGCTGGAAGGCCTGCGCCATGGCGGCCGCGTCGGTGGGCGGGTGCTGGCCGAAGCGGCGGTAGATCTGGTCCTCGTGGGCGAAGTAGGCGAGATCGACGGAGAACCCGCCGCGCGCCAGGGATTCGCAGGTGGTCACGAGGCGGCGCCGGTTGCCGGCGCTCGTCGGAAACGCGGGCATCGGGGCGACGACGAGGACGGTCGGACGGCTCATGGGCCCACGCGCGCGGCGGTGATCTCGCCGGCCCCGACGAGGAGGGCGGCGTCGACGGGGCCCTCGGCGGGCTCGCCCCAGAGAGGGTCGAGGGCGAGCACCGCGCGGGGCTCGGCACCGAAGCCCAGCCGGGCATGCGCGACCCGTAGACAGCGCCAATGGGCACCGGACCGCAGCATCAGCAGGTTCGGCACGCGGCTGCCCGACAGCGTCGCCTCGCCCGCGTCCCTGAGCGCGAGCCCGGGCGCGGCGGCTGGGCTTTCGGGCGGCCGGGCGAGGGCCGACAGGGCGGGGCCCAGGAGCGGCAGGAGTCCGGCAAGCGCTCCGGCGGTCATGGGGTTCAGGGCGCCGAGCACGGCCGGACACAGGGCCGCGCGCTCGGCCGGATCGAGGTCGGAACCCGGACGCGGCGGCGGAACCGAGACGATCAGATCGTGAAAATGCGTCGCCACCGTGAGGCCGTCCCCCGGATCGTGGGCGGTGAAGACGAGGAGCGCCACCGGCGTCCCGCCGGGCCGGCCGAGGCCGCAGAACGCCCAGGTCACCAGATCCCCCACGCGAAGGCCCAGGGGAATCGGCAGGGCGCTGCACAGGGGATAGCGCACGACGAACACGCCCTCGCCCACGGCGAAGAGGTGCCCGTCGACCCGCTGCGCGCGAGGCTCCGTCATCGAGAGGCGATGCGCGGACGCAACGCCGCCCTCAGGCCGCCCGTCCGGCGGCGCCGAACGCCGCCAGGATGCGGGCCCAGGAGCGGGTGCCCTTGTGGAAGCTGTTGAGGTCGTACTTCTCGTTGGGCGAGTGGATGCGGTCGTCGTCGAGGCCGAAGCCGATGAGCAGGGTGTTGCGGTCCAACAGTCTTTTGAAATCGCCCACGATGGGGATCGAGCCGCCGGCCCCGATGGTCACGGCGGGCACGCCCCATTCCTCGGCGAGCGCCGCGCGGGCCAGATCGAGTTCCGGCATGTCGTAGGGCAGGCTGATGGCGCGGCTGCCCTTGTAGCAGATCACCTCGACGGAGCAGTCGGCCGGGATGCGTTCGCGCACGAACGCTTCGAAGGTCCGGGCCAGGACTTCGGGGTCCTGGTCGTCCACGAGGCGGAACGACACCTTGGCGCTGGCCTCCCCCGCGATCACCGTCTTGGTGCCCTCGCTGGTGTAGCCGCCGATGATGCCGTTCACGTCGCAGGCCGGGCGCGACTGGACGAGCTCGATGAGCATGCGCCCGCGCTCGCCTGCGGGTTCGTTCAGGCCGATGGGACCGAGGAACGTCTCCGCCGTGAAGTCGAGGCCACGCCACTGGTCGAGGATATCCGGCGGGGTCTCGCGCACGCCCTCGTAGAAGCCCGGCAGGGCGACCTTGCCGTCGGCATCGTGCAGGTCGGCGATGATCTTCGACAGGACGTGGATGGGGTTGCGCGCCGCGCCCCCGAAGAAGCCCGAATGCAGGTCGCGGTCGGCGCATCGCACCTTCACCTCGAAATAGGCGAGGCCCCGCAGGGACGTGGTGATGGCCGGCGTCGTCGGATTCCACATGCTGGTGTCGCACACGAGCACGATGTCGGCGGCCAGTTTGTCGCGGTTGGCCGCGACCCATTCGGGCAGGCCCTGCGAGCCGTTCTCCTCCGCGCCCTCGATAAGGATCGTGACGCCGCAGGGCAGTTCGCCCTCCATCGCCTTGAAGGCCCGGCACGCCTCGATGAAGGTCATCACCTGCCCCTTGTCGTCGGAGGCGCCGCGCCCGACGATTCTCTTCCCGCCGTCGGCGTCGGTGGCCAGGCGCGGCTCGAAGGGCGGGGTCTCCCACAGGGCCAGGGGGTCCACCGGCTGCACGTCGTAATGGCCGTAGAACAGCACGTGCGGCGTGCCGGGCTTCGGCGCGTGGGCGAGCACCACCGGGTGCAGGGACGTCTCGCGGATGCCGGTCTCGAAGCCGAGCGCCGTCAGGGTGCCCTCCAACCACTGCGCCGCCTCGCGGCAATGGCCGGCATAGGCCGGATCGGTGGAGACGGACGGAATGCGCAGGAACGCGAACAGGCGCTCCAGGGCGTTGTCGAGATCGCGGTCGATGTCGTTGAGAACGGGAGCGAGCGCAGCCATCGAACGTCCTTCGTCTGGAATTCCCCCGGGTTAGCCGAGGCGCCGGGGCGGCGCAAACCCGCGCCTGGGCTGCGGCCAGGGAACACCGCCAATCTGGAATGGTTATCGGGAAGACCGGCTGCCGGTGGATGTTTCTCCCCGCCCGGCCGTCTCGACGACATTCCTGCAGCCCGGAGGCCCCGAGGGCCGCCGCTCCCGTCACGGACACATGCCATGCTCATCGAAAGCGGCGCGCCCGGCCCGGCGAACACCATCGCCATCAGCCTGACGATCAACGGGCAGGCCCGCACCCTCGACGTCGCCCCCTGGACCACCCTCCTCGATCTCCTGCGCGAGGATCTCGACCTCACCGGCACGAAGAAGGGCTGCGATCACGGCCAATGCGGCGCCTGCACCGTGCTGGTGGATGGGATGCGCATCAATTCCTGCCTGGCGCTCGCCGTGATGAAGGACGGGGCCAGCATCACCACCGTCGAGGGCCTGGCCGAGGGCGCCGGCCTGCACCCGCTCCAGGCGGCCTTCGTCGAGCATGACGCGTTCCAGTGCGGCTACTGTACGCCCGGCCAGCTCTGCTCGGCGGTGGGCATGATGGCGGAGGGCCACGCCCGGTCGCGCGACGAGATCCGCGAGGCCATGAGCGGCAACATCTGCCGTTGCGGCGCCTACACCAACATCGTCGATGCCATCGAAGACGTGATGCAGTCGGGAGCCGCCAAGTGAACCGCTTCGCTTACGTCCGTCCCGAGACCGTCGCCGACGCCGTGAAGGCCGTGGCCGGCGGCAACGCCCGCTTCATCGCCGGCGGCACCAACCTCGTCGACCTGATGAAGTACAACGTCGAGCAGCCCGACCGGCTCGTCGACATCACCCGTCTGCCCCTGAACACCATCGAATCCCGCGACGGCGGACTCAGCATCGGCGCCCTCGTGACCAATTCCGCCGTCGCGTACGACGCGCAGGTGGCGGAGCGCTATCCCCTGCTGGCGAGCGCGATCCTCGCCGGCGCCTCGGGCCAGCTGCGCAACGCCGCCACCACGGGCGGCAACCTCAACCAGCGCACCCGGTGCTACTACTTCTACGACGAGGCGACGCCGTGCAACAAACGCCTGCCCGGCTCCGGCTGCCCGGCCATCGGCGGCGTCAACCGCATCCACGCTATCTTCGGCACGAGCCCGAGCTGCATCGCCACGCACCCATCCGACATGTGCGTGGGGCTCGCCGCCCTCGACGCCGTCGTCCGGGTCGCGGGGCCGGAGGGTGAGCGTACGATCCCGTTCGCCGAGTACCACCGCCTGCCGGAAGACAATCCGGAACGCGACACCACCCTGAGGCCCGGTGAGATCGTCCTCTCCGTCGACCTGCCCGACGAGGAATTCGGAGCGCACCACACCTACCTGAAGCTGCGCGACCGGCTCTCCTACGCCTTCGCCCTCGTCTCCGTCGCCGCCGTGATGAGGCTCGACGGCGACACCATCCAATCCGCCCGCTTCGCGCTCGGCGGCGTCGCCCACAAGCCGTGGCGGGACGCGGAAGCCGAAGCGTTCCTCGTCGGCAAGCCGGCGACGCACGAGACCTTCGCGGCCGCCGCCAACATCGTGGTCGCCGCCGCCCAGCCCCAATCCGAGAACGCGTTCAAGGTCGAGCTCGCGCGGCGCGCCATCATCCGCGGCCTGTCCCAGGCCGCCGCCGGCACGCCCCAGTCGCAGTCCGACAAGCGCATCGCCTAGAGGACCCCCCATGGCCAATTCCATCAACTCCTCCGGCGTCGATACCTATGTCGGCACCGCCCGCAGCCGCGTCGACGGCCCGGCCAAGGTCACCGGTCAGGCGAAGTACGCGGGCGAGTTCTCCGCGCCGGACCTCGCCCACGGCTACGTCGTGTCGAGCGGAATCGCGCGCGGCCGCGTCAGCGCCATCGACACCTCGGCCGCCGAGGCGGTGCCCGGCGTGATCAAGGTGCTCACCCACGAGAACCGGCCCCGCACGGCGTGGCTCGACTACAATTACCAGGACGCCGTCGCGCCCCCCGGCTCGCCGTTCCGGGCGCTCTACGACGACAGGATCCATTACAGCGGCCAGCCCGTCGCCCTCGTGGTGGCGGAGGATTTCGACACGGCCCGCCACGCCGCGTCCCTGGTGAAGGTCGCCTACGAGGCCGAGGCGCCGACCACCGATCTCGCGGGCCAGCGCGACCTCGCCTACGAGCCGCCGAAGAAGCGCTCCGGCATCAAGCCGCCGCCGGCCCCGTGGGGCGACGCGCCCGGCGCCTACGACGCCGCGCCCATCAAGGTCTCGCAGGATTATCGCCTGGCCGTGGAGCACCACAACCCGATGGAGCCCCACGCCTCCACGGTGGTGTGGGAGGGCGACGGCAAGATCACCGTCTACGACAAGATTCAGGGCGTGGTGAACACACACGGCTACATCGCCGCCGTGTTCGGGATGAAGAAGGAGGATGTGCGTGTCCTCAACCCCTATCTCGGGGGCGGCTTCGGCTCGGGCCTGCGTCCGCAGTATCAGCTCTTCCTCGCGGTGCTGGCCGCCCGCGCCCTCGAGCGCTCCGTGCGGGTGGTGCTGACCCGCGATCAGATGTTCACGTTCGGCTACCGTCCCGACGTGCTCCAGACCGTGTCCCTCGGCGCGGATGCCTCGGGCGGCCTCCAGTCGATCCGCCACGACGCCATCTCGGGGACCTCGAACTTCGAGGATTACCAGGAGGTCGTCGTCAACTGGTCGGGCGTCCTCTACGATTGCGACAACGTCGCGCTCACCTACAAGCTCGCCCAGCTCGACACCTACACGCCCGCCGACATGCGGGCCCCCGGCGCCGTCACGGGCGTGATGGCGCTCGAAATCGCCATGGACGAACTCGCCTACAAGACGGGCCAGGACCCCATCGCCCTGCGGCTGAAGAACTACAGCGAGTCGGACCGCACCGAGGGCAAGCCGTTCAGCTCGAAATCCCTGCGCGCCTGCTTCGCGGAGGGCGCGAAGCGCTTCGGCTGGTCGACCCGCAATCCGGAGCCCCGTTCCATGCGCGACGGGCGCGAGCTCGTCGGCTGGGGCATGGCCACGGGCATCTGGGAATCGATGATGCAGCAGTCGGGCGCAAGCGCGACGCTGACCGCCGACGGCAAGCTCGTGGTCGGCAATTCCACCGGCGACATCGGCACCGGCACCTACACGATCCTCACCCAGATCGCCGCCGACACCCTCGGGCTGCGGATGGAGGACGTGACGCCGAAGCTCGGCGACACGAATCTGGCCGAGGCTCCCCTCGCCGGCGGCTCGTGGACGGCGGCGTCGTCCGGCACGGCGGTGATGCGGGCCTGCCAGGATCTCGCCGGTCAGCTCTTCGTCCTCGCGCGCGGCCTCGACGATTCACCCCTCGCCAACGTCGATTTCGAGCGCGCGGTGTTCAAGGAGGGCCGGATCGCGGTGGCGGGCGACGAGTCGCGCGGCATCGCCATCACCGACGTGCTGAAGGCCACCGGCACCGACCAATTGGAGGCGACGGGTTCGGCCGGTCCGGATGCCGCCCATCAAAAGGCGTTCTCGCCCTACACGCACTCGGCCGTGTTCGTGGAGGTGAAGATCGACGAGGATCTCGGCGTGGTGCGCGTGACCCGCGTGGTCTCGGCCATTGCCGCCGGCAAGATCCTCAACCTCAAGACCGCGCGCAGCCAGATCCTCGGCGGCGTGGTCATGGGGATCGGTTCGGCGCTGGAGGAGGAGTCGATGCTCGACCACACCCTGGGCCGGTTCATGAACCACAACCTCGGCGAATATCATGTGCCGGTGAACGCCGACATCCACGACATCGACGTGATCTTCGTCGACGAAGAGGACAAGGCCAACCCCATGGGCGTGAAGGGTCTGGGCGAGATCGGGATCGTCGGCACGGCGGCGGCGGTGGCCAACGCGGTGTTCCACGCCACCGGCAAGCGCGTCCGCGAGTTGCCGATCACCATCGACAAGATCCTCGGCTGATAGCGCCCTGGCCGAAATCCCGACCGACCTCCCGGGCTGAGCCCCTTTCCGTCCGCGACAACCGGACGATGTCGATCTGTCGGATATGGACACAGGCTCGACGTCGAGGTTTGCGTGAGGTGCATGACCCGGACTGTGGATAAGTGCGGCGCAATATTGCATATTGCGCCGCACCATCGGCCATCCATATACCGTCCCTGCAGAGGGTGGTGGAGTGGGCCGTGCTGGATATCGTGGACAGGCCGCGGGCCGCGGCACGGATCGGCGATGGCGAGAAGATCACGATCAGTCTCGACCCTCTCGTCTCCGAAAGCGTCCACGCCGACTGCATCCGCACCGCCATGCGCAACCGCAGCGAGCGCGACGCCGCGGTGACGCGCCAATCCGTGGCGCGCGAGCGTGTGGAACGCAGCCTTCGCCGCTACGGTCGCTTCGATCTCGAAGCCCGCCGGGAGGCGGGCACCACCCCGGACATCCGCGTCCTGGGACTCGCCCGCATCGCCGCCGACGTCTCGCCCGAACTGGCGCGCGAGACGATCGCCTTCATCGAAATCATGGGCAGCCTGCAGGCGAGCCCCGCCGTCGAGGCGGCGCCGGCCGACCGCCCGCGCTGACCTTCCCCCTCTCGATCTCCGCCCCGGACCGTTCGTGCGTCCCCTGGTGCCGCATCGAACCTGAAAGCGAATCTCCGATGAGCGATCAACAGAACCGGATGCAGGAGCGCATGGCCGATCTGATGGAGGCGACGCGGCTGACCGCCACCGGACGCCTCGGCGACGCCTCCGCCCTGATCCAGCGCAGCATGAACGAGCCCCAGGGCCTCACATCGCAGACGACCGAAGCCGGCCTGGCCGACCGCCTGCGCAAGGCGGTGGAGACGGTGACGCACGGCCTGGAGCGCAGCGTCGCGCCGGTCCTCGAAGGGCTCGGCGTGTCGGGCCTCGTTGGGCGCGGCCGTGACACGGACGCCCCTTCCCCAGCCCCTTCGCCTTCCCCCCCGGCGGAGCCCGCCGAGCGCGGCTTCACCGATGGCAGCCACACCGGCCCGCACGGGACGCGCGAGTACAAGCTGTTCGTGCCCGGCCCCCATCCGGGGACCCGCCCCCTCGTGGTGATGCTGCACGGCTGCAGCCAATCGCCGGCCGACTTCGCCGCCGGCACCGGCATGAACACCCTGGCCGAGACGCATGGGTTCTACGTTCTCTATCCGGGCCAGACGAGCCGGGCCAACGGCCAGCGCTGCTGGAACTGGTTCCAGCCCGGCGACCAAGACCGCGAGACCGGCGAGACCGGCATCATCGCCGGCATGACCCGGGCGGTGATTGCCGCCCACCGGATCAACCCCCGGCACGTCTTCATCGCCGGCCTCTCGGCGGGCGGGGCGGCGGCGGCCAACGTCGCCCACGCGTACCCTGAACTCTTCGCGGCGGTGGGCATCCATTCGGGGCTGGCGGCGGGGTGCGCCCGCGACGTCTCGGCGGCCCTGACGGTGATGCGCCTCGGCCCCGTGGCGGAGGCCGATTGCGTCGTCCCCGTCGCCCCGATGCCGACCATCGTCTTCCACGGCGAGAGCGACGGGACGGTCAATCCCCTCAACGGCGAGCAGGCCCTCGCCCAGGCGGGCATCGCCGGGCTGACCCCCGAGGTCATCGAGGCCGTCAGCCCCGGCGGCCTGCCCTACACCCGCACCCGCTACGCCGATCCGGCCGGCCACGTCTCCGTCGAGGGCTGGATGGTCCGGGGTCTCAGCCACGCCTGGTCCGGGGGGACCCTGGCGGGAAGCTACACCGATCCGCGTGGGCCGGACGCCTCGCGCGCCATGCTGAACTTCTTCCTCGCCAACCCGCTCAAGGGTTGAACGCGGCGACGTTGTCGATGAGGCGGGTGCGGCCGAGATAGGCCGCCGCCAGGACCCGCACGGGCCGGTCCGCCCGCTCCGCCGGCGCCAGGGTCCCGGCGTCGCGGACCTCGAGGTACTGCACGGGCGAAAAGCCCGCCGCCTCCAGCTCGGCCCGGCCCCTCGCCAGGAGCGGGCCCGCCTCGGCACCGGCCGCAAGACCCTCGGCGATGGCCGTCAGGACCGCGTGCAGGCGCGGCGCCGCGCGGCGCTCCCCGGCGTCGAGGTAGCGGTTGCGCGAGGACAGGGCGAGGCCGTCCGCCTCCCGCAGGGTCGGCACGCCCTCGATCGAAACGGGCAGGTCGAGGTCGCGCACGGCGCGGCGGATCACCAGCAGCTGCTGATAATCCTTCTCGCCGAACAGGGCGATGTCGGGCCGGGCCTGGTTGAGGAGCTTCGTCACCACCGTGGCGACCCCAGAGAAATGCCCGGGCCGGAACCGGCCGCACAGATCCTCGGTGAGGCCGTCGACGGCGACGCGGGTGGAGAAATCCGGCGGGTACATGGTGGCGACGTCGGGCAGGTAGGCGGCGTCCGCCCCGGCCTCGGCCAGCAAGGCGAGATCGGCCTCCGGATCACGGGGATAGCGCGAAAAATCCTCGGTCGGGCCGAACTGCGTCGGGTTGACGAAGATGCTCGCCACCACGCGGCGACCGAGTTCGCGCGCCCGCGCCACGAGGGCGAGGTGGCCGGCATGGAGTGCCCCCATGGTCGGCACCAGCACGACCGGCTCGCCGGCGCCGCGCCACGCCGCCACCTGCGTCCGCAAGGGGGCCACGGCCTCGAACCGAAGCGGGGATGAATCAGGCAAAGCGGCGGCCTCCGTGCGGGTCTCGCCGCTGACCTAATCGTCCGCCCGCGCGCGCGCCAGTCGTCAGGGGCAGTAGGGCAGCAGCGGCCGGCCGTAGGGGTCGTCGACGCCGAGCGGCGGGGTGAAGCCATAATAGCTCGGCTTGCCGAGGCCGTAGGCCGAGCCGACGTAGCTCGGATCGCCCGGCGCGTTGGTGGGCACGGGGACGCGGCGCGGGATGCAGACGGCGACGGGCCGACGTGGGACCGGCGACCGGCGCACCACCGAATCGTCGCCTTCGGCCCGGGGAAAGTAGCGCGGCGGCGGCGCGTCGTACGCCGCCTCCGGGCCCTCCGGGCGCCGGCCCGCGTCGAAGAAGTCCGCCGCATGGGACGGCCAGCCGGCCAGGAGCCCGAGGGCGATCAGACCCGCCGGACGCCAGGCCCCTCTCCTCCCCTCGAACCGCGCTCGCATCGATCCGCTCCCCGCACGCCAGGGTTGGCAGAGGGGCGTAAACCGACGGTTAACCATGCCGAACGTCAGGTCCGCCCGTCGAGGTCGGCCAACCGTCCGTGCTCCACCCCCGGCCGGGCGGCGGGGATCGGCCGGCCGAGGCGCCGGGCGAGGTCCGGCAGATCCGGGGCGGGCGCCGGGCCGCGTCCGTAGAGGGTCCCGTCGAGGGCAGCGAGGCCGGCGGCGATGGCGGGATCGGCCCGCCACGCCCGGACGAGGTCCGGCCTGTCCCGCAGAACGGGGTCGAGCCGGAAGCGGAACCCGGTCGCGTCCCCGGCGGCGGCGGCTTTGGCGAGGACGCGGCGGGTGGGGCCGTCGAGGTGCAGGCGCGGCCGGGTCGGCACCCCGAACCCGATGAGCGCCAGACCGAAGCCGAACGCGGTCAGGGCCGCCGCCACCACGACGAGGGGCGAGGCGGGCGCGATGGGCTTGGCGTCCTCCTCCCGGTCGGGCAGGCCGCCGCCGATCTGGCGGGCCGGGATCTCGGCCTCGCGCAGGGTGCGCGACACGGTGTCGAACCACGGGATGGCGATGGCGTCCAACGGGATCACCTCCGCGATGGCCGGCCGGACGTCCCACTGGTAGGTCGCCCGGGCGATGGGGCCCGTGGGGGTGATGACCGTCTCGCGGGTTACGGGCCCGGCGAAGGTGAGGATGCCGCGGGTGCGCATGATCGGCCGGGGCGGCAGCCCCTCGGCGACCATGCCGTGCGCCTCCAGGGTGACGATGCGCCGGGTGCTTTCGCCGATCTTCACCGTTTCCGGGTCTGGGCTCCACGAATCCGTGATGGTGACCTCGCGGGCGGGCAGCCACCACGGCTCCTTGACGTCGGGGCCGCCCACCGGCTTCGTCCAGTTCGCCACCGAGAGCTGCACCGGGGGCGAGGGCACGTCGACGACCTTCCGGGCGCCGCCGTCGTTGACGGTGAGGCGGTGCAGGAACGGCTCGATCGTGAAGTCGCCCGCATGGTGCGGGAAGATCGCCACCACCCGGTCGAACGCGATGGCGACCTGCCCATCGGGCAGGCGCGTCTTCGACCACGTGTCGCGGCCGAGCTGCGTCCAGCTGAAGTTCGCGAGCGACGGCTGGATCACCTCCTCCAGCAGGATCGGCTGGCGATAGACCCCGTGGATGCGCAGCAGCACCATCTCGCGGGAGAACGGATCGGCGTTGCCGTTGCGCTCGGGCGTCACCGTGAGGGTGAGGTCGCCGGGGGCGATCTGGGCCCGAGCAAGCCCGGGAAGCATCAGGAGCGCGGCGGCGAACAGGAACGCGGCCAGCGCGCGTCCCCTCCCCCCGCTGCGGGCAGGGCCATCGCAGATAGACCACACCGTCATTCCGGGGCGCCGCAGGCGAACCCGGAATCCAAAGCCGCCGACGGCGTCATGACTTGCGAAACTCGTGGTCCTGGATCCCGGGTTCCGCTTCGCGGCCCCGGGATGACGGAGCCGGGAGAGAAACAAGGCGAGACATGGCACATGCGATAGCCCTGCTCTGCGGCGGAGGATGGCCCATGCTTCGCTCACCATGGGTTGCTCCCCCCCGGCACGGCGGTGCCGGCCTCCACGCGCACGGCCTGCTCGGCCTTGAGCCGCAGCTTGAGATAGCGGCCGGGATCGTCCGGCAGGGTCTGGAGCCAGAGGCGGTCGGGCCGGATCTCGTGGGCCTCGAAGCTCTTGGTCACCCGGCGCACCTCCTTCTCGGGAGCGGCGGCGACCATGGCGGAGCCCGCGCCCGTGCGCCCGCGTCCGGCGGCGTCGCTGGCCGAGCCCCGCGCCTCGCCCCTGCCGGACTCCACCGAGACCTGCTCGGCCTTGCCGCGCCGGGCGACCTTGCTGTTGCCCGGCGTCGAGGAGGTGGTGCCGCCCTCCTTGTTGCCGGCGAGCCCCTCGCCGCTGGAGGTGGCCTGGGTGTCGTCGTTGGGGTCCTGGTTCGAGGTCTTGTTGTAGCGCGCCCCCGTGGTCGCCGTGGCGTTGGCGACCCCGCCGCCCTTGCCGGGGTCCCCGGCGCCCTCGTCGACGAGGCGGGCGATGAGGGAGCGGTTGGCCTGGGCGTCGGCGTCGCGCGGGTTGTAGGCGAGCGCCGCGTCGTAGGCGTCGAGCGCCCCCTGGAGGTCGCCGGCCTTGGCGAGCGCGTTGCCGAGGTTGTAGGAGCCGCGCCGCCCGGCCGCGCGGAACAGGGCGGCGGCCTCGTCGTAGCGTCCGGCCTGGTAGAGCGCCGGGCCCCGCCAGGCCGGATCGTCGAGGATGGCGGCGGCGGCCTCGGGGAGGCCGAGGCCCATCAGGGTGCGTCCGAGCCCGGTGCGCGGCTGCGAGACGAGGGCGAGGCCCAGGATGCCGGCCCCCGCGAGGCCGAGGCCGGCGAGGCGCGCCCATGTGGTCCAGCGGCGCGGAAGGCCGGGAGGAAACGCAAGCGGCATCAGGCGCTCCGGCGGAACAGGGCCAGCGCCGGCAGGAGCGCCAGCAGGATGAGCCAGCGCCCGAGATCGGCGAAGGCCAGCACGGTGTAGCCCCCGGCGGCGAGGTGCTGGGCCGTGCTCGCCCCGACCCTGTCGAGGACCGGCCCCGGCGCGTCGAGATCGGCGAGCCGCCCGCCGCCCGTGGCGACGAGGCGCTCGAGGGCCGCGCGGTCGGGTTTCGGCGACCCCGCCGGCAGGCCGGGGCCGGCCGGCACGAACACGCCGCTCAGGACACAGCCCTTGGCCCGGATGGCTGCGGCCTCGCGGGTGGCGGCCTCGCCGATGCCGTCGCCGTCCGTCACCAGCACCACGTCGCCGGCGATGACACCGGCCTCCGAAAGAGTCCGGCGCGCCAGGGCCAGGCCGCGCTCGGGGTGGGTGCCCCGGTCGGGCACCGTGTCGCCGTCCAGCGCGAACAGGGTGGAGGCCAGCGCGTCGCGGTCTGTGGTGGGCGGAATCGCCAGATAGGCGTCGCCGGCATAGACCACCACGGCGACGCTGCGGGTGCCCGCCGCCTGGGCGACGCCCTCGGCGATCTGGCGCACGTCCTTGAGGCGCCCTCCCTCGGCGACGGAGCGCGAGAGATCGACCACCACCACGGTGGCGTCGAGGTTGCGGAAGGTGGTGGCGTCGGGCCGCTCCACGGCCGGCCCCGTGAGCGCCACGGCGATGAGGCCGGCGGCAAGCGCCGCCGCGAGGTTCGCCTGCCGGCGCCCGCCGAGAACGGCACCGCGCCGGGCGAGCAGCGCCATGAGGCCGGGATCGACGGCCTTCGCCCAATCGCCGAGCGGCGCCGAGCGCCAGGCGGCGCGCAGCGCCAGGGCCACCACCAGGGGGATCGCCGCGAGCCACCAGGGCCGCAGCACCGCGAGGGTGTCGAGGAGGCTCACGCGACGCGCCTCGCCGCGAGGAGGCCGGCCGCGCACAGGAACGCGACGGCGGCGGGCCACGGCCATAGGTCCTTGCGCAGGGGCAGGGGCGGCGCCTTGGCGCGCCCGCCCTCGATCTCGTCGATGGCGTCCGCCATGGCGACGAGATCCTCCGTGGTCTTCACCCGGAACATCCGGCCGCCGGTGAGGTCGGCGATCTCCCTGAGGGTCTCGGTGTCCACCACGTCCTGCTCACCGTCGGCATTGGAGAGGTCGCGGGGGCCGAGCGCGATGGTATGGACCCGCACCCCGAGTTCCTTGGCCAGCCCCGCGACGTCGCGCGGCGTGGTCTGGCCGGCGTTGTTGGCCCCGTCCGTCATCAGGATCACCACCTTGGCGGTCACGGGCGGGCCGGCCTCGCCGGTCTCGGCCGAGGGGGGCGGGGTGAGGCGCTTCAGGGCGAGGCCGAGGCCGTCGCCGATGCCGGTGGAGCGGCCGACGAGGCCGATGGTCGCCTCGTCCAGCGCCCGGGCGACGGTGGCGGTATCGAAGCTCGGGCTCGCGGCGACGTAGGATTCGTTGGCGAAGATCACGAGGCCGATGCGGTCGCCGGCCCGGCGGCGGATGAAGTCGGTGCCGACGCGCTTGACCGCCGCCAGCCGGTTCACCGTCTGCCCGTCGAGGGCGAAATCGCGCCGTTCCATGCTGCCGGACAGATCCATCACCAGCATGATCTCGCGGCCGGACGCCGGCAGCGCCGTGGCGGGCAGGACGAGGCGGGGGCCGGCGAGCGCGGCCACCAGGGCCGCCCACAGGGTCCAGACCAGGGCGGCGCGGCCCCGGCCCCGCGCGGCGACGCTGTCGCCCCGGGCGGCGGCGGCCACGAGGGAGACGGGCACGCGCAGCGCCCCGCTCGACCCGACCCGTTCGGCCGGCATGAGGCGGGCGGCCAGCAGCGGCAGGGGCAGGAGCAGCAGGGCGTAGGGGCTGGCGAGGTCGAATGCCGAAGCGAGGGCGGTGAGCCAGTTCGGCATGCTCAGGCCCCGATCCGTGACATGAGCCGGACGAGTTCCGCGTCGATGGCCTCGGCCCCAGGCGGATCGCGGCGGTAGAGCCCGTCGGCGAAGGTGCGGCCGGCGCCCCTGGTGAAGAAGTCCGTGGCGAACAGGCCGTCGAGGGTGGCGCCCCACGCGTCCCCTTGCGTCGAGGCCGCCGCGTCGCCCCGCAGGGTGCGGGCGAGGCGGCGCAGGAGGCGCGCCTGCGCGACCCGGCGTGGCCCCGGCGGCAGGGCGTTGGCGGCGGCGAGTTCGCGCGCGGCGGTCCGGCGCACGGTGCTCCGCTGCCGCGCCCTGAGGGAGCGGACGAGGCCGACGAGGAGCGCCGCCGTGAAGCCGAGCGCGAGGGCGAGCACCACCGCGCCCTGCGCCGCTCCGGCGGCGTCGGCGGGCAGGTGGAGGCCGCGCAACTGATCGAGGCCGGCGGGAGCGTCGGCGGGGGTCACGGGCACCGTCCGTCGGCCTGCATCTCAAAGCACCGCATCGAGCCGTTCCATCAGCGGGGCGTAGGCTTCCGGTCCGGCCTCGACGTCGAGGCGCAGGCCCTCGATGCCGCGCCGCGCATACGCCACGAGGCGGGCGTCGGCGTCGCCCGGCGGGCGGTCCGCGCGGCTCGCCTGCACGGTGCCGCGCCGGCCGTCGGGAGTGGCGAAGGGATAGAAGCCCGGCGGGCGCGCACGCTCGAAGGCGTCGCTGACCAGCACGAGGCGGATCGACAGGCGCTCGGCCATCACCGTGAGGAGGTGGTCGAACTCGGCGCCCGGGTTGTCCAGGGCCGTGCCGAGGACGAGGTGGCCACCGGACGGCAGCAGGCTCTGGGCCAGGGTCAGGGCGCGCGACAGGGGCGGGTCCTGCGTGGAATCGTCGGCCAGCGCCCGGGCATGGGCCATGGCGAGCGCTCCCGTGACGGCGGTCATGGCGCGCTCGCCCCCGGCGGGCCGCACCACCACGGGCTCCCCCGCCCCGACCGCGACGAGGCCGACCCGGCCGCCGTCGCCGGCGACCCGCCAGCCCAGGAGCACCAGGGCCTCGGCGGCGGCCACCGAACGCAGGGCCCGGCGGGTGCCGAACAGCATGGACGGCCGCAGATCCACGAGGAGCACCACGGCGCGGTCGCGCTCGTCGTGGTGGGTGCGCACATGCAGGATGCCCGTGCGGGCCGTGGCGTTCCGGTCGATGTGGCGGCGGTCGTCGCCCTCCGACCACAGGCGCACGTCGTCGGGCTCCGAACCGCGTCCTCGCCGGCGGGTGACGATGCCGCCCGGCAGGCCCGCGAGGGTGCGGGTCGCCGGCGAGGTGCCGCGCCGGGCGAGGTGGCGCAGACCCATGAGCGCCTCGCCCGACAGGTGGATGCCGGGCGCCTGCGTCGGATCGGGAACGGACGAGGAGGCCATGGCCGGGCTCAGAGCGCCCGCACCCGCTGGACGAGGTCGCGAATGAGACCGCGCGCGGTCCTGCCCTCGGCCGCCGCCCGCCAGGTGAGGCCGATGCGGTGGGCCAGGGCGTCGGCGGCGAGATCGGCGATGTCCTCGGGGATGACATGGTCGCGCCCCCGCAGGTAGGCGCGGGCCTTGCCGGCGAGCATGAGGGCCAGCGTCCCGCGCGGCGAGGCCGGATGCTCGATGGCGGCGCGCAGATCCGGCGCGGCGGCATCGGTCCGGGTGCCGGCCACGAGGCGCACGAGATAGTCCTTGAGGGCCGGCGCGACGTAGACGGCGAGCGCCGCCTCCCGCGCGGCGCGGATCTCGGCGACCGAGAGCTTCACCGGCATCGCCTCGGC
>Ga0182231_1000023_pt1 | contig 58719 bp, 50 predicted proteins | sample G6R1MG_29_FD_129667 | JGI IMG/M metagenome (GOLD analysis project Ga0182231, IMG submission 129667) | Miscanthus phyllosphere microbial communities from Michigan, USA - G6R2_NF_07NOV2016_LD1 MG | ecosystem: Host-associated > Plants > Phyllosphere > Phylloplane/Leaf | place: USA: Michigan...
ACGACGCAGACGCCCATCTCGGCCTCGTCGTCGACCAGGGCCGACAGGCCCGCCGCGTAGGGGGTGGCGATGACCGCCTCGACGCCGAGGTGGCAATGCTCCACCGCCAGCATGAGGTTGCGGGCGGCGGCCGCCTCGCCGGTGACCACGTGGAGGTCGACGCCGAGCGCGTCGCCCATCATGCCCGACGGGTCGATGACCGCGCCCTGCCCGTCGATGGCGTAGCCCGTGGGCAGCGCGTGGAGCACGGCCCGGCCGGGGCTGACGCCGTGGGCGGAGGCCGTCTCCAGCACGCGCTCCACGTCCGTCCCCGTGACGGTGCCCGTGCGGGTGTTGACCCGGGCCTCGAAATGCTGGGAGCCGATGCGGCCGCCCGACATGTTGACGATGACGGACTGCACCTCGACCTTGGCCATGCGCTCGGCGGCGTGGACCGCTTGGCGGATGGCGCCCTCGGCGGCCTCGAGGTCGACGATGGCGCCGCCCTTGAGCCCCTGCGAGCGCTGGTGGCCGATGCCGATGATGCGGGCGAAATGGGTGCGCCCGCGCAAGGTCGAGAGGGCTTCGGCCGGCTGGAGTTCGGCGATGAGGCACACGATCTTGCTCGTCCCGATGTCGAGCACCGAGAGGGTGGTGCTCCGCCGAGCGGAGAGGGGTTTCAGCCGTGGCGTGAGGCCGTGTTGGGCGTGCATGGCTACCGGGCCGGGGCTGCGGAAACGGGACGGGCGACGGCGGGATGCGCCGGACGGATCGTGCGGCTCATGTCGCGGTCCCCTTGGCCTTCGGCTTCTTCTGGGATTCGGCGCGGGCGGCGGCGGCTTCCTCCGTGAGGCGCACCACCACCCGGTCGGGCATCCGCAGGTCCACCGCGATGATGTCCTTCTCGAGGATGCGGTTGTCGCGTTCGAGCTTGACGAGACGCGCAAGGGCGTCCGCCGCCCCCGTCTCGGGCAGGCGGATGTCGACGCCGTCGAGCTTCAGGGTCCAGCGCCGGCCGGAGACGTAGGTTCCGGCCTTCACCCGCTCGGCGAGGCTGCCGGCGGCCTCGATGAGGGCGAGGTAGTCCTTGAGGCGCTCGTTGGCGCCCTCGCCCACCACGAGGGGGAGCGTGGCGTAGCGATCGTCGCGCATCTCGTCGATCACCTTGCCGTCGGCGGCGATGACGGAGATGATTCCGTTGCGCTGCCACAGGGCGGCGGGCTCGCGCTCGACCTGGGTGATGACGATCTCGTTCGGGTAGACCTTGCGCACGGAGGCGCTGGCGATGAGGGGCACCTGCATCAGCCGGTCGCGGACGTCGTTGACGTCGAGGAACACCACCGACGAGTGGCCGTCGATGCCGGCGGCCTGGAGGACTTCCCGCTCGTAGAGGCGGGCGATCCCCGAGATGGTGACGCGCTCGACGCCGAAGCCGGCGATGCGCGCGAGGATGTCGAAGGGGCGGCCGTTCTCGAGGACGAAGCGCTCGTAGCGCCCGCTGGCGACGAAGCCCGTCAGCGCCAGGGCGGCGAACGACACGGTGATGCCCAGGGTGCCGAGATGGCGCGGGATGCGCCGCTCGATGGGCAGGGCGAGGCGCGAGCGGCGGCCCGGGCCCAGGCGCCGCAGGCGTGCGGTCACGGCCTCGCGCAGGGCGCGGGCCGGGGCGAAGCCTTCGCCGCCGGGGTGACCCGGCGCGCTCAGCGGCCCAACGTTGCGTCCTCCACCATCCATTGGACGAGCTCACCGAAACTAAAGCCAGCGTGGGCTGCGATCTCCGGCACAAGGCTCGTCTTCGTCATGCCGGGTTGCGTGTTGACCTCCAGGACGACGAGGGCACCGGTTCCACCCGGTGTGTCGTCGAAGCGGAGGTCCGCACGGCTGATGCCCCGGCACCCGAGTGCTTGATGCGCCGTTAACGACAACTCTTGGACACGCTGGTAAAGATTTGGTTTAATTTCTGCCGGGAGGACGTGGATCGACCCCCCCTCGGCGTACTTCGCGTCGTAGTCGTACCAGTCCCCGGACGCGGTCTTGATCTCGATGACGCCCAGCGCCTTGTCCCCCATCACCGCGCAGGTCAGCTCGCGCCCGGCGACGTAGGTTTCGATAAGGATATCATCGCCGTAGCCCCAATCCGCCCGGCCCACTTCCTGGGGCGGACGGGCGCGTCCGTCGCGCACGATGATGACCCCCATGGAGGAGCCCTCGGCCACCGGCTTGAGCACGTAGGGCGGCGTCAGCAGATGGGATCTCGCCGCCTCGTGACGGTTAACGACGCGGCCCTCGGGGACGCTGACACCGGCCGCCCGCATGACCACTTTGGCACGCTCCTTGTGCATGGCGAGCGCGGAAGCCAGCACGCCCGAGTGGGTGTAGGGGATGCGCAGCAACTCCAGCAGGCCCTGGATCGTGCCGTCCTCGCCAGCCGGCCCGTGCAGGGCGTTGAAGGCGACGTCGGGCTTCAGGTCGGTGAGGACCGTGGCGATGTCGGGTCCGACATCGACGCGGGTGACGCGGAATCCCCGGCCTTCCAGGGCCTCGGCGCAGGCGTTGCCGGAATTGAGCGAGACCGGCCGCTCGGAGGACCACCCGCCCATGAGGACGGCGACGTGCTGGGACATGGGAGGCTCCGGAAGGCGAAGGCGGAAAGCGGATGGGACGAAGGATTCAGACAGGCCCGATCCGACTGCGGACGGCTTCGAAGACCGCTTCGGCGGCGTGGACCGGCAAGGCACCGATCCGACGCAGGATGCGCGATGGCTCGATGCAGGCGATCTTGGACGGGCGTATCATCGAAGCGACCTTGAGGCCGGCGGCCTCGATATCCGGGATCGGCAGGTCCCCCGCTTTGTTCTGGTGGCGTGCGCTGGTGATCATGGCGATCCAGACGAAGCCGGCCTCCGCCACGGCGGGACCGGAAATGACGATGGCCGGGCGGCGCTTTTCCGCGAGTCGATCAGAGTATGGGAACGGCACGACGACAACGGTGCCGGCGACCGGCGCCGAAGGGTCAGAGGTTTGCATAATCTTCGTCGTCGATTGGGCTCGCCCATTCCGTGAAGGTCACGAACGGGTCCTCCACTTCCGGCTGCGCCTTCTCGATCCGGATCCCATCGGCTGTCAGCACGTAGCGAAGGCGGTCTCCGGGTGCGATTCCCAGTTCCGCGCGAACCTCGGCCGGCAAGACCGTCTGGCTTTTGACGGAAACCTTTGAATAAGCAGTTCGGACGGCGTCGGCCATGTCAGCCCCTCGGTGGTCTTACAACTTACCGACTTACCGCTGAAGCGTCGAGGCCGATGCGCTTGATCTCCCAGTGCAACTCGACGCCGCTCGTCTCGCGCACGCGCCGCCGCACCTCTTCACCCAATCCCTCGATGTCGGCCGCCGTGGCGCCGTCGCGGTTGATCAGGAAGTTGCAGTGCATCTCGGAGACCTGTGCGCCGCCGACGGTGAGGCCCCGGCAGCCAGCGGCGTCCACGAGTTGCCACGCCTTGCCCCCGGGCGGGTTCTTGAAGGTCGAGCCGCCCGTGCGCTCGCGGATGGGCTGGGCCGCCTCGCGGGCCGCCGTGACCCGCGCCATCTCGGCCTCGATGGCGGCACGGTCCCCGGGCCGGCCCCGGAACAGGGCGCTCGTGAAGATCACGTCGTCGGGAGCCGCGCTGTGGCGGTAGGTGAAGCCCATCTCGGCATGGGTGAAGCGGCGCAGATGCCCCGCCCGGTCGACGCCCTCGGCAGAGACCAGCACGTCCGTGGTCTCGCCGCCATGCGCCCCGGCATTCATGCGCAGGGCCCCGCCGATGGAGCCGGGGATGCCCCGGAAGAACGCGAGGCCGTCGAGCCCGGCTTCCGCCGCCGCCTTGGCGAGGCGCATGTCGGGCACGGCCGTGCCGACCGCCAAGTGCTCGCCGTCGATCTCCACCGACCCGAACGCCTTGCCGCCGAGGCGCACCACCACGCCCGGCACGCCGCCGTCGCGCACGATGAGATTCGAGCCGAGCCCGATCACCGTGACGGGCGTCTCCGGATCGAGGGCGGCGAGGAGGGCCGCGAGATCCTCCGTGTCGGCCGGGGTGAACAGCACCTGCGCCGGACCGCCGACGCGGAACCACGTCAGGTCGGACAGGGGCTGGTTCGCGATGAGCCGCCCGCGCAAGCCCGGCGCGCGGTCCCGGATGGCGGGGGTGAGGTCGGGGAAGGCGGTCATGGGTGTTCTCCACCTCTCCCCGCTCGCGGGGAGAGGGCTTTGCCGACCCTGTCGTCGGCAAAGCGAGGCGTCAGCCGAGGGTGAGGGGGCGATTCCGGAGGAGTCTCTTCCGGAATCGCCCCCTCACCCTCGCGCTTCGGGCTCACGTCGAACCCGGCGAGGGGTTCGACGTCCTCTCCCCGCAAGCGGGGAGAGGGGGGGAGGGCCGCGAGGATCGTGGCGATGACGGCATCGGTATGGTTCATGACGTCCGTGTTCCAGAAGCGGAGAACGCGATAGCCGCATTGCTGCAGCCACGCATCCCGGCGCACGTCGTGCGCGTTCTCGGCATGCTGACTGCCATCGGCCTCTATGACCAACCGCGCGTCACGACACACGAAGTCCGCGACGTACGGACCGATCTGTTCCTGACGGACGAATTTGAAGCCGGCGAGGCGTCGGTCCCTCAAGCGCGACCAAAGCCGGCGCTCGGCGTCGGTTTCCCCGTGACGCAGGAACCGACGAAAGCGTGTGCGAGCCGGCGTCGGTCCGCGCATCGCCTCACCCCTTCACCCCCTCCAGGGACGCCAGCTCGCCCGGCAGGGCGTAGGCCCACTGGGTGATGTTGCCGGCGCCCAAGCACACGACGTAGTCGCCCGCCTTGGCCCGCCCGGCGACGAGGCCGGCGAGATCCTCCGAGCGATCCAGGGCAAGGGCGTCGCGGTGGCCGCGGGATTTCAGGCCGGCGACGAGGCCGTCGCGGTCCATGCCCTCGATGGGCGGTTCCCCGGCCGCGTAGACGGGGGCGACGATGACCGTGTCGGCATCGTTGAAGCAGGTGCAGAAATCGTCGAACAGGGAGGCGAGCCGGGTGTAGCGGTGCGGCTGGACGATGGCCACCACGTTGCCGTCCGTGGAAGCGCGGGCGGCTTTCAGCACCGCCTTGATCTCCACGGGATGGTGTCCGTAATCGTCGAAGATGAGGGCGCCGTTCCACTCGCCGGTCTTGGTGAAGCGGCGCTTGACCCCACCGAAGCCGGCGAGCGCCTTGCGGATGGTCTCCGGCTCGACGCCGAGTTCGTGGGCGACGGCGAGCGCCGCCGTGGCGTTGAGGGCGTTGTGCTTGCCCGGCATCGGCAGGACGAGGTCCTCCATCTCGATGCGGAAGCCCGGCCGCCGGTCGCGGATCATCACCCGGAAGCGACTCTGGCCGCCGCGCAGGTCGATGTCGATGAGGCGCACGTCCGCCTGCGGGTTCTCGCCGTAGGTGATGATGCGCCGGTCCTCGATGTGGCCGACGAGATCCTGCACAACCGGGTGGTCGATGCACATCACGGCGAAGCCGTAGAACGGGATGTTGTCGATGAAGCGCCGGAACGCGTCCTTGACCGCGTCGAACGAGCCGAAATGGTCGAGGTGCTCGGGGTCGATGTTGGTGACGATGGCGACATCGGCCGGCAGCTTGAGGAAGGTGCCGTCGGATTCGTCGGCCTCCACCACCATCCACTCGCCCTCGCCCATGCGGGCATTGGTGCCGTAGGCGTTGATGATGCCACCGTTGATGACGGTGGGGTCCATGTTGCCGGCGTCGAGCAGGGTCGCGACGAGGGAGGTCGTCGTGGTCTTGCCGTGGGTGCCCGCGATGGCGACGCACGACTTGAAGCGCATGAGCTCGGCGAGCATCTCGGCCCGGCGCACCACGGGCAGGCGGCGCTCGCGGGCGGCGACGAGCTCGGGGTTGTCGCGCTGGATCGCCGTCGAGACGACGACGAGGGCGGCGTGCTCCACGTTCGAGGCGGAGTGTCCGACGAAGGTGCGGATGCCCTTCTCGGACAGCCGCCGCACGTTGGCGTTGTCGGAGGCGTCCGAGCCCTGGACGGTGTAGCCGAGGTTCATCATCACCTCGGCGATGCCGGACATGCCGATGCCGCCGATGCCGATGAAGTGGATGGGTCCGAGCTTGTCGGGCAGCTTCATGGGATTGACCAGTCCAGGGTGGGCGCGCCGGAGCGTCCGTCGGGGATGATTCAGGTGCGGGCGGCCGTGGCGACGACGATGTCGGCAAGGCGTTCGGCGGCGTCGTGGATGCCCGCGCTTTTGGCCGCTGCCGCCGCCGCGGTCAATTTTTCAGGCGTGGTGAAGCGGTCCACGAGTTCGGCCGTCAGGCGGTCGGGCGTGAATGCGCTCTGGGGAATCGCCAGGGCCGCGCCGATGGCGGCGAGCGTCGCGGCGTTGGCGGCCTGGTCCTGATCGAGGGCCCCGGGGAGCGGCACCAGGATCGCGGGTCGGCCGATGGCCGAGAGTTCCGAGACCGTGGAAGCGCCCGAGCGGCCGATGACGAGGTGGGCGGCGGCCATGCGGGCCGGCAGATCCTTGAAGAACGGGGCCGCCTCGACCCCGCCGAGACCGAGGCCGAGATAGAGGTTCTGCACCGCCGTGAGGTCTTCCGGGCGCACCTGCTGGACGAGGTGGAGGCGGGCGCGGAGATCCGCCGGCAGGGCTTCGATGGCTTTGGGCACCACCTCGCCCATCACCCGCGCGCCCTGGCTGCCGCCGAAGACGAGGAGGTGGAGGGGGGCGCCGTCCGCGACGGACGGATAGGGCGTGGCGGCGGCCTGGATCACCGCCGGGCGCAGGGGGTTGCCCGTGTGGGTGCGGGGCGCCAGCGCCTTCGCGGGCACGCCGCGCACCTCTTGGAAACCGGTGGCGATGGCTCGCGCCCCGCGCGCGAGAAACGCGTTGGCTCGGCCCATGACGGCGTTCTGCTCGTGCAGGACCGTGGGCACCCGCAGGATCTGCCCGGCGAGCATGGGCGGCACGGTGGGATAGCCGCCGAACCCCACGATGGCGGCGGGGTCGAGGCGCTTGATCTGCCGGGCGGCGACGCCGAAGCCGCGCCCGAGGGTGAGGAGCGCGAGGCCGCGCTTCACCGGGGAGCGGCCCGAGGGCGTGGCCGACGCGATGGTGACGATCTCGGAGGCGGGAAACCCCGTGGCGATGGAATCGACCCGCGCGTCGGTGGCGAGCACCACCCGCATCCCGCGCGCGCGCAGGACGTGGGCGAGGCTCTCGGCGGGGAACAGGTGTCCGCCGGTGCCGCCGGCGCAAAGGAGAATGGTGGCGGTGGCGACGGTCAACGCATCACTCCGGCGACGGTCGCCGGGGCGGTGCCCGGCGGCTTTTGGGCGAGGGTGGTGGTGCGCGGGCGCTTGCGGGTCAAGGCGACGAGGAAGCCCATGCCCAGCGCCAGGGACAGCATCGACGAGCCGCCGTAGGAGACGAACGGCAGGGTCATGCCCTTGGCGGGCATCAGCTGCACGTTCACCGCCATGTTGATGCAGGCCTGCAACCCGAACAGGGTGACCAGCCCCGTGATCGCCAATCGCGAAAAGGTGTCGTCCGTGCGCCGGGCGAGTTTGAGGCCGCGCATGACGAGGTAGGCGAACAGGGACACGAGGCCGAGGCAGACGAGGACGCCGAATTCCTCGCCGATCACCGAGAACAGGAAGTCGGTGTGCGCGTCGGGCAGGTGGCGCTTGGCCAGGCCCTCGCCCGGCCCGACGCCGAGCCAGCCCCCGGCATTGAACGATTCGTGGGCCCAGAAGCCCTGGAAGTTGTCGCCGGACTCGGTGTTCATGAACCGGTCGATGCGCTCGCGCACGTGATAAAGGAACTTGTAGGCGACGCCGACGCCGAGCAGCCCCGCGATCCCGAGGCCCGCGACCCAGAACCAGTGCAGGCCGGCCACGAAGAACAGCGCGCACCACACGATGGTGATGAGCATGGTCTGGCCGAAATCCGGCTGGAGCACGAGGGGCACGATGGTGACGGGCAGGAGCAGGATCGCCAGGAGGCCGCCCGGCATGTCGCGGCGCTGGGCGCCCTCCGAGAAGGCCCAGGCGGCCACCACCACGAAGGCGGGCTTAACGAATTCCGAGGGCTGCAGGCCGAAGGGCCCGAACTGGATCCAGCGGTGCGCGCCCTTGATCTCCGGCCCGAACTTGCCGGCGAGGACGCACAGGACGACGCCCATGAGCCATGTGCCCAGGGCCACGCGCCGGATGTGGCGCAGGGACAGGAACGACACGCCGACGATGATGAGCAGGGTGGGGGCGAGGTAGAGCGCCTGCCGGTTAAGGAAGTGGAAGGTCGGCAGGCCGATCTTCTCGGCGACCGGCGGCCCGCCGCCCATGAGGAAGACGAGGCCCGCCACCATGAGGGCGCCGAGGCCCGCCAGCAGGCCGCGATCGACGGTCCACCACCAATCGGTGAGAGGCGTGCGTTCCGCGCGGGACATCATGGTGAGCGCTCTCCGTGAGGCCCGGACGCTCGAGGGAGCCGCCACGGACCGCCGGCGGCATCGGCAGCCGGCACGGCGCGATCCTGTGCCGGAATGGTAAACCAATCCTTTGCGGTCAGGCCCCATCCTCGGGATGACGCATCATCCGGGTCGCCACCCAGCCCACCGCGATGGCGACGGTGACGCCCCAGCCGACCTCGAACAGGCGCGAGCCGAACATCTGCTGGGCGGTGCCGACATGGGGCACCAGCAGGATGATGGTGGCGGTGATGCCGGCGAGCCGCCCGGCGCTCGCCACGTTGAGGAGCCAGCACGCGGTGAGCGACAGGATGACGGCCATCGCGTAGGCGACGAGATCCTGGCCGACGGTGCTCAGCACCGCCAGACCGATGAGCCCGCCCGTGGCCGCACCCAGGAACTGGTCGCGGGCCATGGTGCGGGTGGCGCGGAACTCCGTCTGCACCACGGCGATGGCCGTGATGGCGCTCCAGAACCCTTCGCGGAGGTTGAGCGCCTGGGTCGGCACGTAGGCGATGAGGGCGGCGGACGCCGACATCAGCCCGTGCGCGGTTCCGCCGACGAGGCGCCGGCGGAGCGGCAGGCGCTTGCGAAGGCGGGCGAGTTGCTGGCGCAGCCAGCCGATGCGGACCTCGTCCCGCGTCGCCTCGCCCGGCAGGACGGGGGGCTCGCGCAGCTCCTGCTCCATGGGATTCACACCTCGGGGCTCAGGCCGCCGCCTCGGTCGCGCCGGCGAGGCCGGGGGCGACCTGCGCGGCGATCTGGCCGGAGGCGAGGTTCTTCGATTTCGCCTCGATCTCGAAATCCGCCCAGGCGAGGTGGCGGCCGACGAGGGCGTTGACGGCACGGTTCCACATCATGTCGGAATGCGCCGCGAGATCGCGCCGGTTATGCCCGGCCGTCGTGAGGGCGGCGAAGTCCGGTGCCGCGTCGGGGTCGGTGCCCTCCAGCAGGGCCTCCCGCGAGACGCTGATATGCGCGATGGGGCGTACGCCGCGCCACGACGCGCGCACCCGTTCGATACGCGGATCCTCGGGCTCGAGGTAGGCGCCCCCGCTCTCGACCCAGTGGTGGTGAAGGTCGAGGACCACCGGCACGGCGTCGGCGAGCCGAAGCACGGTGTCGAGGCCGAAGACGTTCTCGTCGTTCTCGACGGTGATGAGGTCCCGCGCGGTCTGCGAGAGCAGGGGCAGGCTCTCGCGAAATCCCTCGACGCCGGGGTCGCGGGCGCCGACATGGATGTTGATGTGCGCCCCGTGCGGGTGCCAGCCCGAGCCGTAGCCCATGAGCGCCATCACCTCGGCATGGTACTCGAACTCGGCGATGCCGTTGGCCTGCGCGGCGGGGTTGCGCGAGGCGATGACGCAGAACTGCCCCGGATGGAAGCTGAGGCGTACGCCGCCCGCCCGCGCGAGATCGCCGATGCGGGCGAGTTCGGGCTCGACGAGGGCGCGCATCCCGGGCTCGGCGTAGATCGCGCTGGCGATAGGGTGGGTGTAGCCGGGGAGCACGTTGCTCGCCATGCGCAGCAGCCGTTCCAGGGGCGGACGCGCCGCGACCCAGGCGACCTGCCGCTCCAGGGCGGCGAGGTTGTGGCGGGCCAGATCCTCGAGCTTGCCCCGCCGGGCGACGGGCGCGAGGCGTGCGAGGTTGGCCATGGTGACGTGGCTGAGGTTCATCTCCAGGGCGGCCTCGCGGGCGGCCTTCAGGGTCTTGAAGCCCTCCGGCGGGGCCTCGACGATGAACTTGCAGCAGAAGCCGAGGCGCGGTTCGCCGTCGGTCCTCGGTGTGGGACGGCCGGTCTCGGACGTGGGCCTGGTCTTGGGCTTGGAGGAGCTGGGCTTCGCGGTCATGGGGCCCCAACGCCGCAGCATCGGTTTGGTCCCGCCCGGCGCGGCGCGCTCCGGCCACAGCCCCCACGAAAAATGTCGCGCCCCCGGTCCCCCGCGCGGACGGGCCATTGACGGGGCGGCGGGCGTCGCCTTTACCGGAACCCATGCACGGATGCCGGCCCAGGGGAGCGAGCCACCGCGCGATCATCGCCGTGATCGCGCTCTACGCCCTGTGCCTCCAGGCCATCCTCGGCGGCGCCGCGACCCTGCCGGTCATGGGCGCGGATCCCACCCTGTGCCTGCACGAGGCGGGCGCGGCCGGGCCGGACGCGCCCGCCCCGGTCCACGTGCATCTCGCCTGTTGCACGGCGGCCCAGGCGGTCTGCGACCTCGATCTGCCGCCCCTCGTGCCCACGAGTGTCGTCTGGCCCGACCGTCGCGTCGCCGCCGTGGCGTGGCGCCCGCACGCGGTCGCGCAGCCGCGGGCCCCGCCGGAACGGCACGCACGGCCCCGGGCGCCCCCCGTCGCCTGAGGGCGCCCCTCGTCCGCCGCCGCGCCCGCGGTGCGGCCAGCGCCCCGATCCCCGCCCGTCCGACAGACCGGACGGCCTCGACGGATCGGCCGTGCCCTCGGGGGCGCGGCCCCGAGCGCTCGCGCCCTTCAGGACGACCATGCCCTCCTCCCTCTCCGGCGAGATCCTCGCCGCCCCCGCCCGCCTCTCCCGCGAGGCGGTCTACCGCGCCGTGTGGCGCTGGCACTTCTATGCCGGGCTGATCTGCCTGCCGTTCCTGATCCTGCTCTCGACCACGGGGGCGCTCTACCTGTTCAAGGACGAGATCAACGCCGCCTTCTTCACCCGGCGCTTCGTCGTGCCCGCTTCGGCGGACGCGCCGCTCGGGCCGGACCGCCTCGTCTACGTGGCGAGCCAGGCGGTGCCGGACGCCACCCCCCTCACCTACCTTGACCCGGTCGGCCCGACGGCCCCGGCGGTGGTCACCCTCGCGAAGGACGGGGTGAAGACCCTGGTCTCCCTCGATCCCCGCACGGGCGACGTCGTCGGCCGCGTCGCGGCGGACGCCGAGGTGATGGCGGTGATCCGGCGCCTGCACAGCCTGACCTATTTCGGACGGATCGCGAACGGGATCGTCGAAGTGGTGGCGGGCTTCCTCGTCGTGCTCGTCGTCACCGGCACCTACCTGTGGTGGCCGCGCGGACGATCCGGCGGGGTCGTGAGCGTGCGAGGAACCCCGCGCCGCCGGGTGTGGTGGCGCGATCTCCACGCGGTCACGGGTTTCGTCGCCGGGGGCGGCCTGCTGTTCCTCGCGCTCACGGGCCTGCCCTGGTCCATCGTCTGGGGCCAGCAGCTGCGGGCGCTCTCCAACGCCGCCGGCCTCGGCCAGCCGAGCGTCCTGTGGACCGGCGTGCCGGTCTCCCAGGTTCCCATGGGCGAGGCCCTCACCACCGCCGGCTGGGCCCTCGACGAGGCGCCCGTGCCCCTGTCGCGCCCCGCTCCCTCCGCGCCCATCGGCCTCGACCGGGCGGCGGCGATCCTAGACGCGCGGGGCATGCCGGCGGGCTACGAACTCGCCCTGCCGGTGGGCGAGACCGGCGTCTACGCGGCGGCCGCCTACCCGCGCGACGTCGCCCGCCAGCGCATGATCTCCCTGGACCAGTACACCGGCCGTGCCATCGTCGACGTGCGGTTCGCCGAGATCGGGATCGTCGGCCGGGCGATCCAGTGGGGCATCGGCCTGCACAAGGGCGAGGTCTTCGGCCGGCTCAACCAGTTCCTGATGCTGGCCGTCTGCCTCGCCTGTCTCCTGCTCAGCGTCACCGCCGGGGTGATGTGGTGGAAGCGCCGGCCCTCGGGCAGCCTCGGCATCCCGCCCTGGCCGCGCGCACCCCGGATCGTCGCCGGCGTCACGCTCATCGTCGCCGGCCTCGGCGCCCTGTTTCCCCTCACCGGGGCGGCGATCCTGGCGATGATCCTCCTCGATGGCGGCGTCCGGGCCCTGGCCGGGCGCCGCGCGGCCTGAGGCCGACCCCGCACCGGGCGCGTCGCCCGTGTCTCCCCGCGCGCTCCGGGACCGCCTCGGAACCGTCCTCCTCGTCCTGGCCCTGTGGCTCCAGGCCCTGGCGCCGGGGGCGGCCCTGCGCCTCGCCCCGCCCGATCCCCTGGCGCAGGCGATCATCTGCGGCCATGACACGCAAGACGCCGTCGCGTCCGAGGACGGGATGCCCGGCCCCTGCGCGGCCTGCCCGTTCTGCACCGGCATCGCCCCGGCGCCCCTCGTCCCGGCCGGCCCACGGGTGGCGCGGACCGCCCGGTGGCACGCCGTGGCCTGGGCGACCCCGCCCCCGACCCCCGGCTTGCGCCGGCCCCGGCCCGCCGGCCAACCGCGCGCGCCGCCCCTCCCGTCCTGATCCCGTCGCCCCTCCCCTTCGACCGATCGGACGTATGTTTCCCATGGCGCCTGTCTTCCCACCGAGGCTCTCCCTCGGCACGCTCCTCGCCCTTCCCGCCGCCTGCCTGAGCTTCGACGCGCGGGCTCAAGGCGCCCCCAGCGTCACCCTCGACGAGGTCTCCGTCGTCGGCGACGGCACCGGCCTGCTCGCCGGACGCGGCGGCTTCGGCGTCGCCTCCCTGCCGGGTTCGGCCCCGAGCGTCATCGAGAATCCCGTCGGCCAGATCGTCACCGCGATCGGGCGTGAGGGCACCATCGCCAACCGGCCGGCGACGAGCATCGGCTCGGTGCTGCTCGACAGCCCCGGCGTCACCGTGCGCCAGGGCAACGGCGCGCGCGACGTGGTCATCTCCGTGCGCGGCAACAACGCCCGCTCCACCGGCGTCACCAAGAACATGGTGGTGCTGGAGGACGGCTTCGTGCTGACCCAGCCCGACGGCGCCTCGCGCTTCGACCTCGTCGATCCGCGCGCCTATTCCCGCATCGACGTGTTCCGGGGGCCGCAATCGGCCCTGTTCGGCAACTACGCCACGGGCGGGGCGCTGGCCTTCCGCACCCGGACGGGCCGGGAGATCGACGGCTACGAGGTCGGGGTGGATGCCGGCGGCTTCGGGTATCTCAGCAACTATTTCACCGTCGGCGGCGTCAGCGGCCCGGTGGAGATCAGCCTGTTCGCGAGCGATGTGCGCGCCAACGGCTACCAGGACCACGCGTCCTACGACACCCAGACCGTCAACCTGCTGGCGAGCTACACCCCGACGCCGGACAACCGCTTCACCCTGAAGGTGATCAACAACGACCTGCACGCCGACATTCCGGCGCGGTCTTCGCTCAACCAGTACCGGATCAACCCGTACCAGCGCGGCTGCGCCTCGGCCGCCACGGCGGCGCCGGGCTGCACGGTCTACGGCTTCTTCCGCAACGGCGCCTTCGGCGCCACCGTGCCGGTGACGGCGGCCGAAGTCGGGCTGGAGCGCAAGGATCGGCGCACCATCGTGGCGGCCCGCTGGGAGCACGACATCGACGCGCGGACCACGTGGCGCACCCAGATCGGTTTCGACGAGCGCAACTACAACCAGCCGTTCTTCACGAGTTCCGGCCGGGGCAGCCTCCCGTCCTACAGCGTGCTCAGCGACATCACCCATCGCTCGGAGCTGTTCGGCCTGGCCGCCGTGAGCTACGCGGCGCTCTCCTTCAACGCCCTCGACGCCCACGCCACCACCTTCAACCTGCAGCCCCTCGCCGGGCCGACGCTGGGCGCCCTCATCGGCGATCAGGTGGCGCAGCAGTCGAACCTCGGCGGGCGGGCGCGCACGGAGATCGCCCTGTCCCCGGCCTGGACCGGCGTGATCGGGGTCAGCGCCGAGAACACCTGGATCACCGGGCAGAACCGCGCCTACGCCTACTCGGCCGCCGGGCGCACGACGACGCCGGCGCTGGCCGACCGCAGCTTCCTCAACGTCGCGCCCGAACTCGCCCTGGTCTATCGGCCGAGCGCCGAATGGGCGTTCCGGGGCCGGGCCGCCACGGGCTACACCACCCCGGCGGTCGGCAACCTGTTCGTGACGCCGGCCGGCGTGCCGGGCAACAACACCGGGCTTCGGACGCAGGAGAACCTCGGCTTCGACCTCGGCACCGACTGGACGCCGTGGGAGGGCCTGCGCCTCAGCCTCACGGGCTTCTACGAGTTCTTCCGCAACGAACTCGTGTCGCAGAGCCCCGGCGCCGGGCTCCTGGCCTACACCTTCAACGCCCCGGCCTCCGAGCATCGCGGCCTCGAACTCGCCGCCGACTGGGCATTCGGCCCCGGCTGGCGCGGCACCCTCGCCTACACCTTCGACGACCAGTTCTACACCCGCTACGTCGAGCAGCTGAGCGCCGGGAGCTTCACCGCCCGGTTCGACCGGGCCGGCCGGCTCATCCCCGGCGTGCCCGCCCACCAGCTCCTGGCCCGCCTCGGCTACGAGCAGGTCGGCGGCCCGCTCTCGGGGGTCGGCGGCTTCGTCGAGGTGGTGGCGCAGGACGGTTTCTTCGTCGACAACGCCAACCTGCTCAAGGCCCCGGGTTACGCCCTGGTCAACGCCAACGTCCACTACGTCACCGACCTCACCGGCGGCTACGCGAAGCGCCTCAACCTCTACGTCGAGGCGCGCAACCTTCTGGACCGCACCTACGCGTCGTCGGTCCAGAATCTCGCCAACAGCCTCAACGCCGGCACCGGCGGGCTCAACGGCGCCGGCGTGCTGGCGGGCACCACCGGCTCTGTCTATGCCGGGGCCCCGCGCACGGTGTTGGCGGGCCTGAAGCTGTCGTTCTGATCCCCCCGTTGCGATCCTCCTGCGCATCGGCCGCGCTCCATGGCCGATGCGCCGAGCTCCAACGGTCCGGGGCGTAGGCGTCGTCCACCGCGTAGGGGCGGCACCGGCCCCGCAGTTCGGCAGGGTGGTGAACATCAATCGGAGCGTCGCCATCCCGAACCCTCGCCCGCCGGTTCGTCGCGCAAACCCCACGCCCGGGCAGGCCGCCGCCCTAGCCTGAGCGTCCGGAACTCCCGGCTTCAGCGTCCCGATCGGCGTGGACGCCCCCGCTTGCGCCAACCCGGCGCAGGCCGGGGTGGGATCGGACGGCGGCCCGGCGCGTTCGGTTCCTGACTTCGTAGTCGTTCCAGACTGGCCGGCCCGCTCGGTCGGACGGGGTTCGCATCGGGGACGCAAGGGACCAGCGCATGAGCGACGAGACCGCCCGCGAGACGGGTCCACGGGAGACGGGGCCGGGCCCGAGCCGCCGCACCGTCATGGAAGGGGCCGCCGCCCTCGCAGCCTTCGGCATCGTGGGATTCGGCGCAGGCCGCCCCGCCCTGGCGAGCCCCTCGGCCGCCGCCCCCGGCGATCCCGCGCCGCAGACCCTGCCGGTGCGCCTCACCATCAACGGAGAGGCGCGGGACCTCGTCCTCGACACCCGCACCACCCTCCTCGACGCCCTGCGCGAGCACCTCGACCTCAACGGCACCAAGAAGGGCTGCGACCACGGGCAATGCGGCGCCTGCACGGTGCTGGTCGACGGCCGGCGCATCAATGCCTGCCTGACCCTCGCCGCCATGCACGAGGGCGACGCCATCGAGACCATCGAGGGACTAGCCAAGGGGGACACGCTTCACCCCCTCCAGGCGGCGTTTCTCGAACACGACGGCTACCAGTGCGGCTACTGCACGCCGGGGCAGATCTGCTCGGCCAAGGGGATGCTCGCCGAAGTCGAGGCCGGGTGGCCGAGCCATGCCAGCGCCGACCTTCTCGCGGCCCCGACCCTCACGGAGGTCGAGATCCGCGAACGGATGAGCGGAAACCTGTGCCGGTGCAGCGCCTACCCGAACATCGTCGCGGCCATCGCCGACGCCGCGGGCCGGAGCGGGTGAGTTAACGGAGTGTTTCACGGGAAACACCGCCCCGTCCCATTCCCTTCGCGCACCGGGAGCCGGCTCGGCCGGCTCCTCCCCCGCAGGACCACACCAGAACGGGCACCGAACCGATGAAAGCCTTCACGTACGCCCGGCCGAAGACGGTGGCGGAAGCGGCCGAGATGGCGGCGGCGCAGCCGAACACCCGCTTCATCGCCGGCGGCACCAACCTCCTCGACCTGATGAAGCTGCAGGTCGAGACCCCGGCTCATCTCGTCGACGTGAACCGCCTCGGCCTCGCGGAGGTCACGGAGACGGGCGACGGCGGCGTGCGCGTCGGCGCCCTGGTGCGCAACTCCGATCTCGCCGCCCATCCGCGCATCCGCAAGGATTACGCGGTGCTGTCCCGCGCCCTCCTGGCCGGCGCCTCCGGGCAGCTGCGCAACAAGGCCACCACGGCGGGCAACCTGCTCCAGCGCACCCGCTGCCCCTACTTCTACGACACGTCCCAGGCCTGCAACAAACGCCAGCCCGGCTCCGGCTGCGCCGCCATCGGCGGGTTCACCCGCATCCACGCCGTGCTGGGCGCGAGCGAAGCCTGCATCGCCACCAACCCGTCCGACATGGCGGTGGCGATGCGGACACTCGACGCCAGCGTCGAGACCGTGGACGCCGGGGGCACGGAGCGCACGATCCCCATCGCCGACTTCCACCGCCTGCCCGGCGACACGCCGCAGATCGAGACCGCGCTGAAGCCGGGCGAGCTCGTCACCGCCGTGACCCTGCCCAAGCCCGTGCCGGGGGCGCACCTCTATCGCAAGGTTCGCGACCGCGCCTCCTACGCCTTCGCGGTCGTCTCCGTGGCGGCGGTGATCGACAAGGGCGCCGATGGCCGGATCCGGGCGGCGCGCCTCGCCTTCGGCGGCCTCGCCCACAAGCCCTGGCGGGTGCCGGCCGCGGAGGCCGCCCTCGTCGCCTCGAACGGCGACGCGGACGCCGCCGCCGATGCGGTGCTGGTGGGGGCCAGGGGCCAGGGCGAGAACGACTTCAAGATCCCGCTCACCCGCCGGACCCTGCGCGCCGTCGTGGCCGAGGCGCTGAAGGCCTGAGGTCTTCGCCCTCACGCGACGCCAAGTCCCAAGAGAACCAGGAACCGCCCGATGGACATGAACCAGCCGATCGGCCGCACGCCCCTCGACGACAAGCCCGACGGCCTGTTGGGCAAGCCCATCGACCGGATCGAGGGCCGGCTGAAGGTGACGGGCGCGGCGCCCTACGCCTACGAGACCCGCGACCTGAAGAACCCGGCCTACGGCGCCCTCGTGGAGGCCGGCATCTCGAAGGGCCGCATCCGCGCCCTCGATGTCGGCGCCGCCCGCGCCATGCCGGGCGTGCTGCACGTGATGACCCACGAGAACGTGCCGCCGCAGGGGCCGAAGAAGGAGCAGGTCTCCCCCGTCCTCGCCGGACCCGAGATCCGGCATCACGGTCAGCCCATCGCCCTCGTCGTCGCGGAGACCTTCGAGCAGGCCCGCGCGGCGGCGGCCGTCGTCGCGGTGGATTACGTCAGGGAAACCGGCGCCTACGACCTGCGGGCCGGCATGGCGGGTGCGCAGGTGCCGAAGCAGATGCAGAGCCCGCCGGATTCGGCGCTCGGCGACTTCGAGGGGGCCTTCGCCGGGGCGCCCGTCCGCGTCGACGTCGAATACACCACCCCCGTCCAGACCCACGCGATGATGGAACCCCACGCCACCATCGCCTCGTGGGAGGGCGACCACGTCACCCTGTTCACGGCCAACCAGATGCTGAACCGGGGGCAGGCCTCCCTCGCGTCGGTGTTCGGCCTGCCGCCGGAGAACGTACGGCTGGTGAGCCGCTACATCGGCGGCGGTTTCGGCGGCAAGCTCCAGCCCCAGGCCGACGCGGTGTTCGCCGCCCTCGGCTCGAAGGCCGTGGGCCGCCCGGTGAAGATCGCCCTCACGCGCCAGCAGGAATTCCACGTCACCACCCGCCGGTCGGACACGATCCAGCGCCTGCGCCTCGGCGCCGGGCCGGACGGCAGGCTCGTCGCCATCGGCCACGAATCCTGGTCCGACACCACGCCGGGCGACGGGTTCTACGAGACGTCCGCCAACGCCACGCGCTCCCTCTACGCCGCGCCGAACCGGATGACGAAGCATCGCCTCGCCACCCTCAATCTGCCCCTGGCCTCGGCCATGCGCGCGCCCGGCGAGGCGGTCGGCATGCTGGCGCTCGAATGCGCCATGGACGAACTCGCCGAGCGGCTGAAGATCGACCCCGTCGAGCTGCGCATCCGCAACGAGCCGACGGTCGATCCCGAGAAGGGTGTGCCGTTCTCCACCCGCCAGCTCGTGCCGTGCCTGCGCGAGGGCGCCGCCCGCTTCGGCTGGGACAGGCGCCGTGCCGCCGGCACCACCCGGGACGGGCAGTGGCTCGTCGGCATGGGCGTCTCGGCCGCCGCCCGCCTCAACCCGCTCATGCCCTCCTCCGCCGCCATCCGTCTGGAGGGTGACGGCTCTGTCACGGTCCGCATGGCGATGACCGACATCGGCACGGGCACCTACACGATCCTGGCGCAGATCGCCGGCGAGATGCTCGGCCTGCCCGTGGAGCGGGTCCATGTCGAACTCGGCGACACGCGGTACCCGAAGGCCGCCGGCTCCGGCGGATCGTTCGGGGCCGGCAGCGCCGGATCGGCCCTCTACGTCGCCTGCGAATCCCTGCGGGCGAAGATCGTGGCGGCGGCCGGTCTCGGGCCGGAGGAGGCGCATTTCGCGCAAGGCCGCGTCGTCTCCGGCGACCGCTCGGAGAGCCTCGCCGACATCGCCGGGCGCAACGGCGACATCGAGGCCACGGGCGAGATCAAGCCCGGCGCCATGAAGGAGGCGTTCTCGCAATACTCCTACGGCGCGCATTTCGCCGAAGTCGGGGTCGACGCCGACACGGGCGAGGTCCGCCTGCGCCGGATGCTCGGGGTCTTCACCGGGGGTCGCATCCTCAACCAGAAGACGGCGCGCTCGCAGGCCATCGGCGGCATGGTCTTCGGCGTCGGCGCCGCCCTGATGGAGGCGGTGGTGATCGACCCGCGCACGGGCCATTTCGTCAACCACGACCTGGCGGAATATCACGTGCCGGCGCATGCCGACATTCCGGCCATCGAGGCGGTGTTCCTGCCCGAACTCGACGACAAGGCCAATCCGCTGAAAAGCAAGGGCCTGGGCGAACTCGGCATCTGCGGCGCCGGGGCGGCCCTGGCCAATGCCGTGCACAACGCCACCGGCGTGCGGATTCGGGACTATCCCCTCACCCTCGACAAGGTGTTGCGGGGTCTCGAGGACCGCGACCGGTCCCGGTCGCGGCCGACCTGACGCTCCCCCCCGGGAGGCGCCCCCGCGATCGGGCGCGATGGGCGCGCCACGACGGCGTGCCGGGAAACAATCACAGCGGGTCGGTGCCGGGGCCCCTTGCCTTCCCGTCGGCTTTCCCGAAAACCGGCGCCACCTTTCGGGCCGACGCTCCGGGACATCATGCGCAAGAACGATCCCTGCATCGCCGTGTGCCGGTTCGACGGTCGGACGGGCTGGTGCGTCGGCTGCGGGCGGACGATCCCCGAGATCCGGGCCTGGATGAAGCTCACGCCGTTCCGGCGCACGGCGCTCCTGCGCGAGTTGCCGGCCCGGGTCCGGAAGGTCCAGGACGCGCCCCCGCAGGAGTGACCGGGTCGGGGCGGGATCGGGCGCGCCCGCATCACGTTCTCGGGGTCGCGGCGCTCCGTCGAAGACAGGCGGGGCGCGATCCCGTAACGTCGCGTCGAGGGCCGCGCCGACCGAAACCGGGGTGACGGCTCAGCGGAGGATTCTCCCATGATGCAGCGCCGCGCTTTCCTCGGCCTCGCCACCCTGCTGTGCCTGGCGGTGCCCGCGCGGGCCGAGGTCCTCCCGTTCGAGGCCGAGGCCTTCGCGGCGGCGCAGAAGGCGGGACGGCCGATCCTCGTCGAGGTCAGCGCCCCGTGGTGCCCGATCTGCAAGGCGCAGAAGCCGATCCTCGCCGGGCTCGCGGCGCAACCGCGCTTCAAGGACCTCGTGATCTTCGAGATCGACTTCGACAGCCGCAAGGATGTGCTACGCCGCTTCGACGCCCGCATGCAGAGCACGCTGATCGCCTTCAAGGGCGCGACCGAGACCGGGCGCTCGGTGGGCGAGACCCAGCCCGAATGGATCGAAGGGCTCGTGGAGAAGACGCTCTGAGGCCCCATGGGCACCTCCCTCGGCCTCGCCGGCCTCGCCGGACTCCTGTCGGTGCTGTCGCCCTGCGTTCTGCCGCTCCTGCCCCTCGTCCTCGGGGCGGCGGCCTCCGAGCACCGCTTCGGGCCGGCGGCGCTCGCGGGCGGGCTCGCCCTCGCGTTCGTCGTCGTCGGGCTGTTCGTCGCGACCATCGGCTTCGGCCTCGGCCTCGACACGGGCGCGTTCCGCAACGGCGCCGCACTCCTGCTCGTGGGCCTCGGCCTCGTCCTGATGGTGCCCGCCGCCCAGACGCGCCTCGCCGTGGCCGCCGGCCCCTTGAGCGACCGGATCCGGGCGCGGTTCGGCACCGTGTCCTCCACCGGCCTCGCCGGACAGTTCGGGGTCGGCCTGCTGCTCGGCGCCGTCTGGAGCCCCTGCGTCGGTCCGACCCTCGGGGCCGCGTCGCTGCTGGCGGCGCAAGGGCGCGACCTCGCCGCCGTGGCCCTGACCATGACGATGTTCGGCCTCGGGGCCGGCCTGCCCCTCGTCCTCCTCGGCGGCCTGTCGCGGGCGACGCTCCTGCGCTGGCGCGGCCGGATGATGGGTGCGGGCCGGGGCCTCAAGGCGGCCCTCGGCCTGATCCTGACGGTGACCGGAGTCGCCATCCTGACGGGCCTCGACAAGGCCGTTGAGACCGCCCTCGTGGAGGCTTCCCCCGCCTGGCTCACCGCCCTGACGACGCGGTTCTGACGCCGCGGCCGCCCTCGCGCGGCGGATGACCGGGGGAATGACCCGGGGAATACCCTGGGGCGGGACCGCACGGGATCGGCCGGCCGTACGCAAAAACCCGACAAAGGAGCGACCACCCACGGTCTCGCGCGGTCCCGGTACGGCGATCCGGCAGGCGGACACCGGGAACGGACGACCCCGATGTCTCGGAGTGCAGCAACGGGCCGGTTCCCGGAGCCGGCTCATCCCGGCCGGTGCGGGCGAGGACTGGCGGCGCGGCGGCGCGCGTCGAAGACCCGGGCCGACTCGACTCGGCGAGACTTGGGAACGACCCCGCCCATACTCGAATCGAGCGCGGGAATTCAATCGTTAACAAACCGATGCCGGGCCGCGAATGGTTCGATCGTGGTAAACGGTCTCTTAATGAAGCCCGTCCCATAACCGCTCCCGGATCGACCCGGGAATCGAGGAGCGGATACGAGCGGTCATGGCGAACCCGGCATCCGTCCTCGGCCTCCTCCTGGCGTTCGGCGCCTCGGCCCTCGGCCCTGGCACCGCGACGGCGGCCGAGCCCGATGCCGTCTACGGCCGTCCCGCCATGCCAGCCGAATCGGTGTCGCGCCGGGGCACCGACCAGTTCATCGGCGCCGCGCCGGAGCAGGCCGCGGAGTTCCGCCCCGGCGTCGTCAGCCTGAACCTCGTGGAGGTGCCCATCGCCGTGGCGGCCAAGGCGGTCCTGGCGGACGCCCTCGGCTGGGGCTACACCCTCGACGAGCGCGCCTCCGGAACCATCACCCTCCAGACGGCCGGGCCCGTGCGCCGCGAGATCCTCCTGCGGATGTTTGAGAGCGCGCTGGCGAGCCGCGGCCTCACCCTGCGCCGCCGGGGCGGCACGGCGCAGATCGTGCCGGCGGGCGGCCCCGCCGGCGCCGTGCCGGTACAGGGCGTCGGGGCCGTCGGCGGCGGTGCCCAGGCCGTGCCCCTGCGCTGGATCGCCGCCGCCGAAATGCAGGCGATCCTCTCCTCGGTGGCGCCCCGCGACGTGGTGCTGCGGGCCGACCGCGTCCGCAACCTCCTCATCCTGTCGGGCGACGCCGCCCAGATCGAGGCCCTGCGCCAGACCATCAGCGTCTTCGACGTGGACTGGATGCGCGGAATGTCGACGGCGATCCTGCCCGTGCGCAGCGGAAACCCGGCCGCGATGGCGCGCAACCTCACCCAGATCTTCGGCGGCGAGACCGCCGGCACCGGCGACATCATCCGGTTCGTGCCCAACGAGCCCCTCGGCGCCATCCTGGTGATCAGCACCCGCGCGGCCTACCTCGACCGCGCCCGAGACTGGGCCGCGCGCCTCGAAACCGTCGCGGCCGACCGGGAGCGCCAGCTCTTCGTCTATCGCATCCAGAACCGCTCGGCCAAGGAACTCGCCGCCGTGCTGCAGGGCGTCATCGCCGCCGAGATGGGGGGCGGGGCGGCGGGCGCCTACGGCGGCGCGGGGTATGGAGGATTGGGCGCGGGCGGGTTGCCCGGTGGCGCCTATGGGGGCGCAGGCGGTTACGGCGGGGCCGGTCTCGGTGCGGCCGGTCTGGGTGCGGCGGGGTTCGGCGGGGCGGGGCTCGGCGCGGCCGGTCTCGGCGGAGCCGGGGCCGGGGCCGCGGGGTTCGGCGCGGCGGGGGCGGGCCTTCCCGGGGCCGGCGGTGCGGCGGCGGCCGGCGGCTTCGGCGCCGATTCGGGCGGCTTCGGCGGCGGCGGTGCCGGGGCGGGAGGAATGGGGTCCGGAGGGATGGGGGCCGGCGGCACGGCGGTGGCCGGCTTCGGCGGCGGCGAAGTCTGGGGCGGCGCGTCCGGAACCGGGGGCGGCGTCTTCGGCGCCGCAGGACACGAGGGGGGCTACGGCGGGAGCGCCGGATACGCGGTCCAGGCGGCGCAGGCCGCACAGGCGGGTGCCGTCATCGGCGTGGTCGCCGACGATTCCAACAACAGCCTCGTGATCTCGGCCACCCGCACCCAGTACGACAAGCTCCTGCGCATCCTCGGCAGCCTCGACGCGATGCCGACCCAGGTCCTCCTGGAGACGGTGATCGCCGAGGTCACCCTCAACAACGACCTCCAGTTCGGCGTGCAGTGGTTCCTCAAGAACCAGGGCCAGCGCTTCAACCTCGCCCAGGCGGCCACCATCGGTGCGGCGAACGCCGCGACGGGGGGCACCGCCGGACTCATCACGGCGGCGACGCGCGGGGTGCCGGGCTTCAACTACATGTTCAACAATCCCGATTTCAGCGTGGTGCTCAACGCCCTGCAGGGCATCACCCGCGTCAACGTCATCTCGTCGCCCAACATCACCGTCCTCGACAACCGCACGGCCAAGCTTCAGATCGGCGATCAGGTGCCCATCGTGAAGCAGACGGGCCAGAGTCCCCTCGTGGGCAACGCCCCGATCCTCAACCAGATCGAGATGAAGGACACCGGCGTGATCCTCTCGGTCACGCCCCGGGTGAACAAGAACGGCCTCGTCGTCCTCGACATCAACCAGGAGGTCAGCGACGTGGTGCCGACCACGAGTTCGCTCATCAATTCCCCGACGATCCGCCAGCGCCGGGTCGCCACGAGCATCGCCGTCAGCGACGGGCACAGCCTCGCCATCGGCGGCCTCGTGCAGGAGAAGGCCCAGATCACCAACGACGCCGTGCCGATCCTCGGCGACCTGCCGGTGATCGGCCCGGCCTTCCGCAACCGGATCGACACCCGCATCCGCACCGAACTCATCATCTTCATCCGCCCGAGGGTGATCCGGGGCACCCTGGATGCGGACCGGATCAGCCAGGATTTCCGGGCCCAGCTCCGGTCCATGATGCCGGTGCGCCCCGTGCCGGCACCGCTGCCCATGGCCGCCGCCCCGGCCGGGCCGGCGGGCTTCCTGCGCCGCATGGTCGACTGAACTCCGGTCGCGCGCCCGGGGTGGGGCGCGGCCGGGGGATCAGGGCCGGGGCGGGGTGATCGGGATGGTGCGGACGCGGGGCGCCGGCTCGGGTGCGAGCCGGAGGGCGGGCGGCTCGGCCGGCGGCACCTCGGCCCGGAGCGGTTCAGCGCCAAGCCGATCTCGGCCAAGCCGATCTCCGCCAAGCCGATCTCCGCCGAGCTGTTCGCCCCGGAGCGGTTCGGCCGCGCCGATCGTGTCGTTCGGCGCCGCCTCCGCCGCCCGCCGACGGCGTGGCGGCTGCAGCGTGGCGGGCTCCCCGAGGAACGCGAGGTCGTAGGTCAGCCCGTCCTGGCGCACGGTGACGCGCTCGGCCTGCACGGAGGCCAGGACCCATCCGGAGCGCCCGTCGCCGGGCGCGAGCCAGACCGGAAGGCCGGCCCCCTCCTCCTCGATGAGCGCGCGGCCGCCGCCGTCGCTCATGAGGATGCCGCGCAGCCGGAGAACGGGCCGGACGGGGGTCGAGACCGTGAGATCCGCGAGCGTGCCCCGCGCGGTCCAGGCCCGGCGTCCGGGATCGAAGAGCGGGCGATGGAGCGCGCCGCCACTGTCGGCGGGGCGGACCGGCGGCGCGGCGGGCGGCGCCGGCGGCTCGGGCGGAACGAGGGCGGCGGGCCAGGCCCACGCGGCCAGCACGGCGAGGCCCGCCAAGCCCGCCAGGGCCCGTGGCACGGGACGGCTCGCGGCCAGGGCCGTCGCCAGGGGGGCGAGGCCGGTCCTCATCGGCCGGCCTCCGGCCGGGGCGGCGCATCGGCGGGCGCGAGCAGCCCGCGTACGGCGAGCGAGAGACGCAGGACCGTCGGCCGCTCCTCGTCCGCATCGGCCGGACTCGCGACCGAGATGTCCGCCGTCTCGGCGGCGACGCGGGGAATCCCGGCATCGAGGTCCGACAGCACGCCGTGCAGCCCCTCGGCCGTCCCGCGCAGGGCCGCGCTCAGGACGGGCAGCCTCGCCTGGTCCAGGTCCGCGATCACGGTGACGCCCTCCAGGATGACGGCGCGTCCGGCGAGGGCGGCCTCGATCCGGGCACGGAACGCGGCCGACACGGCCTCCGCGTCCCCCCCCGCGAAGGGCGTCGACGGGACCGGGCGGGCCGCCGCCGCGCGGGTGCGGGCGAGCCGCTCCCGGGCCTCGGCGATCCCGTCCCCGAGTTCGCCGATGTCGGCCACCGGTCCGGCCACGGCGAGCCCGAGGACCGCGAGGGCGCCGAGGGCGAGGAAGGCGGGCGCGCCGGGGACCCAGCCGGCGATGCGATCGGACAGGGGGGCGTTCATGGAATCCGCTCCGGGGACCGGTGGGGAAGCCGTACCGTGAGCCGGCGTGGGGTGCCCTGGGCCTCGCCCGACTCCACCACGGCGGCGGGCCCGAAGCCCGGCAGGGCGCTGAGATGCGCCACGGGGTCGGTCGCATCCCGGACCAGCAGGGTCAGGGTCAGCCCCTGCGCGTCGAGGCGCAGGGCCTCGGCCGAGACCGCATCCGGCAGGGCGTCGGCGACGGCGCTCCAGACCGGCGCGAGGGCCGGCCGGGCGGAGGCGGCCGCCAGGATCGCGGCGGCGCCCGGGGGAAGCGGGGCCTTGCGTAGGGAGGGCGCCCCCCGCGCGGCCAGGATCGCCTCGTCGAGGGCGGCGAGGGTGGCGCCGCGATGGTCCCGCACTAGGACGAGGCCGGCGAACAGCAGGACGCCCGCCAGGGCGAGGAGCCCGAGATCCCCGGGGCCGAGCCCGCGCAGCAGCGGCGGAATCGGGCGGCGCCCCCCGGACAGGAGGTCCACCGGCATGGCCGCCGCCTCCGCCCGCCCGACGGTGACCGGCCCCGGCACGAGACCGGCCCGGCCCATGGCCGCCAGGAGCGGATCGAGGCGGGCGCGCTTGATGACGACATGGCGCACGCGCAGGGTCCGCGTCGCGGCGTCCTCGCCCTCGACGTACCAGTCGCCGTGGACGCCCTCGGCCCGGAACGGGGTCGCCGCCTCGAGTTCCTGCACCAGCACCTCGCGCATGCGCGGCAGGGACGCCGTCGGCAGGGTGAGGGTGCGGACGAAGCACTGCGTCGGGTCGAGGAGGATCTTGGCGCCGAGCCCCCGGGCGCCGCCCCGGATCGCGCTCAGGCGCTCGGCGAAGTCGTCCGCCTCCGCGTCGAGGCGGTAGGTGCGGGGCTCCGGCCCGCGCCGGTCGGTGAGCAGGAGGGTGCGGCCGCCGGCTTCGGGGCTGAGGAGGAGCCCCGTCGGGGCGCGGTCGGGCCGGACCTCGGCGAACCCCGCGAGGGCGGCCCACGCCGCGAGCCGGCCCCGAACATCGGCGAGGCGGCCCGGGGGCCGCGCGACGCGCGGGGGGGCGGAGGGCGGAGGGGCCGTATCCGTGAACTCCGCCTCCATGGAACCCTGCCTTCGAAGACCGCATCCGCAGCGAGGGGGCCGCCCCGGGAGACGCGTTGTTAACCCAACATCGGTTTCTATCGGCTTAAGAGCCCCCCGGGGGCCCGGGAACGGACATTCGCCATGCTGACCATCTGGGCCGGAAAGCGCCGCCCGAGGCGTGCCCGGCCCGACCGGCGGGCCCCCGAACGCGACCCCCGGGACGCGGCCCGGGCCTTCATCGCGGATCTCGCCGAGATGCAGGTGCTCGACGCCGCCGGCCTGGAGCGGGCGCTGGCCGCCCTCGACCTGCCGGGGCGGCGGCCCGTCCCCGTCCTCCTCACCGAACTCGGCCTCGTCCACGAGGCCACCCTGGTCTCGGCGCTGGCCGCCTCCACGGGCCTGCCCTTCCTGCGCGACGACGACGTGCCGCCCGCCCCCGTCCTGCCGGCGGAGATCGGCGCGGAGTATTGCGCCCGCGTCCGGGCGCTGCCCATCGCGGTGGATGCGGACGACCTCGTCGTCGCGGCCGTCGACGTGTTCGACAGCGAGATCGCGCTCGCCCTGGAGCACCTCACCGAGCGGCGGGTGCGCCTGTGCATCGTCGGCCCGGCCGCCTTCGAGCGCGTCCACCGCGCCGTCTACGGCGACGCCGCCCCGGACACGGAGGCCGGCCTCGACGACGACCTCGCCCGCCTGCAGGACGTGGCGAGCCAGGCGCCCATCGTGCGCCTCGTCGCCCGCCTCGTGCGCGACGCCTTCGCGCGCGGCGCCTCCGACATCCACGTCGAGGCCGAGGAGGCGGACGTGCGGGTGCGCTACCGGGTCGACGGGGTGCTCGTCGAATCCGAGCGCCTGCCGAAATCCGTCCAGCTCGCCCTCACGACGCGGGTGAAGATCCTCGCCGGCCTCAACATCGCCGAGCGGCGCCTGCCCCAGGACGGGCGCATGCAGGTGCCCGATCGCGGCCACGACATCGACATCCGCGTCTCGACCCTGCCCACCGCGCACGGGGAGAGCGTGGTGATGCGCGTCCTCGACGGCTCGCGCCGGGTCGACGACTTTTCCGGCCTCGGCTTCGACGCCGCCGCCATCGCGCAGATCGGCGCCATGACGGCGCGGCCGAACGGCCTCGTCCTCGTCACCGGCCCGACCGGCAGCGGCAAGACCACGACGCTCTACGCGGCCCTGCGGGCCATCAGCGGGCCGCACCTGAAGGTCGTCACCGTGGAGGACCCGGTGGAGTACCGGATGCCGGGGATCAACCAGGTCCAGGCCCATCCGGGCATCGGCCTCGACTTCGCGGCGGCCCTGCGCTCGATCCTGCGCCAGGACCCCGACGTGGTCATGGTGGGCGAGATCCGCGACGGCGAGACCGCCCGCATCGCCGTGCAGGCGGCGCTGACCGGCCATCTCGTGATCTCGACCCTGCACACGAACTCGGCCCCCGCCACGGTGACGCGCCTCGTCGACATGGGCGTCGAGCGCTTCCTCATCGCCGCGACCCTGAACGGCGTCATCGCCCAGCGCCTCGTGCGCCGGGTCTGCGCCGCCTGCGCGGAGGACGAGGCGGCCTCGCCCGAGGCGTGCCTGCGGCTCGGCCTCGACACGGCGGCGCCGCCGACCCTGAAGCGGGCCCGGGGCTGCCCGGCCTGCAACGGCACCGGCTATCGCGGCCGCATGGTGGTCTCCGAGATCATGACCCTCGACACGCCCCTGCGCACCCTCATCGCGGACGGGGCCGACGAGCAGCGCCTCGTGGCGCAGGCGCGCGCCTCCGGCATGGCCACCCTCGCGGAGACCGCCCGCGCCCGGGTGATCTCCGGCGAGACCACCCTCGACGAGATCGGCCGCGTGTTCGAGGGCATGGTCTGATGCCGGCCTTCGCCTACAGGGCCTACGCCGCAGACGGGCGCCTGCGCACGGGCCGGATCGAGGCGGAGGACCGCGAGCGGGCGGTGGCCGCCTTGCGCGGCGACGGCCTGCGGGTGTTCGAGATCGCGCCGGCCGCCGCCGGCGGCGTCCCGTTCTGGCGCCGCGACCTGTTCGGGCGCGACCGCATCACCGATGCCGGCCGCATCGGCTTCCTCAAGGAATTCGGCACCCTGCTGGGCGCCGGCCTCACCGTCGACCGGGCCCTGCGCCTCGTGGAGCGGCAGGCCGGCGGGGCCCTGCGCCCGGTCCTCACCGACCTCCTCGAGCGGGTGATGGCCGGGGCCGCCCTGTCGCGGGCCATGGGCGCGCACCCGCAGGCCTTTCCGCCCGACATGATCGACGCCGTGCGGGCCGGCGAGGCGACGGGCACCCTCGTGGGCGTGCTGGGAAGCCTCACGGCGTCCCTGGAGCGGCGCGACGCCGTGCGCCGCCACCTCACCTCGTCGATGGTCTACCCGGCGATCCTCATCCTCATGGCCATCGGGACGCTGGCCATGGTGATCGGCGTGCTGGTGCCGGCCCTGGCGCCCCTGTTCGACGGAACCGGCAAGCCGGCGCCGCTCGCGATCCGCGCCGCGTCCGCCGTCGGCGACGCGCTCGCCGCGTGGTGGCCCGTCCTCCTCGGCGGCGTTTTCGTGACGGGGGCGCTGCTGGCGAAGTTCTGGGGCAACCCCGCCTTCGCGGCCTTCCGCTCGCGCACGGCCCTGCGCCTGCCCATCGTGCGGGAGATCGTGGTCGGCGCCGAACTCGGCCGCATCTGCCGGGTGCTCGGGACCCTCCTGGAGGCGGAGGTGCAGATTCCCGACGCGGTGGCGGCCACCCGGCCGCTCGCGCGCAACGGCCTCTTCCGCGAGGCCCTGGCCCAGGCCTCGCGGCGCCTCAGCGAGGGCGGCAGCCTCGCCTCCGGCCTCGCGTCCCTGCGCCCCTACGCCGCCTCCACCCTCAACCTCATCGCCAGCGGCGAGCAGGTGAACCGCCTCGGCACCGTGCTGATCCACGCCGCCGAGATGCACGAGACCCGGACCCGGGAGCAGATCGACCGCCTGCTGGCCCTGCTGACGCCCATCGTCACCGTCGCCATCGGCGGCCTCATCGGCGGCCTCATCATCTCGGTGATGAGCGCGATCCTCAGCGTCGGCGACCTCGCGCAGTAGCGCCCGGCTCAGGCGCGGGCGCTCACCGTCTCGATCATGCGGGCGATGGACCCGACGGAGTAGAAGTTCTTCGGGTTCAGCTGCGCCGGCGGGATCATGATGTCGAACTCCGCCTCGACGGCGATCATCAGGTTGACGAGGTCGAGGGACGAGAGGCCCACGTCGACGAGGGCGTCCTCGGGCTGGAAATCCCGCGCCTGCGCCTGCTGCGCCAGGATCCCCTTGGCGAGATGCATCGTCCGATCGGTATAGTTAACGATATCCAAGGCATCACCCATGATCACGCATCCATGTCGAAGGCGGATTCGTGAAAACGGGTCACGCCGCCGGAGCATTTCTTCAGCATATCTGGATCACGCCCCGTCGACGGTCAACGTCGCGCCACATCCGAACGATGTTGGCGTTAATTTTAATCATATTCTCGGGGTTCGAATTCCCCCTCCACAAATAAGCGCGCCTTAATGTCCTCCCTATATTGCAGCATTCCATACCGGACAGCACGTTGGGCCCTCGGGTTTCGGGGCGCGCGTCGCGATGGAACCGGGCTGCTTTCGAGGATGACCATGACGATCCAGCAAGGAGCGATGTCCACCGGGGCCGTGGGCGAGGCCGCCGATCTGCAGGCCCGGGCCGCCGCCGTGGCGGCCGTGGCCGCCGCCCATGCGGACGCCGTGGACCGCGACGGGCGCTTTCCGACGGAAGCCCGGGAGGCGATGCGGACGCACCGCCTGCTCGGCGCGGCGATCCCCATCGACCTCGGCGGCGAGGGCGCCTCCATGCAGGCGCTGGCCGACATCTGCTACACCCTCGGCCGTGCCTGCGCCTCCACGGCGATGATCTTCGCCATGCACCAGACCAAGGTCGCCTGCCTCGTCCGGCACGGGCGCGGCGCGGCCTGGATCGAGGCGGTGATGCGCCGCATCGCGAGCGAGCAGCTCCTCCTGGCGTCCTCGACCACGGAGGGCAACAACGGCGGCAACGTCCGGGCGTCGGCGGCGGCCGTGGCGCGAGACGACGAGGGAATCGTCCTCGACCGCGCCGCCACGGTGATCTCCTACGGGGCGCAGGCCGACGGCATCGTCACCGTCGCGCGCCGGGCGGACGACGCCGCCGCGTCGGACCAGGTGCTGTGCGTGTTCCTCAAGGAGGACTACACCCTGGAGCGCCTGAGCGGCTGGCAGACGCTGGGCATGCGCGGCACCTGCAGCAGCGGGTTCCGCCTCCTCGCCCGGGGCGGCCCGGAGCAGGTGCTCGCCGCCCGCTACGCCGACATCCACAGCCAGACCATGACGCCGGTCTCCCACATCCTGTGGTCGAGCGCCTGGACCGGCATCGCGGCCCGGGCCGTCGACAAGGCCCAGGCCTTCACCCGCACCGCCATGCGCGGCGCCGGCGGCGTCGCCCCGCCCGGCGCCCAGAGCTACACCCGCGCCGTGTCGAGCCTGAAGCAGGCCCGCGCCCTCATCGGCCAGGGCCTCGACCGCTTCGAGGCGGCCACCGGCGATCCGGCCGCCCTCTCGGCCATGGATTTCCAGACCGCCATCACGATGCTCAAGGTCGAGGTGTCGGAACTCGCCGTCGCCACGGTGACGAGCGCCATGCGGGCCAACGGCCTCGCGGGCTACCGGGAGGACGGCGACTTCGCCATCGGCCGGCACCTGCGCGACGTGCTCTCCGCGCCGATCATGATCCACAACGACCGCATCCTCGCCAACCTCGCCACCGCCACCCTGATGGCGCCCGTCGCCGCCTCCCTGCGCGACTGAATCCTTCCGACGATCACCGCCCGTCTCATCGCGCCACCGCTGTCACGAGGATCGACGACCATGAACATGAATGTGGGCCGCGCCCCGGCCTCCCCCCCGGCCGAGGACCCCCTCGACGCCCTGTTCGACACGATGTTCCGGCCCATGGACGCGCAGGGCGTCTACGCCCGGACCGGCGCCTACGAGTCGGTGGTGGAGGCCCTCGTGGCGCTGATCTCGAGCAAGCGCGAGGCGGACACCGAGGTGTTCCGCTTCCCGCCGGTGATGAGCCGGGCGCATCTCGAGCGGCACGGCTACCTCAAGAGCTTCCCGAATCTCCTCGGCTGCGTCTCGTGCCTGGAGGGCACCGAACAGGAGATCCTCGCCAAGGCCGATCTCCACGCGAAGGGCGGGGACTGGACGAGCGGCCTGGAGACCGCCGACCTCGTCCTCACCCCGGCCGCCTGCTACCCGGTCTATCCCATCGCCGCCGCGCGCGGGGCCGTACCGAAGGCCGGCTACCGCTTCGACGTCGCCTGCGACTGCTTCCGCCGCGAGCCCTCGCCGCACCTCGACCGGCTCCAATCGTTCCGGATGCGCGAATACGTGGTCATCGGCACGCCCGAGCAGGTCGCCGAATTCCGCGAGCGCTGGATCGTCCGCGCCACGGCGATCGCCGACACGCTCGGCCTGCCCTACACCGTCGAGCAGGCGAGCGATCCCTTCTTCGGGCGGCTCGGCCAGATCAAGGCGTTCAGCCAGCTGGAAGCGGCGCTGAAGTTCGAGCTTCTGATTCCCCTGCGCGGCGAGGCGGCCGGCACCGCCTGCATGAGCTTCAACTATCACCGCGAGCATTTCGGCACGACCTGGGACCTGCGCCACGCCGACGGCGAGCCGGCGCACACGGGCTGCGTCGCCTTCGGCATGGACCGCCTCGCGGTGGCGATGTTCGCCACCCACGGCGCCGCCATCGCCGATTGGCCGGCCTCCGTGCGGGCCGCCCTGGCGCTCTGAACCGAACCCGAACGAAGGCGAGCGTGATGGGCCTCGACCCCGCCGTGCGGCGGTTCCTCGACATGATGGCGCTCGGCGGCACCGGCGCGCGCGGCGTCGCCGAGCGCCGCAAGGGCCAGCACGTCCTGGCCCAGCTCGCCGGCGCCGCGCCGGCGGCCGTCGCCGTGCGGGACCTGGACCTCGACCTCCCATCGGGGTCCTGCGCCGCTCGGGCCTACGCGCCCCGCGACGCGGAAGCGACGGGGCCCGGCCTCGTGTTCTTCCACGGCGGCGGCCTCGTCTCGGGCGACCTCGACACCCACGACGCCATCTGCCGGACGCTCGCGGTCTCGGCCGAGTGCCGGATCGTGGCGATCGCCTATCGGCTCGCCCCCGAGCACCCCTACCCCGCCGCCATCGAGGATGCGGTGGCGGCGTTCTCCCACGTGGCGCGGTCGGCCGGGGCCTTCGGCATCGATCCGGCGCGCCTCGGGATCGGCGGCGATTCCGCCGGCGCGGGCCTCGCCGCGCGGGCCGCGCAGGAGCTGCGCGGCACCGGTCCGGCCATCGCCGCCCAGCTCCTCCTCTGCCCGGTCCTCGATCTCGCCTGCGAGACCGAGTCCCACCGCGCCTTCGCCACCGGCCACCTCCTCGACGCCGAGACCGTGCGCCACGACATCGCGGCCTGCGGCGTGGCGGGCTTCGTCGACGATCCCCGCGTGTCGCCCGGGCGGGAGCCCGATCTCACGGGCCTGCCGCCGGCCCACATCCACACGGCGTCCCACGACGTCATGCGCGACGACGGCGCCGCCTACGCGGCGCGCCTCGCCGAGGCCGGCATCCCCGTCGTCCACACCTGCCATCCGGGCATGATCCATTTCTTCTACGGGCTCGGCCGCATCATCCCGAAAGCCCAGCCGATCCTCGCCGGGATCGGCGCCCGGTTCGGCGCGCTCCTGCGCGGGGACACGGCCAACATCCTTCCCTCGGAACCACACCGGAGAGCATCATGAGCGTTCGTTCCACCCTCGTCACCGAGATCGAGGCCATCACCCGCGAGCACGACAAGGCGATGCCGCCGCTGACCGACGACCTCGTGCTCCTCGACACGCAGTTCGATTCCCTGTGCTTCGCCCTGCTGGTCGCCCGGATGGAGGACCTCGTGGGCGTCGACCCGTTCAGCACCCTGGAGGTCGCCGACCTGCCGGTGACGCTGGGCGACCTCGTCGCCCTCTACGAGCGCGCGGCCGTGGCGGCGGCGGCCTGAGCCGATGACCCTGCGTGAGCGCCTGACGCGCGCGGGCAGCCTCGACGGCCTGTTCCTCTCGGACCGGACTGCGCGCCGGTCGCTCGGCGCCCTGATCGAAGCCCAGACCCGCGCCGACCTCACGGAGCGCCTCGCCGGGCGCTCCGTCCTCGTCGCCACGGGCGGCCAGATGGCGGCCGCCCTGGCGATGCTCGCCCTCGACGGGCTGGCGCGCCGGATGGTGCTGGCCCCGCCGGGCCTCACGGGGGACGCGGCGGCGCGGATCCTCGTCGACGCCGAGATCGAGGTCTGCGTCACCGACGCGGACTGCCCGTTCCGGGCCGCCCTCGACGGCCTGCCCTGCATCGAGGCGGCACAGGCGGCCCTCGCCGCTCCGGGCCCGGAGCCGCGACCGACCGAATGGGTGCTCGCCACCTCGGGCACCACGGGCGCGCCGAAACTCGTGGTCCACACCCTCGAGGGCCTGGCCGGCGGCATCAACACGGCGGCGGAGCCGGAGCCCGGCACGGTCTGGAGCACGTTCTACGACATCCGCCGCTACGGCGGCCTGCAGGTGTTCCTGCGGGCGATCCTCGGGCCGACGCCCCTGGTGCTGTCGGACGCCGACGAACCGGTGCGCGACTACCTCCTGCGGGCGGCCGAGGCCGGGGTCACCCACATCCTCGGCACGCCCTCGCACTGGCGCCTCGCCCTCATGAGCTCGGCCCTCGACCGCCTCGCGCCGCGCTACGCGCGCCTCTCCGGCGAGATCGCCGATCAGGCGATCCTCGACCAGATGCGCGCGGCGTTCCCCGGGGCGCGCATCGCCCACGCCTACGCCTCGACGGAGGGCGGCGTCGGCTTCACCGTGGAGGACGGCCGGGAGGGGTTTCCCGCCGGGCTCGTCGGCGAACGCGCCGGCATCGAGATCGTGGTGCGCGAGGGAACCCTCCACATCCGCTCGAGGCGCACGGGGCGGCGCTATCTCGGGGCCGACGCCGCGCCCCTGACGGATGGGGACGCGTTCGTCGACAGCGGCGACCTCGTGGAGCTGCGCGGCGAGCGCTACCACTTCCTCGGCCGGCGCAGCGGCGTGATCAACGTCGGCGGCGCCAAGGTCCAGCCCGAGGAGGTCGAGACCGTCCTCAACAGCCATCCCCGGGTGTCCATGTCCCGGGTCCGGCCCCGGCCGAACCCGATCCTGGGCGCCGTGGTCGAGGCGGAGATCGTCCTGCGCGAGGACGCCCCCGCGGACGATCCGGCCGGCCTCAAACAGGCGATCATCGCCCATTGCCGGCCGCATCTGGCCAAGCACAAGGTGCCGGTCAGCGTGAAGTTCGTGCCCGCCCTGCCGATCTCGGCCGGCGGCAAGCTGCTGCGGGGCGTATCATGACCGGGCCGACACCCACCGAGCGCCGCACCGTCATCGTCACGGGCGGGAGCCGGGGCATCGGGCTTGCCATCGCCGGCACCCTGGCGGCGGAGGGTTTTCGGGTCGTCGCCGTCGCACGCCGCCCCTCGGAGGCGTTCGCGGCGGCGGCCCGCGCCGCCCCGGACGGGGCGATGCACTTCTCACCGTGCGATCTCGGGCAGATCGAGGCGCTGCAGCCCCTCGTGCGGGCCATCCGCGCCGAGCACGGCCCGATCCACGGGCTCGTGAACAACGCGGCCATCGGCACGCCCGGGCTTCTCGCCACCATGCCGGACCGCGAGATCCACGACCTCGTGCACATCAACACCGTCGCGCCGATGCTGCTCACCAAGTACGTGGTGCGCGGGATGATGGCCTCGGGCGCCGGGCGCATCGTCAACGTGAGTTCGATCATCGCCTTCACGGGCTACAACGCCCTGTCGGTCTACGCCGCCACCAAGGCCGCCTCCATCGGCTTCACCCGCTCGCTGGCGCGGGAGGTGGGGCGCCTCGGGGTCACGGTGAACGCCGTGGCGCCCGGCTTCGTCGAGACGGCGCTCACGGAGGGGATGGACGCGGACGAGCGCGCGCGGGTCGCCAAGCGCGCCGCCCTGCGCCGCCTCGCCGATCCGGAGGATGTGGCCAACGCCGTCGCCTACCTGATGTCGGACAAGGCCCGCAACGTCACCGGCACGGTCCTCACCGTGGATGCGGGCAGCACCGCCTGAGCCCTCACCCGCCCCGGCGCAGGAGGCGCCGCAGGGTGCGGCGGGGCGAGAGGCGCGGGACGCGGGCGGAACCGTCGATGAATTCGAAGCCGCCGGCCGCGTTGAGGGAATGCAGCCGGGAGCCCGGCCAGAGGGGGCCCGCCTCGATCCGCGACAGGAGGCTCTGGGCGAAGCCCTCGTCGTCGAGGCGGTCGATGCCCATGAGGCCGAGCGCCCAGCCGTAGCTCCGGCTGCAATCCTGGACCGGGCGGACCGGCCGGCCGTCATGCACCACGACGCGGCCGGCGGGCCGCGCGGCGGCGGTGTCGACGAGGACCGGGTTCGCCCGGTGCGGCGTCCAGGGCCCCCTGAAATCCGGGGCGCTCCAGAGATAGAGGGCGTCGGAATACGAGCCGTGGCCGAGGGGGGCGGCCGCCGGCGCCTCGCGCACGGTGGCGAACAGCCACCAGCGCCCGTTCCACTCGAACAGGGTCGGATCGCTCGCCACGATGTCGGCCACCAGGGTCGCCGCCTTGACCCAGCCGCCGGGAAAGTCCGTCGCCCGGTAGAGGTCGATGGTGCCGCCGGCACAGCATTCGGGCACCATCCACACGGCGCCGTCGCGGGCGAACACGAACGGGTACGACAGGTGGTGGGGCGTCTCCAGCACCGGGACCGGCGTGCCGACGGGGCCGGCCGCGTCGAAGGCCACCGCCGAGATCACCCCCTTGCCGAGGGCGTGCTCGTAATCCTCGACGAAGAGCCAGCACCGGCCTTCGTGCGCGATGGCGAAGGGATCGGCGTAGAAGCGTTTTCCGTCGTCGGGCAGGTCCCGCCACCCCGAGTCGGGATGGCGGCCGAGGGCGACGAGGTCCGGGCCGTCGAGGCGGCGCCAGCCGACGCGCCAGTGCGGCGAGCGGTAGGCCATGCGGTAGAGGCGCCGCACTGCGCCGCCCACGGCGAGGCGCGCCGCGCGGCGTCCGAGATCCCGCAGGCCGAGCCCCGCTTCCGGGGCGGGCGGCGGCGGGCCGGCGGGAATCGGCGCCGCGCCGCCCACGAAGGCGGCGGCGATGAGGGTCGCCGTCCGGGCGAGCCCGTCCTCGAAGGCCGTGCGGACGAGGCCGCGCACCTCGGTGCCGAGGCGCGCCTCGGCCAGGACGCGGCCGTCCGCCACGAGGCTCGCCACCGGCACGCGGCCGGCGAGGAGGCTCGCCAGGAGGGCCGCCTCGCCGGGCCGTCCGTCGTAGAGCAGGCGCCAGAGCGGGACGCCCTCGGGCGCATCGCCGTCGCCGCACAGGTCGATGACGCAGTCGGGCCGTTCCGCCGCCCGATGGGGCCAGGCGGCGGCGAGCCATGGCAGGGCCCCCGCCTCGGCCCCCTCCAGGCGGGCGCCGGGGCCGTCCTGCGGCAATCCGTGGACCAGGGTCTCGAGGCGGAACAGCCGGTCGGCGTTGGCGGGCCACGCGACGGGCCGGGGCCGGGCATCGACCACCACGCGCCAGCCGGCCCGGGCTTCGAGGCGCGCGACGAGGGCCGCGTGCCAGCGGCGGGGGCGGGCGCCGTCCAGACAGAGCTTCACGAGCACGGGGGAACTCGTGGACGGAGTGGAGCGTGTGGGCACCGGAAGGGTCGCATCGTTGTCACCTCCCTTCCGGCGCCGGGGCATCCCGTCCGGAGCGCCTCGACGGATGCGGCGGGGGATGGATGCGACCGATCGCGGAGGCATCGGGTATCCGGGTCTTTCCTGCCGAAATTAAGTAAAATTTCCCTTTCAGGTGGAATTCCCGGCGGCGCTCGCGTGTGCCGCGGGACCGAGCGACGGTCGTGACGATCGATTAAGCCTCGTTGTTCTAGAATGTCTCGCAGAACGCCCGGTCGCGGCCGGTTCTCGGCACGGCGGCGCGGCGAGAGTTCTGTGAGGGACGCACACTCTCACCCTGGGCGGGAGCCGAACCCGTTCCGGGCGGAGCCTTCGACCGACGCTCCCCTCCTTCGCGCGGAGGTCCGGGCCGGGTCGCGGACGCACGCATGGAGTTCCGCCTGTGAACCATCAGTGGCCTAGCGTCCGACCGGTCGAGCGCGACGCGGGGTCGGCCATGCTGATGCCCTACGTCGCCGAGCGGCCCGAGGCCGTGGGCAAGGACACGGCGGCCGATCTCGGCGACCTGTGGCGCATCGTCGTGCGCCGCCGCTGGACCGTGTTCGCCACGACGGCGGCCTTCACCCTCGCCGCCGTGGCCTACGGCCTGCTCGCGACGCCGCTCTACTCCACGAGCGCGCAGCTCCTCCTCGATCCGCGCAACCGGCAGGTGGTCAACCGGGACCTCAACGAGAGCGCCGTCGCCCCGGACGGCGGCGTCACCATCGTGGAGAGCCAGGTCAAGGTCATCGAGTCCGATGCGGTGCTCCTGCGCGCCATCGCGGAGGTCGGCCTGGAGGACGATCCCGAATTCGGCGCGCCGGCCACGGGCCCGATCCAGCGCACGGTGCGGACCCTCAAGGACATGGTGCTCGGCCCCTCGGAGCCGACCCTGCGCAACCACAAGACCCTCGCCCTGCAGAGGCTCCGGCGCAAGCTCGCGGTGAAGCGGGCCGACAAGGTGTTCGTCGTCGACATCATCGTGACGGCGTCCGACCCGGACAAGGCGGCCAACATCGTCAACGCCATCGCGCGGGCCTACCTCGCCGATCAGGCCGAGGCCCGCTCGGACGGGGCCAAGCGCGCCTCGGGCGAGCTGCGCGACCGCCTCGAGGGCCTGCGCGCCGACGTCGCCGGGGCCGAGCGGCGGCTCGAGGCGTTCAAGGCCGCGAACGGCCTCATCACGTCGAGCGGCCGCCTCGTGAGCGAGCAGCAGCTCACCGACAGCAACGCCCGCCTCGTCGCCGCCCGCGACCGCACGGCGGAGGCCCGGAGCAAGCTGCAGAACATCGCGGCGGCGCGCGGCGCGGTCCTGGACGCCAGCACCCTGCCGGAGGCGCTGCGCTCGGCCTCCGTGGAGCGCCTGCGCGCGCAGTACGCCGACTTCGCCGCCAAGGAGGCCGACCTGCGCACGCAGCTCGGGACCCGTCATCCCCAGATGACCGCCATCCGCACCCAGATGGGCGACGTGAAGCGCCTCATCGACGCGGAACTCGGCCGGATCACCAAGGCGGCCGAGATCGACGTCCAGCGCGCGAAGGCCGCCGAACGTCTGCTGGCGGACAACCTCGAGACCCTGCGGGGCGAATCGGTCCAGACGAGCAAGGCCGCCGTGCAGCTGCGCGAGCTCGAGCGGACGGTCCAGGCGAGCCGGTCGGTCTACGACACCTACCTCGTGCGCTCCCGGGAGATCGCCGAGCAGGCCACCATCGACACCGCGAACACGCGGGTGATCTCCTGGGGCCAGCCGCCGGAGGAGCGCAGCTGGCCCCTGCGCGGCTTCCTCGCGGCGGTGGGCCTCCTGGCCGGCCTCGGCATCGGCATCGGCCTCGCCATGGTGCGCGAGTACCGCCGGCCGACGCTGCTGTCCGCCCGGCAGTTCGAGCGGCTCCTGAAGGCGCCCGTGCTGGCGACGTTCCCCTCGGCGCCCGCGCCCGACGCCGCCGCCTGCCAGAAGGAGGCCACCGTCGCCCTCGACACCCTGCGCAGCCACGGCAGGGTGCGCCAGGGCCACGGGCGCGCCCTCGTGGTGGTGGTCGCCGCCGCCGAGGGCGACGGCGCGGCGCAGAAGGCCGTCATCGCCGTGCTGGCCGGCACGGCGGCGGCGCAGGGCGAGCGGGTCCTGACCATCGAGGCCGACCTCGGCGGGCGCGGGCGCGGCAGGGGCGGCCTCCTCGACGTGCTGAGCGGCGACAAGGGCCTCTACACTGTGCTCTCCACGGATGCCGCCACGGGGGCGTGCTGGCTCGGGATCGGCAACGGCAGCAAGGCGACCCGGGGCGCGTTCGACCGCGCCCGGGTCGAGGCGTTCCTCGACGAGGTCGGCTCGCGCTTCGATCTCGTGCTGATCGATTGCGGGATCCTGTCCGTCAACACGCGCATCGGCGCCTTGGTGGGAGCGGCGGACCGGCTCGTGGTCGTCGCCCGCGCGGGCCGCACCCTGCAGGCCGACCTCGTCGACCTCGACCGGGTCGCCTCCGCCATGGGACGGCCGGCCTTCGGCGCCCTGCTGGTCGACGACCGGGCCGGACGGTGAGCCGCCGGGGCGCGCGCGGCGAAGCCGTCGGGCGGGCGTGGAACCCGGAACGCGGGACGCGCCTGTACGCCGTTCCGGATCCCGCCATCGCGGTCCTGACGACCCTGATCTTCTGCATCTCGGGCGGCCTGCTCTGGACCCTCGGCATCAACTACGACGGCCTGACCGGCTCGGCGGCCCAGAAGATCCATCCGGCCACCTACCTCGCCGTCCTCCTCCTCGCCTGGTCGCTCGTGCGTGCCGGAAACCCCGTGGCCAACGCCGTCGCGATCCTGGAGCACAGGCCGGCGAGCGTGTTCCTCGGGCTCATGGGCACGGCCCTCGCCGTGCAGATCAGCCTGCGCGGCGGCGCCGGCATCGCGGGCGCCATCGACACGTTCGTGCTGCCTGGCCTCGTGATGATCCTGCTGGCCGGCTGCGACGCGCGCGGCCGCGCGCGGCTCGAGACGCTGGTCCACGCCCTGATGGCGGCGAATGCGGGCCTCGGCATCGTCGAGTTCGTCACCGGCCAGCGCTTCTTCCCGTTCCGCCTCGACGGGATGCTTCTCGAGAACGACACCCGCTCGGTCTCCCTGCAGGGCCACCCCCTCACCAACGCGACCCTGACGGCCTGCTACGTGATCGCCCTGGCGGCGGGCGGCGGCTCGCTCCGCCCCCTGCGCCGCCTCGCGATGCTGGGGGTCCAGCTCGTCGCCCTGGTGACGTTCGGCGGGCGCTCGGCCATCGTCGTCACCCTGGCCCTCGGCGGCGGCCTCGCGGCCCTGGGGCTGGTCCGGACGGTGGCGCGCGGGCGCATTCCGCTCCTGGCGGTGGCGGGCGCCGCCTTCGCGGTGCCGCTGTTCGCCCTGGCGCTCGCCGGCCTCGTCGCGTCCGGCTTCTTCGACGCGCTCATGGCCCGCTTCGTCAACGACGGCGGCAGCGCCAACGCCCGCGTCCTCGTCCTCGAGCTGTTCAACCGGCTGTCCTGGCGCGAACTCGTGGTCGGCCCGGACCCCACCGTCATCGACAGCCTGCGCCGCATCAACGGCCTCGCCCTGGGGCTCGAGAACCCCATCGTGCGGATCGTCCTCTACCAGGGCGCGATCATGACGGGGCTGCTCACCGTGGCGGTGGCGCTGTTCCTCGTCGAGGTGGCCCGCCGGTGCCGCCCTGGCATCGCCATGCCGATGATCGCCTTCGTGTTCCTCATCAACACCTACGAGAGCCTGGGCGGCAAGACGACTCTGGTGGCGAAGTTCGCGATCCTCCTCGTCGCCCTGTACCGGCCGCGCCCGCCGGGGCCCGGGCCGGAACCGGGCGTCGTCAGGGCGCCGCATCCCCGGGCGGAACGCGCAGGCCGAGGGCGGTGAGCAGGGCCGGATCGGGGGTCCGCGTGCCCTCCTGGACGAGGCCCATGCCGTCGAACAGGTTCCAGAACGCCCATGAAAAACCCGCCGCCTCCGCGCTCCGGCGGACGTCGCCGACGTAGCGCGCCCGGTCGGCCGCGCCCGCGGCGACGTAGCGGCCGTCGCTGCGCAGGGCGCCGAACTCCCCCATGAGGATCTCACCCTGCGGAACGCCGTGGCGCCGGGCCCAGTCGCTCACGGGGGCGAGGGCCCGGTCGAGGAAGCCGCGGTCGGGCCGGGCGGCGAAGTACTCCGCGAGCTTGAACTCGGTCTCGGCAACGGTGCCGGCGTCCGGGGGCGTGGCCTCGGCCGCCATGCGGCGCCGGACGGCGGCCAGGGTCGCGTCGAGCCGGCCGGCGGAGGCCGGCCACGGCACGCCGTTGAGGGCGCGGTAGATCGGCTCACCCATCCAGGGCGCCCCCTGGTGGCTGAACAGGTAGGGCTCGTAGAAATGGAAGGTGTGGAGCAGGGGCCGGAACGCCGCGAGCGGCGCCGGATCCACGGCGGTGAGCCCGCGCACCAGGCTCCCGCAGGCGCCGGTGGCGACCAGGGTCAGGGCCGGCGCGGCGGCGCGGGCCGCGCCGAGGAGGCCCGCCTGGATGCGCGTCCACGCCTCGGCGCCGCAGGCCTGGGGCGGCTCGTTGACGGGCTCCAGGGCGACCCGGCCCTGTGGGTGGCGCGCGAGGGCGCGGGCGAGCTCCGCCACGAGGTCGCGGTAGGCCCCGAGGAGCGGCGCGTCGGGGGCGCCGTACAGGGCGGCGGGCGTGTAGTGGTGCGTCGCCGCGTTGGCATGGAGGTTGAGGACGAGGGTGAGCCCCTCCCCCAGGACCGTCGCCACGGCGGCATCGAGTTCGGCGAACAGGACCGCGCGGGTCCGGCCGGTGAAGAACAGGAACGGCCCGGGATCGACGGGCAGGCGCACGAAGTCGAAGCCGGCGCGGGCGAGCCCGGCGAGATCCGCCCGGGTCGGCACCGGACGTCCGGTCTGGAAGGCCGGCCAGGGGTAGTCAGTGCGCGGGGCCGGGTGTTCGCGCGTCAGGGAGAACCACGGCCAGAGGTTGATGCCGCGCCGGAGCACCACGGGGCCCGGCTCCCGGGCGAAGGCCGATTGCGGACGGGCGCCCGCGACCCCACCCGCCGCGAGGCCGGCGGCGATCACGCCGCGCCGCGTGGGGCCCCCCGATGCGCCGGGCACCGGTCCGGGCACCGATTCCTGCCGACAGCCGGTCTCCACCGTTCGGACCGATGCGCTACAAAGGCCGCGACGGCCCCGCCCCCAGGCGCGCGGCGGCCACCGTGCCGGAGTGGACGGGCACGCGGGGCTCGCCGACGGCGCGGATCATGGTTTCGTAGGCCGCGAGGATGGCCGGCCATGCGAAGGCCGGGGCCCGGCGGCGCGCCCCGGCCTGTGCCCGGGCCAGGGCCGCGTCGTCGGCCAGGAGCCGCGTGATCTCGGCCTCGCACCCGTCGACATCGCGAAAGTAGCTCTGGTCCGCGCCGGCGGTGAGGCGGTTGAACGGGTTGTCGTGGGCGATGATCGCGCTGCCGGCCCACAGGGCCTCGACGAGAGACGGATTGGTGCCGCCCACCGTGTGCCCGTGCAGGTAGGCCCGGGCGTGGAAGCGCAGGGCGCCGACGATGTCCGCATCGTAGATCGCGCCCGGGAACACCACGTCGGCGCTCGCCGCCGCCCGGACGCGCCGGTGATAGGCGTTGTCGTCGCGGAATTCACCCAGGACCACGAGCTTGGCATCCCGGGGCTTTCGCGAGAACGCCTCGACGATGGTGAGGATGTTGTTGTCGGGCTCGATGCGGCAGATCGAGACGAGGTAGCGCCCGGGCTCGATCCCGAAGGCGGCCAGCGGTGCGACCGGGGCGGCGGAGACGGGATCGCCGCCGTAGGGGATCGTGCTGATCGCGCCGCGCGACCGGCGGGTGGCGACATGGTCGGCGATGGCCGGATGATCGGCCACGAGGTGGTGCGACGACCACGCGGCGATCCATTCGTTGACCCAGAACCAGGCCCGCACCGCCGGGGACCATTTCGGCCGCCGCCACTCGATGCCGTCCATATTGGTCACGATCCGGCGCCCGGCGAGGCGCAGGAGCGGCAGGAACACGGCGCCGTTGTAGCCCAGCACCAGGTTGACCGCGTCGCGCTTGCCCGCGTGGCGGACGCAGAGGTAGTCGAATTCCAGGGTCGCCATCGGTCCCCGGGAAGCAACCTGCACGTGGATGAGTTCGATGCCGCGCCACCTCTCGCTGCGGAACCGCTCCGTCACCGTCTCGACCTCGTCCTGGCAATACACGCCCACGGACCAGCCGCGCGCCACAAGGAACAGGGCCAGACGTTCGGCGAAAGTCTCGAAGCCACCGTGATCGGCCGGAAGACCACGCGTTCCAAGGATAAGAAGCGCGGGGGCGGGCGGGAAGTTCATGGACTGTCGCCTTTGCGGAATTTACACGAACGAACGCTTGCTTGGCGTGGAGTTCCTGGCGCGAATCTCCCCTTGCGCCACCGTGCTACGCCATTCTTAACAAACGATCCTTAGAGCCGTTCCGGCGAAGTCTGTCGCGGCGGCTCGGACGACAGGGACTATCGAACGTTAACCTTACTGTTTCTCGGAAAGAGCAGCCTTCATGCGTATCACCTGCGTTCACCAGGGATTCGAGCTCTACGGGTCGGACCGCAGCTTCATCGAGACGGTCCGGGTGATGCGCGCGACATGGCCGCAGGCCACCATCGACGTGGTGCTGCCGCGCCACGGCCCCATCGTCGCCGCGCTGGAACCGCTCGCGACCGGCATCCACGTCGAGCCCCTGTGGATCCTGCGGCGGCGCGACCTGCCGCGCCTCGCGACCCTCGGCCTCCTGACCCTACCGGTGGCCGTCGGCCGCGCCCTGCGGCGGATGGCGCACAGCGACCTCACCTACATCAACACCTGCGTGGTCACCGACTATCTCCTGGCGGCCCGCGTCTTCCGGCGGCGCTGCCTCGTCCATGTCCACGAGATCCCGCAGGGGCTCGTGCGGACGGTGCTGCGCGGGCTGATCGGGTGGGCCGGCTGCGGCGTCGTGTTCAACTCAAAGGCGACGCAGGCCGCCTTCGCGCCCTCCCCCTCGCGGCCGGGGCGCGTGGTCTACAACGGCATCGCCGATCCCGGCCTGCCCAAGGCGGCGACGTATCGGGGTGACCGCCCCTTGCGCGTGCTGATGCTCGGCCGGATTAGCCGGATCAAGGGCCAGGACGTCATGGTCGAGGCCCTGGCGCGCCTGCCCCCGTCCATCCGCGATCGGATCGTCCTGCGCATCGTCGGCAGCGCCTTCGAGGACGCGGCGCGGGAAGAGGCCCTGGCGGCGCGCATCGCGGAAGCCGGCCTCGGGGCCGTCGTCGAGCGGCTGGCGTTCACGCCGGACCCCGCGGAGCATTTCGCCTGGGCCGACATGGTGGCGGTGCCCTCGCGCCTGCCGGAATCCCTCGGCCGGGTCGCTATCGAGGCCATGGCCCACGGCATTCCGCCCGTGGTCTCCGACATCGGCGGCCTGCCGGAGGTGGTGGAGGACGGGGTCACGGGCTGGCTCGTCCCGCCCGGCGACGCGGACGCCCTCGCCCGGCGCCTTGCGTTCCTGGCGACCGAGCCCGGGGCGTGGGCCGGATTTCCGCAGGCCGCGCGGGCGCGCTACCTCGGCGTCTTCGCCGAGGCGGCGTCGGCCGCCGGCATGGTGGCGTGCTTTCGCGGGGTGCTCGACGGGGGCGCCGCCCCGGCGGATCAGGGCAGCGGCAGGCTGCCGAAGCGGCCGAGCCGGTAGACCAGGGCGTCGGTGTCCTCGTGGGCGATCCGCACCTCGCCCACGGCGCCGAGCAGGATCGCGTGGCTGTGGCGCTCGATCACCTCGTCGACGGTGCAGTCGAGGATGGCCTGCGCCCCGGCGAGGCCCCAGGCCCCCGAGGCCATGGCGACCCAGTCGGCGCCCTCGTAGCGGGCCGCGCCCCGGAGGCCCCCGATGCCGGCGAAGCGCTCGGCCACGGCCTGATGCCCGGCGCCCAGGATGTTGATGCAGAAGTGCCGCCGGCGCGCGATGACCGGCCAGGCCGAGGCCGCCCGGTTGATGCACACCAGCATCGTCGGCGGATCGACGGAAAGGGAGACCGCCGAGGTCGCCGTGAGGCCGACGCGCTCCTCGCCCGAGCCCGCCGTCACCACCACGACGCCGCCGGCGTGGCGCCGCAGGGCCAGCTTCATCAGCGCGGCGCCGGCGGGCGGCGGCGGGACGTCTCGGACCGGCATGTTCATCGCGCTCTCCTGCCCGGGCACGGCGCCCGTCGTCTGTTCACCCGTCGTCCGTCCGAGGGACCCCGTTCCCCTGCGTGCCGGAGGCGTGCCCGGCTCCCCGTGTCTCAGGCGCGGGCGCCAGCGTCACATCCGAACATCGTCGCGCGGCATACCACGAGTCGCCGCGCGCGGTGTTCCTCGTGTCGCGCGGCGTGTTCGACGCGTCGCGCGGCGGTTCCCTCAAGCGCGCACGGGGGTGAGCCCGTCCGGCCGCGCGGGGAGCACCGGGTCGCTCTCCCGCGGCGCCTGCGCCTGCGCCACCAGGGCGGCCGCCGTGAGGGTCCGCCCGTCGGCGCGGCGCGCGAAGCGTCGGAAGGCCTGGGCCGACCCGACGAAGATCGCGAATTCCGACGCGATCAGGCCCAGCAACGCGACGTGCGACGGCAGGGTCAGCAGGATCGGGATCATGATGGCGAAGCCGATGAGCGCGGCGACGATGGCCCCCCAGGCGATGGACCGGAACGCGGCCGAAGCCTCGAGGTAGGCGCGGGGAATCGCGTAGAGGACGGAGATCGCCATCACGGCCCAGACGCCGAGGCCGATCCAGTTCATCGGCTCGTGGTTGAACCGGCCCTTGAACAGGATCTCCTCGATGAACGGCAGGGCGATCCACATGGCGGCGCCGTAGACGAGGCAGCCGAGGGCGATCACCACCGTCGAGCGGACCACGATCCGGGAGGCGAGGCGCGCCTGCCCGCTGGCGAGAAGCTCCGTCACCTCCGCCAGGGCCATGTTGGTGAGCGCGTTGGTGGGGATGCGCAGGGGCGCGAACAGCACGAGGGTGGCGGCGATGGGCGCGTAGGCCGCCGGGCCGACGATGGCGGCGAAGGCGAGCGTCAGACCCTGGCCCTGCACGGTGATGCTGGTGATCCCCGTGAGCGACCACAGCAGGGTCCGCCAGATGGCGATGTAGCGCCGCCACAGGGAGCGGCGCAGGGTGAACCGCAGGGGCCGGCGCAGGGCGATGTAGGAGACCGCGATCCCGCAGGCATGGGCGAAGGCGAGGGACATGAACGCGTGGTCGAGGACGGCCGTGTCGCCGCCATGCATGCTGACGAGGGTGAACAGCAGGCCGACGCCCGCGTAGACCGCGTCGCTCATGCCCGCGATCCGCGCGGATTTCCGGGCGAGGAGCACGATGCGCAGGTAGCTGCGGAACGCGTAGAGGGCGACGAACGCGCCGGCCGCCAGGGCGCCCGGCCCCATGGCGGGAACGAGGAGCGCCACCGCCAGCAGCGCCATGCCGAGGGCGACCACGAGGGCGCCCGAGCCGAACACCACGTCGTAGCCGCGCTCCGCCGGGCGGCCGAGGCTGCGGGCGAGGAACAGGGTCGCGGGCACGGCCACGAGGGCGCGGATGTAGGCGAGCCCCACGGCCCCGCTGGTGAACACGATGGCGAACAGCCCGTAATCGTGCTGGGTCAGGGTCCGCACGAGGACGATGTTCAGGACGAAGTGGAACAGGCTCTGGATCAGCTCGCCCGACAGGATCACGGCGAAGCGTCCGCCGAAGCCGGCCCGCGCGACCGTCGGCGCGCCCGCCCCGCCCGCGGGCGGGGTGCTGCGGTTCAGCAACACGGATTTCAACCTTCGGATCATGATGCAACAGTCCGCGTGTCTCGGCGCCGGCCTCGTCTCGTGTCGTTCACCACCGGCAAAAATCTTTAACGATGCCTCTCTAGGATCGCCAATTCGGACGGGAGACGGGGTTCGGCACGGGGTCGCCGCAGCCGTTCCCAGGCGAGGGGCGGGCGTCGGCGGGAGTCTCCCTTCAAGTTCGGGGCCTCGCGCCGCCGGCCCCCGATGTCCGGATCCGGCACGGATCGCGCGCGCGCCCCGGGGTTCGCGTGCCGATCCGGGACTGCGTGCCGATCGGGGACTGACGAGGGGTGACGACGATGGCGGTTGCAACAGGGGACCCGGTCGCGCCCGCTCCGGCGGGCGGCGCCGCGCGCCCCGGGGTGCGCTGCCGCCGGGTCGAGGCGGGGGAGATCGCGGCCCTGGCGGATCTCCTCGCGGAGGGCTTTCCCGCGCGCGGCGCGGGGGCGTGGCGCGATGCCCTCGCCCGCCTCGCCGCCTGGACCGCGGCGCAGAACCTCCCCGGCTTCGGCTACGTCCTGGCGGACGGGGACGGCCTGGTCGGCTGCCTGCTCACCCTCTACGGGGCGGGGGGCACGCGCTGCAGCCTGTCGAGCTGGTACGTGGCCCAGAGCCACCGGCGGTTCGGCACCATGCTGGTGAGCGCCGCCCTGCGCGACCGCACGATCACCTACCTCAACATCTCCTCGGAGCACCACACCCGGCCGATCATCGAGGCCCAGGGCTTCCGCCGCTACACCGGGGGCGTCGTCGCCGCCCTCCCCCTGGCGGCGCCGCGGGGCCTTCGCACCGCGGTGTCGTGGGCGCGGCCCGGGCCGGCCTATGCCGTCGATCCCGCCGAGGCCGCCCTCGTCGCCCACCACGCCGGGTTCGGCTGCCTCACCTTCTGGTGCCTGTCCGGGGGCCGGGCCCACCCCTTCGTTGTGGCCCGGCGCCGGGTGAGGAACCGCCTGTCCATCGGGCAGGTCGTCTATTGCGGGCCGGAGACGGACTGGCGCGTGGTCGCCCACGCGGTCGGGCGGGCGCTCGCCCGGCACGGCCTGTTCGTGCTCCTCCTCGACGCGTCGGGCCCGGTCCCCGGCCTGCCCGGACGCTTCCTGCCCGGCCGCATGCCGAAATACGCCCGGGGGCCGGCGCCCCCGCCCTGCGGCGACCTCGCCTACACGGAAGCCGCGCTCCTCGGCACCTGACCCGCCACCAGACCCACGCGACGCCGTCGCCCGCGATCCGGATTCCCCCATGCCCGACCACGCCTCCGCTCCCGGCGCTTCCCTCCGCTCCGCCGCCCGGGCCCTCGTCGACCAGCTCGCCGTCAACGGTGTCGACCACGTCTTCACGGTGCCGGGCGAGAGCTTCCTGCCGGTCCTCGACGCCCTGTACGAATCGCGCATCCAGGTCACCGTCTGCCGCCAGGAGGGCGGCGTGGCGATGATGGCGGAGGCCTACGGCAAGGCGACGGGCCGGCCGGGCGTGTGCTTCGTGACGCGCGGCCCCGGCGCCACCAACGCCTCGGCGGGCATCCACGTCGCCCAGCAGGATTCGACGCCGATGATCATGTTCGTCGGCCAGATCGAGCGGACCCTGCGCGACCGCGAGGCGTGGCAGGAGATCGACTACCGCGCCGCCTTCGGCCCGATCTCGAAATGGGCGGCCGAGATCGACGACGCGGCCCGCGTGCCGGAATACGTGTCGCGTGCCTTCCACGCCGCCACCGGCGGCCGGCCCGGCCCGGTGGTGCTGGCCCTGCCGAAGGACATGCTCAAGGAGACGGTGACCGGGCCGCTCGCCGCCCCCTGGGTCGCCGTCGAGGCGGCGCCGGGACAGGAGGAGATGGAGCGCCTCGCGGCGCTGCTCGCCGAGGCCGAGCGTCCGTTCCTGCTGCTCGGCGGCAGCCGCTGGAGCGAGGCGGCCCATGCCGACATCCACGCCTTCGCCGACCGGTTCGACCTGCCGGTGGCCACGAGCTACCGCCGCCTGCCCCTGTTCGATCCGCTCCACGCCGCCTATGCGGGCGACCTCGGCCTCGCGGCCAACCCGAAGCTCGTCGCCCGCGCCAAGGCGGCCGACCTCCTGATCGTGGTGGGCGGGCGCCTCGGCGAGGTCCCGAGCCAGGGCTACGACCTTCTCACGATCCCCAATCCCGGCACCCGCCTCGTCCACGTCCATCCGGGGCCGGAGGAGCTCGGCCGCGTCTACGTGCCCCATCTCGCCATCAACGCCGCGCCCGCCCGCATGGCGGCGGCCCTGGCCCGCCTCGACGCCCCCGCGACGGTGCCCTGGGCGGCGCAGACCCGCGCGGCGCACGCCGACTACCTCGCCTGGAGCGAGGCGGCCACGCCGCAGCCCGGCGCGGTGAACCTCGGCGCGGTGATGGTCCACCTGCGCGAAACGCTGCCCGTGGATGCGATCCTGTGCAACGGGGCCGGCAACTACGCCGCCTGGATCCACCGCTTCTACCGCTTCCGGCGCCTCGCCACGCATCTGGCCCCGACCTCGGGCTCCATGGGCTACGGCGTGCCGGCGGCGGTGGGGATCAAGCGGGTCTTTCCCGAGCGCACGGTGATCGCGCTCGCGGGCGACGGCGACTTCCTCATGAACGGGCAGGAATTCGCCACCGCCGTGCAGTACGATCTGCCCATCGTCTGCATCGTCTGCGACAACGCCAGCTACGGCACCATCCGGATGCATCAGGAGCGGGATTTCCCCGGCCGCGTCTCGGCGACGGATCTGCGCAACCCGGATTTCGCCGCCTACGCCCGGGCGTTCGGCGGGTTCGGCGCCACGGTGGAGCGCACGGAGGAGTTTCCCGCGGCACTCGCCGCCGCCCTCGCGTCGGGCCAGCCGGCGATCCTCCACCTCAAGATCTCCACCGACGCGATCTCGCCGGGGATGAGCCTCACGGCGATCCGCGACAAGGCGCTGGCGGCCGGGTGAGGCGGTGGAGGTCGACCCCGGAGCCTGACGCTGGCCGTCCCGTCTCGGGTCGCGCGGGTCCCCTCTCCTGTAAGGAGAGGGACAGGGTGAGGTGTGTGACCTTTTCGGAGAGTTCGCACACCTCACCCCAACCCTCTCCTTCCAGGAGAGGGAGCCCGTCGTGCTCCACGCCAACGGGGTGTGGCTCTCGAAAACGGTCCCCAAACGGATGGATGAATCCGCTGGCCACGAGAGAAATGTGAAGACGCGCGCGCCGCCTACCGGCGCCCGTGGGCGAAATCCCAGTAGAGCGCGCGGGCGCGGCGGAACACGGGGCCGGGCTCGAAGCGGGCCTCGTCGAGGCCGGTGACGGGAGCGACCTTGGCGAAGTTGCCCGCCGTGAACACCTCGTCGGCGGCCAAAAAGTCCGCGTAGGACAGGGTCCGCTCCACCACGGTGACGCCGTCGTCGCGCAGGAGCCCGATCACCCGCGCGCGGGTGATCCCGGCCAGGAACGTGCCGTTGGGAACCGGCGTGTGGACCACCCCGTCGCGGGCGAGGAACGCGTTGGCGTTGGCGAATTCGGCGATGTTGCCGAGCCCGTCGCGCATGAGGCAGTTGCCGAACCCCCGCGCCTGCGCCTCCATGAGCGCCCGCGCCCCGTTGGGATAGAGGCAGCCCGCCTTGGCATCCACCGGCGCCACCTCGATGGACGGCCGGCGGAACGGCGACAGCGTCGCCCGCACGCCCGTCGGCAGGGGCATCGGCGCGTGGTAGAGCGACAGGCACCAGTTGGTGGAGTCGGGGTCGAAGCGCACGCCGCCGGCGAAGCCGAGTTCGGCCCAGTACATCGGGCGGATGTAGAGTTCCGCGTCGTGCGGGAAGCGGGCGAGCCCCTCCCGCACGAGTTCGTCCCAGCGCGCGACCGCGACCTTGGGCTTCAGGCCGAGGGCCACGGCCGAGCGGTTGACCCTCTCGAGGTGCAGGTCGAGGTCCGGCGTCACGCCCTCGAAGGCGCGCGCGCCGTCGAACACCGTGGACCCGAGCCACGCCCCGTGGGTGCGCGGCCCCATCATCCGGACGTTGCCGGGATGCCAGGCCTCCTCGAAGTAGGTCCAGGTGTCGGGATCGGGCGCCGTCATGGGTCGGGTCTCGTGCGAGGCGGGAAGGACGGGTTCGGAGTGCCTCACAAAACGCCCGCCCACGACCGGTTCTCGCCCCGAGAACGACAGCGCAGCGGGCGTTTCGCGAGAGGCACTCAGGCCGCCTTGGCGGGGCCGACCTGGAAGCCGCCGGAGCTGCCCTTCACCATCCGCACGAGGCGGTCGAACACCCGGATGGCGAGGCCGGCGGGCTTCGGCAGGGTCCGGCGGCAGAACGCGACCTTCTTGACGTAGGTCTCGACGTGCCAGTGGCACACCGAACCGTGGGGCAGGAACAGGACGTCGCCGGGCCCGAAGGTCTTGGGCGGGTTGTGCCCGTCCGAGATCGTCGCCGAACCTTCGAGGAAGTAGATGGTCTCGTCGATCTCGTAGATCCACTCGAACTCGCCGGCGGTGCAGTCCCAGACCAGGGTGCTGGCGAGACCGTCCGCGCTGCGCGACAGGGTCGCGTTGCGGGCGAGCGGCGTGCCCACCCGGATCCAGCTCGGCTCGATGGGGGCCGCCCGCAGTTCCACGGACGTCACGGACGGAATCATCGGTTTCGTCGCCACACGCTCTCTCCCACACAACGGACGGATCGGCCCGCCGTGGATGTCCGCGACTGCCGTTGCGTGAACAGATGCCATATCCGTGCCGCACGGCAAGTCCGCACTGGGGAGATACTTAACGCTCGGGTAGACATTGCAAAGCTTACACCCCAGCTCTTCCCAGTTGTCGCAAATCAAGACGCGCCGCGACCGGAACCGTTCCGGCATGGGACGGCCCGGATCCGACCGGACGGACGCGCCTCCGCCGGGGCCGCCGGACCCCGATGGCCGCCCCGCGTCGACGAGGACACGGTCACCGGGGCGAAGCAGAAGATTAACCAAGCTCGAGACACGTTTTCGTTCATCGTCTTTATCAATGACTTGTCCCGATTCGACGCGCAAAAGCTTGGCGCGCACCTTGCTGTGAGGTCGCCGAGCTCATCGTTCCGAGACGGACACGCTCCATGCGCAGTGAAACCATCGCCGTCCACGCCGGCTTCGAGCACGATCCCACGACGCATGCCGTGGCGGTGCCGATCTACCAGAGCGTGGCCTACAGCTTCGACAGCGCCGATCACGGCGCGGCCCTGTTCAACCTCGAGGAGGAGGGCTACCGCTACAGCCGGATCGCCAACCCGACGGTGGCGGTGCTGGAGAAGCGCGTCGCCGAACTCGAGGGCGGGCACGCGGCGCTCGCCGTGGCCAGCGGCCAGGCGGCCCTGCACTACGCCCTCGCGACGCTGGCCGACCATGGCGGCAACATCGTCTCCGTGCCCCAGCTCTACGGGACCACGCACACGCTGCTGGCCCACGTGCTGCCGCGTCAGGGCATCCAGTGCCGCTTCGCCGCGAGCGACAGCCCGGCCGACATCGCGGCCCTCATCGACGACGACACCCGGGCGGTCTACTGCGAATCCATCGGCAACCCCGCCGGCAACATCTGCGACCTCGAAGGCCTCGCCGCCGTCGCCCATGCCAGGGGCGTGCCGCTGGTCGTCGACAACACGGTGGCGACGCCGATCCTCCTGCGGCCCATCGATCACGGCGCCGACATCGTCATCGCCTCGCTGACGAAGTTCATGGGCGGCCACGGCACCACCATGGGCGGCATCATCGTCGATTCCGGCCGGTTCGACTGGGCGGCGCAGGCGACGCGCTTCCCCATGTTCTCGGTGCCGGACGTGTCCTATCACGGCCTCGTCTACGCCCAGCATTTCGGCAGGGGCGCCTTCGTCGCCCGCGCCCGCAGCGTCTACCAGCGCACCACCGGCGCCGTGCTGCCGGCCATGAGCGCGTTCCTGCTGCTCCAGGGCATCGAGACCGTGGCCCTGCGCGTGGAGCGCCACGTCCAGAACGCCCGCAAGGTCGCCGAATTCCTGCGCGCGCACCCGGGCGTCGCCTGGGTGAACTACGCCGGCTTTCCCGAGAGCCCGCACCACGCCATGGCCCAGAAGTACCTCGGCGGCGAGGGCTCGTCCCTGCTCACCTTCGGCCTGCACGGGGGATTCACGGCCGGCAAGGCGTTCTACGACGCCCTCAAGCTGGTCAAGCGCCTCGTCAACATCGGCGACGCCAAGTCGCTCGCCTGCCACCCGGCCTCGACCACGCACCGGCAGATGACGCCGGAGGAACAACGTAACGCCGGCGTGTTCCCCGAGATGATCCGCATCAGCGTCGGCATCGAGCACATCGACGACATCGCCGCCGACCTCGATCAGGCCCTGCGGGCCGCGGGCGCCCTCGCCCGCGCGGCCTGAAGGCCCCTCACCGTCCGAGCCGGAGTTCCCCACCGCGATGCTGGATCATCCCTCGTCCGAAGCCCACACCCCGATCCGGGGCAACGGTTCGGGGCTCCGCGCCGGAACGCCGTCGCGGGCGGCCCGATCCGCGCCCCTCCGGATCGGCCTCCTCAACAACATGCCGGACGCCGCCTTCGTGCAGACCGAGCGGCAGTTCCGGCGTCTCGTCGGTCCGGAGGCCGTGCTGAAGCTGTTCGCGTTCCGGGAGCTGCCGCGCGCCGGCCTCGCGGCGGCCCACGCGCAGGCCCATTACGAGTCCCACGCCGCGCTCGCCGGGGCGGGGCTCGACGCCCTCGTGGTGACGGGGTGCGAGCCCGTCGCGCCGGACCTCGCGGACGAACCGTTCTACGCTTGCCTCAGCGCCGTGGTGGACTGGGCCGCGGACAACACCGTCTCGACCCTGTTCTCCTGCCTCGCCTCGCACGCCGCCGTGCTCCACCGCGACGGTATCCGGCGCAGGCCCCGGGCCACCAAGCTCTCGGGCGTCTTCCCCTGCGCGAGCGCGCCCCATCCCCTCCTCGCGGGCCTGCCGGATCCCGTCGCGGTGCCGCATTCGCGCTGGAACGACCTGCCCGAGGACGAACTCGTGGCGCGGGGCTACACCGTGCTGCGGCGCTCGGATGCCATCGGCGTCGACCTGTTCGTGCGCGAGGCCGGCAGCCTGCTGGTGTTCCTCCAGGGCCATCCCGAATACGACGCGGCGAGCCTTGCCCGCGAGTACCGCCGCGACGTCGGCCGCTTCCTCGATGGCCAGCGCGCCACCCTGCCCGCCCTGCCGGAGAACTACTTCTCGGACGAGGCCGCCGCCCGCCTCGCGGCCTTCGCGCGCCGGGCCGAGGCGGAGCGCCGGCCCGACCTGTTCGTCGAGTTCCCGGCCCTGGCCGACACGCCCCTGCGCCCGCCGGCCTGGCCGGACGACGCGGCCCAACTGTTCGCCAACTGGATCGCCTACGTCGCCCGCCACCGCGCGGACAGCCGAGCGGTCCGATGAGCGCCGCCCCCCTGCCCGGCCGGCCCTCGGCCACGGCCGGCTGGGTCGGCGCGCTGGCGCGCACGGCCCGCATCGACGCCGAGCCCGAGCGCACCTTCCCCCGGGTCATCGACGAACTCGCCGCCCGGCACGGCGCCGCGCCGGCGCTCATCGGCACGGACGAGACCCTGAGCCACGCGCAGCTCGCCGCGCGCCAGAACCGCTACGCCCGCTGGGCGCTGGCCAAGGGTCTGGGCGAGGGTCTGGGCGAGGGCGCGACGGTGGCCCTGTTCATGACCAACCGGCCGGATTTCCTGGCGATCTGGCTCGGGCTCACCCGCGTCGGCGTGCGCGTCGCCCTGCTCAACACCAACCTGCGCGACCGGGGCCTCGCCCATTGCGTCACGGTGGCGGCCCCCCGCCTCGCCATCGTCGAGGCGGATCTCGCCGAGGCCTGGGCGAGCGCGGCAGCGCATCTGACGGCTTCCCCCGAGATCGTGTGGCAGGGGCCGGGCGCGGGGACCCTCGCGAAGGAATCCGAAACCCTGTCCGGCGCGCCCCTGGAGCCGGGCGAGGGCCCCGCCGTCACCGTGCGCGACGAGGCCCTGCTCATCTACACGTCGGGCACCACCGGCCTGCCGAAGGCCGCGCGGGTGAGCCACCACCGGGTGATGATGTGGACCCACTGGTTCGCCGGGCTCGTCGACCCGACGCCGGACGACCGGATGTACAATTGCCTGCCCCTCTACCACAGCGTCGGCGGCGTGGTGGCCCCCGGCAGCGTGCTCGTGGGCGGCGGCTCGGTGGTGATCCGCGAGAAATTCTCGGCGCGCCGGTTCTGGCACGACGTCGTCGAGACCCGCTCCACGCTGTTCCAGTATATCGGCGAGCTGTGCCGCTACCTCGCCGCCGCGCCGCCCGATCCGTACGAGGGGCGCCACACCCTGCGCCTGTGCACCGGCAACGGAATGCGGCCCGACGTGTGGACGCGCTTCTCCGAGCGCTTCGCCGTGCCGCGCATCCTCGAATTCTACGCCGCCACGGAAGGGACGGTCTCGCTCTACAACGTCGAGGGCAAGCCCGGCGCCGTCGGCCGCGTGCCGCCGTTCCTCGCCCGGCGCTCGCCCGCCCTCATCGTGCGCCACGACGTCGAGACGGGGCTGCCCTTACGCGACGCCGACGGGCGCTGCGTGCCGGCCGGCCCCGACGAGGCGGGCGAGCTGCTCGGCCGGCTCTCGGCGAAGGCCGAGCACAGCTTCGAGGGCTACACGAGCGCCGGCGAGACCAGCGCCAAGATCTTGCGCGACGTACTCCAGCCGGGTGACGCCTGGATGCGGACCGGCGACCTCATGCGCCGGGACACCCAGGGGTTCTACTTCTTCGTCGACCGGATCGGCGACACCTTCCGCTGGAAGGGCGAGAACGTCGCCACCACGGAGGTGGCCGAGGCCCTCGGCCATTGCCCCGGGGTCACCGAGGCGAGCGTCTACGGCGTCGCCGTGCCGGGGGCGGAGGGGCGCGCCGGCATGGCGGCCCTGACGGTCGGGCCGGGCTTCGACCTCGCCGCCCTGCACGCCGCCCTGAAGGCCCGCCTGCCGGCCTATGCCCGGCCGCTGGTCCTGCGGATCGTGGCCGATTTCGCCCACACGGAGACGTTCAAGCAGAAGAAGGCGGTGCTGGCGGCCGAGGGCTTCGACCCCGGCCGCATCGCCGACCCGCTCTACCTCGACCGCGACGGCGCCTACCGCCCCCTCGATCCGGACCTGTTCGCCCTGATCCGGGACGGCGGCCTGCGCCTGTAGCGCGGGCCGGGCGCCCTACCCCTCGTGGCTGATCCGGTAGATCACGCCGTTCTGGTCGTCGCCGAGATAGAGGCTGCCGTCCTTGGCCACCGCGAGGCCGAAGGGCCGGGCGAAGCGCTGCCAGCCGCTCGGCCCGCCCTCCGTGAGGAAGCCCGACACGAAGGGCTCGACGGATTTCGGCGCGCCGTTCTCGAAGCGCACGCGCAGGACCTCGTAGCCGCTCGGCGGCTTGCGGTTCCATGAGCCGTGCATGGTGACGAAGCCGTCGCCCTTGTAGTCGGCCGGGAACTGCCCGCCGTCGTAGAACACGAACTGCATGGACGAGGCGTGCGCCGTCCAGGTGAGGACCGGGCGGGCGCTGTCCTTGTCCCACTGCTCCAGGGAGCTCTTGGGGACCTCGCGGTAGAGGTTCCGGATGCCGTCGCCGAAGATGTAGGGCCAGCCGTACTTCCGGCCCGGCTCGATCCGGTTGAACTCCTCCGGCGTGGCGTCGTCGCCCAGCCAGTCGACGCCGTCGTCCCAGCCGTAGAGCGCCCCGGTCCGGGGCTGCCAGTCGAACCCGATGGTGTTGCGCAGGCCCGAGGCGACGATCTCGCGGCCCGAGCCGTCGGGCTTCATCCGCACGAGGGTGGCGTTCTCGGGGTTGCGCTCCTCGCACTCGTTGCAGGTGGAGCCGAGGCTCGCATAGAGCCAGCCGTCCGGCCCGAAGCGGATGGTGCGGTTGGGGTGCTGGCCGGCATCCGGCAGATCCGAGACCAGGGTCGTCTCGGGACCGAGCGAGCCGTCGGGCTTCAGGGGCGCGGAGGAAATCTCCTTCACCGTTACGGTGAACAGGCGCCCGTCGTGAATCGCGAGGCCGTGCACGTCCGCCTTCTTCAGCACCACCCGGCGCTGGGCGCCGTCCGTGGGGTCGATGCGGGTCACCGTCCCGGCGTCCCGGTCGCTGACGTAGAGCGCGCCGTCCGGCGCCACCACGATGACGCGCGGGGCGCCGAGCCCCGTGGCGAAGGCCTGGATGCGGAAACCCGGCGGCAGCTTGAGGCCTGCGATGCGTTCGGGCGTCGCCGCGAGGGGCGCGGCCTTCACCACGTGCGCCGTGATGGTCGCGGTGCCGGGGTTCTGGAGGGCCTGGGCGAAGGCCGGCAGCGGAAGGGCGGTGAGGGCGAGGCTCAAGGCGAGGCGGCGGGCCAGATGCATGCGGTCGGGGTCCGGGATGTTTGGGGGTCCGACGGGAACGCGCCCCCGGAATCGCCGGTTCCGCCGCCGTCCCTTCATGAAAAAACCCTCCGGCGCGGGGGCGCCGGAGGGTCGAGGCCCGAAGTGGGCGTTGCGGAGGCGGGGTTACTCGGCCGCCTGGAGGGCCGGGAGCTCGGAGTCGAGGGGCATCGGGTTGCCGCCCAGCGCCGCCGCGAGCTTGACGTCGTCGACCTCGCCCTCCCAGCGGGCGACGACGATGCAGGCCACCGCGTTGCCGATGAAGTTGGTGAGCGCGCGGCACTCGGACATGAAGCGGTCGACGCCGAGGATGAGGGCCATGCCGACCACCGGCACCGAGGGCACCACCGCCAGCGTCGCCGCGAGGGTGATGAAGCCGGAGCCCGTGACGCCGGCGGCGCCCTTCGAGGAGAGCATCGCCACGAGGAGCAGCAGGCCCTGCTCGCCGTAGGAGAGCGGCGTGTCCGTGGCCTGCGCGATGAAGAGCGCCGCCATGGTCATGTAGATGTTGGTGCCGTCGAGGTTGAACGAGTACCCGGTGGGCACCACGAGGCCGACGACGGGTTTCGAGCAGCCGGCGCGCTCCATCTTCTCCAGCAGCGAGGGCAGGGCCGACTCGGACGACGAGGTGCCGAGCACGAGGAGCAGCTCTTCCTTGATGTAGCGGATGAGCTTGATGATCGAGAAGCCGTTGTAGCGGGCGACGAGCCCGAGCACGCCGAGGACGAAGATGGCGGAGGTCAGGTAGAACGCGCCCACGAGGTAGGCGAGGTTGGCGAGCGAGGCGATGCCGTACTTGCCGATGGTGAAGGCCATGGCGCCGAAGGCGCCGATGGGGGCCACCTTCATGATGATGTGGACGACGCCGAAGATCGCCTCGGACAGGATCTTGATGAAGTCGAGCACCGGCTTGCCGCGGTCGCCGAGGAACGCGAGGCCGAAGCCGAACAGCACCGAGAAGAACAGCACCTGCAGGATCTCGCCGCCCGCGAACGCCCCCACCGCCGTCGACGGGATGATGTTCATGAGGAAGTCGGTGATCGTCTGCGTCTTCGCCTTGTCGGCGTACATGGCGATCGACTTCGAATCGAGCGACTTCGGATCGATGTGCATCCCCGAGCCCGGCTGGACGAGGTTGGCCACGATCAGGCCGACGATGAGCGCCAG
>Ga0182231_1000024_pt1 | contig 55074 bp, 57 predicted proteins | sample G6R1MG_29_FD_129667 | JGI IMG/M metagenome (GOLD analysis project Ga0182231, IMG submission 129667) | Miscanthus phyllosphere microbial communities from Michigan, USA - G6R2_NF_07NOV2016_LD1 MG | ecosystem: Host-associated > Plants > Phyllosphere > Phylloplane/Leaf | place: USA: Michigan...
CCTTCCGACACCTCCCATGGTTGAGCCGGCGCCGATGACCGATCCCCTCGTCCTCGCCGTGCCCTCCAAGGGGCGCCTGCAGGAGAACGCCGCCGCCTTCTTCGCCCGCGCCGGCCTCAAGCTGGCGCAGAACACGGGCGCCCGCGACTATCGCGGCAAGCTCGTGGGCGTGCCCGGCGTCGAGGTGCGCTACCTCTCGGCCTCCGAGATCGCGGCGCAGCTCGCCTCCGGCGCCGCCCATCTCGGCATCACCGGCGAGGATCTCATTCGCGAATCCCTCCCCGAGGCGCGCGGACAGGTGGAACTGCTGACCCCGCTCGGCTTCGGCCAGGCCACGGTGGTGGTCGCCGTGCCGCAAGCCTGGATCGATGTCCGGGCCATGAGCGACCTCGACGAGGTCGCCGCCGAGATGCGGGTACGCCACGGCAAGCGCCTGCGCATCGCCACGAAATACGTGAACCTCACCCGCCGGTTCTTCGCCGAGCACGGGGTCGCGGATTACCGCATCGTGGAGAGCCTGGGCGCCACCGAGGGCGCGCCGGCGGCGGGTTCGGCCGAGATCATCGTCGACATCACCACCACGGGGGCGACGCTCGCCGCCAACGCCCTGAAGATCCTGGACGACGGGATCATCCTGCGCTCGGAGGCGAACCTCGTTGCCTCCCTCAACGCCGCCTGGGGTGCGAGCCCGCGCAACGCCCTGCGCGCCGTGCTCGGCCGCATCCAGGCGGAAGAACGCGCCCGCACCACCCGCGAGGTCCGCGCCGCCATGCCGGACGACGGCGACATCGATCTCGCCGGCATCTCCGCCCTGCACGACGCCGACCTGCCCTACGGCGCGCCCGAGGGAAGGGGCGAGATGGTGCTGCACTGTCCCGTCGATGCGGTGTTCGATCTGGCCGATGCCCTGGTGAAGGCCGGGGCCGGCTCGGTCAGCGTGCGCAGGATCGACTACGCCTTCACGCCGGACAACCCGCTGATGGACCGGCTCCTCGCCCGTCTGGGCTAGAGCGGCCCCTGCTTGGCGAACTCCGAAAACACGGCGCGCAGGGTCTTCAGCCGGCCGTCATAGGCCTGGGTGAGGCAGGCGATGTCGGCGCCGCAGGCGCGGCGCTCGGCGAGCCACGTCTCCTGATCCTCGCGCAGCTTGGCGTTGCCACCCATGGGCAGCATGGCGCGCAGGATCTCGAACCGCGTCGCCATCTCGACGTCGCGGTCGTTGAGGGCGAGGGTGGCGCAGACCGCCTTCTCGTCCGCCGCTTCCGCCTTCTCGCAGGGGAAGCTCGCCGCCTCGGCGGTGCCGATCGGTCCGCAGGAAAGAACGGCGGCCAAGGCGGCCATGCGGATCGGCGACATGGGTGTTTCTCTCCTGGCACGTATCCCGCGACGCCCGCGCCGGACAGGGGATGCCGATACCACGCACGATGACGGCCCGGGTTCCCGGCGCCTCAGGCCCGCGCCCGCAATTCCGCGAGATAGCCGCGCAGCAGGGATGCGCGGCGCGGCCGGAAGCTCGTGGCCTCGGCCCGCGCCTCCAGAATCCGGTCGGTCCGGAACATGCGGAACGCCTCGCGCAGGCAGCACCACGCCAGAACGACGAGCCGCCGGTCGGCATAGACGATGGCCAGCGGCAGGATCGTCCGCTCGGTGACCGTCCCCTCCCCGTCGGCGTACCGGAGCGTGACGGCCGTCTCCCGCCAGCAACCGTTGCGGAGGGTGCTCATGTCGAGGCCGGACGGATAGCGCGCCTCGGGACGGTAGACGTGTGAAACGGCGTGGAACAGGTGCTGCTCGCTCGCGTCCGGCAGGGTCGCGGCGACCTTGGCGAGCACCGAGGCGGCGGCCTCCGCCAGGGCCGGATCGCCCATGTGCCTGACCTCGGCGAGCCCCAGGGCCAGGGCCTCGATCTCCATTCGGTCGAAGGTCTGCGGCGGCAGGGCGTGATCCTCGGTGAGGCGGTAACCGTAGCCCCGCTCGCCCTCGATCCGGGCCCCGGCCGCCCGCAGGCTGTCGATGTCGCGATAGAGCGAGCGCAGGGAGACCCCGGTCTCCTCCGCCAGCCGCGCGGCGGTCACGGGCGCGGGCAGGACGCGCATCGCCTGGAGCAGCCGGAAGAGCCGGTCGGTGCGGGCCATCACTCAACTGCCGGAAACTGTCAGGAGGGGTGGGGTATCACGGCCTCGGCAGACCAGCCAAGGCAACCCCGGACGCAAAGAGGCCGACATGACCGTGAACGTCGTCACCCACCTGAACTTCCGTGGCGAGGCCCGTGCCGCGCTCACCTTCTACCAGGCCGTGTTCGGCGGCACCCAGACGGTCGTCACCTACGAGGAGGCCGGGGCCGTCGAGGAGCCGGCCGAGGCCGATCAGGTGATCTGGGGCCAGGTGGTGTCCGACGCCGGCTTTCGGGTGATGGCCTTCGACGTGCCGTCGCGCCGTCCCTGGCATCCCGGGGAGGCCGCGTTCTTCGTCTCGGTGCGCGGCGAATCCGCCGGCGAGATCACCGCCTACTGGGAGAAGCTCGTCGAGGGCGCGACGATCCTGCAGCCCCTCGCCCCGTCGGTCTGGTCGCCCCTCTACGGCATGGTGACGGACCGGTTCGGCATCACCTGGGTGCTGGACGTCGCGGGCGATCCCGCCGCGCGCTGACCCCGCGCCGTGACGGCGCCGGCCTCACCCCCACAGAGCCGGCTTCACCACCACCAGCACCACGATGGCGACCATCAGGAGCGTCGGCCCCTCGTTGAGCACCCGGTAGAACTTGTGGCCGCGGGTGTTCCGGTCTGCGGCGAAGTCCTTGACCATGCGGGCGAGCCAGCCGTGGATGCCGCTCATGGCGAGCACCAGCGCGACCTTCGCCTGGAGCCAGCCGGCGGCGTAGTAGCCGCTCTGCCAGACGAGGATGAGTCCGAAGATCCAGGTGGCGATCATGGCCGGGGTCATGATCGCCTTGAGGAGCCGGCGCTCCATCACCTTGAAGGTCTCGGACTGCGCCTGCGCGTGCGGTCCGGGCACCAGGGAGGCGTGGTAGACGAACAGGCGCGGCAGATAGAGCATCGCCGCCATCCACGAGATGACGGCGACGACGTGGAGCGCCTTGATCCAGAGGTAGAGGCCGTCCATCAGCCGCGCAGTCGCTTCAGCATCTGCTCGACATGGGCGATGGGGGTCTGCGGCGTGATGCCGTGGCCGAGGTTGAAGATGTGCGGCAGGCCGTCCGTCGCCGCGAGCACGCCGTCCACGGCCGCGTCCAGGGCCGCGCCACCTTCGATGAGCGTGTCGGGGTGGACGTTGCCCTGGGTGACCGTCGAGGCCGGCACGCGACCCCGGAGCGCCGCCAGATCCACCGACCAATCGACGCCCACGGCATCGGCCGCCGTCTCGGGCACCACGCGGGCGTGACCGTCGAGGCCCGAGCCCCGGGCGAACACGATGATCTTCGCGCCCGGCACGCGGGCGCGGACACCGGCGATCATCCGGGCGATGGGCTGGAGCGACCAGCGCGTGAGGGCATCGCGCGACGTGGCTTCCGGCAGGGCGCTCTCGGCGACCTCGTTGACGGGGGCTTCATCCGGTTCGGAGGCGCCGCGCGCGTCGGGGAGCGACCCGGCATGGGATTCGAAGATCTGCACGGCGTCGGCCCCGGCCTCGAGCTGGCGCACGAGGTACTCGGTCTGCACCGTCACGAGGCGGTCGATGAGCGCCTCGACGAGGGCGGTGTCGTTGCGGGCGAGCGCGCGGGACGGCGCGAGGTCGGGGGTGCCGCGCCCGCCGATCATGTAGCTCGCCACCGTCCAGGGCGCGCCGCAGAAGCCCAGCAGCGTGGTCTCGTGGGGCAGCTCGGCCCGCAGGCGCCGCACCGTCTCGAACACGGGGGCCAAATGCGAAAAAATCGCCGGATCGTCGGCCTGGCGCAGGCGCTCGAACTCGGCCCGGCCCGCCATCGGATCGAGGCGCGGCCCCTCCCCCTCGACGAAGCGCACGTTCTGGCCCAGCGCGTCGGGGATCACGAGGATGTCGGAGAACAGGATCGACGCCTCGAAGCCGAAGCGGCGGATCGGCTGCAGGGTGACCTCGGTGGCGAAATCCGGGTTGTAGCAGAGATCGAGGAACGAGCCGGCCCGGGCGCGGACCTCCCGGTACTCGGGCAGGTAGCGGCCGGCCTGACGCATCATCCAGGCGGGCGGGCGCTTCTGCGCCTCGCCCGAGAGGACCCGCAGGACCACGCGGTCCGCCTCATCACCCTGGCTCATCCGATCTCCGACACCCAAGCTCCGTGACCGGTATGTAGCACCGATGGCCCGGCTGTCGCCCCTCGAAAACCGTTCCGGCCTTCGTTCGAGGAAGTCGCGACGGATCGATCCCCACACGGCCCTTCTAAAAGGAAAGAGAGATTCTAGGACTCTGTTTTTTCTTTTAGAGGGCTGGATGGCGGGAGCGGAAAAGCGTCCACAGGCCGTCCCCGCCGCCACGGCGTTAAGAGGGCTTTAACGGATTGAGAGCAATGTCCCGGATAGACGATGCCGGACAGTGCCTTGCGAGGCTCACTGCGCTGCCGCGCGCCGATCGGTCCCTGATTCTCCCAAAATCGCGTCCGGGCGACGCGCGCCGGATGGCGTGTGGAGGCCGGAGTCGACAAGACGGGGTGGGGTCCGCCTGGACCCCGGTGGCGCGCCGGCTTATCCACACTCATCGACTCCCCCGAGGCGCAGGCGGTGGACAGGGCCGGACCGCTCCTTGTCTCCTGATCGCAAGGAGACCGCTTTCGCGATGAGCCGCAGCTACTTCCATCTCCACCTCGTGTCCGATTCCACCGGCGAGACCCTCATCAATGTCGGGCGCGCGGCGGCCGCCCAGTACGAGGGCGTGTCGGCCATCGAGCACGTCTATCCCCTCGTGCGTTCGGGGCCGCAGCTCGAACGGGTGATCTCCGAGATCGAGGCGGCGCCCGGCCTCGTGCTCTACACCCTCGTGGGCCACGACCTGACGGAGCGCCTGGAGGCGGCCTGCCGCGAGACCGGCTCGCCCTGCCTGTCGGTGCTCCAGCCCGTGCACGCCCTGCTGCAATCCTATCTCGGCGCGGATTCCACGGCCCGGCCGGGGGCGCAGCACATGCTCAACGCGGAGTATTTCAAGCGCATCGACGCCATGAACTTCACCCTGGCGCACGACGACGGCAACCTGCCCGTCGATGTCGACGAGGCCGACGTGATCCTGGTGGGGGTGAGCCGCACCTCGAAGACGCCCACCGCCATCTACCTCGCCAACCGGGGTCTCAAGACCGCGAACTTCCCCCTCGTTCCCGGCATGCCGCTGCCCGCCTCCCTGGAGAACGCGCGCAAGCCTCTCCTCGTCGGGCTGCTGGCGAGCCCGGAGCGCATCGTGCAGATCCGCCAGAACCGGCTGCTCAGCCTGAAGGCCGACGATTCCTCCCTCTATGTCGACCGCTCGGCCGTGGCCGACGAGATCGCGGCGTGCCGGCGCCTGTGCACCAAGCACCGCTGGCCGACCATCGACGTGACCCGCCGCTCCATCGAGGAGACCGCCGCCGCGATCCTCGACCTGCACCGCGAGCACCGGCTGAAGTTCCTCGTGGCGTGAGCGCCGTGCCCCGGCCCGTGATCGATCTGCCCGGGGCCGAGCCGCCCATGGTCGATCTGCGCACGGCGGTGACGAACGGGCGTGGATCGATGATCGAGGTGAGCCGGGCCCATCGCTCCCGGATCGCGCCGCCGTCGCTCCTCGTCGGTGCCGTCACCAACGATCTGCTGCGCCTCTACCATTCCCAGAGCGTCGTCCTGGGCACCGCGATCTACCGGATCCCCGACGCTACCGTCCTCGGCGAAGGCCTCGTGATGACGGACGGGTGCTTCAACGTCGGTCACGATCTCAATCTCGACCGGACCTACGTCGCGCAGCGCTACGCGCCCACCCATGCGTGGCTTCCGAAGGCGCCGAAGCGCCACATCGCGAGACCCGTGGTGCTTCTCACGGGCGCCGGCCATCTCGGCTACGGCCACTGGCTCGTGGATTTCCTGCCCAAGCTCCATCTGCTCCGTCTGGCCGGCTACCGCCCGGGCCGGCTGACGTTCCTGATGCCGTCGGACAGTCCGGCCTTCGCGCGCCACTGGCTCGCGATGCTGGGCATCGAACCCCACCAATGCGCCTTCTACGACCGCACGCGCGAGGTGGTGGTGTGCCGGGAGCTCATCGTTCCGTCCACCCTGCGGTTCGGTACGCGGGTCTCGCCCCTGTTCGCGCGGGCCAGCGCCGAACTGCGCGACGCGGCGGCGCCCCGGCGCTTCCGACGCTTCCGGCGCAACCCCCGTCGCAGGATCTTCGTGGCCCGCACGGTGAACGCCGCCACCCACAGCACCCGGGCGCTCGTGGAGCGCGCCCTGTTCGAGGAGACCGCCCGCCGGCGGGGCTTCGCCGTCGTGTCCCCGGAACGGCTCGGCATCCGCGAACAGGTCGAGCTGTTCGCGGATGCCGGAACCATCTGCGGGGAATACGGGTCGGGCCTCCACGCCTCGATGTTCTCCGGGGCCGGCACCCTCGTGATGGCGGCGCGGGACGACACGGCCGATCTCGGGTTCCTGCAATCGGGAATCGACCAGGCCCTCGACCATCACAACGGCTACGTCATCGGCGCCTCGGTCGGGGACGGCCGCTTCAGCGTCGACCCGGCGGATCTCGAACTCGCCTTCGACTGGCTCGACTGGGGCGGTCCAGGCAGGGCGGCCCCCTGATCCGGCCGCCGTTCGTCGGCATCCGATCGCACGAACCAACCGGGGCCTGCGGCGGTTGACGGGTATCCGCCACCCCTGGATCGCCCGATGCCGAACCGTCTCGCCTGCGCCGCCCTGGCGTCCCTCATCGCCGGTTTTTCCGTCGGCGCGTCCGTCTCGCCCGCCGAGGCCGGCCGGGCGCAGGACTATCAGTACCGCAACAAGAGCCACAAATATTCCTGCCGGCCGCCGCTCAAGTTCGCAGCGGGCGCCTGCGTCGCCCGCTGCCCGGGCGGTTTCCAGGACAACGGCCGCTATTGCCGCTTCCGCAGCATGCGCCGCTAGACCCACGCCGTCTTGTCGGGGCGCGGCGATCCGTGACACTGGAGCGATGGATTCCCCTTCCCCGCTCTGGCGCGGCGCCGAGCCGCTCCTCCTCGCCTCCACCAGCCCGACGCGGCGCGCGCTCCTCGCCGGCGCGGGCTTGAGCGTCGAGACGCAGGGCCCCGGCGTGGACGAGCGCGCCGTCGAGGCCGCCTGCACCGGGCTCGCCCCCGCCGAACTTGCGGTGCGCCTCGCCCGCGCCAAGGCCGAGGCCGTGGCCGCCCGCGCGCCGGGCCGGATCGTCGTCGGGGCCGATCAGGTGCTCGAATGCGACGGAGTCGTGTTCCACAAGCCGGCGGACGCGGCCGCCGCCCGCACGCAGCTCGCGCGTCTCGCCGGGCGCACCCACCGCCTCCATTCGGCCGTGGCCCTGATCGACGGCGGGCCCGCGCCCGAGACCTTCGTCGAGACGGCGCACCTCACCCTGCGGCCCCTCGATGCGGCGTCCATCGCCGCTTACGTGGCGCTCGCGGGTCCCGGTGCCACCGCGAGCGTCGGTGGCTACCAGCTCGAAGGTCTCGGCATCCATCTGTTCGTCGAGATCGCGGGCGACCACACCACCATCCTGGGCCTGCCCCTTCTGCCCCTGCTGGCCCGCCTGCGCGCCCGGCATCTGCTGGCGTTCTAGATGTCCGAGCCGGTCTTTTCCGAACCGGTCTTCCGCGGGCCGCGATGATCGGGTCCGTCCTCCTCGCCCTCGTTCCCATCGCGCTTCTGATCGCCCTGGGCGCCGTCCTGCGCCGGGCCGAATTCCTCGCCGCCGCGTTCTGGCCCCAGGCCGAACGCCTCTGCTACTACGTCCTGCTGCCGTCGCTGTTCGTGCACGGGCTGGCGACGGCGCGCCTCGAGGGCGTGCCCGTGTTCGCCCTGGCGGCCGTGCTCGTCGGCTCCACCTGCGCCGTCGCCCTCGCCCTCGTGGCCGCGCGACACCGCCTCGGCTTTCGGGGGGCGGCCTTCACGTCGGTGTTCCAGGGCGGCATCCGCTTCAACAACTACGTCGGCGTCTCGGCGGCCATCGGGGTGTTCGGCGCGCAGGGGCTCGCCCTCGCGGCGGTGGCGAACGCCGCCATCGTCCCCACCGTGAACATCCTGTGCGTGCTCGTCTTCGCCCGCTTCGGCACCGGGGAACGGCCCGGCCCCGCGGCCCTCGCCCGCCAGCTCGCCCTCAATCCCCTGGTGGTCGCGTGCTCCGGCGGCATCCTGCTCCAGGCGTCGGGCCTCGCCCTGCCGCCGGGAATCGAGCCGATGCTCAAGGCGCTGGGGCAGGCGTCCCTGCCGCTCGGCCTGCTCTGCGTCGGAGCCGCCCTCGACCTGTCGGCGGCGCGGACCTGGATGCGCCCGGTCCTCGTGTCCTCGGCCGTCAAGTTCGTGCTCCTGCCCGTGGCGACGGTCCTGGCCTGCCGCGCCGTCGGCCTGCACGGACCCGCCGCCGGGACAGCCCTGATCTTCCAGGTCCTGCCGACGGCCTCGTCCTCCTACATCATGGCGCGCCAGCTCGGCGGCGACGCGCCGCTGATGGCCGGCATCGTGGCGGTCCAGACGATCCTGGCCGGCCTCGCCATCCCCCTGGTCCTCCTGGCCCTCCAGGGTCTCGCGGTCTGAGACGAGCACCGGCCGGGCGCGGCCCCGTCGTTTTCCGAGGCTGGATGGAGGCGGGCATCGCGGCTAAGGGCTCCCCCACGGCGGTCAGACGCTCGGCCGGGTGCGAGGGAGATCCCATGGCTGGACACCACCACGATCACGATCATGCCGGCCACGATCACGGGCATCGCCACGGCCACGGCGGGAGCCATGCGGGAAGTCATGCGGGACGCCATGGCGGCGGCCACGTCCATGCCCCGGCCTCGTTCGGAAAAGCCTTCGCCATCGGCATCGTCCTCAACACCGGATTCGTGATCGTCGAGGCGGGCTACGGCTTCGCCTCGCAATCCATGGCCCTCGTGGCCGATGCGGGCCACAACCTGTCGGACGTGCTCGGCCTCGTCGTCGCCTGGATCGCCTCGGTGCTGGTGAAGCGCGCCCCGAGCCCGCGCTTCACCTACGGCCTGCGCGCCTCCTCGATCCTCGCCGCCCTGTTCAACGCCGTGTTCCTGCTCGTCGCCACCGGCGCGATCATCTGGGAGGCGATCCTCCGGCTCATCGACCCCGCGCCCGTGGCGGGCGTGACCGTGATGGTGGTGGCCGGCATCGGCATCGTCATCAACGGCGTCACCGCCTGGCTGTTCGCCTCGGGCAAGGGCAGCGACATCAACATCCGGGGCGCCTACCTGCACATGGCGGCGGATGCCGCCGTGTCGCTCGGCGTGGTGTTCGCCGGCCTCGCCATCCTGCTCACGGGGGCCGCGTGGATCGACCCCGTGGTGAGTCTCGCCATCGCCGGCCTCATCGTCTGGATGACCTGGGGTCTGCTGCGCGACAGCGTGGTCATGGCCCTGTCGGCGGTGCCGCCGGGCATCGACCCGGAGGCCGTGCGCGGCTTCCTCGAAACCCGGCCGGGCGTCTCCACCCTCCACGACCTCCACATCTGGCCCATGAGCACCACCGAGATCGCGCTGACCGCGCATCTCGTCATGCCGGGGGGGCATCCGGGCAACGCTTTCCTGCTCGGCCTCGCCGAGGACCTGAAAAAAACCTTCGGCATCGGGCACGCGACCGTGCAGATCGAGGGGGCGGACGGGCCCGCCTGTATCCTGGCCCCGGAGGACGTGGTGTGACGAAGGCCTTCGTTGTCGGACACCCGATCGCCCATTCACGCTCGCCCCTGATCCACGGCCACTGGCTCGCCGAGCACGGGATCCCGGGAACCTACGTGCGCATCGACGTGGCGCCGGGGGCGTTTCCGGAGTTCCTGCGGACCCTGCGCGAGAACGGGTTGGCGGGCGGCAACGTCACGATCCCGCACAAGGAGGCGGCCTTCGCCCTCGTCGACGAGCTGACGCCGCGGGCGAGGAAGATCGGCGCGGTCAACACCGTGTCCTTCGGCGCGGACGGCCGCCTGTGGGGCGACAACACCGACGCGCCGGGCTTCATCGCCCATCTCGACCAGAGTCTCGGCGCCGATTGGCCGGAGCGCACGGGCGGGACGGCCCTGGTCCTCGGGGCCGGGGGGGCGGCGCGCGCCATCGTGGTCGGGCTGATCGAGCGCGGGGTGACCCGCGTCCGGGTCGCCAACCGCACCCCTGCCCGGGCGGAGGCCCTCGTCGCCCTCGATCCCGAGCGGGTCGCCGCCCTCGCCTGGGACGACCTGCCCGCCGCGCTGCCCGGCACCGGGCTCCTCGTCAACACCACGTCGCTGGGCATGGCCGGGCACGGCGCCCTCGACCTCGACCTGACGCCCCTGCCCGCCACGGCGGCGGTGGCCGACATCGTCTACGTGCCCCTGGAGACGCCGCTCCTGGCCGCCGCCCGCGCCCGGGGGCTCCCCGCCGTCGACGGCCTCGGCATGCTCCTGCACCAGGCGGTGCCGGGGTTCGAGCGCTGGTTCGGCGTGCGGCCGGCGGTGACCCCGGCCCTGCGCCGGCACATCGTCGCGGACCTCGTCGGGCCACGGGTCGGCTCATGAGCCGGCCCGTCGTCCTCGGCCTCACCGGCTCCATCGGCATGGGGAAATCCGCCACCGCCGCGATGTTTCGGACGCGCGGCGTGCCCGTCCACGATGCGGATGCGGCGGTCCATGCCCTCTACGCGCCCGGCGGTGCGGCCTCCCGCGCCATTGCGGACGAGTTTCCCGGGGTCCTGGCCCCGGACGGGTCCGTCGATCGCGGACGCCTGCGCGCCCTCGTGCTCGGTCACCCCGAACGTCTCGCGGCCCTGGAATCCCTGGTCCATCCCCTGGCGCGCCGGGCCGCCGGCGATTTCCTCGCCGCCCACGCGCAGGCCCCCGTCGTGGTCCTCGACATCCCGCTCCTGTTCGAGACCGGGGGGGATGCGCGCTGCGACGCGGTCCTCGTCGTCACCGCCCCGCCCGAGGTCCAGCGCGAACGGGTGCTGGCCCGCCCCGGCATGGACGCGGCGGCCTTCGCGTCGATCCTCGCCAAGCAGTGGCCCGACTCGCAGAAGCGCGCCCGGGCGGATTTCGTCCTCGATACGAGCCTCGGCTTCGCCCATGCCGAGGCGGAGGTGGACGCGATCCTGGGCCGGCTGCGCGGAAACCCGCCCCCGCCTTGAACCCGCCCGGCCTCCGGCGCATGGTCGGCCATCCCCGCCCTCCATGGATCCGAGCGATGCTGCGCGAGATCGTCCTCGACACCGAGACCACCGGCACCGACGCCAAGAACGGCGACCGCCTCATCGAGATCGGCTGCGTCGAACTCATCAACCACGTCCAGACCGGGGTGACCTTCCACCGCTACTGCAACCCGACGCGCCCGGTCTCTCAAGGGGCCTTCGCGGTCCACGGCCTGTCCGACGCGTTCCTGGCCGACAAGCCGCTCTTCGCCGACATCGTCGCGGACCTGCGCGCGTTCTGCCGGGATTCCCCCCTGGTGATCCACAACGCGCCCTTCGACGTCGGCTTCCTCAACATGGAATACGCCCGCCTCGGGGCCGCCGCGCCCCCGCCCATCGATCTCGCCGACGTGGTCGACACCCTGCAGCTCGCCCGGCGCAAGCACACGGGGGCGTCGAACACCCTCGACGCCCTGTGCGTGCGCTACGGCATCGACACCACCCGGCGCACGAAGCACGGCGCGCTCCTCGATTCGCAGATCCTGGCGGAGGTCTATGTCGAGCTCCTGGGCGGCAAGCAGACCAGCCTGGGACTGGCCGTCGCCGAGACCGTGTCGGCCGAGGCCGGACCGGGGCTCTCCGGCGACGGTGTCCCCCTGGCCCCCCGCCGCCTGCGCCACCGCCTGACTCCGGAGGAGAGCGCCCGCCACGCCGCCTTCCTCGCCACCCTCGGACCCGCCCCCGTGTGGCGCGACTACCTCGGCGAAGAGGGGGCCTGACATGCGGATCACCCGGATCGACGCCACCCTCTCGGTGGCGAGCCAGCCGACCCTGGACGAGATCGCGGCGCTCAAGGAGCAGGGCGTCGCCACGCTCGTCAACAACCGGCCCGACGGCGAGGAGCCGGGCCTGCCCGGGACGGCGGCGGAAGCCGCCGCCGCCCGAGGGGCGGGCCTCGCCTATCATCACCTGCCGGTGACGGGCGCCACCCTCGGCCGGGCCGAGATCGACGCGTTTCGCGCGGCGGTGGCGACGGCCCCCGGCCCCGTCGTCGCCCATTGCCGGTCCGGCACCCGCTCCCTGACCCTCCATGTCCTCGGCGCCGTCCTCGACGGGCGCATGCGCCGCGACGCCGTCGCGGCCTTCGGGACGCGGCACGGCTTCGACCTCTCGGGGGCCGTCGCCTGGCTCGACGCCAACGCGCCCGACGCCGGCCGCTGATCCCACCGCCCGGGGGGACCGATGGCGCGCCGCGCCGTCGGGCGGGGAGACCTGCCGCTCCAGACAAAAAGAAAATTCTCTTCTTCGCCGCTCACGAAGAAACGTTCGTCTTAGACCCAAGAGATCTTTGCGGTAACGTTTCATTGACCGGCGGGTGACCGTGGGACATCTTTTTGTGAATACAGAGTTGCTTCGAGCGACGCTGTTTTTCTTCTGAAAAGCTGTCCGATCGGAACCCCCATGACCCGTCCCCGCATCGTCGGTTTCAGCGCGAACCTGCAGCGCCCCTCGAAGACGCGCAGCCTCGTCGAGGCGGTCGCCGCCCAGACCGAGACGCAGATCCAGGCCGACATCCAGCTGTTCGACATGGTCGATGCCGGCGCGGCCCTCGGCGCGGCCTGGTCGCGCCAGGACCTGTCCCTGCCGGCCCGCCGCATCGTCGAGGCCATCGAGGGGGCCGATGCCCTCATCGTCGGCTCACCGGTCTACAAGGGTGCCTATACGGGCCTGTTCAAGCACCTGTTCGATCTCGTCGATCCCACGGCGCTCACGGGCAAGCCCGTCGCCATCGTCGCCACGGGCGGCGGCGCCCGCCACGCCCTCGTGGTCGAGCACGCCTTCCGGCCCCTGTTCGGGTTCTTCGGGGCGCTCGCCCTGCCCACCGCCGTCTACGCCTCCGACGCCGACTTCACCGATGGGGCCCTGACGGATCCGGGCGTGCGCGCCCGGGTCTCCGACGCCGCCGGCCAGCTCGCGAGCCAGCTCATCCACGCCTCGGCCGCCCGCGAGCCCGCCCGTGCCGTGGCTGGAGCCGGCCGTTGATCGACCGGCGCACCCTCCTGGCGACGGCGCTCGCCACCGCCGGCACCGCCCTGACCGGACCCGCCCGTGCGGCGAACCCGGTGTTCCGCATCGGCTACCAGAAGAACGGCATCCTCGTCGTCGCCAAGCAGCAGGGCGTGCTCGAAGCACGGCTGAAGGCCCTCGGCTACGACGTGCGCTGGACGGAGTTCTCGTTCGGGCCGCCGCTCCTCGAGGCGCTCAACCTCGGCGGCATCGATTTCGGCCAGACCGGCGACGCGCCTCCGATCTTCGCGCAGGCGGCCGGGAGCGACCTCGCCTACGTGGCGGCTCAAGCCGCCGCCGGCTCGGGGGCCGCGATCCTCGTGGCGGAGACGTCTCCCATCCGGACGCTGGCCGACCTCAAGGGCAAGCGCGTCGCCTTCGCCAAGGCGTCGAGCGCCCACAACCTCACCCTCGCCGCCCTGGCCAAGGCGGGCTTGACCTACGGCGACATCACGCCCGTGACCCTCGCGCCGGCGGATGCGGCCGCCGCCTTCGCCAGCGGTCAGATCGACGCCTGGACCATCTGGGACCCCTACTTCGCCATCGCGCAGGGCCGCGCCGGCGTGCGCGTCCTGGCGCTCGCGACGGACATCGCCCGGCCCAACAACTTCTTCCTCGCCAACCGCACCGTGGCGCAGGCCAAGCCCCGGATCGTCGAGGCGGTGGTCGAGGCCCTGTCCGGCGTGGCGGCGTGGTGCGAGGCCAACCGTCACGAGGTCGCCGCCATCCTGTCGCGCGGCACCGGCGTCCCCCTAGCGGCCACCGAGCGGGCCGTCGCCCGCACGGACTACGTCATCGGCCCGGTGACGCCAGACCTCGTTTCCGAGCAGCAGGCCATCGCCGACCGCTTCCACGCCGCCGGCCTGATCCCGAAACCCATCCGCGTCGCCGACGCGGTGTGGGTGGCGCCCCCCAACGGCTGATTCGTCCATGTCGCGCTCTCGTCTCCTCGACGGCACCACCCAGCGCCTCGTCCCCTGGCTCCTGCCCCTCGGCATCGTGCTCGGGTGGCAGGCGGCGAGTTCCGCCGGCCTCGTCTCGACCCGGTTCATGCCCGCCCCCCTCGACGTGATCGCGGCCGGCTGGCAGCTCGGCCGCACGGGCGAACTCTGGGCCAACCTCTGGGTCAGCACCCTGCGGGCGCTCGCGGGCTTCGCCGTCGGCGGCGGCATCGGCTTCGCGCTGGGCCTCGCCAACGGCCTGTCGCGGGCCTCCGACCGGCTCACCGACACCACCGTGCAGATGGTGCGCAACGTGCCCCACCTGTCCCTCATCCCCCTGGTGATCCTGTGGTTCGGCATCGGCGAGGAGGCCAAGCTCTTCCTCGTGGCGCTCGGCGTGTTCTTCCCCGTCTACGCCAACACCCTGCACGGCATCCGCTCCGTCGATCCGCAGCTCGTGGAGATGGGCCGGGTCTACGGCCTGTCGCAGTGGAGCCTGTTCACCCGGGTGGTGCTGCCCGGCGCCCTGCCGTCGATCTTCGTCGGCCTGCGCTACGCGCTCGGCATCATGTGGCTCACCCTCATCGTTGCCGAGACCATCTCGGCCTCCTCCGGGCTCGGCTACATGGCCATGCAGGCCCGCGAGTTCATGCTCGTCGACGTCGTGGTGCTGGCCATCGTGATCTACGCGGGCCTCGGCAAGCTCGCCGACGTGCTGACCCGCTGGCTCGAGCGCACGTGTCTGGCCTGGAACCCCGCCTACCGGACCGTCTGAGGCGCCGCCTCGCTTCCGACCCTCGAGACAAACCCAACGGACCCGGCCATGACCGCCACCGCCCTGCGCGTCCACGACGCCGCGCCCGAAACCATACCCTCTCAGAAGCCCGTCGACCGGCTGGCGAAGGGCGCGGCCCCCCGTGCCCGGCCGCAGGAGGCCGCGGCCACGGGCGGCCTCGCCGTCACCGTGCGCGACCTGTCGAAGTCCTTCGACGGGCATACGGTCATCTCCGGCCTCGACCTCCATATCCCGGCCGGGCAGTTCGTCGCCGTGGTCGGCCGCTCGGGCTGCGGCAAGAGCACCCTGCTCCGGTTGATCCTCGGCCTGGAGCAGCCGAGCGCCGGCCGCGTCGTCCTCGAATCCGACGCCGTGCGGGCGCCCCCGAAGCGCATCATGTTCCAGGAGCCGCGCCTGCTGCCCTGGGCCAAGGTGGTGGACAACGTCGCCGTGGGCCTCGGCGAGACCGGCACCCGGGCCGAGCGCCGGGCGCGCGCCCAGAGCGCCCTCGCCGAGGTCGGCCTCTCCGACAAGGCGGCCAACTGGCCCGCCACCCTCTCCGGCGGTCAGCGCCAGCGCGTGGCGCTCGCCCGCGCCCTCGTCTCGCGCCCGGGCCTGCTGGCGCTGGACGAGCCCCTCGGGGCGCTGGACGCCCTCACCCGCATCGACATGCAGGCGATGATCGAGGGGATCTGGCGGGCGCAAGGGTTCACCGCCCTCCTCGTCACCCACGACGTCGCCGAGGCCGTGGCCATGGCCGACCGCATCCTCGTCGTGGAGAACGGCCACATCGCCCTCGACGTGAAGGTCGACGTGCCCCGCCCGCGCCGGCGCGGCGACCCGGATCTCGCGGCCCTCGAAGGCCGCATCCTCGATCACCTCCTCCAGAACCACGCGCCGGCCTGAGCCGCGCCCCCTCCTCATCCGAAAGCATCATCCCATGACCGGTCAGACCGACGTTCTCTGGTTCCTGCCCACCCACGGCGACGGCCGCTACCTCGGCGCCCAGGAAGGCGCGCGCGCCGTGACCCTGCCGTATCTCCGCCAGATCGCCCAGGCCGCGGACGAACTCGGCTATTACGGCGTGCTCCTGCCGACCGGCCGCTCGTGCGAGGATTCCTGGGTGGTGGCCTCGGCGCTCGCCCCCCTGACCCAGCGCCTGCGCTTCCTCGTCGCCGTGCGGCCCGGCCTGCAGGAGCCGTCCGTCGCCGCCCGCATGGCCGCGACCCTCGACCGGATCTCCGATGGGCGCCTCCTCATCAACGTGGTCACGGGCGGCGACCCGGTGGAGCTGCGCGGCGACGGCGTGTTCCTCGACCACGACGAGCGCTACGTGGTCACCGACGAGTTCCTGCACGTCTGGCGCGGCCTCATGGCCGGCGAGACCGTGAGCTACGAAGGGAAACACCTCAAGGTCGAGGCGGGCCGGGTGATCTTCCCGCCCGTGCAGAAGCCCTATCCGCCGCTCTACTTCGGCGGTTCGTCGCCCGCCGGCATCGAGGTCGCGGCCGAGCATTGCGAGGTCTACTTGACGTGGGGAGAGCCCCCGGCAGGCGTGGCGGAGAAGATCGCCAAGGCCAGGGAGGCTGCCGACCGGAAAGGCAAAAAATTCTCGTACGGCATCCGCCTGCACGTCATCGTCCGCGAGACGGAGGGCGAGGCCTGGGCGGCCGCCGAGAACCTCATCTCGCGCCTCGACGACGAGACCATCGCCCGGGCCCAGGCCACCCTGAAGCGCCAGGATTCCGTCGGCCAGAGCCGGATGATGGCGCTCCACGGCGGCGACCGCACCAAGCTCGAGGTCTCGCCCAACCTCTGGGCCGGCGTCGGCCTCGTGCGCGGGGGCGCCGGCACGGCGCTGGTCGGCTCGGCCGATCAGGTCGCCGACCGGATGAAGGAGTACATCGATCTCGGCATCGACCGCTTCATCCTGTCGGGCTACCCGCACCTCGAGGAAGCCTACCGCTTCGCCGAACTCGTCTTCCCCAAGCTGCCCTTGCGCGCCACCACCGGCGTCGCGCCGAGCAACGCCCGCAACGACGGGCCCTTCGGCGAGGTCATGGCCAACGACATCGTGCCGACCCGGCAGGTGTCGGCGCACTGAAGCTGATCGTCTTTCATCATTGAACGCTCGGTCGTTACGGACCCCGACGTAGGCCTGACACGGATCCCCTCTCCTGGAAGGAGAGGGACAGGGTGAGGTGTGTGACTTTTCCGGAGAGGTCCCACACCTCACCCCAACCCTCTCCTTTCAGGAGAGGGAGCGCGTAGCGACTGCTCGGACCGAGGCGATCGAGGGAAACCAATCTCGAATCCAAGGACATTCCCTATGCCAAGCGCCGCCGCCCGTACCCTCGCCTTTCCAAAGGCCTCACCGCTGCGAGGTTGGGCGTGGTTCGCCGCCGCCCTGGCGCTCCTCGTGCTCACCGCCGTCCAGGCCCGCGCCGACGAGAAGGTGATCCGCATCGGCTACCAGAAGTACGGCACCCTCGTGCTCCTCAAGGGCAAGGGGCTGCTGGAGGAGCGGCTGAAGCCGCTGGGCTACCGCGTCGCGTGGTCGGAATTCCCGTCCGGGCCGCCGCTCATGGAGGCGCTCAACGCCGGGGCCATCGATCTCGGGTCGGCCGGCGAGGCGCCGCCGATCTTCGCCCAGGCCGCGAGCCGCGACCTCGTCTACGTCGCCCACGAGCCGGCGGCTCCGCTGGGCGAGGCCATTCTGGTCGCCGCCGCCAGCCCGATCCGCACGGTGGCCGACCTGCGCGGCCGGACCATCGCCCTCAACAAGGGCTCCAACGTGCACTACTTCCTCGTGCGCGCCCTGGAGGCGGCGGGCGTGCCCTACGACGCCGTGAAGCTCGCCTTCCTCGGGCCCGCCGACGCAGCCGCCGCCTTCGCGCGCGGCTCCGTCGACGCCTGGGCGATCTGGGATCCCTACCTCGCCTCGGGCGAGCGGGCGACGGGCGCGCGCACCCTCGTCACCGGCGAGGGCCTCGTGCCCAACCGCCAGTTCTACCTCTCGCGCCGGCCCTTCGCCGACGTTCCCGCCAACCGCGCCGTCCTCGACGCCACCCTGGCGGCCGTCGGCACCATCGACGCCTGGGCCAAGGACAACACCGATGCGGTCGCGGCCGAACTCGCCCCGTCCGTGGGCATCCCGGCGCCGATCCTCACCGTCGCCCTCAAGCGCCTCACCTACGGCGTCACGCCCCTCGACGCCGCCACCGTGGCCGACCAGCAGGCCGTGGCCGACACTTTCCACCGTCTCGGGCTGCTGCCGAAGCCCCTGGTGGTCTCCGACGCCGTATGGAAGCCGGGCACCTGAAACCCGAATCCACGCGGGAGCACGACGAAACGTGACAGGGCGAGGGGACGCGTCCCCCCGCCCTTCCGTTCGTGGGGCGTCCTTCGCGGAGCGGAACCCCTAGAAGTGCCGCGCCAGAACTTCGCGCACCCGCGCGACCATCTCGGCTTCCGGCACCGAGAACTGGGCGGGCCGGGCGGCCTTCCACTCGGCGTTGCTCGCGATTCCTTCCGCCGCCTTGGCCCCCTCGATGAGGTCCTTGATCTGGACTTCGCCGGCCTCGCGCTCGTTCGAGCCCTGGATGATGGCGCAGGGCGAGCCGCGCCGGTCGGCGTACTTCATCTGCGCCTTCATGCCCGAGCCGCCGAGATAGAGCTCTGCCCGGATGTTTTCCGCCCGCAGGGTCGCGACGAGGCGCTGGTAATCGGCGATGTTTTCACGGTCGAGGACGAGAATCACCACGGGACCGGGCTTGCTCGTGCCTTCCAGCAAGGGGCTCCCGGTGAGCTGCAGGGCCGAGAACAGGCGCGAGACCCCGATGGAGAAGCCGGTGGCCGGCACCGGCTCGGCGCGGAACCGCCCGACGAGGCCGTCGTAGCGCCCGCCGCCCGCCACCGAGCCGAAGCGCACGGTCTGCCCGTCCTCGTTGGTGACCGGGAAGGTGAGTTCCGCCTCGTAGACGGGCCCGGTGTAGTATTCGAGGCCGCGCACCACGCTCGGGTCGGCCCGAATGCGGTCGAAGCCGTAGCCGGCCGCCGCGCAGAGCCGCATCATCGCGTGGAGTTCGGCGATGCCCTCGCGCCCGGTCGCCGAGTCGCCCACCACCTCGGTCCAGGTGCCGAAGAACTGCTCCCAGAACGCCATCCGGTCGGCGCCCTCCACGGGGGCGGACTGGAACGAGACGTAGGCGAGGATGCGCTCCACCGCCGCCGCATCGAGGCCCGCGCCCTTGGTGAAGTCGCCGCTCTCGTCCTTGCGGCCGGCACCCAGGAGATCGCGCACGCCGTCCGGCCCGAGGCGGTCGAGCTTGTCGATGGCGCGCAGAACGGTCAGGCGCTGGCCGGCCTTGTCGGGTCCGGCGAGGCCGATGGCCTCCATCACGCCGTCCAGCACCTTGCGGTTGTTGACCTTGACGACGAACTGGCCGGCGAGCCCGAGTTTTTCCAGGGTGTCGGCCATGAGCATGCAGATCTCGGCATCGGCCGCGACGGAGCCGGCGCCGACGATGTCGGCGTCGAACTGCATGAACTGGCGGAAGCGCCCCGGGCCCGGCTTCTCGTTGCGGAAGACGTAGCCGGCCCGAAAGCTCCGGTAGGGCTTGGGGATCGCGTCGAAATGCTCGGCCACGTGGCGGGCCAGCGGCGCCGTGAGGTCGTAGCGCAGGGACAGCCAGGCTTCGTCGTCGTCCTGGAACGAGAACACGCCCTCGTTCGGCCGGTCGAGGTCGGGCAGGAACTTGCCCAAAGCCTCGGTGTACTCGACGAACGGGGTCTCGAGGGCCTCGAAGCCGTAGAGCTCGAAGCTCTGCCGGATCGTCTCCAGCATCCGGTGCTGGGCGGCGATCTCGTCCGCGCGCCGGTCGACGAAGCCGCGCGGCAGGCGCGGTTTCAGGGTGTCGGCCTTGTTGGAATCGGCCTTGGCCATGGTGATTTCGCTCTGCGGACGGCTTGGGAAGGGTGCGCGGGCTCTATCGCGGGCGGGCGGGAGCGGCAAGCGCGGGCGTCAGAGCTTCAGAACGAGGAGCCCGACCAGCCCCAGAATGGCGAGCGGGATCTGCACCGGGCGCAGGCGCGCAAAGAACAGCGGCGCCTCCCCACGCCGGGCCGCCATCGGATCGAGGATCGTGAGGGCGCCGAAGCCGAGGATCAGCAGGGCCAGGGCGCCCACGATTTCGTCCAGGACGGTGAGCACCAGTGCGACGAAGCCGAGGCTGAACAGCCCGATCATCGTGGCAATCTGTGCCAGCGTCGCGCCGCCCTCGGTGCGGAAGCTGAGGCCACGGCGGACCCCCGACAGGAACAGCAGGATGGCGCAGCCCCAAAGGGTCGTCAGGGTCTCGGCGGCATCGCCGAGAAACTTGCCCTGCCAGACCCAGGCGGCCACCGCGCCCATCAGGAAGGGCAGCATCGGCCCGTAGCCGAACACGACACTCAGCCAGGGCACGGCGCGCGGCTCGGTCACGCGGAAGGTCCGGCTGTCGGGGCGGTCGTCCATCGTACCGAGTGTCCTGCGGTCGGTCCCCACCAACTGCTGCACGCTCGGCCCGTTCCGCGTTCTCGTGTCTCTCACAAAACGCCCGCGGCACCGTCGACGTCACGGACAGCACCGAGGGCGCTCGAGAGTTTCGTCAGGCCTTCAAGGCGCCGCCCCGAGCCAGTCGCCGAAACCTTGCGCGTAGTCGTCGGCAGCGCGGTCGAAAAGGTCGTCGGTATCGCCGGCCGTGATCGCGGCATCGATGAGAATACCCGTGAGCCCCTGACCGACGGCCTTGACGCCGATCCCGCCCTTGTACGTGGTGATCACCGCGTTGGTGCGCTCGTCCACGATGTCGATATCGGCGCTGACCGTCGGGTTGCCGCCGACGGTGATGCGGCGAATGGCGGAGGGAACGTCGGCGCGGGTGACGGTGGCCACAAGGCGAACCGGCCGCGTGCCCGCCGGCCGCTTGGCGAGGACCCGCTCCAGCTTGGTCTTCAGGCGACGCGCCACCAGATCGCGGACGAAGGCGCGCCCTGCCGGCGTCGCCGCCACCGCGGGATCGTTCGGTGACAGGCCGTTGGCACGGGCGTAATCCGCCTCGGCCGTACCCCAGACGATGGACGTCGTCTCGGGCACCCGAACATCCAGGCTGGTGAAGCGAAGTTCCGCGGTCTCGACGGAGGACAAACGATTCGGTGCCGGCGTCACGCAGCCGGATACGCCGAAGCCGAGGCCCAGGCCGAGCAGGAGTGCCGCGGCGACACGGGGCCGTCTGGGCCGGTGTTCAGCCATGGGCGCCGCCGGCGTCCTGCAGGAACGGAAGGAACGCATCTCGGAGCATCTCGCGGGTCGGTTTGCAATGACCAACCCGTTCTCCCGGTCCAGGCCGACCCGCGCCGGGAAGTTCCGCCGCGCCGTTCCCCGTATCACAACCGCAAAAGTGGATGTGCAACCTGTGCGCAACAGGGCGCGAGACTCGACGCTGAAACCTCGCTCCTCCGCCGGCCTCCGACAGGTCGGCGGAGGAGCGGCGTCCTCAGGACGAGAGCGGCCCGCTCTCCGCGCCCTGCGCTTCCATCGCCTTCTGGCGGTAGAGGCCGACGAAATCGATGGGATCGATGTAGAGCGGCGGGAAGCCACCGTTGCGCACGGCCTCGGCGACGATCTGGCGCGCGAAGGGGAACAGCAGGCGCGGGCACTCGATCATCACGGCCGGATGGAGCTGGTCCTGCGGGATGTTGCGCATGCGGAAGATGCCCGCATAGGTCAGCTCGAACGCGAACAGCACCTCGTTCGCCGTCTTGGCGTCGCCCTCCAGGGTCAGCTCGACCTCGAAATCCTCCTCGGCGAGCTGCTTGGCGTTGACGTTGACCTGGATGTTGATCTGCGGCGCGGCGTCCTGGGGCTGGAGCGAGCGCGGCGCGTTGGGATTCTCGAAGGAGAGATCCTTGGCGTACTGCCCCAGCGCGTTGATGGCGGGGATCTGGTCCTCGGCCTGCGCCGTGGCGCCACCGTTCCCGTTCGGTGCCGATGTGTCGGCCATGGCGTTGTCGTCCTTCTCAAGAGCCCTGGGGGCGCGATCCTTGGGAGCACATGCGGGCCAGCGACCGAGCCAGTTCTTGTGCGCTTGCGACGGTTGCGACCGCCCATCCGGTGCGAGAGCGCGCTATCATGCCCACCCCGTGCGAACAAGGCGCCGGGCCGGCGGCGGCTGGAACCGGGCCGGGCACGCACCATATCCCGGGAAACGCACCGGGCCGAAAACTCACCGGGTCCTTTCGGCGGGCGCCCGCGACGGGCCTGGTCGAACGACCCGGCTCGCCCCCGGCGCGGCGCTCGGCTAAGAGTGCTCACAAAATTTCCGTCCCGGGCCTATTCTCGCCCCGGGCATGACGGCGCAACGGGCGTTTCGTGAGAGACACGCGAAGCGCGTCGGGCGGTGTTTCCGGAGCCCCTCGAACTTCAGTCGTCGTGCGACGGCCACGATCAGGATCGGTGATGCAGGACTCCTTCGACTTGACGACCTTGATCTTCCTTGCCCTGGCGGTGTTCGTGATCTGGCGCCTGCGCTCGGTGCTCGGCCAGAAGACGGGCGCGGAGCGCTCGCCCTTCAAGCCGGTGGACCGCAGCCGCACGGAGCCGCCGGCCAACCGGACGGAGGGCGACAACGTGGTGCGCCTGCCCGGCGCCGACCGCGCGCAGGGCGACCGAAGCCAGGCGGCCCCCAAGGCGGAAGCGCGCGACTGGCGCGGCATCGCCGAGCCCGGCTCGGCCATCGCCAACGGCCTCGAGGCCGTGGTGCAGGTGGAGCCCGGCTTCGATCCGCGCAGCTTCGTCGAGGGCGCGAAATCCGCCTACGAGGCCATCGTCATCGCCTTCGCCAAGGGCGACCGCAAGACCCTGCGCAGCCTGCTCTCGCGGGAGGTCTGCGAGGGCTTCGAGCGCGAGATCGACGCCCGCGAGGGCCGCAAGGAGGTGGTCGAGACCACCTTCGTCTCCCTCGACAAGGCCGAGATCGTCGCCGTCGACGTGAAGAACCGCGTCGCCCAGGTGACGGTGCATTTCCTGTCGCACCTCATCACCGCGACCCGCAACGCGCAGGGCCAGGTGATCGACGGCAGCGCCGAGACCGTGGTCGAGGTCCCCGACGTGTGGACCTTCGCCCGGACGCTGGGCACCCGCGACCCGAACTGGCAGCTCGTCGCCACCGAAGCCGGCGCCTGATCCGCTCACCGGCGTGCGACCTCCCGTGATCGGGGCGGCCCTGGCCGCCCTCGCCTTCCACAGCCTCCCCGGCTCGGCCGCCCACGCGGCCGAGCCGTTGCGCTTGGCCGGAGCGACGCTGGAGGCGGTGGATCTCGCGCGCCTGCCCGGCTTTCCCGGCCCCGATCCGGCCATCGCCCTCGACGCCTTCCGCCGCACCTGCGCGGCGCCACCCGTCCCGACGGCGCCGTCGGTCGCCGGCGACGCGGCCGGCCTCGCGGCGGCCTGCGCCCGGGCCGCCACCGTCCCGCCCGAGGGCGCGGCCGGTTTCTTCGCCACGGCGTTCGACGCCTACCGGATCGTCCGCCCGGCGGCGGAGGGGGGTCCCGAACGGCGCGCGGGTTTCCTCACCGGCTACTTCGAGCCCGAACTCACGGGCTCGCCCGTCGCGGCTCCTGGCTTCACCGCACCCGTCCTCGCCCGGCCCGGCGACCTCGTGAGCCTGGAGCCCGGCGAGACCCGTCCGGGCCTCGATCCGGCGCTTCGCGCGGCGCGCCGGACGGACCGCGGCCTCGCGCCCTACCCCGACCGTGCCGCCATCGAGGACGGAGCGCTCGGCGACGCCGCCGTACCGCTCCTGTGGCTGCACCCCGTCGATCTGTTCGTGCTCCAGGTCCAGGGCTCGGGGCGGGTGCGGCTGACCGACGGGCGGACGGTGCGGGTGCTCTACGACGGGCGCAACGGCAGGCCCTACACGGCGATCGGCAAGCTCATCGTCGCGGAAGGGCACCTGCCCCTCGACGGCCTCACCCTGGCGCGCTGGACCGGCTGGCTGCGCGACAACCCCGAGACGGCCCGGCGCCTGATGCGCCGCAACGAATCGTACATCTTCTTCAGGCTGGCCCCCGTCGCGGATGCGGATGCGGATGCGGGCGCGGGGCCGCCCGGTGCCGCCGGCGTCCCCTTGAGCCCCGGGCACAGCCTCGCGGTGGATTCCACCCTGTGGCGCTACGGCCTGCCGTTCTGGCTCGAAGCCACGGGCGATCCCGCCACGGGACGCCTCGCCGTCGCGGCCGACACCGGCTCGGCGATACTCGGCCCGGCCCGGGGCGACCTCTACCTCGGCACCGGAGCGGCCGCGGGCGTCGCCGCGGGCAACCTGCGGGCGTCCGCCGGCTTCGTGGTGCTGCTGCCCCGGTCCGGCGAGGCCAAGGCCTCCGCCGTTCCGCCGACCGAACCATGAGGGGCCCCCGTCGACCGCGTAGTCTCTCCGGCGAGGACGCTTACCTGTGGGGCGAGATCGCCCGGCTGATCACGCCCCTGCGGGCGAAGGCCAAGCCCAGGGCGAAGCCGGGGGACGGGCCCGCCCCCGCCGCGCCGCCGCCGAAGGCCGTTGCGAAGCCGGCTCATAAAATTCCGCCCGCACCGGCCGCGAAGCCGGCGGTGAAGCCGCCGGCCAAGCGCGTCGTCCTGAAGCCCAGCCCGCCTCCGGCCCCGGTGGCGGCGCCCCTCGCCGCGCCCCCTCCCCTGGCCCCGGGCCTCGAACGCCGGGTCCGCCTCGCCTTCCGGCGTGGCGCGTTGCAGGTCGATGCCCGGATCGATCTGCACGGGATGTACCAAGCCCAGGCCCACGGCGCGTTGACCGGGTTCCTCATGCGCGCGCGGGCGGCGGGCCACACCCACGTCCTCGTCGTCACCGGCAAGGGTGGAATGGGCCGGGGCGGGATGGATTTCGACGACGCCTTCTCCGAGCGCGGCGTCCTGCGCCGCAGCGTGCCCCACTGGCTGCGCGCGCCCGAACTGCGCGGCATCGTGCTCGGTTTCGAGGAGGCGGCCCGTCATCACGGGGGCGCCGGGGCCCTCTACGTTCGCCTGCGCCGCCGCTGATCCGCGCCGCCGAGGAACGGGCGGAGGCCCGGCTCCGAGTCGGGACTTGAGAAAACCGGAGAATCGCGATAGGGCTGAACTCCCTCCTTCGTTATGCCGTGCTGCATCCCGTGAGCCCCGAGGCTCCCCCAAGACGATGCGCGGAGCCGTCCTCCCCGACGCTCCGACCACAGGCGCCTCGACCGCGCCCCGGCGACCCCACCCCAGAATGCATCCCGCCCCTTCGTCCGTCCTGCCGCGGTTTTGAAGTCCCAGGTTTTGAACTCCCATGACAGCCTCATACGACGCCCTTGAACCCGTGGATTCGCTGGCCGAGGGCGCCCCCGGCGGCGCCGATCTCGACGGCAAGCGCGAGGTCAAGCTCCAGGATCTCAAGTCCAGGACGCCGACCGATCTCATCGCCTTCGCCGAGGAGGTCGAGGTCGAGAACGCCTCGACCATGCGCAAGCAGGAGCTGATGTTCGCCATCCTGAAGCAGCTCGCGGCGAAGGAGGTCGAGATCATCGGCGCCGGCACCGTCGAGGTGCTGCAGGACGGCTTCGGCTTCCTGCGCTCCTCCGAATCGAACTACCTGCCCGGTCCGGACGACATCTACATCTCGCCCACGCAGATTCGCCGCTTCGGCCTGCGCACGGGCGACACCGTCGAGGGACCCATCCGGGGTCCCAAGGACGGCGAGCGCTACTTCGCGCTCCTGAAGGTGAACACGATCAACTTCGAAAACCCGGAGAAGATCAAGCACAAGGTCCACTTCGACAACCTGACGCCGCTGTTCCCGACGCAGCGCTTCAAGCTGGAACTGGACAATCCGCCGAAGAAGGATTTCTCGCCGCGGATCATCGACATCGTCGCTCCCATCGGCAAGGGCCAGCGCGCCCTCATCGTGGCGCCTCCGCGCACGGGCAAGACCGTGCTGATGCAGAACATCGCCCAGTCGATCACCCTCAACCACCCGGAATGCTACCTCATCGTGCTGCTCATCGACGAGCGCCCCGAGGAGGTGACCGACATGATCCGCTCGGTGAAGGGCGAGGTCATCGCCTCGACCTTCGACGAGCCGGCCACCCGCCACGTGCAGGTCGCCGAAATGGTCATCGAAAAGGCCAAGCGCCTCGTCGAGCACGGCCGCGACGTGGTGATCCTGCTGGATTCCATCACGCGTCTCGGCCGCGCCTACAACACCGTGGTGCCGTCGTCCGGCAAGGTGCTGACCGGCGGCGTCGACGCCAACGCCCTGCAGCGCCCGAAGCGCTTCTTCGGCGCCGCGCGCAACATCGAGGAGGGCGGCTCGCTCTCGATCATCGCGACCGCGCTCATCGACACGGGCTCGCGCATGGACGAGGTGATCTTCGAGGAGTTCAAGGGCACCGGCAACTCCGAGATCATCCTCGACCGCAAGGTCTCGGACAAGCGCATCTTCCCGGCCATCGACATCACGCGGTCCGGCACCCGCAAGGAAGAACTCCTGGTGCCGCCGGATTCCCTCAAGAAGACCTACGTCCTGCGCCGCATCCTCAACCCGATGGGCGTCACCGATGCCATCGAGTTCCTCATGGACAAGCTGCGCCAGACCAAGAGCAACAACGACTTCTTCGACTCGATGAACACCTGACGCCTCGGGGGCGGGTTCGGCCGGGCCTCTCGGCACGATCCACCCTCGAACGGTGAACCGGCGGGGCCCCAGCGATCGCGGACGAACCGTCCGCGTTCGTCCGGGGCCGCATCTCCCGTCCGCTCCCCTCATCCTGAAGGGCCGATCGCGCAGCGATCGGTAGCTCGGGACGAGGTCGGTGCGTGGAATGGGCTCGAACCCTCGTCGGCGTTTCGGGCGAGAGGACCAGCGCGACATCGTACCAAGCCGTCGCCTTCCCAGAAATGTCCTGGATTCGAAGCCGTGGTTGGGGCTCGGGGCTGTGCCCGCGAGTCTAAGCCGATCCGCAAGAAAATACGCCTCGCCACTCAAAACGCCAGATTGGTTCCTCCGGAAAATAGTCTCATTGCCGGCAAATCGATTTGAGGGTTTTCGCGATGGATCAGCTCCCGACTGTGTTCGCAGCCGCGAGCGGCTTCGGCCGGGCCGCCGTCGCGGTGATCCGGATCAGCGGACCGGCCTCGGCGCGAATCCTCACCGACCTGTCCGGGCCCCTCCCTGCTCCGCGCCGGCTCGTCCTGCGGACCCTGCGCGACCCCCATACTGACGAGGCCCTCGACCAAGCCCTCGTCGTATGGATGCCTGGGCCCGGCACGTTCACGGGGGAGGACATGGCCGAACTCCATCTCCACGGCGGCCCCGCCGTTCGCGCCGCGATCCTCTCGGCCCTCGCCAAGAGTCCAGGATGTCGCCCGGCGGCGCCCGGCGATTTCACCCGCCGCGCCTTTCTCAACGGCCGCATGGATCTGACCGAAGCCGAGGGCATCGCCGATCTCATTGAGGCCGAGACCGAAGCCCAGCGCCGGCAGGCCCTGCGCCAGCTCGACGGCGTCCTCGGCCGTCAGGTGGCCGCATGGCGCGATGGCCTCATCGATCTGCTGGCCGGCGTCGAGGCGGCCCTCGATTTTTCCGACGAGGGGGATGTCGACGACGATGCCCTCGATGCCGCCCTGTTCGCTCGAGCCAGGGATTTCCGCGATGCCATCGCGGATGCCCTCGACGACGGGCGCCGGGGCGAGCGCCTTCGGGACGGCTTCACCGTCGTGCTGGCCGGTCCACCCAATGCGGGCAAATCCACCCTGCTCAACGCCCTGAGCCGCCGCGACGCGGCCATCGTCTCCCCAATTCCCGGGACGACCCGCGACGTCATCGAGGTGCGATGCGACCTCGGCGGCCTGCCCGTGCTTCTCATCGACACCGCCGGCCTGCGCGAGGCCGGTGACGCCATCGAGGCCGAGGGGATACGGCGGACGAGGGCCCGCATCGCCCAGGCGGATCTCGTGCTCGTCCTCGATGCGGGCGACGCGGCACCCGACGCCATCGCGCTGCCTGTCCCGACCCCCACGGTCCTCCGCATCCGCACGAAGGCCGATCTGCCCGAAGGCCGCCCGTCCAGCGAGGCCCGGTGCGGGGATCTCCTCGCGATCTCCGCCCGGACGGGTGAAGGTCTCGATACCCTCCTCGCGGCGATCGAGCGACACGCCGCAGCGGCTGTGGGTGGGGGCGCGGCCCTCGTCACCCGACAGCGCCACCGGGAGGGTCTGACGCGCTGTCGCGATCACCTCGACCGCCTTCTGCGGGGAGCTTCCCTCCCCGAACTCGTGGCGGAGGACCTTCGCCTCGCCGTCCGTGCCTTGGGCGAGGTGGCGGGGCATGTCGGCGTGGAGGAGATGCTCGATCGGCTGTTTGCCGGATTCTGTATCGGAAAGTAGACAGCCCGGCAGTTTCACGTGAAAAACCGCCGGACGCGTTGACGGTGACGCGCCCGGGCGCGTACCCACACGCCATGCCCCATTCCGCTCTGTCCTATGACGTGATCGTCGTCGGCGGTGGTCACGCCGGCACCGAAGCCGCCGCTGCCGCCGCGCGTTTCGGTGCCCGTACGGCCCTGGTGACGCACAAGGCCGCCACCATCGGTGCGATGTCGTGCAATCCCGCCATCGGTGGTCTCGGCAAGGGCCACCTCGTCCGCGAAGTCGATGCCCTCGACGGCCTGATGGGCCGCGTGGCGGATGCCGCCGGCATCCAGTTCCGCCTGCTCAACCGGCGCAAGGGCCCTGCCGTTCGGGGGCCGCGCACGCAGGCCGACCGTAAGCTCTACGCCGCCGCCATGCAGGCGGCCGTGGCCGAGACCGCAGACCTCACGGTGATCGAGGGTGAGGTCGCAGACCTCGTCGTGGTCGAGGGACGCGTCACCGGCGTGGTCCTGGCCGATGGCACCGCCCTCCCCTGTGCCGCCGTGGTGCTCACCACCGGCACATTCCTGCGCGGCCTGATCCATATCGGCGAGATCCGGACGCCGGCCGGGCGCGTCGGCGAAGGCCCATCCATCGGCCTCGCCGAGACCCTGGACCGCCACGGGTTCGGCCTCGGGCGCCTCAAGACCGGAACGCCCGCGCGCCTCGACGGCCGCACCATCGACTGGTCCGGCCTCGACATGCAGTCGGCCGACAGCGATCCCGTCCCCTTCTCCACCCTGACGGACCGGATCACCACGCCGCAGATCCAGTGCGGCATCACCCGCACCACCCAGGCGGTGCACGACCTGATCCGCGCAAACCTCCACCGCTCGCCGATGTATTCGGGCGGCATCGCCAGTCGCGGCCCGCGCTATTGCCCGTCTATCGAAGACAAGGTGGTGCGGTTCGGCGACCGCGAGGGGCACCAGATCTTCCTCGAGCCGGAGGGCCTCGACGATCCGACGGTCTACCCCAACGGCATCTCCACGGCCCTGCCGGAGGATGTGCAGCGCGCCGTCGTCGCCCTGATCCCCGGCCTGGAGCGCGCGACCATCGTGCGGCCGGGCTACGCCATCGAGTACGATTACGTCGATCCGCGCGAACTCGACACCACGCTCCAGACACGCAGACTGCCCGGCCTGTTCCTGGCCGGCCAGATCAACGGCACCACGGGCTACGAGGAAGCGGCGGGACAGGGCCTCGTGGCCGGCCTCAATGCGGCGCGGCTCGCCGGCGGGTCGCCCCTCGCGGTGTTCGACCGGGCCGAATCCTACCTCGGCGTGATGATCGACGACCTCGTCACCCATGGGGTGAGCGAGCCTTACCGCATGTTCACGTCGCGCTCCGAGTATCGCCTGTCCCTGCGGGTCGACAACGCCGACGAGCGCCTGACGCCGCGCGGCGCGGCGCTCGGCTGCGTCGGGACACGCCGGGCCGATCATTTTTCGCGGTCGCAGGCCGCCCTGGAGACGGCGCGCAAGCGGCTCGATACTCTGAGCCTGACGCCGAGCCAAGCAGCGGGACACGGCATCCCGCTGAATCAGGACGGCATTCGCCGTTCCGCGTTCCAACTGCTGTCCTACCCGGACATCGACTGGGCCCGTCTCGCCGCCGTGTGGCCGGATCTTTCGGACGTGCCGGATCGAATCGCCGAGCGGCTTCAGACGGATGCCACCTACGCGGTCTATCTCGACCGCCAGCAGGCCGACATCACCGCCTTCCGGCGAGACGAGGCCGTCGCCCTCCCCGTCCGGCTCGATTACGGGGCGATCCCCGGCCTGTCTAACGAGATGCGCAGCAAGCTGGAGACTGTGCGCCCGGGGACACTCGGGCAGGCGGCGCGGATCGAGGGCGTGACCCCCGCCGCCCTCACCCTGCTCGCCGCCCATGCCCGCCGTGGCGACCGTTCGGTGTGCGGCCATGCCGGTTGAACCCGGACGCGACCGCGTCCTCGCCGAGGCCGGTGTTTCACGTGAAACAGCCGCGCGTCTCGATACCTATGTGGCGCAACTCCGTCGCTGGCAGACGGTGAAGAACCTCGTCGGCCCGGCCACCTTGAGCGAGGTCTGGACCCGGCACGTCGCCGACGCCCTGCAGCTGATGGCGCTGGCACCCGACGCCACGCGCTGGCTCGACCTCGGTTCGGGTGCCGGCATTCCCGGTCTGATCCTGGCCCTCGCCGGACGTGACCGTCCTGGCTTCCAAGTCGATCTCATCGAGAGCAACGCGCGCAAATGCGCCTTCCTCCTCGAGACGGCCCGTCTGACGGAGGCACCGGCGCGGGTTCACAACGCCCGCATCGAGGATGCCATCGCGGCGCGAATCGGCGTCGAGATCGTCTGCGCCCGGGCGCTCGCCCCCCTCACCCAGCTCCTCGCCTGGACCGAGCCGTTGTTGAAAACCGGAACCGTCGCGCTGTTTCCCAAGGGGCGTGACGTGCAATCCGAATTGACCGAGGCGGCGCAACGGTGGAGATTCGTTTACGATCTTGTGCCGAGCCGTACCGATTCTGACGCGCGGATCGTCCGCGTCACGGCCCTCTCCCGCGTGGATTCATGACCAGCGCCCCCACATCCGATCCCATCAGCGGCGGCAAGCCGGACCGGCCTCTGCGCATCCTCGCCCTCGCCAACCAGAAGGGCGGGGTCGGCAAGACCACCACGGCGATCAACCTCGGCACGGCGCTCGCCGCCATCGGCGAGTCGGTGCTGGTGATCGACCTCGACCCCCAGGGCAACGCCTCCACGGGCCTCGGCGTCGACCGGCGCCAGCGCAGGGTCTCTACCTATCACGTGCTCGCGGGCGAGGCCGAACTCGGCGACGCCTGCGTGCAGACCGCCGTGCCTCGCCTCATGGTCGCGCCCTCGACCATGGATCTGCTCGGCCTGGAGATGGAGATGGCCACCGCCCCCGACCGGGCGCACCGCCTGCGCAACGTCCTCAAGGGTGTCGGCCAAGCCGGGGCCACGCAGGGCGTGACCTACGTCCTCATCGATTGCCCCCCCTCCCTCAACCTCCTCACCATCAACGCGCTGGCCGCGGCGGACGCGGTGCTGGTGCCCCTGCAATGCGAGTTCTTCGCCCTGGAGGGCCTGAGCCAGCTCCTGCGCACGGTGGAGCAGGTGCGCGGCGCCCTGAACGCCCGCCTCACCATCCAGGGCATCGTGCTCACGATGTTCGATCCGCGCAACAACCTGTCGGCGCAGGTGGTGGCGGATGTCCGCAGCTTCATGGGCGACAAGGTCTACGAGACCATGATTCCCCGCAACGTCCGCGTGTCAGAAGCCCCGTCCCACGGCAAGCCGGTGCTGCTCTACGATCTCAAATGCGCCGGCAGTCAGGCCTATCTGCGCCTCGCCTCCGAGATCATCCAGCGCGAGGGGCGTCTGCCCGTCGCGGCCTGAAACAAGTGAATTCCAATGCGTAACGGAGTCGAGCGGGTGGCGATGGCGGATGATGTGGTGCGGCCCCGGCTCGGGCGCGGTCTCGCGGCCCTGATCGGTGATTTCGGTGACGAGGGGGCCGACGCGACCAAGTCCCAGGCCCAGCGCAAGGTGGCGGTGGAGTTCCTGCGGCCGAACCCGCGCAACCCGCGCCGGCGCTTCAGCGAGGCGGACCTCGAAGAGTTGGCCGCCTCCATCAAGGTGCGGGGCATCATCCAGCCCATCGTCGTGCGGGCCCTGTCGGGCGTGCCCGACACCTTCGAGATCGTGGCCGGCGAGCGCCGCTGGCGCGCGGCCCAGCGCGCGGGCCTGACCGAAGTGCCGGTGGTGACCGTCGAGATCGACGACCGCACCTCCCTCGAATTCGCCATCCTGGAGAACGTGCAGCGCACGGACCTCAACGCCATTGAGGAGGCCGCCGGCTACGAACGGCTGATGAGCGAGTTCCAGTACAACCAGAGCGAACTCGCCGAGATCATCGGCAAGAGCCGCAGCCACCTCGCCAACACCCTGCGCCTGCTTCAGCTCTCGCCCGCGATTCAGGACCGGGTGATCGCCGGCGAGATCACCGCCGGGCATGCCCGCGCCCTCCTGGCGGTGAAGGACCCGGAGGCCGTCGCCCGGCGGATCGTGGAGGAGGGGATGTCCGTGCGCGAGGTCGAGGCCCTGGCCTCCGCCGAGGTCCCGGACGGTGATGCCCCCCGCCCCGGCCGCCCTCGGCGCGGCGCCGACAAGGACGCGACCCTGCGTTCCCTCGAACAGGCCCTGGGCCGCGCGATCGGCATGCCCGTCTCCTTCAAGACCAAGGCCGCCGGCACGGGCGAGATCCGCATCCGCTACGAGACCGCTGAGGAGTTGGACGGGCTCTGCCGGTTGCTGAAGGTTTCCCCGCAAGGTTGAATTGGTCCCTCGCATCTACTCCACGGGGCGGATGGGAGGCTTCGCGTTTCGATGACGACGCGCGACGCGTTGGATACCCGTCGGTTTTCATACCCGCATCGTCATTCCGGGGCGCGATCAGCGAACCCGGAATCCAGAACCGTAGGGTCTGCCAAGTCGAGCACCCGTCGCGACTTTGGATTCCGGGTTCCGCTGCGCGGCCCCGGAATGACGGATGGGGTTCATGGGTTATGCCGAACGGAGGTCCGCAGCCCTACGCGTCCGCCCTCAGCGTCGCCGCGCGGCCTCCGAGGCGATCCGCAAGAGGGTGCTCGACGCGTTGGCGTGGGCGAGATCGGGCGGCGAGCGGCGGCAGGCGAGCACCGCCTCCTGCAGCAGCTGGATCGCGTGCCGGAGGGCCGGGGGCGACCAGCGGGCGAGCTGGGTCTCCACCGTGGCCTTGCGCCGGAAATGCAGGCCGCGCCAGTTGCCGACCATGACGCTGGCGCTCTGCCCCTCCCCGGCCAGACGCGTACTCAGCAGGGTGAGCGCGTGGCGCAGGGCCGAGCCGAGCATCACCGACGGGTCCATGCCCTCGTGGCGAAACCGGCGGTAGTCGCGCTCCACGTCCGTCGTGCGACCGGAAAACGCGGCGTCGATGATCGTGTTGAGCACACTCGCCGCGACGTCGCTCACCACGGCCTCGACATCGTCGAGGCTCACCGTGTCTTGCCCGCGCGCATAGAGGGCGAGCTTCTCGATCTCCGACAGGCTGGCACCGCGGTCGCCGCCGAGGCTGGTGGCGAGCACGTCGCGGGCCTCGCGGGCGATGCGCAGGCCCTGGTCCTGCAGGGTGCGCTCGATGAGATCGCCGAGCGCACGCTCGTCGTCCGGGTAGCAGGGAATCGCCAGGGCCTTGGGCGATTTCTCGCACAGGGTGCGCAAGGGCGCGGATTTGGCGAGGTCGCCCGCCTCGACCACGATGCGGGCCTGGGTGATCTCCGCCTTCAGGGCGGCCTCGACGGCGGGCGCGTAGTTGCGGCTGCCGGCGCGCACCCAGATGGTGCGGTTGCCGCCGAACAGGCCGACGGTGCCGGCCTCGTCCACGAGGCGGCCGGCATCCTGCGCCAAGGTATCGCCGTCGATCTTGACCATGGCGAACGGGTCGCCGGGATCGGCGACGTAGGCCTCGGCCAAGCGTTTGGCGCGCTCGAAGACGAGGCCCGTGTCCGGCCCGTACAGGAGCAGGACCGTGATGCGCGGGTCCGGTCCGCGCCGGATCAGCGCCTCGACGTCGCCGGCCTTGACGGCGGTCATCGGGGAGCCCCGATCCCGGTCAGGGTTTCGTCACCAGCACGGAGGCGATGCGGGTCTTGATCTGATCGGCCAGGGTCTTGGCGAGGCGGATCTCGGCGTCGCGGGCGGCGCGCAGGGATGCGAAGCGCTGCACCGAGCGGTCGTAGGTCGCCGTCGAGGTGGCCACGCCCTCGCTGATGATCTTGGTGCCGTCGAGGTTCTCCAGGGAGTACTTCACGTTGGCGATGATGGTGCCGGCCTCGGCGCGCCCGGTCTGGGACGAGACGATGGGCGTCTGCACCGTCTCGCTGCCCTGCATCTTCAGGCGATAGCGCTTGGTCGAGGGCTGGCCCGAGCCGTCGAGGTCGAAGATGAGTTCGCTGCGCAGGTAATGCCCGATGCGTTCCTGGCCCTGGGCCATGCTGACATCGTCCACCTGCACCGAGGCGAGCAACGCCGCCATGGGTTCGCCCGACGCCGTCGGGCCGTAGAGCGGCCGGAAGCATGCGGACAGTTCGAGCGCGAGGGCGCACACGAGGGCCACCCGCACCGCCCGGCGCGCGACGCCGTTCCGCTCCGTCCCCATCGCCCAACGCATCATGCCGCCGTCCCGATTGCTCAGCTTCGCTGTGTACGGCGAACCCATGCCCGCCGTCACCCTAGTCGGCGCAAGGTTTACGCTTCGTCTCCGGCCGGATCGTGGCCTCGGGCCCTGTCCTCGACATCGGCTCCGGGGCGATGCCCTACACGACGAGATTCACGATCCGCCCCGGCACCACGATCACCTTCTTCGGCACGCGGCCCTCCAGGGCCTTCTGCACGGCCTCGTCCGCGAGGGTGAGGCGCTCGACTTCGTCCTTGCCGGCCTCGCGCGGGACGGTGACGTCCGCCCGCTTCTTGCCGTTGAGCTGGACGGGGAGGGTGATGGAATCCTCCACCAGCAGCGCCCGGTCCGCCACAGGCCAGGGGGCCTGCGCCACCAAGCTTTCGCGGCCGAGGGCCTGCCAGCATTCCTCGGCGAGGTGCGGCATCATCGGGGCCACGAGCTGGGTGAGGATGCCGGCGGCCTCCCGTGCCGCGCCCGCAGCAACGCCGCCGCGCAGGGCCTCGTCGAGGGCATTGGCGAGGGTGTAGATGTGCGCGACGCAGCGGTTGAAGCGCAGGCGCTCCACATCCTCCTCGACGGAGGCCAGGGCCTTGTGTGCGGCCTTGCGAAGGGCGGCATCGCCCGCGCCCGCCGTGCCCGCCGCCTGTGCGGCGAGGGAGACGAGGCGCCAGACCCGCTGAACGAAGCGGGCGGCGCCCTGGACCCCGTCCTCGGTCCAGATCACGTCGCGCTCGGGCGGCGAGTCGGAGAGCATGAACCAGCGGGCAGTGTCGGCGCCGTAGCTCGCGATGATGTCGTCGGGATCGACGACGTTCTTCTTCGACTTCGACATCTTCTCGATGGCGCCAATGGTGATCGGTGCATCGGTTTTCACGTGGAACGCCTGCCGCTCGCCGGACTCGGCTGCGATGCGGATGTCCGCCGGCTGCACCCAGGCGCCGGCCGCGTCCTTGTAGGTCTCGTGGACCACCATCCCTTGCGTGAACAGGCCGTCGAAGGGTTCGGACACGCCGGACCAGCCCGTCGCCTGCATCGCCCGCATGAAGAAGCGGGCGTAGAGCAGGTGCAGGATCGCGTGCTCGATACCGCCGATATACTGGTCCACCGCCAGCCACTGATCGACGGCATTGCGGTCGGTCGGCGCGTCCTGGAGCCAGGGCGCCGTGAAGCGGGCGTAGTACCAGGACGAATCCACGAACGTGTCCATGGTGTCCGTCTCGCGCCGGGCCGGCTTCCCGCAGGTGGGGCAGGGGACGTCGCGCCAGGCGTAGTCACGCTCCAGCGGATTGCCCGGCACGTCGAACGAGACCTCGTCGGGCAGGCGCACGGGCAGGTCGGCCACGGGCACCGGCACGGGGCCGCAGGCGTCGCAGTGGATGATCGGGATCGGGCAGCCCCAGTAGCGCTGGCGCGACACGCCCCAGTCGCGCAGGCGGAACTGCACCTTCCGCGAGGCGACCGGGGCGCCGCCCAGAGTTTCGGATTCGAGGCGGTTCGCCACTGCGTCGAAGGCTTCGTCCGTGGTCATGTCGTCGAGGAAGCGCGAATTGATCATCCGCCCGTCGCCATCATAGGCCGTGTCGGTGACGACGAAGCTCGCCGCGTCCACGTCCTCCGGGCAGACCACGGGCGTGTTGCCGAGGCCGTACTTGTTGGCAAAGTCGAGGTCGCGCTGGTCGTGGGCCGGGCAGCCGAACACCGCGCCGGTGCCGTACTCCATGAGGACGAAGTTCGCGACGTAGACGGGCAGCAGCCAGGACGGGTCGAGGGGGTGTCGCACCCGCAAGCCCGTGTCGAACCCGAGCTTTTCGGCGGTGTCGATGGCCGCCTGCGCCGTGCCCGTGCGGCGGCATTCCTCGATGAACGTTTGCAGATCCGGGCGCTCGGGCGCGAGCGCCGCCGCAATGGGATGGTCGGCGGCAATGGCGAGGAACTTGGCCCCGAACAGGGTGTCGGGCCGGGTGGTGTAGACCTTGATCTCCGGGGCGACGCCGGGGGACGGCGCATGGACGGTGAAGCGGACCTCCAGCCCCTCCGACCGGCCGATCCAGTTCTTCTGCATCACCCGAACTTTTTCCGGCCAGCGCTCCAGGCCGTCGAGGGCGTCGTAGAGATCCTGGGCGAAGTCGGTGATCTTGAAGAACCACTGGGTCAGCTCGCGCTGCTCCACCAGGGCGCCCGAGCGCCAGCCGCGCCCGTCGATGACCTGCTCGTTGGCCAGCACCGTGTGGTCCACGGGGTCCCAGTTCACCTTCGCGGTGCGGCGGGTGACGAGGCCCTTGTCGAGGAAGTCCAAAAACATGCGCTGCTGGTGCTTGTAGTAGTCCGGATCGCAGGTCGCGATCTCGCGGCTCCAGTCGAGCGACAGACCCATGCTCTGCAGCTGGCCGCGCATGGTGGCAATGTTGGCGTAGGTCCAGTCGCGCGGGTTGACCTTGCGCTCCATGGCGGCGTTCTCCGCCGGCAGGCCGAAGGCGTCCCAGCCCATGGGATGCAGCACGTTGAAGCCCCGCGCACGCTTGTAGCGGGCCACCACGTCGCCCATGGCGTAGTTGCGCACGTGGCCCATGTGGATGCGCCCGGACGGGTAGGGAAACATCTCCAGCACGTAGTATTTCGGCCGGGGATCGTCGTTCTTCGTGGCGTAGATGCCGGCCGCGTTCCAGGCTTCCTGCCAGCGCGGCTCGGTCTCCTTGGCGTTGTAGCGCTCAGGTGCGGCGGGGCGGGCGGTGTCGGTCATGGCGGGGCGCCGTCTCGATGGGAGGAGCGGGCGGCGGCGGGGCGCGCCCGGAAGGGGTTGGCCGCCGGACTACCACGCGGCGCCCCCCGGTCAACACGAAGGGCCGCGCCGGGAGCCGTGCCTTGCGGCGCGCGTTCGGAATGGTAGTTCGAACCCACACCCGCCGATCCCTTCGAGAACGAGACCCCATGGCCGACGCCCCCTCCGAGTACGCCCACCCGAACCCCGCCGATGTCGTCGCCGGCCTCGACGCGGTGCGGGCGAAGATCCGGCAGGCCGCCGAGGATTCCGAGCGCGATCCGGCGTCCGTCGCCCTCGTGGCCGTCTCGAAGCGCATCGCCGCCGAGGGGATCCTGCCGGCCCTGGAGGCCGGGCACCGGGTGTTCGGCGAGAACTACGTGCAGGAATCTAAGGCGAAGTGGCCGGCCCTGCGGGAGCGATTTCCGGACGTGGAGTTGCACCTCGTCGGGCCGCTCCAGTCGAACAAGGCCCGGGAGGCGGTGGAGCTGTTCGACGTGATCCACGGCCTCGACCGGCTGTCGCTCGCCGCGGCGCTGGCCAAGGAGATCGAGCGGAGCGGCCGGACGCCGAAACTCCTCATCCAGGTCGACACCGGCGACGAGCCGCAGAAGGCCGGCGTGTCGCCGGCACACGTCGATGTGCTGCTCGCCGAATGCCGCGACACCCACGGCCTCGCGATCCACGGCCTCATGTGCATTCCGCCCGCCGAAGACCCGCCCTCGGCCCATTTCGCCCTCCTGGCGCGCATCGCCGAACGTCACAACCTGCCGATCCTCTCCATGGGCATGAGCGCGGATTATCCGGCGGCGATCCAGCTGGGCGCCACGCATGTCCGGGTCGGCACGGCGATCTTCGGAGCGCGGCCGGCGCGAGGCTGATCCCGCCTCCCCCTCGATCGGAGCGGAGCCCGAATCCGCGAGCCCGGAGGGGGCGACGGATTCGGGATGAGGTGCCTTCAGCCGGGGAGGGTGCGGACGAGCCGGATCAGCGCCGCGTGCAGGCCGAGGGCCTCCTCGGCGCCGAAATGGACTTCGAAGGCGTCCTGCGCACGGCGCCACAGGGGCAGGGCGGCCGCGAGGCGGGCTTGGCCCGCCTCCGTGAGGCGCAGGGCGCGGGTGCGCCCGTCCGTGCCCGGGCCGATGACCACGAGGCCGTCGCGCTGGAGGGGCCTGAGCGCCCGCCCCAGGGTGGTGCGGTCCATCACCAGCGCCTCGGCCAGGCGATTGATCGAGGCCGCCTCCAGGCGCCCGATCTGCGCCAGGACGGCATATTGCGACGCCCGCAGGCCCGTCGATGCAAGGTGGCGGTCGTAGAAGTGGGTGAGCTGCCGGGCTGCCTGACGCACCGCCTGGCAGTGACACGGTGTCGCCGGAGCGGGCTCCGTCATCGGTTCGCCGTCATCAATGCCTGCGGCCACGCTTGTCTCAAATGTGCATATGCGCCTATCTCTCCCAACGCGCCACGTGGCGCATCGTTCGCGGAGTACGGCGACATGCCCTTCGGGCACCTCTCCTTCCTGCCGGCACCCCCATCCGCGTCGTGCGGGACCGTCCCGTGCGCCTCATCCGATCCGCATGCGGGTGCGTGGTCCGAGCCGCCGCAGGAGGCGGGCGAGGTCGGCGCGCTTCAGGGCGACGCAGCCCTCGGTCGGCGTGTAGCCGGGGCGCGCGCAGTGGAAGAAGATCGCCGAACCGAGGCGCTTGCGGATCGGTCCACGGTTGTAGTCGAGGTCGATGACCAGGTCGTAGAGACCGTCGTCGCGCCACATCCGTTCCGTGCTGACGGGGCAGGGCAGGGTGACGGGCCGGTTGTAGCGCCGGTCCCCCGGCTCGTCGCACCAGCCGTCGCTCGGCCGCGTCGGGCGCAAGGGCAGGGCGGTGCGCGGCCGGACCGCGAACACGTCCGGGCGGTAGGCGCCGCCCCGCAGGCGAAAGCACCCCCTCGGCGAGCCGCCGTCGCCCTCGCGCTTGCGCTGGACCACGCCCGAGCGGCCGAGCGCGCAGGGGATGACGGCCGGACCGGCCAGAACCTGTCCACGGGTGCGGTCGCCCACGAGGGCACGGACCCGAAGGTGCGGGAGCATCGTTCGTTTCATGGGGGGCCGTTTCTTGGCGGGCCGTTTCTTGGCGGGCCTTGTCATGGGGGGCCTTATCGCCCGGGACGGCACGGGATGCCATGGCCCGTGGCCGTCCGGCGCCTCCGTCATCTGCCACGCGATCGGACTGAAACTTTAAACAGCGGTCGACCGTTTGTGGGACTATTGCTGGGAGCACGAGCGTTTCTATCCAAGTACGCACCGTCCACCCGATCGTTTTCGTACTGACTCCGCCTCTCCGGTACCCGCTTGAGGTCGAGGCCTCGATCCCTTCCACTGGTCTGAGGATCACGCAACGGACGTGACCTCATTCGTGCGCGAAAGTCGTCTGGTCGATGCCCAATACCCATCGCCTGCTGATCTGTGACGACGATGCCTCGTTGCGGGAAACCCTGACGGAGCAACTGGATCTCTACGAGGAGTTCCGGGTGATCGGCATGGGCGATGCCGGCAGTGCCATCGCCTGCGTGAGCGACGATCGCATTGACCTCGCGGTGATGGATGTCGGCCTGCCGGACATGGACGGGCGCGAGGCCGTGCGCGCCATGCGCCGCAACGGCTATCGCGGCCCCGTCATCATGCTCACGGGCCAGGATTCCGAGGACGACACCGTCGAGGGCCTCGAGGCCGGCGCCAACGACTACGTCACCAAGCCGTTCAAGTTCGCCGTGCTGCTCGCCCGCATCCGCGCCCATCTGCGCAGCCACGAGGCGAGCGAGGACGCGGTGTTCCAGATCGGGCCCTACACCTTCCGCCCCGGTGCCAAGCTCCTGGTCGATGCGCGCGGATCGAAGCTGAAGCTCACCGAGAAGGAGACCGCGATCCTGCGCTTCCTCTACCGCGCGGGCTGCGCGGTGGTGGGCCGGGACACTCTCCTCGCCGAGGTCTGGGGCTACAACGCCCAGGTCACCACCCACACCCTCGAGACGCACATCTACCGCCTGCGCCAGAAGATCGAACCGAACCCGGCCCTCGCCGCGATCCTCGTGACCGAGGGCGGCGGCTACAAGCTGCTGCCGTAGCGTCTCGCAAGGCCCGGCGCCTTGCGGTAAGCTCCGCGCCGTCAACGGAAAGGACGGAGCGGCTTGGGACTCGACGACGACATCGCGATCCTGGCCGGCGCACCCCTGTTCGGATTCCTCGGCCGCGACGCCCTGCGCCTCCTCTCCTTCGCCGCCGAGCGGCGCAGCCTCGCGCCCGGCGAGCGGCTGTTCGCCCGCGGCGAGGCCTCGGAGGGCGGGTTCGTCGTCCTGTCCGGCACCATCGCGCTGGCTCCGCGGGTGGCCGGCGGCGAGACCCTCACGGTGGGCCGCTCCGCCCTCATCGGCCGCCTCGCCCTGCTCCTGCCCGGCGAACGGCCGACCGACGCCCATGCGGCGACGGCGGCGGAGGTGATCCGCATCACGCCCGTCCTGATGCGGCGCGTGCTGGCCGAATTCCCGCAGGCTGCGCGGGCGATCCACGACGAACTCGCCGACGATCTGACGGGCCTCGCGCGCGACCTCGACCGGGTCCGCCTGCGCTTCGATGCGGTGGCGCCCTGAAAGACCGGGCACCGGGCCGGCGCGTGCCGAGGTGACAGGGCGGGCGGGCTTTTGTAAGCACGAAACCCTCGTCTCACCCCGGAAGCCGCCATGTCCCACGCCGACCTCGCCACCACCATCGAGACCGCCTGGGAGGAGCGCACCGGCATCGACACCGCCACCAAGGGCCCCGTGCGCGAGGCCGTCGAGACGGCCCTCGACCTCCTCGATTCCGGCAAGGCCCGCGTCGCCGAGAAGGTGGACGGCGACTGGCAGGTGAACCAGTGGCTCAAGAAGGCGGTCCTCCTGTCCTTCCGCCTCAACGACATGGAGATCATCCACGGCGGCCCCGACGGCGCCACGTGGTGGGACAAGGTCCCGTCGAAGTTCGAGGGCTGGAAGAAGAAGCATTTTCGCGAGGCCGGCTTCCGGGCCGTGCCCGGCTGCGTCGTGCGGCGCGGCTCCTACATCGCGCCGGGCGCGGTGCTGATGCCGTCCTTCATCAACCTCGGCGCCCATGTGGGCGAGGGCACCATGGTGGACACCTGGGTCACCATCGGCTCCTGCGCCCAGGTGGGCAAGAACTGCCACATCTCCGGTGGCGCCGGCATCGCGGGCGTGCTCGAGCCGCTCCAGGCCAACCCGGTGATCATCGAGGACAACTGCTTTATCGGCGCCCGCGCCGAAGTGGCCGAGGGCGTGATCGTGGGCGAGGGCAGCGTCCTCTCCATGGGCGTCTACATCGGCGCCTCCACCAAGATCATCGACCGGTCCACGGGCGAAGTGATGTACGGCCGCGTGCCGCCCTATTCGGTGGTGGTCTCGGGCACCACGCCCGGCAAGGACCTGCCGGACGGCACGCCCGGGCCCGGCCTGTACTGCGCCGTCATCGTCAAGCGGGTCGACGCGGGCACCCGCTCGAAGACCGCCATCAACGAGCTGCTGCGCACCTGATCGGGGCGCGGCTCGGGCGGGTCTCCCGGGGCCGCCCGGGCCGCCTGTGTCGCATGTCGGAGAGATGGGGCCGGCCCCATCTTCCTGAAGGTTGCACCGTCGAGACCACGCGATGATTGAGCCGGCCTGTTCCGCCCGTAGCCTGTCCCTCACCGTCGCCGGGCGGCCCATGCCGACGCCCTGCGACGTGATCGGCAACGGACCCGAGGCCCTGCTGCTCCCGGCCCTGTCGTCGATCTCGGCCCGTGTCGAGATGCGGCCGCTCGCGCGCGACCTGGGGCATGATTTTCGCTGCCACGTGCCCGACTGGCCGGGCTTCGGCGACCGGACGCGGCCACGGATCCCCCTGGCTCCCGCCACGATGCACGCCTTCCTCGACGCCCTGCTGGCGGTGGAGCGCGGCCCCTACGCGCTGGGCGTCGCCGCCGGCCACGCCGCGCCCTACCTCGTGGCAGCCGCGTCGCGCCATCCCGGCCTGTTCGCGCGCCTCGTCCTCGTGGCGCCGACCTGGCGCGGGCCGTTCCCCACCATGATGGGACCGGACCGGCGCGGCCTCATCGCCGGCATCCGCCGCGCCATCGAGGCCCCGGTCCTCGGCGAGGCCCTCTACCGCCTCAACATCAGCCCGCCGGTGATCGGCCGGATGATGCGCGCCCACGTCTACGCCGATCCGGCCCACGTCACCCCGGGCGTCATCGCCGACAAGCACGCCGTCACCCGCCATCCCGGCGGCCGCTTCGGCACCGCCGCCTTCGTCACCGGGGGCCTCGACCCGTGCGACAGCCGCAAGGCGTTCCTCGACCTGTTCGAGGACGACGGCCTGCCGCCGATCCTGGTCCTGCGGCCGGAGCGGGCGCCCCGCCGCTCGGGCGCCGAGATGGATGCGCTCATCGCCACCGGCCACGTCGCCCGCGCCTCGGTGCCGGGCGCCCTCAGCCCGCACGAGGAATATCCCGGCGAAGTCGCGGCGGCGATCCGCGCCGGCTGAGACCCGGGGCGTTCCGGCCACCGCCCCGCCGCCATCCGTGGGGCGGAGCGCCCCGCCGGAACGCCCGATCCCGCCCGGTGCATGTCGGGGTCGTGGGCGCGACGTGCGGGACGCCCGGTCGGGTGACGTTCAGGCGACGCGTGCGAATCATCGGCGCTTGCCATAGGACCGTTATACGGGAACCCTATGACAGACGATCGCTTGCCGAACGTCCCCGTTCCACACACGCTCTCAGAGACGCCGATGGCCCGTCTGCCCTTCGCCCTGGTTCTCCTCGCCACCGTCGCTGGGGTCGGGCCGGCCTTCGCCGTGGAGGTGCAGCCCAAGGAGGCAGCCACCCAGAAGGAGGCGGCCGGGAAGCCCACATCCGCGCCCTCCGTCGCCACCACGCCGGTGCCGTCCACGAAGGTCGCGCGCGAGCCCTACCTCTCCGACGCCACGGCGCCCGACACGGTGGCGATCCTCCCGCCGCCGCCCCGGGGCCAGTCGGCGGCGGAGACCGCCGACAAGGCGGCCTTCACGGCGACCCGCTCCCTGAAGGGAAGCCCGCGCTGGGATCTGGCGACCACGGACGTGGCCGACGGCGCGTCCGCCATCCTCGACGATTTCGCCTGCGTCATTGGCCAGCACATCGATCAGACCCGGGCACCCGCCCTGATGACCCTGCTGGAACGCGCCCGCCTCGACATCGCCCGCGCGAACAGGGGGCCGAAGGAGCATTACCGCCGCATCCGGCCGTTCGTCGGCAACGACGCGGAGATCTGCGTCGTGCGCTCGGCCGAGATCGCCAACGCCTTCAGCTTCCCGTCGAGCCACGCCACCCAGGGCTGGGCCTATGCCTCGATCATGGCCGCCCTGATGCCCGAGAAGGCGACGCAGTTCTTCCTGCGCGCCCGCTCCTACGGCGAGAGCCGCGTCGTGTGCGGATTGCACTGGATGAGCGACATCCAGGCCGGGCGCACCACCGGAAGCATCGTCTTTGCCGCCCTGCAGGGCGATGCCGGGTTCCGCGCCGATCTCGAACGGGCACGGACGGAGGTGGCCAAGCTGGTCGCCGGGGGCGGTCCCGCGCCCGATCAGGCGATCTGCAAGCGCGAGGCGGCCGGCCACGACTCCATCCTGTAGGAGGGAGCCGGGCGCTTCATAGTCGTACGGCGGCTCCCTTCCGGGCGCCGGGCCGGCGAATCCGATCCATCCCTCGGGGACGCCACGTCCCCGGATGCGGAAAGGCCCGCCGGAGCGATCCGGCGGGCCTTCGTGTTTTCCCGTGAAACCGGCGGGTTCTACCGCTTGGCGAGGACGGGGCCGGCCGAACCCTGCTTGGCCCTGCGGCGGCGGCGGGCCAGCATGTTGAGGCCCTCGACGGCGGCCGAGAACGCCATGGCGGTGTAGATGTAGCCCTTGGGGACATGGGCGCCGAACCCCTCGGCGATCAGCGTCATGCCGATCATGATGAGGAAGCCGAGCGCCAGCATCACCACCGTGGGGTTGGCGGCGATGAAGCGGGAGAGCGGGTTCGCGGCAAGCAGCATCACCGTCACGGCGACGACGACGGCCACCACCATGATCGGGACGTGCTCGGTCATGCCCACCGCCGTGATGATGCTGTCGATGGAGAACACGAGGTCGAGGACGAGGATCTGGCCGATGGCGGTCGCGAACCCCAGGGTCACGGCTTCGCCGAGCCCCTTGTCCTCGGGCTCCGGCTCCATGGTGTGGTGGATCTCCTTCGTGGCCTTCCACAGGAGGAACAGGCCGCCGCCGATGAGGATGAGGTCGCGCCAGGAGAAGGCGTGGCCGAGCACCGTGAAGACCGGCTGCGTCAGGGCGACGATGTAGGCGACGGTGCCGAGCAGGCCGAGGCGCAGGACCAGGGCGAGGCCGATGCCGATGCGCCGCGCCCGGTCCTGCTGGCTGGCCGGCAGCTTGTTGGTCAGGATCGAGATGAAGATCAGGTTGTCGATGCCGAGCACCACCTCCATCACGATGAGGGTGGCGAGCGCCGCCCAGGCGGTCGGGTCGCTGAGAAGGGGAAGGATGCTGTCCACGAGAGAGGTGTTCCGAAGGTCTAGAAGGGCAGGGTGAAGGTGGGACGCGCGACGCCCGGGCGCTGCGACGCCTCGGGCGAGAAGATGCGGACGGCCTTGGGGAAGACCTTGAAATGGGCGGGCGTGTAGGTGGAGAGCTCGCCGTCGGTGTTCACCGGGCGGGGCTTCTTCGTCTTCACCACGATCTCGGTGGTGTGGAAGGCGCGCACGTCCGCGGCCTTGCCCTGGGTGCCCCGCCGCAGGGCCGGCAGCAGGGCGAGGAGCCGCCACCAGTGCTTCACCTCCAGGCTGTAGAAATCGAGCTTGCCGTCGTCGACGGTGGCGGTCTCCTCCACGGTCATGCCGCCGCCGTAGTGCCGCCCGTTGCCGACCGAGACCTGGATGGTGGTGATCGTCTCGGTCTGGCCATCGTGCTCGAGGTAGACCGTGAACGGCCGCACCCGGCGCAGGACCCGCATGGCGGCGATGCCGTAGCCGACGGTGCCCCACTTCTTCTTCGATTCGGCCGTGAGGTCGCCAGCGAGTTCCGCCGAGAAGCCGATGCTCGCCACGTTGAAATAATAGTGCCCGTTGACGCAGCCGAGGTCGACGGGCCGGGCTTCCTCCGTGGCGATGAGGCCGGCCGCCGCCACCGGGTCGGGCGGCAGGCCGAGGGAGCGGGCGAGATCGTTGGCGGTGCCGAGGGGCAGGATGCCGAGCGGCAGGCCGGTCTCGACCAGGGCGGGCGCCGCCGCGTTGAGGGTGCCGTCGCCGCCCCCCAGGATCACGAGGTCGCTCTCCCCCGCATGCCGCTTGATCACGGCCGTGCAGTCGGGATCGCCCGGCGGTTCGAACGGCTCGATACCGCCCTGGCGCAGGGCGTCGCGCACGGCGTCGAGGGAGAAGTCGCCGTTGCGGGCGTTGGGATTGACGAGGAGGAGGCCCCGGCGGGCCTTCGGGCCGGCGCTCACGCGGCGGTTCCGGACACGGTGCGAATCGGCTTTTGAATCGGCATGGGGTGGGAGACCCTCCGGTGCGTTCGCGCCGCGTGAGCGCAAAGGCAGAGAAGGGGTCCGACATCACGGTCAACGCCTCGACCGCCAGAGGGGCCCGGACCCAACACGGTCAAGGTGGGTTGCCCGCCCGGGATGGCAAGGCCGAGGGGGCGTGAAAGCCGAACAGGGCGGCTGTGGCCCTGGCGCCACGGACCCGGGTGATCGTAGGATGACCGTCGATGGCGCGAAACCGAGCGCGCCCACGAAACGTTCAATCCCCATCGACCGACCTGCCCCCCGAACCTCCCGCATCGGTCGCGACCCCGGTGATGACGCCATGCGCTACGGTTCGTATTCCGCCTGCTCCGCCGCCGTGATCGGCGCCCTCTGGATCGGCGGACCGGCATTCGCCCAGTCGGGGCCGGGCTGGGTCGATCCGCCGGCGCGGACCGAGCCGAAGGGGGGAGCGGCCAAGGCCGAGCCCGAGACCCCGTCCGATGCCCGATCGAGGGCCGGGGCCGAATTCGAATCCGGCGCGCCGCGGGCGTCCACCCGGGCGGAGCCGGCCACGCGGGCCGCCGCGCGCCGCACGGCCCGCCCGTCCGCCCGGCATCGGGAAGAGACGGATGCCCGGCCCCGCCGCCTGTCGCGGGTCCCCGCCGTGCCGGCCGCCCCCACGGCTTCGGCCGCGCCCATGACCCCCATGACCCCCGCGACGCCCATGGCCTCGGCGGACCGCTTCCCCGAATGGGCCGCCGCGGCGGAGCGCCTGAGCGGCGATTATCTCGACAGCGTCTCGTCCCCGGGCCTCGGTCTGGTCACGGCCGCCCCACGCTTCTACGGGACCCGCGTGCGCTTCCATGGCCGGATGGTCTCCCTGGACGCGCTGATGGCGGAGAAGCGCCGCTTCGCCGCCCGCTGGCCGGAGCGGCGCTACGAGCCGCAGGCCGGCGCCACGCACACCGCCTGCAACGCCGCGACCGCGACCTGCATCGTCCGCACCACCTTCGACTACCGTGCCGAGAACCCCGCCCGAGGCACCCGGGCGCAGGGCGTGTCGGACCTCGTGCTCACCATCGACCTGTCCGGTCCCCGTCCGGTCATCGTTTCGGAAACCAGCCGCGTGCTGCGCCGCTATGGTCCGGGGCCGCTCGGCGCTATAGCGGGACGCACGCGCGGGGCGTGATCCCGCCGCGTCGACAGCCCTGGGAGTGGTCCACGCCTTGGAAGTGAGCGCCTTGAAACCCCGCGATCCGCAAGAGGGGAGGGGGGACACCCCCGACGCGACGGCGCGCACCGACCTGCGGACCCGGATCGCGGAGGAGGTCCTCCGCCAGGGCGGGCATCCCCTGGCCCGGCGGACCCTTCAGCTTCTGACGGAAGCCGCCGCCGCGCCGCAGGACGCGCCGCCGGGCTACCGGATCGTCGACCGGGCGGGCCAGCCGCGCCGCACGTCCGACCCCGTCGCACCGGGCGACGACGTGGACGGGACCGGCGTGGGCAAGACCGGCGCGGAGCCGGCTGCTGCGTCCGATCGCGCCATGACCCTGGCCGATTTCGTCGCGGAACTCCGCACCCTTCACCCGGCCCTGTTCGTGCCGCCCGCGCCCGAGGCCGCGCCGGGCCCGGCGGCCGGCGGCACTGGTCCGGACACCGCCACACCGGCGCCCGCCGCTCCGGGCGCCGCCGCCCGCTTCGTCGAGGCCCGGTCCGCGCAGGCGCGGGCGATCCTCGCCCGGTCGGGCCTGCGGGGCCGCGCCGTCGCGGCGCGCGCCACCGAGCGCTGGCAGGGCCTGCGCCGGCGCCTGACCGCCGACACCGCCGCAACCGCCACGGATTCCACCGCCGCACCGGCCGAGGCCGCGAAAAGGACGGGTGGCCTCGGCGCGTTCGTGGGCCAGGCGGCGGGGCGCGCGCGCGGCGGCTTCGCCGATACGGGCGCGCGCCTGCGCGGGAGCATGCGGGAGGGCGGGGTGCTTCGGGACCGCCGTGTCCTCGCCGCCGGAGCGGGACTCCTCGGGCTCGTCGGCCTGATCGCCCTGGCCCAGGGCCCGGGCGAGGGCGCCAAGTCTCCATCGGCCCTGCCCGCGACGCCGCCCGTCGCCGACGCCACCCCGACGGCCAGCGAGGCGACTCCTCCCACCCCGACGGAGGCGGCCAAGCCCGCCGGCGAGCGCGCCTCGGATGCCCTCAGCGGACCCGTCGAGGTCATCGACACCGCGACCCTGCGGGTGGCGGGCAAGCTCGTGCGCCTGTTCGGCGTCGAATGGGTGCGGGGCGGCCAGGCCGAGGAACTGACGCGCTACCTCGCGGGACGCACGGTCACGTGCCTGCCCGTGGCGGGCAGCGAGGCGCGCCTGTGCAACGTCGACGGTCGCGACCTGTCGGAGGTGGTGCTGTTCAACGGCGGCGGGCGCGCCTCGGCCGAGGCGACGCCCGACCTCGTCGCCGCCGAGGATCGCGCCCGGACCGAACGCCTGGGCGTCTGGGCCCGGTAGGGGGCGGATTCCGGGCGGACTGCACGACGTTTAAGCAATCCTTGCCCACTCCATGACCGGACGGCATGGCAGACCCAACCACCTTCCCCCTCGTCGTTGCAGTGCACAAACCTTACTTTCCGATCAGACGCCGCCGCACGAACCGGGGCGGCCCAGGACGAAGCCGGAAAGTATCAAGCCCGTGACCCTCTCCCTCATCACCACCCTCAAGTCCCGCTGGAAGGACAACGAGACCGCCCGCCAGATCGCCCAGCTGACCGACCGCGAACTCGCGGATATCGGCGCGCAGCAGATCGGCGGCCGGATTCTCTCGAAGGCGCAGAACTACCGCGTCGCCGACGGCCTGCGGGGCACCCAGTCGCCCCTGCGCTACGCGTCGTTCCCCTCCGCCTGAGCGGGTTTCCCGGCACGCGCCGGGTCCGTTCCACCGCCTGAACACGCCGGCCCCTCGTGGCCGGCGTTTCCATGTGTGATGCCGTGTGCGCAGCGGCACGCGGCGGCCGGGGTCAGCCGAACGCTCCGACCTCGTGCTGGATCATGCCCGAGAGTTCGCGGACCCGGGCGAAGGAGCGGCGGATCGGCTCGAACAGGGTGTTGTGCTCGGCCTCGTAGGTGCCGACGTCGCGCGGCCCCGCCGGCTCGCCGAAGTTGAGGCCGAGCGTCGGGTCCGGCGTCACCGGGAAGATGTCTTCCAGCAGGGTCAGGCAGCCGTCGATGTCGAGGCGCAGGAAGCGCTCGATGAGGGCCTCGCGGCTGATGCCCGATTGCGGCCGGAAGCCGGGGATGTGCACGGCGAGGAACCAGATCCGGTGGATCAGGGCGAGGCGGATGGCGTGCAGCAGGGTGAGGCGGGGCGACATCTTGCCGAGGTCGGGCGCCGCCGCCTGGAGGCTGAGCCAGTCGCAGGTGAGCCGCCCGAACAGGCGGCGGAGATCGGGGGCCAGGCGCAGGCGGTCGAGGGCGGTGGCGATGACCACGAGTTCCTCGCGGCGGCCGTCGCGCTGAGTGCGCCGCGCCCGCTCCAGCCAGACCGCCGGATCGAGGGTGTCGACGTAGGCGCGCAGCACGTCGAGGTCGCCGACGCTGGCGGCGTGCTGGACGAGGCGGAAGGCCCGCGAGAACCGTACGGAATCCCGGCGCATGTCGCGGAAGAGGTCCGGCGCCCGGCCGGCGGCCCGGCCGATGCCGTGCACGGAATTGGCGAGGAAGCCGAGCTGCTGCAGGATCGCGTTGTTGGGAATCGCCCGCATCTGGCGCGGATGGGTGATCATGCTCGGGCCGCCGCCGTCGGATTGCCGCGCCACGGGGCGCGAGCCCGTACGGTCGAGGAGGCTCGGGCCGAACGTGCCGAGCAGCGCCGCGTAGCCCGGATCGTCGACGAGGGTCTCCATGTCCTGGCGGACCACTGTGAAGAACTCGGCGGCGAAATCCGCCTCGCCGTAGATCGGGTCGTCGGCCTCGTCGGCGCCGCTCGCGGCATCGGACAGAACGTAGTCGGCGAACGAATCGTCGTCCGCGAGGTCGAGGGCGAAGACGTGCTCGGCGATGCGCTCCACCGTGGCTTTCGCCAGGGGCAGGGTGCCGAACATGAGGTAGCCGTCCGAGCCCTGGAAGCTCGATTCGAGGCGGACCCGAATGCCCGCCGCGCGGTTGCGGCGCCGCGCATCCTCGGGGGCGAGGTAGGCGAGGCGGTCGCGCAGGCTCGTCGGATGGGCGCCCCGGCCGATGGACTCGCCGTGGGTGTCGAAGATGGCGAGTTCGACCCCCGTCAGGTCGTTCTGCACCATGAGTTCCGTGAGGCGCAGGCGCAGGCGCTCGATCCAGAAGCTCGCCGCGAGCTGGCCGACGTAGCGGCCGGAATCCGAGTAGCCGAACTGCACGGTCAGCCGGCCGATGCGCTTGAGGTATTGCCGCCAGTGCGGGTTGCGAAGGGCGTCGTCGAGGACGCGGATGCCCTGCTCCAGGGCAGAGGCCGTCTCGAACAGGGGCGTGATCTCGACCTTGTCGCTGATCCCGTAGTGCCGGGCGAGCCAGAGGGCGGCGAGCAGGGTGTAGCCCGTCTCCGTCTCGGCGATGAGGAAGCGCACGGGGTGCGTGCCGTCCACGTGCTTCAGGATCTGCGTGATGGTCATCATCAGCCGGGCGGCCGAGGCCCGCTCGGCGGCGAGCGCGCCGAAATCCACGTCGACGGCCTGCACGTCGTTGAGGAGCGCGTGGATGGTCGCGAGATGCGAGCGGCGCTGGGCGGCGTCGGTGGGCTCGCCCTCCAGGTCGATGACCCGGCGCACGGCGTTGTGGATCTGGCTCGCGTTGAGCCGGAAGTGGGGCAGGGCGTTGGAGAGCCCGTGGGTGGCGATGCCGGAACGCAGGATCGCGATGGCGCGCCGCTCCGCGTCCGTCGCGACCCCGCCCATGGCCCCGGCGAGGCCGGCGAGGATCGCGGTGGCGTCGGTCTGGGCGCGCTCGCGCTCGATGATGAGGGCGAGGGCGAAGCGGTGGACCGCCTCCAGGGACGGCTTGGTGCCGAGCCGCGGGGCCACGGCGAGCTGGCGGTTGACGGCGGCCAGCGCCCCCGCCGTGAGGTCGCGCACCACTTGGGTCGCGGGCACCTGCGGCAGGTGGCGCATCACCCGGTCGAGCTGCATCCGCTTCGATTCGATGCGGTAGCGCAGGGTGTCCCACCAGCCGATATCCGTGCGCCCGTCCGTGTCGCAGCCGACCCAGCTCGCGATGGCGAAGGGTTTGGGCACGAGTTCCGTCCAGCGGTCCGGCCAGCGCTGGCGGGCGGCCTCCAGGAGGGCGTCGTTGAAGGCGTCCACGGCCTCGCGGCCGTGATTGGCCGCCACGCAGGCCTGATCGAACTCGTCGTCGAGGGAGATGGCCGGGTCGGGCCGGGTCGAGAGGGCGGCGGCCCGCTCCGTCAGGGGTCGGCGCGCGGCCCTGTCGGGCTCGCTCGCGGCCTGGGCGATGAGGCCCGCCACCGCCCGGGGCATGCCGAAGGTCGGATGCGCCGTGAACACCACGGCAAAGCCCGTGCGGCCGACGAGGTCGCGAAACGCCTCGAAATCGCCCTGGCGTTTCGGGATCGCCGCGACCAGGCGGGCCGGGGTGAGGCTTTCGGGCGCCGTGCCCGCATCCCGCTCCAGGCCGACATAGGCGCGCAGGCGCTCGGCCCGGTCCGCCAGGGACTGCGCCCGCAGCCGGGCGAACAGGCCGTCGAGGGCCTCCTCGGCGATCTCGCCGCGATCGAACCGCCGGGTGATGGCCAGGGTCACGGCGAGGACGGGATTGCGGAACGGGTCCTCCGCCGCCTGCTCCCGGGATTCCCCGATCAGCCCGAGGAGATCCGCCTCGAGGGATTCCGGGGTCGGAACCGCGTGATCCGGGCTGCGGTCGTGCATGCGCATCGATGGACCTTGGTGACGAACAGGGACGGGGACCGTCATAGGACGGTCCGATGACGGTGGGGCAGGGCCCGGCCGGGCAGCCCCCGAGGGGCAGGTATGCCTGCCCGGCAACGCTCTTCGACCTTCGATCGGGTGCGGGCCGCCACGCAAGGACCGTTCCGGCCTTTCCCCCGGTCCGGGCGGCGGATGCATCGCGGCCCATCCTGGGGTAACGCTGACGGCGGCATGGAAACCACCCTGATCCTGGCCGCGATCGCGGTCTTCACCCTCTCCTGCATCGTGGTGATGGCGATGATGGCGCGCACGCGGCGGCCGGAACTGCGCATGGCGCGCGAGGAGGAACTGATGGAGGAGGACGAGGAGACCCTGATGCGCAGCCTGCAGCCGCCCCGCGCCAGCCCCATCGACCGCTCGGCGACGATCCTGCCCACCGAGCCCCCGGCGGAGGCCCGGCGTCTCCCGCCCGGCGGCGAGCGCCCATGAGCGGATTTTCGCGAATGCATCCGTCGTTCCTCCTCCTGGCCGCCCTCCTCGCCGCCTGGCCGCACGCCGCCTCGGCCCAGGAGCCGGCGGCGGACGATCCGGCGCCCCCGACGAAGCCGGCGCCCCGGAAGGTGGCCCCGTCCAAGCCGAAGGCGCCGGCGCCCGCCGCCGCGCCCGTCATGACACCCGCCGCCCCGCCGCCCGTGCCCGCCGCGCCGCGCGCGGACCTCACCGTGGCCTGCGCCGAGAAGGCCGCCCTCTACGAGGGCCCGAAGAACTTTTCCGTCTGGGTGACCCGCACGGGGCTCATCGTGGTCGAGAATCCCCTGCTGCCCCTGACGCCCGAGACGTCGCGGGTGCTGCAGGTCGTCATCGCCGGCAAGGTCGCCACCGCCTACGGGCCGGACCTGTACGCCCTGCGGCGGGGCGGCGCGCCCGCCGCCCTGGAGGCGGCGAAAGGGGGGACCATCCGCTGGGACGCGACCCCGACGCCCCTGCCCGATACCCTGAACATCGTCTCGGAGGCGGGCCAGCCCCTGGCGCAGCTCGCCTTCGAGGCCTGCGGCGAGGTGCCGGCCGTGAAGGCGGCGCCGGTGGCGAAATCGAGATCCGACCCCAGCAAGGGCGACCCCACCAAGGCCCCTGCGCGCCCAAAGACGGCCAAGCCCGCGTCCGGGCAGACCGAAGCCCCCTCGGGCATGCGGATGCCGGCCGCCGCCATTGAGCCTTGAGACAGGATGGAGGCGACTTCCAGATGAGCCAGGGACCGACCGCCGCCGAGATCATCGCCCGCCTGCGGCTGACCCCGCACCCGGAGGGAGGCCATTACCGCGAGACCTTTCGCGATCCCCGCACCGTCGACGGGCGTTCCGTCGGCAGCGCGATCTACTACCTCCTCGGCACGGGCGAGGTCTCCGAGTGGCACCGGGTCGACGCCGCCGAGATCTGGCACTGGCACGCCGGCGCGCCCCTCGTGATCACCCAGAGCCCCAACGGCCACGACGCGGCGGCGGCCCATCTCGGCCCCGACCTCGCGCGCGGCCAGCAGCCGCAGATCATGGTGCCGGCCGGCCACTGGCAGACGGCGACGAGCCTCGGGGCCTGGACCCTCGTCGGCTGCACGGTCTCGCCGGCCTTCGACTTCGCGGGCTTCGAGATGGCCCCGCCGGACTGGCGGCCGATGCCGCGAGCGTAGAGAAGGGGATCGCCGTACGCGGGACGGCGGCGCCTCACCTGAGAATCGCGAAGCTCTTGGCGTTCTCCAGGCTCAGCTCCATCCCCTTGACCATGTCGTCGTAGGTGAGAAACCCCACCGGTGCTCCCTCGATCCGCGTCTTGAAGCGGCGGTACTCGAAGCGCTTGCGCTCGACATCGTCGATCAGGCTCGCATCGCGTCCGCACACGACGAGGTAGGCGCTGTCATGGATCGGGCCGCCGAAGGCGGCGGCGAGTACCGTGTCGTTGGGATGATCGTTCCGGATCCAGACCCAGTCCACCACCTGCCCGAAGCCGTGTTCGAGCCGACGCGACCAGTGCCGATACTGTCTGGGTCCACCGGAAAACAGGCTGTTCGCCTCGGCATCCTCGAACTCGATCAGGGCGAACTGCCGGAAATGATCGTTTCCCATGACCAGATCGGTCCGAAACAGGCCCTTGAGGGTCAGCTCGAACCGGATCAGATCGGGCGCCCTGATTCCGGCATAGGATGCCAGAAGACAGCACATCTGCGCGCGAGCCCTGATCTGCGCAACGACCTCGGCCTCACCGAAGAAGGTCCGTCCGGCGAGCCACGCCTTGAAGGAGATCAACTCCGATTCGGCGGTCGACAGGCTGTAGGTGATCGACGTGAACTGGCTCACCGATCAGTCGGCGTAGGAGCGGTCCAGGATACTGAGGATTTCCGGCTGGCCGCTGGCAGAGCGCTGCCACAGCACATGCCTGGCGCCCAGGCGCGATACAAAGCGGCCCGTCGATATCGGCTTCGTGGTTTCGGGGTTGGCGAATGCGTCGCCCGAGAACAGCCGGGTCAGCGCGCGTTTTTCAGGCGGGGGCAGGCGATCCACCTGCATACGGGCCGAAGAGGCAACATTGAACCTGTCGACGTTCATGGTCCGGCCCGTATTCACTTCTCGACTGGCGGGAGCATAGCATAGGATAGGACGAAGGATTTGCCAGGTGGGCGGGCACGCTGGCCGAAGGGGGTGGACGGGCAGCCGCCCACCCCGCTCCATCAGGCGATGTACTGGCCGCCGTTGATGGTGAGCGTCGAGCCGGTGACGAAGCCCGAATCCTCGGCCGCGAGGTATTCCACCGCGCGGGCGATCTCCTCGGCCTCGCCGAGGCGGCCGACGGGGATCGTGGCGATGATCTTGTTGCGGATGTCTTCCGGCACCGCCATCACCATCTCGGTGGCGACGTAGCCCGGCGCGATCACGTTGACGGTGATGCCCTTGCCGGCGCTCTCCTGGGCCAGCGCCTTGGCGAAGCCGATGACGCCGGCCTTGGCCGCCGAGTAGTTGGCCTGGCCGGCCTGGCCCTTCTGGCCGTTGATCGACGAGATCAGGATGATGCGGCCG